>Ga0209530_1001432_pt1 | contig 10710 bp, 11 predicted proteins | sample BlaSpr_A8_Ref_O1_FD_187987 | JGI IMG/M metagenome (GOLD analysis project Ga0209530, IMG submission 187987) | Forest soil microbial communities from Thunder Bay, Ontario, Canada - Black Spruce, Ontario site 2_A8_Ref_O1 (SPAdes) (version 2) | ecosystem: Environmental > Terrestrial > Soil > Boreal...
GGAGAGATCGAAGCAGATGTGCGAACGGTCGATGAGCTGCTATGCGTTATCAAGACAGCCAGTACCTATCAGGAAGCCGCGGAGATTGAAACCTGACTGAGCCGTCATCCTCACCTTTCGAGCTTCGGGGCGTCAATTATTAGTGAGGGAGCGCTGAGGAATGGTGGCAACCTAGGTTCCGTGAAGTCCTCAAAACGGCACGCCGCTTCGGCCAACGCTAGGGTGAATATGGTATCGTGATTTCGGTCGTGAAACTCCAAAGTTTCACCTCGGGGGAGTAGAACTCATGGCGACAGAACACGTCGCGCTGGCAGCCGGTGCCGAAGGCGGCACGTTGGCCAAGCCAGACACGCAACAGCGGTCTGTGCAAGGAAAGATCGTCAACGACTTCAGCATTCAGATCGCGACCGTGAATGGGTCGGGATCGCAATCGGCCAACCTGGTTCTGCTCAAGTCGATATTCCGGATGGGTATTCCGGTCAGCGGCAAAAACCTGTTTCCTTCGAACATCGCGGGCCTGCCTACCTGGTACACCATCCGCGCCAGCAAAGATGGTTACGTCGCTCGCAAGAAGGAGATCGACATCCTCATTGCGATGAATCCCGAGACCGCGAAGGAAGACATGCTTTCGCTTCCTGCGGGTGCTGCGGCGATCTACGAGGAGTCCGCCAATCTGCAGCAGTTCCGCGACGACGTGGCGTGCTATCCCGTCCCGTTCGACAGGCTGACCGCTGCGGTTTGCCCTGAGGCTAAGTTGCGCAAGCTGGTCAAGAACATGATCTACGTTGGCGTTGCTGCGCAGCTTCTGAAGATGGACATGACAGCCGTCGAAGCTGCGCTGCGCAAGCAGTTCGCCAAGAAGACCAAGGCCGCGGACCTGAACTGGGCGGCAGTGCAGGCGGGCTACGACTACTCGGCGATGACCTTCACGAACAGTACCCCCTTTCTGCTCGAAGCAATGAACGCCACTGAGGGAAAGATCATTATCGATGGGAATGCCGCGGCGGCGCTTGGCTGCATCTTTGCCGGCTGCACGGTGGTGATGTGGTATCCCATCACACCCTCGTCGTCGGTGGTGGAAAACTTCATCGACTATGCCAAGCGCTACCGGGTTGAGGAAGATGGCAAGGCCACCTTCGCCGTAGTTCAGGCAGAGGATGAGCTTGCGGCCATAGGCGCGGTGTTTGGAGCGGGTTGGGCCGGTGCGCGCGCCATGACGGCGACTTCGGGCCCAGGAATCTCGCTTATGGCCGAGTTCGCTGGCCTTGGGTACTACGCCGAGTTGCCGGGAGTCATCTTCGACATACAGCGCACGGGGCCGTCAACTGGCATGCCGACTCGCAATCAGCAGGGCGATCTGCTCTCCGTTGCGTTCCTGTCTCATGGGGACACGAAGCATGTCATGCTTATTCCCGGCAGCGTTAAGGAGTGCTACGAGATGGCGCAGGCTGCATTCGACCTGGCTGAGCACTTGCAGACGCCCGTGTTCGTCATGTCGGATCTCGATCTGGGCATGAACAACTGGATGTCCGAGCCATTTACCTATCCAGACAAACCGCTGAATCGCGGCAAGGTGCTGAGCGCCGAAGATTTGACCAGGCTTGGTGGATTCGCTCGTTATAAGGACGTCGATGGCGATGGCATAGGCTATCGCACTTTGCCAGGCACCGACCATCCGCTTGCGGCCTATTTCACGCGCGGTAGCGGTCACAATGAGAAGGCTCAATACACCGAGCGGCCAGACGACTACTTCAACAATATGGAGCGGCTGTCGAAGAAGTTCGAGACTGCGCGCTCGCTTGTTCCACGGCCGGAGGTGGTGCAGACTGGCAAGTCGAAGATCGGTCTGATCGCGTTCGGAACTTCCGATTTTGCGACGCGTGAGAGCCGGGATCAACTGAACAGTGAATATGGCCTGGACACCGACTACCTGCGGCTACGCGCTTATCCGTTCGCGCGCGAGGTGCATGAGTTTGTCGCTTCGCACGATCGGGTGTATGTGATTGAGCAGAACCGCGACGCGCAGATGTTGAGTCTGCTGAAACTGGATCTGCAGGCCGAGGAAGTTGTGAAGTTGCGCAGTATCCGCCACTTCAACGGTTTGCCGATCGATGCGCGCTCCGTTACCGACGAACTGGTTACGCAGGAAGGAATTTAAATGGCAACTACGCCTGCAACTTCTGCTCCAATTGACGCACCCAAGCCGGCAGCGAAGACGAACCGGATCGGTCTTCAGGTCATCGATTATCGCGGTGGTAAGACGACCCTTTGCGCCGGATGCGGACACAATGTAATCTCCGAGCGCATCGTCGATGCGTTTTACGAGATGGGGGTTCAGCCGGAGCGCTTGATGAAACTTTCCGGCATCGGATGTTCGTCGAAGAGTCCGGCCTACTTCATGAGCCGTTCACTCTCGTTCAACAGCGTCCATGGGCGTATGCCTTCGGTCGCGACGGGCGCGCTGCTGGCGAATCGCACCATGAAGGCGCTGGGAGTCAGTGGTGACGGCGACACTGCCTCGATCGGTGTGGGCCAGTTCGTCCACATGATGCGTCGCAACGTGCCCATCATCTACATCATCGAGGACAACGGCGTGTACGGGCTGACCAAGGGGCAGTTCTCCGCGACCGCCGATATTGGCTCCAAGCTGAAGACCGGCGTGATCAACGATCTGCCGGCCATCGATACCTGCGCGCTGGCAGTTCAACTGGGCGCGACGTTCGTGGGACGATCTTTCTCGGGCGACAAGAAACAGTTGCTGGCCATGCTGAAGGCAGCCATTGCGCACAATGGTACCGTGGTGCTCGACGTGATCTCGCCGTGCGTGACGTTCAACGATCACGAGGGATCGACCAAGAGCTACAAGTACATGCAGGAGCACGAGGAGGCCATCTCAGAGGTTGGCTTCGTGCCACATTTCCAGGAGATCGACGTTGAGTACGATCCCGGCACGACGATAAACGTAGAAATGCACGACGGCAGCCACCTACGCCTCCGCAAATTGCATGAGGACTTCAATCCAACCGATCGTGTTGCTGCGATTTCAGCGCTGATGTCTGCACACGCAAACGAAGAAGTTCTGACCGGTGTCTTTTACGTCGACACACAAAAACCCAGCTTCACCGAGATGTTGAACCTCACGGAGGAACCACTTGGCACCTTGCCGGAGAATCGCGTAAGGCCGAGCCGTGCTGTGCTTGATGATGTGATGCAACGGCTAATGTAAGTTGCCGCGTTTCCTTTCGAAGGGGTGCCCCCCTACGGGTATCTTTCAGGACAAGCCATTTTGAATCAACGATATCCGTAATTCTGGATAAGGCAAAATATAGATTTCAAACGGTTTACGAGCAAAAATCAGATTCTAAAAGAGTTATGCGAAAATCTTCGCGCGAAAGACAGAACCCGGGCGGATGCCCAGGCTTTTTGACCCTATTTCCATTCTAGATTTGAAGAGATGAAACTCATAGGACAGGCAAAAACGGCTATATTCCGTTTGTTATGTGCTTGTTAGAGATTCGGGGCTTGACACGTGGTTTGGCTGGAAAAACGGGCTTCGGTTTGGTCTGCAGGAACTTTTTTGCGCTACGCGGGACGCGTTCGACGTGAGCGTCAAACTGAATGGCAATAAGCAAAGACTGACATCAACAGCCAACTATTTATTTACCGCTATGTTCTGCTTCAGCATCCAGTCCTGGGAAGTCGGTGTCACCGTCCTTCAGCATTTCGTCTTGATCACGGTGTCCGAGTTGACCTGTGAAGGAACCGTGTTCGGGACGGCGCTTGCTCTCGGGGTGTTGCGCGTCGTCTTCCACTGCGCCCTTGCGCATTCCTTCGTCCCGTCGAGTGGTAGGTTCAGTCATGTTTCCCTCCTGTGGCCTGGATAAGAGATTCGATAGTAGCACTGCGCGGGCAGGTTGGCTGGGCGCGCGGCCCGAAAACATCCTTCGCAGTTCGGTGTTCGCGGGCTATAGACCGAACGCCTTCCTTTCCGAAGTGGGCGGATGTCCAATGTACGTCTTGGCACACGACACTGAATTTGATGTGCCAGTTTCGTACGAGGTGGGGTAGTCTGGTTGCCAGATAAGGAGAGCGAAATCGGAGTCGGCCCGACGTAATTTTGCTTTGCGGGGCCAGTCAGCAACTTTTGACCATTTATGAATTCAGTTTTCCTCCATATATATGGGCCTATCGCAATTCTTATGATTGCCGCCCTGGGTTTTGCGGTCTCTCCTCTCGTGTTGGCGTGGCTTTGGGCCAAGAAGTTTTCTCCTCGCAAGCCGGGTCCTGGCAAGAACGCAACCTATGAGTGCGGGCTTGAAACTAAAGACGATGGCTTCATCCGATTCCGGCCGGAGTATTACCTGTATGCGATTGTCTTTTTGATCTTCGATGTGGAAGCAATTTTTCTGCTGCCGTTCGCAGTGGCATTTTCCGGCCTGACGGTCGGTGCATCGATCACCATGTTGATCTTCCTGCTGTTACTGGTCGAGGGACTGGTCTGGACGTGGCAAAAGGGCGTCCTAACGTGGATATGACCGTTTTCTCGAACTCAAGCAAAACGTCCTGGACTGAGTCCAACCTACAAGCGTTGCGGGCGGTGCGGTAAAAATGGATCTTGAGCTGAAAAACGAGTTAAGCCGACAAGGAATTTTCACTACCACACTCGAAGAGCTTTACAACTGGGGTCGGAAGAGTTCCGTGTGGCCGCTGACGTTCGGGCTTGCGTGCTGCGCGATCGAAATGATCGCGACGACGATGGCGCGCTATGATCTGGCTCGGTTTGGCGCTGAGGTCTTTCGTCCCTCGCCACGGCAAGCGGATTTGATGATTGTCGCCGGGACGGTCACCAAAAAAATGGCGCCGCAGATAGTGCGGCTTTACAACCAGATGCCGGAGCCGAAGTATGTGATCGCGATGGGGGCATGCGCGATTTCGGGTGGGCCGTTCAAGCAGGGGTATAACGTGCTGAAGGGAATCGACCGGTATATTCCCGTGGATGTGCACATTCCCGGTTGTCCGCCGCGTCCGGAGGCGCTGATGGACGCTTTTATCGCTTTGCAGAAGAAAATCGAGGCGCAATCGCTGACGGGAGCGGATAGGCCGCCGCACCTGAATGCAGAGGCGCCCAGCGAATTTATTGTTCCGCAATATGGGGCACACGATCTGGAGCCGTCGAAGAATGTGAAGCTTTGGAACATCATTACCAAAAGCACCGCAAATGGTTCGCGCGCCGCGAGTGAAAATGAATCTGGAAAAAATCAAATCCGATATTGAAGCCGCCGTGCGGGGTTGTTCGGTGCAGCTTGTTTTGAACGGCAGCCCCTGCGGTCAGCACTCGCTCTTGCTCGACAGGGAGCATGCGTTCGAGATTGCGAAGTTTCTGCGGGACGACCCGGAACTTCATCTTGATTACTGTTCGAATGTCACTGGCGTTGATTGGCTGGATACGGAGACTTCAGAAAAAGTGAAGGTGAAGCAATTGGTGGACGGCGTGGAACAGGAGGTTGAGGAGGTTCGGAAGACGCGGACGCCGGGCTATCTGGAGACGATCTATCACCTGTTTTCGATGGAGAAGAAGCATGGGCCGCTGGTGCTGCGGCTGCGCACGGAAGATCGGAGCGACCGTGTCACCTTGCCATCACTTACACCTGTGTGGCGAAGCGCGGAGTTTCAGGAGCGCGAGATCTTCGACCTGTACGGAATCATCTTTGAAGGCCATCCCGATCTGCGCCGCATCCTGATGTGGGATGAATTCGAAGACCATCCGATGCGCAAGGACTATGTGGAACCGAATGACTACGAGTATGAGCCGACGCCGCATGATGCCGTGCTGGAAAAGTCAATGCGGGCAGGCGCGGTAGAGGGACGATGATGATTCGATGTTCGGAGTGGGCTCAGGAATGGAAATGATTGCACCCGCAGCGCAGGAATTGGCGACAAACGACGCAGCTGCCAACGGCGAAGAGGCACTGCTCGAGCTTTCGCTGGGGCCGCACCATCCATCGACGCATGGCGTGTTCCGCATGGATGTGGTGTTGGATGGCGAGCGTGTCGTGAAACTGAAACCGGTGTTCGGTTATCTGCATCGCAACCACGAGAAGATTGCTGAGTCTGCGTCGTATCTCGGCTCGATGCCGTACACCGACCGGCTGGATTATATTGGCTCGCTTACTAACAACTGGGCGTATGCGCTCGCTGTCGAAAAGCTGGCGGGTGTGCAGGTGCCGGAACGCGCTGAGTATATTCGCGTGATTACTGCGGAGTTGACGCGATTGCAGAATCACGCGTCGACCATTGGGTTTTTGACGCAGGAGATGGGCGCGAGTGGCTCGCCGCTGATGTACTCGTTTCGCGAGCGCGAAAAAATTCTCGACCTGTTCGAGGCACTGACGGGTTCACGCATGATGTGTAACTACATGCGGTTCGGCGGGTGCCGGGTTGACTTGCCGGCCGGCTGGCTGGAGCAGACCAAGAAAGTAGTTGCGGAGTTCCCGCGCTTTCTTGACGAATTTGAGCGACTGCTCGCAGACAATGAGATTCTTCTGGCTCGCACACAGGGCGTTGGCGTGCTGTCGATGGAGCTTGCAATTCAGGGCGGGGTTACGGGACCGATTCTGCGTGCGTCGGGTGTCAATTACGACATTCGCAAGGTGGATAAATACGGAATTTACGAGAGGTTTGACTTCAGGATTCCGATTGGCGAGCACGGCGACGTTTATGACCGCTATATGATCCGGATGCTGGAGATGCGCGAGTCGCTGAAGATTCTGGAGCAGGCGCTGCGTGACATCCCCCCGGGGCCGATTATGGACACGAAGACGAAGATCAGGGGGTTTCGTCCGAAGGCAGGGGAGGCTTACGGAAGGATCGAATCGCCGAAGGGAGAGCTCGGTTTTTTCCTGATCAGCGATGGATCGCCGAACCCCTATCGTTATCGGGTGCGACCGCCGAGTTTGATCAACCTTACTGTGTTGGAGGATATGTGCCTGGGGTCGAATGTGTCGGATGTGATTGTCATTTTTGGGACCATCGATATTGTGCTAGGCGAAGTGGATCGGTAGACTTGCGATGACGAAAACAGGCCGTGGCTTACGTAGTCGAACGAGCGTCGTGGAATTTCCGAGTAAAGGGTGTGTGCATCATGCTGGGTGAGGGCATCGCGAAAGGTCTTGTAGAGACGGCCAGGAATTTTTTTGGCAGCTACGTCAGCAAAGACCGCCTGACAACCGTGCAGTATCCAGAGGAGCGGTTGCCTCAAATCGAAGCGACGCGAGACTTCCCCTTTCTTGTCTACGACGGCGACGACTGGCAGGCTGGTATGCGCTGTGTGGGCTGCCAGATCTGCGAGAAGGAATGCCCGCCGAAGTGCATCTACATCGAAAAGAGCAAAGATAAAAAGCCGGACGCGGTGGGCAAGCCGCAGTTTTATCCGGCGGTGTTCAATATCGATGTTTCCGTCTGCATGAGTTGTCAGATCTGCGTTGAAGTTTGCCCGTTTGAAGCCATCAAGATGGACACCGAATTTGAATTGAGCACGACTGATCGTTTCGGCGGACTCCTTTGGGACAAGGCGCGGTTATCCAAGTCCAACGCGTATTACGGCAAGATCCATCCTACTGATGCAGCGGCGTCGGGTGCGGTACTCGCGGAGGAAAAGGCCAAGGTCGAAGCCAAGGCGAAGGCTGCTGCCGAGATTAAGGTGAATCCCACGTTAGCCGATGCGGTGGTAAAGCATGGGTGAAAACGCAGATCAGTTCTTCGTGAACTTGCAGCATTGGCTGGTGGGGCACGTGCCGGCTAGCCTCCAATCCATCGTTTCGGCGTTGCTTTCGGTCGTCGCTATCCTCGTTGTGTTTGCATCGCTGTTTGCGATTACGACCGTCCTCGAACGTAAGGGGCTGGGTCGAATCCAGAACCGGTATGGCCCGAATCGCGTGGGCCCGTTTGGATTCCTGCAACCTATCGCGGACGGGATCAAATCGCTGACCAAGGAAGACATTGTGCCGCTGGCGGCGGATAAGGCGGTGCATTTTCTGGCGCCGGTGGTGCTGGTGCTGGCTGCGTTTTCTTTGTATGCCGTGCTGCCGATTGGCCGAAATATGGTGCTGGCGAACCTGGACGCTGGTGTTTTGTTCTTTTTCGCCGTCAGCTCCGTCATGGAGTTGACGATCTTTATGGCGGGATGGTCGAGTCGAAACAAATACTCATTACTTGGGGCGATGCGCGCTATCGCTCAGATGATCAGCTACGAAGTGCCGCTGATTCTTGCTTCGGTGACTGTCATCATGGCGGCAGGTTCGCTGTCCACCGTGGCAATTGTCGAGAAGCAAGCTGGTTATACGGGGATCCTGCCGCACTGGTTCGTTTTCACGCCGTGGGGATTCGCCGGGTTCGTTATTTTCATGATCGCGGCAACCGCCGAATCCAACCGCTCGCCCTTCGACTTGCCGGAAGGCGAATCGGAGATCATTGCGGGCTATTACATTGAGTACTCCGGATTCAAGTTCGCACTGTTTTTCCTGGGCGAATATCTGGGCATGTTCGCGATCAGCGGATTGGGAATCACGCTGTTTCTTGGCGGATGGACCGCGCCGCTTTCTTTTTTGACCTGGATCCCATCGTACCTCTGGTTTTTGGGGAAGCTGCTTGCCATGATTGTCGTCTTCATTTGGGTTCGCGGCACTCTGCCACGACTGCGCATGGATCAACTGATGAACTTCGCCTGGAAGTTTATGCTGCCGATGGCGCTGCTGAACCTGGTCACTGCCGGGGTCTGGCGGTTTTTACCGGAAGGCGTTTTGCGATGGATCGTCTGCAGCCTTCTGGTGGTGGTTCCGTATGTTCTACTGGGTCGCGGGTTGATGCGGGGATGGAAGTTGGAAAAGAGGGTGTATCGGTTTGCTGAATAGGCCGGTGATGCAGGAGAAGGGATGACAGTAATGGATCGCAGCAGCGACAACATTTGCCAAGTGGCGCGCCGACGAAACGCAGGAATGACTAACACCAAAGGATAATCTTGCTGTTCACGATTTTCGCAATACTGACGGTAGCGGGAGCTGTGGCGGCCATGAGCCTCCGCAACCTCATACATTCGGTCTTGGGGCTGACTTTGGCGTTCGCTGGCCTCGCCGCAGTGTTTCTGCTGCTGGGTGCGCAATTCGTTGGACTTGCACAAATCCTGGTCTATATCGGAGCGGTGGCGATTCTCGTTGTCTTCGCCATCCTGCTTACACGGAATGCAGTAGCAACTCCGCAAACTATCATCGCCGGCTCCTGGAAGGGAAGCGGTGTGGTCGTCCTCGCGGTCTTCGGGATTCTGGCGTGGGCCATTTCTCACAGTGTGGTATCTCGACAGGTTGTGCCGCCGCAGCCGGGAGCGACCATGCAGCAAATCGGCAACGCCCTGATGCTGCGGTTTGCTCTTCCTCTGGAGATTATTGGCCTGCTGCTGACGGCCGCGCTGATCGGCGCCGTTACGATCGCCATGGACGAGAAGGAGGCGAAGCGATGACTTCGCTGACGAGTTGCCTTCTTCTTTCCGCACTCCTTTTTGCCATCGGTCTCGCCGGTGCGTTGATGCGTCGCAACGCGATTCTTGTGCTCATTGGGATCGAGCTGATGCTCAATGCCGCGAACCTCAATTTCATCGCATTCTGGCGGTACGGCCCAAACCCCGAAGCATTGACCGGAATGATGTTTGTCATCTTTTCAATCGGCGTGGCAGCGGCGGAGGCAGCAGTGGGGCTGGCGCTGATCATCTCCCTATATCGGCACAGCAAGACCACCAATATCGACGAGGTAAATTCCATGAGGGGGTAAGACACGCACGAAGAAGTCCATCCATCCACCTGCAACCATTTTTGAGACGACATGATCTGGATTGTTCGAAATCTTTGGCTGATTCCCGCACTCCCGGCCCTCGCGGCGGGGCTGAGCGCTCTTGCCAAACAGCGAAGTCGCAGGTTTGCAGCGTCACTTGCGATTGGTTCCATGGGGCTGTCGTTTCTGCTTTCCCTCTGCGCCTTTGCGCATACACTTTCGTCCAGCGGCCAAGGAGAGACGGCGAAGGAGGTCTTCAATTTTCCGTGGCTTCAGTATGGGGGCGAGTGGCTGAAGCTGGGTTGGATGCTCGATCCGCTTACCGCGGTGATGCTCGTGATGGTCACGTTTGTTGGACTACTGATCTTTATCTACAGCACTGGCTATATGGCCCACGACGAAAACTTCACTCGCTTCTTCTGTTTTTTGTCGCTCTTCGCTGCCGCGATGCTGGGCGTGGTGATTGCAAACAGCCTGCTGTTGCTGTTCATGTGCTGGGAACTTGTCGGGCTTACCTCCTATCTGCTGATCGGGTTCTGGTACCAGAAGCCTGCCGCGGCTGCCGCAGCCAAGAAGGCATTCATCACTACGCGCATTGGCGATCTCGCATTTCTGATCGGGATGGTCTGGCTATATTCGCAAGCGGGCACACTGCTCTTCTACGACCATGGTGCCGGGTGCCTGGAACACTCCGCGCTCGCTGGGCTGGTCGCGCAGACTACGTTCATCGGCATGGCGGCCTCCACTGGCATCGCGCTATTGATCTTCGCCGGTGCGGTTGGCAAGTCCGGCCAGGTACCACTGCATGTCTGGCTGCCTGACGCGATGGAAGGTCCGACGCCGGTCAGCGCGCTGATCCATGCGGCGACCATGGTTGCGGCAGGCGTGTTT
>Ga0209530_1001433_pt1 | contig 10708 bp, 12 predicted proteins | sample BlaSpr_A8_Ref_O1_FD_187987 | JGI IMG/M metagenome (GOLD analysis project Ga0209530, IMG submission 187987) | Forest soil microbial communities from Thunder Bay, Ontario, Canada - Black Spruce, Ontario site 2_A8_Ref_O1 (SPAdes) (version 2) | ecosystem: Environmental > Terrestrial > Soil > Boreal...
AGCCCCGCCCATGTGGCCTTTCGAGACGAGCTCGACGCGCTCGCGGCGGCACACCCCAGCTTGCACATCACGTATGTCTACAGCGCTTCCGATGCCGGCGGCCGGCCGGCCGGCCGCATGGAAACTTTTCGCATCGAAGTGGGGTCTGTACACGAGATCAAGCCGGGCAACATCGTCGGCGCGATTGCCAACGAGGCGGGACTCGATGGCGCGTACATCGGACGGGTGGATATCCGGGAGGACCACAGCTTCGTCGATCTGCCCGAGGGCATGCCGAGAGAGATTTTCAAGACGCTGAAGAAGACGCGTCTGGCGGGCCGCGAGCTGAGGATCACCAAGGTCCAACGCAACGATGACAGGCCCAGAAGCATCGATGGTGTTCGTCAACGTGAGGAGCGAGTCATGAGCAAGGGCATGGAACGAAAGCGGGAAGAGAAGAAAAAGCCGGCAAAAACCTTGGAGGAGAAGCGAGCTGCCAAGAAGGCGAAGCGCGAAGCGCGCGGCTGATCGCCTCGCGCATTCGGGCGCGACCGGGAAATTACACCACCCGGCCGCGCCGTCCGCCGTCGAGGAAATCGCGGATGTTCGCGGCCATCTCGTCGAGGCAGCGCTGACGGGCTTCGAAGGCCGCCCAGGCGATATGCGGCGTGACGATCAGGTTGGGGATGCTCGGGTCGATCAAGGGCTCGCCCTCGGTCGGCGGCTCCACGGGGAGCACGTCGATGCCGGCGCCCCCCAGCCGATGCTCCTTGAGCGCCCGCGCCAGCGCCGCGCTATCGACCAACGCCCCTCGAGCCGTGTTGATGAGCAGGGCATCGGGTTTCATGCGCGCGAGCTCGCGCGCGCCGATCATGCCGCGAGTCGCGGGCGTCGACGGACAGTGCAACGACACCACATCGGCGGTGGCGAGCAGCTCGTCGAGCGACACCCTCCCGTCCACCGGCGCGGCACCGGGTCGATTGCAGACGATCACGCGCATACCGAATGCTTCGGCGGCCTTGGCAACTGCGCGCCCCAGCTCTCCCCATCCGACGATCCCGAGGGTGCGGCCGGCGAGCTCGCGAATCGGGTAGGCAAGCTCGTTGAATTCGCCCCGGGCCCAGGATCCGTCGATGGCCAATCGCTGCCAGCCGGACAGATGCTGGGTGAGACTCAAGATCAGACTCCATGCGTGCTGCGCCACCGAAGCGGTGCAATAGCCGCGGACGTTGCACACGCCGATGCCGCGCTCCTTGGCCGCCTCCAGATCGATGTTGTCGGTGCCGGTGGCCGCCAGCGCGATCAGCTTGAGGTCGGGGGCGGCGAACAGGTGAGCGCGCGGCAATTTCACCTTGTTCAGGAGCACGATCTGCGCCGTGCCGATGCGATCGGCAATCTGCGCATCCTCGCTGTCGTCGTAGTACTCGACCCCGCCCACAGCCTCGTCGATCGCGGAAGGGTCGAGGCTGTCGTCCCCGTTGCGGACGGTCTCGTAATCCAGGAATACGGTACGCATAGCGTTACAATGCCCCTTCAATCATGAAAAAATCCGCCGTCGTTTGGTTGATCGCCGCGAATGTGGCGGTCTATGCGCTGCAGTTCCTCACACAGGGGGCGATCGAGGTGCCGCTCGCGCTATGGCCCTGGCAGCCCATCGACGGTCAATCTTACTTCGATTTCTGGCAGATCGTTACCTACGCCTTTCTTCACAGCCGAAGCAACTTCTCGCACCTCCTCTTCAATATGCTCGGGCTGTTCATGTTCGGCGCCGAGATCGAGCGCTATGTAGGGCCTCGCCGTCTGCTTACCTGCTACTTCGCATCGGTAGTGACGGCCGCACTCACCCAGCTCATCGTCCCGCCGCTGCTCGGCGCTCCGCCCGCGCCCACCTTGGGCGCCTCCGGGGGCGTCTTCGGTCTTCTGCTCGCCTACGCGCTGATGTTTCCCCATCGCAAGGTGGTGCCGTTGATTCCCCCGATCCCGATGCCCGCATGGCTGTTCGCCACGCTGTATGCAGGGGCCGAGCTTTTGTTCGGAGTCACCGGAAGACTCTCGGGCATCGCGCATTTCGCGCACCTCGGAGGCATGATCGGCAGCGCCCTGGTGGTCATGGGATGGCGGCGTCCCCGTACCCAATAGAGGCCGAAGCGGATAGGCTAGCGGCCCATGAAACACCGCCTCTTCACCACCTGGACACTCGTGTCGACCCTGCTCTGCTGCGCGCTGCCGGCGCATGCGGAATGGGTGCGCCGCGTCACCGACGGCATCATGGGCACGCGGATCACGGTCGAGCTCTGGGCGGAGGATCCCGCCAAGGGCAACCAGGCCATCGATGCGGTGCTCGACGAAATGCGGCACATCGACGAGACCATGAGCACGTACAAGCCGACCAGCGAAGTATCTCAGGTCAATGCCAAAGCCGCGGACGGCCCGATGCACATCAGCAAGGAGCTGTTCGACCTGCTGACGACCGCGAAGCAATACTCGGAAATCACCGACGGCGCCTTCGACATCACCTACGCGAGCGTGGGCTACCTGTACGATTTTCGAAAGCACGTACGCCCAAATGATGCCCAGATCGCCAAGGCCCTGCCGGCGATCAATTATCGGCACGTCATCCTGGACCCCAAGAATCAGACGGTGCAATTCTCGCAGAAAGGCGTGCGCATCGATCTGGGCGGCATCGCCAAGGGCTACTCCGTCGACTGCGGCATCGATGTGCTGAAGGGTTTGGGCTACACGCGCGCCTATGTGGGCGCGGGCGGGGACAGCCGCATCATCGGCGACCGGTTCGGCCAGCCTTGGATCGTCGGAATCAGGGACCCCATGAAGGGCGAGGGCAACGTGATCGCCCGTATCCCCCTGGTCGATGCCGCGATCTCCACGTCCGGGGACTACGAGCGGTTCTTCGAGGAGAACGGCGTCCGCTATCACCACATCATCGACCCGCACACCGGCCATTCGGCGAGTAAAGTGCGCAGCGCCACGGTGATCGGGCCCTACGCGACGCGCACCGATGGGTTGTCAAAGACGGCTTTCGTGCTGGGACCCGAGAAGGCGCTGGAAATCTACAATCGGCTGGACGACATCGACGCCATCATCGTGAAGCTCGACGGGACGGTGGTCTATTCCAAGGGGATGCAGAAAGCACAAGGCGCGCGCTGACCGGCCTCGGCCTGTCGGGCGTTTCCGCCGGGATCGACTAAGCGTATAGATGCATCGTCGGTAATCCAAGTCGCAGGCACGATTGCGCCGCGGGACTTGCCGATAAAATTATCCTGTCTGCCAAAGAGCCCGCCAATTCCACGATCCATCGTTCCGCTGGAGCCAATCCAAAGCGGCGGGTCAGGCCGAGGCATTCGCGTATCCAACCCGGGACTAGCTCGACGGCGGCACGCACCAGCATTCCTTGCATCCAGCAAAGCGGCTTTGGAAATCCCGGGGTGGCGCGCATGATTTGCAAGAAATCAAATACGATTGGGGAGGGCGTCAGGCGACCCCGCATGCTGCCGAAGAGGGACTGGAGCTCAGCGTTTGACATAGGCGCCTCTGTTGCACCGTAAAGCTTTGACGCCGGAGCGCCCTCTCGATAGAGCAGATCGAATTCTTTCCGAGTGAGCGGCCTGACGTAGCGGCTGTAAGCTTCTGCAAAACCAAATGCGGCCGTCGCTTGCACCCAGCTGAGCAGCCGCGGGTTGCTCGCAGAATAGGGTACCCCGCAAGCAGTTTCCCCGGCGACCCTGGCGTGCATTCGTACGACCCGGGCGATCATCGGCTCGGCAATGCTGCGCGCGCCATAGACCGTCACCATCGCCGCCAATCCCGTGCGCTGCAGGCGGCGCATCGGATCTTTGCGAAATGAGGAATGTTCCCACACGCCCGTACGCACAGCCGGTTCAGCCAGTTCGAGAATGACGGCGGCGATACCCCCGATCAGAAGCGCTATCGGGTTCTTGAAGATGCGCCAAGATAGCGAATCGGGCGGCAGCAAAGCGCCTTCTCCCAGGGGTCGAGTGAAGTCGATTGCCGGGCCATTCTTCGGATTCAAAAGCGCCCGCGTACCAACCTCGAGGCTGCTTTGCATCCTTCGCGGCAGCTGAATAATCGAAGATTTCACACGCGTTCTCGATAGCCAAACTGCAGGACAGCGGCGACGAGCAATTGTCCTACACCGAATGACACGCCCATTGTCCAGGGGGAGGCTGCACCGCGGGCATTGATGGCTATGGAGACCAAGCCCGTCGCGAGGTACCAGGCGCCCGCAAGAAACATCTGCCAAGGGAGAAAGCGGCGTGATGCAAACACGCCGAGGCTGAACACGATCTGCCACAGCCCCGGCAGCATCCAAAGGTTACTCCGAGCGAAACGCATGAATACAAGCGTCAACAGAAATCCAGCGACCAAGGCGGGAACGAATTGCTCAGCAGCATGGTAAATCATCTCGGCGGCTAAACCGGTGTGAACGCGCCGGGCGCGGGTGACCGTTTCGACGCCCGTGAGAATCAGGCAGACCACGGCAGTTGCGATCCATGTCGCCAAGAAAGTCTCCCAGTCCTGAACCGGGTTCTTGAACCAGTGCGCCTGAACCGCTGCGACCAGGAGTGCGAGCACCCCTGTTGCGGCCACTGATGCAGGGCCATAGCCTCTGAATTCCGTGGCGCGGGCGATTTGGGCGCGAATGGCATTGATATCGGCGAGTGCATCGCGGAAGGTTGGCATATTCGCACCTGACCCGTTGTCCGATTGATGATTCGCTTTCTCCGCTTGACATCTGATTACTTGGCGGAACAGAGTAATGTAACTTTGCCACGCAAAGTAAACGCAGCGGCGGGCTCTATGCAAGCTTTTTCATCATCGACGAGTGTCATCGGGCGCTCAACGCGCCGGCTAGGATCTTGTATCTGCCTGCTATTGATGTCCGCCGTCTCGATGTCCGCCGTCCAGGCGGATGCTTTGGTCGACGTTGATGGGCTCCGAGGCCGGGTGGTGTATTTGGACTTTTGGGCCTCCTGGTGCGGCCCGTGTCGACAGTCTTTCCCCTGGATGCAGACGATGAAGAGCACCTACGAGAATCGGGGGCTGACGGTGGTCGCCGTCAACCTCGATATGGACCGCGCAGCCGCGGATAGATTCCTGACTCGGTTTCACCCCACGTTCGATGTGCGCTTCGATCCCAGCGGCGACCTCGCCGAGGCCTACAAAATACGAGGCATGCCCTCGAGCGTGCTGATCGACCGTCATGGCGTGGCACGGTTTACACACGTGGGTTTTCGGCCGGTCGATGAAGCAGTCTACGAAGCTCAAGTGCGTGAGCTGCTGGCTGAGAAGTAGTTATTTTTCCGGAGCGCGAACAATGATCAGTCGCCTGATTCGGTTATCGGTGATTCTCGGCACCATGAGCATCTCCGGGTGCGGCTCCCTGGGCGTCAAGCCTTGGCAGCGTGATGTGCTGGCGCGCGAGGACATGCAGCTCGATTCCAATCCTATCGATGCGGCCGTCGATGATCACCTGTACTTCAGTAAGGAGGCCTCCTCGGGCGGCCGCTCCTTTGCGGGTGGGGGCTGCGGTTGCAACTGAGGCCGAAATCACCGCCCCCGCCGGCGGCGCGTGCGCGGCGGCGATTGATGGCGGCGAGCTGCGCGCTGCTGGGTGCGGGGGCCGCCCGTAGCCAGCAGACCGCCATGGCCCCGCCCGACAGCGGCTTGCTAGAGGACTGGTCGGTCGATTCGGCGCTCGCGTATTATCACGAGGACGGCCGTATCCAGGCGATCGAGCCCGTCGTCGACGTGGCCAAGGTCTTCGCGGACGGGCATGCGCTCAACTTCAATGTAACCTTTGACGCCCTCTCCGGTGCAAGCCCCAATGGGGCGCTGCCGAGTCGCAACCCGCAGACTTTTTCATCGCCTTCGGGAAAATCGCAGCACCAGTACACGACGGCGCCGGGTCAGCTGCCCGTCGATCCGGATTATCACGATGACCGGATCGCCGTGGGTGGGAACTGGACCACGCCGTTCACCCGGCTCGATCAGGTAACCGTCGGCGGCAAGGTGTCCGCTGAGGATGACTTCTTCTCGGCCACGGTGAACGCCTCGATCGCCCATGATTTCAACGAAAAGAACACCACGGTCTCGTTCGGCGTCGACAACGAATTCGACTCGATCCATCCGATCGGCAGTGCGCCGGTTCCAGGGAGTGAATATGAGTTGGCTGAAAAGCAGACTGGAGGTAAGACGAAAGACGGGGTTGGGGTGCTGCTCGGCGTGACGCAGGTGATGACGCGAAACTGGCTCTCCGAATTCAATGTCTCGATCGATCGGTTCCACGGGTACCTGAACGATCCCTATAAGTTCACCTCGATCATCAGCAGCGCCGGCGGCACGACGGGATACGAGTATGAGAACCGGCCCGATCAGAGGACGCGCGAGAGCGGTTATTGGGAAAACCGCGTCGCCTGGAGTTCCCAGATCTCGACCGCCTTATCTCTGCGCTATATGCGTGATGATTGGGGCGTGCGATCGGACACTGCGCAGCTGCATCTGCGTTGGTCGCTGTCGAATCGAGATCGCTATATCGAGCCTACCGTTCGCTGGTATCGGCAAACGGCAGCGGATTTTTACACGCCTTTCATCCTGACTACGCAGAAGCCGACTACGGAGTTCGAGTCATCGGACTCGCGCCTGGCTGCGTTTCACGCCATGACCTACGGTGTAAAATACGCGCAGAAGCTTCCGGGTCTCGGCGGTCGCGCGGAGTCGGAATTCAGCGTCCGCGCGGAGTATTATCAGCAGACCTTGGATGTGCGGACGCCGGTACCCACGGCCCTCCAAGGGCTCGACCTGTATCCGGGCGTCAAGGCGGTCCTCGTCCAGATCGGCTGGCGGTTTTAGAACTGACCTGCGGATTGCGCAATCATGCGCGGCGGAGGGAACTTCAGGTGCCCGATGAGGGATTGATCGTCGAGGCGCGAGGCGAGAATCTTCTCGCAGTCAGGTTTACGGCGATGGCGAGCCCATGCGAAGTGCTATTGCCTTCGATGAGCCACGATGCCGCCTTGGCAATCGGCAGAGTCGCTGCGCAGGAAGCGTGGCGCGTCGAGAAAAAATATAGCCGCTACCGGGACGACAGCGTCACCGCATGGATCCACGAGAATCGCGGCACCATCCTCGAGTTGGACGAGGAGACGGCATCGATCATTGATTTTTCGAAGCAGTGCTTCGAGCTGAGCGACGGTCTTTTCGATATCACCTCCGGCGTGCTGCGCGGCGCCTGGAGATTCGACGGGTCGGACCGCATTCCCGAAGCCGCTTCGATCGAGCGTCTCCTGCCCTTCGTCGGTTTCGACAAGCTTCAATGGAAATCGCCGCGGCTGATGCTGCCGGCGGGAATGGAATTGGATTTCGGCGGTATCGGCAAGGAGTACGCGGTGGACCGCGCCTACGACCTGCTGGCCGCTCGCGAGGGGATTCCGTTCCTGGTCAACTTCGGCGGCGATTTGCGCGCCAATCACCCACTGCCCCACGGACCGTGGCAGGTCGGAATCGAGCGGCCGGATAGGGAGCAGGACGCGACGATGGTCCTCGATTTAGAGCATGGCGCACTCGCCACGAGCGGGGACTCGCGCCGCTACCTGCTCAAGGATGGCATCCGCTATGGCCATGTTTTACATCCCGGTACAGGATGGCCGGTCATTGGTGCACCACGTTCAGCCACGGTTGCGGCCAGCAGCTGTACGGAAGCCGGGTTGCTCGCCACCATGGCGTTGTTGCACGGCGGCCGCGCGCGAGCGTTCTTGGACGAACAAGGTGTTCGCTATTGGCTGCTGCAATGACCGGCCGAAAACGCGCACCCGGCCGTCCCGCGGCCCGGTGCGACTGCACCCGATTCAATCCCGAAAATTGTTGAACTGCAGCGGCACATCGAAGCCCCCTTTGCGCAAGAGCGCGATCGCCTCCTGCAGATCGTCGCGCTTCTTGCCGGTCACGCGCACCTTCTCGCCCTGGATCTGGGCCTGAACCTTGAGTTTCGCGTCCTTCAGCAGGCGCGTGACCTTCTTGCCGGTCTCCTGGTCGATGCCGTGCTTCAGTATCACCGGCTGCTTCGCCACCGCGAGATTGACGACGGGCTCCTGCACGTCCAGGCACGCCACGTCGATGCCGCGCTTGGCGACCTTGAGCTTCAGGATCTCCAGCATCTGGTTCAGCTGGAACTCGGACGGCGCGCGCATGGTGACCGTCGTCTCCTCGAGCTCGAAGGATGCGCCGGTATTCTTGAAATCGAAGCGCTGGGACAGCTCGCGGCTGGCCTGGTCGACCGCGTTGGTCAGCTCGTGAGAATCGATCTCGGATACGACGTCGAACGAAGGCATGCAGCTTGGGCCCCTGGAGCGGTGGGCGTCAACGATACCCGCGCGCCTGCAAGGTGAAAAGTCTCGCATAGCGTCCATCGAGTGCCATCAGCGCCTCGTGGCTGCCGCGCTCCACGATCCGGCCGTCCTCCAGCACCAGAATCTGGTCCGCCATCCGTACGGTCGAAAATCGGTGCGAGATGACGATGGCGATGCGGTTGTGCGTCAGATCCCGGAAATGCTCGAAGACTTCGGCCTCCGCGGCGGCGTCGATCGCCGAGGTGGGCTCATCGAGCACGAGGATGTCGGCATCGCTGCGCATGAAGGCGCGCGCGAGCGCGATCTTTTGCCACTGGCCGCCCGACAGCTCGCGCCCGTCCTTGAACCATTTGCCGAGCTGGGTGCGATAGCCCGATGGCAGCGCCTCGACGAATTCCGCCGCCAAGCCCTGGACGGCGGCGCTGCGCCAGCGTTCCTCGTCCTCGAATGCGCGCTCGTCGCCCGCGCCGATGTTCTCGCCCACCAGCATCTGGTAGCGGGCGAAGTCCTGGAAGATCACGCCGATGCGTTGCCGCAGCGTCGTCTCGTCCCATTCCTGCAGGTCCAGCCCATCCAACAGGATTCGGCCGCGGGTCGGGCGATACAGCCGGGTCAGCAATTTGATCAACGTGGTCTTGCCGGAGCCGTTCTCGCCGACCAACGCCAGGCTCTCGCCCGGCTTGACGTGCAGATCGATGTGCGAGAGCGCGGGTGAGGTCGCCTCCGGGTACACGAACTCGACATCTTCGAAGCGGATGCCGTCGCCGGGCAGCGGCCCCGTCATGAGACTGCCGCCCGACCCGCGCACCGGTTGTTCCAGGTATTCGAACAGATTCGACAGATAGAGATTGTCCTCGTACAGCCCGCTGATGGCGGTCAGTGCGGCACTCACCGCGGATTGGCCTTGACGCAGCAGCATGAGGTACATGGTCATTTGACCCACGCTCATCGCGCCCGCCACCGTCTCCGCGGCGATCCACGCATAACCGCCGTAGAGCGCGCCGGTGCCGACGAGGCCCAGGGCGAAGCCCCAGCTGTCGCGGCGTATGGTGAGATCGCGATCCTCGCGGTAGAGGCGCGTGAAGATGTCCCGATAGCGATCGAGGAACCGACGGCCCAGCCCGAAAAGCTTCACTTCCTTCGCGCTGTCCTCGCGCGCGAGCACCGACTCGAGATAGATCTGCATGCGCGATTCGGGCGCGCGCCAGCGAAACAATCGGAAGGCCTCGCCCGAGAACCGGGCCTCGGCCAGAAACGCCGGCAGGCCCGCCAGCAGCAGAAGCACGACCGCCCAGGGCGAAAACCGGATCAGCAAGCCGCCGAACGAGACCAATGAAATACCGTTCTGCAGCAGACCGAAGGTGCGCATGACCAGGCTCAAGGGGCGGCTCGACGCCTCGCGGCGCGCGCGCGTGAGCTTGTCGTAGAACTCCGAGTCCTCGAATTGCTGGATGTCGAGCGTCAGCGCTTTTTCCAGGATCATCACGTTGACGCGCTGACCCAGCTGCGCCCGCAAGAGCGATTGCGCGAGCGAGATCCCGCGTTGCGCGAGCGCCGTGGCGGCGATCAGCACCGCCTCGCAGCCGACCAGAAGGAATACGTGCGACAGCGCGATGGCGCCGGTGCGGCGGTGAAATTCGGCGGCGTGGATCACGGCATCGACGATCAGCGCGCCCAGGTACGCGACGCCGGCCGGCAGGATCCCGGCCAGCAGAGTAAGCGCGGCCAACGCGATCGAGAGCCCGCGGTTGGTGGTCCACACGAGCACCAAGGCCCGGCGGCTGTATTCGAACAGTCCGGCGAGGCCGCGCTGGAGCGTGCCGCCGGCTGCAGTCTCGGCTCCTTCGCCCGAGACCAATGGGGCAGATTTGAAACGAAGTGACAAGCCGCTATTTCACCGGGCGCAGGGTCGCCCAGTTCCGTTCTTCGCTCGAGAGTGGCGTGTTCATTATAATTGCCCTATACCGGTGTGGCGGAGTAAACGTGAAATTCAAGTCCTTGCTCGATCGATGGAAAAAAGACCCCCCGCCGGTGCTGACGGCACGAGAATACGCTGTCCGTCTGCCTCTGGACGATGCCTCCCGCCTTCAGGCCCTGACGGAATTGTTCCCGGGCCGCACGGTCGAGGAGATCATCACGGACCTGCTGCACGCCGGGCTGGACGAGGTCGCGGCGGCGATGCCCTACGAGGCCGGGCCCACCATCATCTCGCGCGACGACCAGGGCGACCCGGTGTACGAGGACGTGGGACTGACGCCGCGTTTCGTGGAGGCGACGCGCAGGATCAAAAAGAGCCTCAAGGCCACTTGACGCTGCCCGCTCGCGGCGGCGATACTTCCTCAAGA
>Ga0209530_1001436_pt1 | contig 10692 bp, 9 predicted proteins | sample BlaSpr_A8_Ref_O1_FD_187987 | JGI IMG/M metagenome (GOLD analysis project Ga0209530, IMG submission 187987) | Forest soil microbial communities from Thunder Bay, Ontario, Canada - Black Spruce, Ontario site 2_A8_Ref_O1 (SPAdes) (version 2) | ecosystem: Environmental > Terrestrial > Soil > Boreal...
AACGATCCACACGCCCAGGTCTCGGCCCACTATGGCGTCGGCGAGGCCGGCGCGGCGCACCAGTACGTGAAGGAGACCGACACCGCGTTCCACGCCGGCATCGTGCAGGACCCCACCTGGACGCTGCTGAAGCCGCGAAGGCCGACAGGAGAGTAACTGCATGAACGGCAAAGTGTACCTGGTGGGTGCAGGTCCGGGCGATCCCGAGTTGCTCACGGTGAAGGCGTTGCGGTTATTGCGCGCCGCCGATGCGGTTCTTCACGATGACCTCGTACCACCCGAAATATTGAAGTTGATTCCGCGTACCGCTCGGGTCCAGAACGTCGGCAAGCGGTGCGGGGCCAAAACCATGCGGCAGGAAGAGATTAATTTTCTCCTGGTAACGCTGGCAGCTTCGGGAAAGCGGGTGGTGCGCCTGAAGAACGGCGATCCCCTGATCTTTGGCCGTGCCGGCGAAGAACTCGAAGCCCTGCGGCGATCCAACATCGAATACGAGATTGTTCCTGGCGTCACCTCAGCTCTGGGGGCCGCAGCCGCTGCCGGGATTCCTCTCACTCATCGGCAAACATCTTCCACGCTCGTGCTGATGGCCGGTCATCGCGCTTCTGACAATGCCGATGCCGAATGGAAGAGCATCGCCACTACCGCGTCAACGCTCGTGATCTACATGCCCGGACACGATTACTCCGGGATTGCCAGCAGGCTCATGCGGTGCGGATTTTCGCAAGAAGTTCCTTGCGCGATCATTTCCCGAGCATCCACTGCTCAGCAGCGCGTACACCGAACTACAATCGCGGATCTGCATCGAGCTCCGCAGCTCGCGGCTCCCACCTTGCTGGTGGTTGGGAAGGTCGTGAGATTCGGTGATCGCTCCGCCGATGAACCAGAAGCTAACTTCCTTGCGATGGAAAACGCTCTCGATTCCGTGCTTGGACAAAACCTGCTCACCCCTGAAAGTTCGAATCAAGAGGAACCGTTGCCATGAAAGAAAAAATTGTACAGGTGCAGGCTGCTGCCGAGTCGTGGAGTCCCGAACGCGTTCTCCGCTGGGCCTTCGACACGTTTGGCGATGCCGTCGCGATCTCTTCCGCCTTTGGTGCGGAGGGCATGGTCCTGATCGATATCGCTTCACGCACGCACCAGAATTTTCGCCTCTTCACTCTGGATACCGAATTTCTGTTTCCCGAGACGTACAATCTCATGGACGAAGTAGAGCAAAAATACGGCGTCACAATTGAAAAGGTCTATCCACTCCTTTCGCCACTGGAGCAGGAACGGGTTCACGGTCCTTCACTCTGGCAACGGAGTCCTGATCAATGCTGCAACCTGAGGAAGGTTGAGCCTCTGCAGCGCAAGCTGGGCGAATTGTCAGCGTGGATTACCAGCATCCGCCGCGATCAGACCGCCGCCCGGGCCAGCGCGGGCAAGATTGAATGGGATGAAAAATTCGGACTGGCGAAAATCAATCCCATCGCCGATTGGAGTTCTGCTCAGGTTTGGCAATATATCCGCGCGCATGACACGCCATATAACGCGCTGCATGATCGCAGCTATCCCAGCATCGGCTGCACCCACTGCACGCGAGCCGTGCGTCCCGGAGAAGACGGAAGAGCAGGCCGATGGTCCGGATCTTCTAAAACAGAGTGCGGCCTCCACGTGATCGAGCCAGTGACCACTCCGCCGGAGGCTGGCGCATGAAAGCCGTTGGCCTCACCTAGATCTCTAACGGCGCGCCGCATCTCGCGTTTTCAGTAACTTAGGCACGCTTGGAATTGGAGAAAACAGGTGCTAGGGTTCATATTGTCTAGTACTACGATGTACTTACATGTATATTGAAGGAGGAAGAAAGCATCTTCCCGTAAGATCGAAGACGGGCGCCGTGGTCGAAACGAGCAGGGGAAAAGAAGTGGCCGAGCGTGGTTTCAATGTTGTGATCATCGGCGGCGGGTTCAGCGGAACCATGCTGGCGGTCCAATTGATGCGCCGAAATTCCTCGCTTGCCATCGCCGTGGTTGACAAAGCGAGCCGTCCGGGCCGGGGTATCGCCTACGGGACGGAACACCTGTCCCACCTGCTGAACGTGCCCGCCGGACAAATGACCGCACTACCGGAGGAGCCGGACCACTTTGTAAGGTGGGCGCAAGCAAACTACGCCTCCTCCACCCAATCCGGAAGCTTTCTTCCTCGCCTTGTTTACGGCCGCTACATCGAGTCCTTATTCGATGAGACAATTTCCCAGAGAACTGCGGAGAAGCTTAAGTGCATTAAAGACGAGGCGATCAGCATCGGTCGAAATGGTAGTCGGTTCGCCGTGCAGTTAGAGCAGGGAGAAAAACTCCTGGCCGAGGTCGTTATTCTCGCGACCGGCAACCTTCCTCCTTCTAACCCGAGAATTCCAGGAGTTCCTGTCACTGGTCAGCGAACCTTGCCTTCGGCGTGGTCGCGAGATGTGCTAGACGGCATACCGCAAACTGGAAGCGTCCTCCTGATTGGTTCCGGCCTAACCGCAGTGGATGTGGCCGTCGCGCTCGATGCGAAAGGATACCGGGGAAACATTCACGTGGTATCCCGTCATGGCCTGATGCCTCAGTGTCATAAAAGAACGGAAGCATGGAGGCAGTTCTGGCACGACGGCTCGCCGCGAACCATTCGGGGGCTTTTTCGGCTGATTCGCGATGAAGTGGAAGCCGCGTCCGCGGTGGGAGTTGACTGGCGGGCAATTATCGATACGCTGCGCCCCGTAACGCAAGAGATTTGGAAGTCGCTATCGCACACGGAAAAGACTCGCTTCTTGCGTCACGTGCGGGCGTATTGGGATATCCACCGGCATCGCGTGGCGCCCGAAATCGACGATACGCTCAACCGTCTAAAGGCGGAGGGACGGCTGCACATCTATGCAGGGCGAATCAAGAAGGACGCGGAACAACTGAAATCCGTCGGAGTGACCTTGCGGCTTCGGGGAGGCGCGCGGGAGAAACAATTGTCCGTCGATCGCGTAATCAACTGCACCGGTTCGGAAACCGATTGCCGGCGGGTCGATGACAAGCTGCTGAGGTCACTATTTATTGAAGGACTGGCTCGGCCAGACGAACTGTTTCTTGGCCTAAATGTGAATGAGGGAGGTTTTGTTCTCGATTTCCATGGAGTCCCCTCCCGGTCGCTTTGCGCCATCGGTCCACCGACAAAGGGTGGATTGTGGGAGGCCGTGGCAGTTCCGGAACTTAGGCAACAAGCTTCGGAGTTGGCGGAACGGCTGGTGCGAAGGTTCTCGGGGCAGACGAACGCTCCTACTGACAGAGTAGTCGCACGTGTCTGAAATTCGTATGGAGGTGCTGATTGAGCAATCAAACATTCAAACTGTCACTGGACGAATGGGCGGTGGGATGCGCACTTCTGCTTGCGGTGCTGGTTCGTTTCAACCTTGTTCCAAAGATTCTTTGGTAGTTCGATTTCACGCGACTAGAAGAACCGTATGAGTACTGCAATGGTTATCGAGCAGCCGACATCAGCCCGCTTCTCATCGAGTCTCTTGAGATTTTTCCCGGGTGTAATGCTGCTGGCTGTAATCGGATATGCCGGAAAGTTCATTGAACAATCGGTTTCTCGCTACGGCAAGAGCCATCACCTCAGCCTTCCGAACATCGAGTACGTGCTGTGGGCGATTCTGATCGGTCTTGCGATCTCCAATACAATTCGCATTCCCGAGATATTCAAGGCTGGCATCGACACCTATGAATTCTGGTTGAAAGTCGGGATCGTTTTGTTGGGTGCGCGCTTTCTTCTCGGCGATGTCATTAAATTGGGCGGTCTGAGTCTGGGATTGGTGCTGATCGAACTGCTGGTTGCGATTGCCTTGATGACTGCCTTGGGACGATTATTCAATCTCAGTCCAAAGCTCATTACACTGTTGGCTGTGGGCTCATCGATCTGCGGCGTCTCCGCCATCATCGCGACCAAAGGAGCGATTGATGCCGACGATGAAGATTCATCGCTGGCGATTGCCGCCATTCTTGCGCTTGGCGCGATCGCCCTCTTCACCTTTCCTTTCATCGGGCACCTGCTTGGCATGAGGAACCATGCCTATGGGCTGTGGAGTGGATTGGCGGTGGACAACACGGCGGAAGCCGTGGCTGCGGGAGCGCTTTATTCCGATGCCGCCGGCAAGATCGCGGTTTTAGCCAAGACAGCTAGAAACGCGATGATCGGCTTTGTCGTGCTAGGGTACGCAGTCTATTGGGCGAGCAAGGGACAGGCTCAAACTGTCCAAAATAAGGCCTTGTTCCTTTGGCAGAAGTTTCCAAAGTTCGTTCTTGGATTCCTCCTGATATCGATTTTGGCCACGGCCGGGGTGTTCCACAAGGAACAAATCGGCAGCCTGGGGAACCTATCTCGCTGGGCATTCTTGCTCACGTTTGCGGGCGTTGGGCTGCGGACCAATCTGCGCGAAATGCGGAAACAGGGATTGCGTCCCTTCATCGTGGGAGCCGTTGGGGAAATCGTAATCGCAGCGCTGACTCTCGGAATGGTGCTGGGCGCCGACAGAATTTTTCACTTCGCGTGAGAGCTTAGCTTCTTCGGAGCATCACGATCCCTCATCCATTCATTTCTCCAAATTTCCTAACCGAAGGTGAAGGCAAAGGCCTGAACGCCTGGGTCAAGGAATTCGATCTCAAATGTCCGGTCTTCTACATCGCCCTTTTGCCGGATGAGCTGGTAGAGACGGTGCTCTCGAACTTCGCCGGTGCCGTCGGGGGCGGTATCCGCTCCATGATCGTCGCCGGGCGCGGTGCCGTCCAACTTCACTCGGAAGCGAATTGGCTTGGAACTCTTGGAGGGGCCCAATACCACGTGCAGATCGCGGGCGTGAAAGCGGAAGAAAATCTTTCCGCCGGCAGACTGGAGCACCGCGCTTTCAGCACCCACGTTCCATGATCCGCTCAATCCCCATTGATTCAAAGAAGGTCTTGCGGGCGGGCTGTAGGTCTTTCGCGAATCCTTAGCCAACGGCTCAGGTGATGCGAAATGCTCGCCACGATGGTAGCCGATGTAGGTTTCAGGAGAACGCACATTCCCCTGGCTCGGCGCTGCCTCCACTCCGCTGGCAGATACGTCGACCGTGCTTCCGCTCAGGCCGGTGGCTCCATTTTCCTTCAGGAGTTCCTGGATGACTCGCTCCGACTCAGCGTACTCGCCTTCGCCGAAGTGGTGATATCGAATCCGGCCCTTGCCGTCGATGAAGTAGTGAGCCGGCCAATACTCATTGTGGAAGGCCTGCCAAATTTTGTACTCGCTGTCGATGGCCACCGGATAGGTGACCTTCAAGTCGCGGACTGCCTTTTCCACGTTGGCGCGTTCCTTCTCGAAGGCGAACTCCGGTGTGTGGACGCCGATCACAACGAGGCCGGAATCTTTGTATTTATCTGCCCAGGCTTCGATGTACGGCAACGCGCGAAGACAGTTGATGCAGGAGTAAGTCCAGAAGTCGACGACTACAACTTTGCCGCGCAGAGACTCGCGGGTCAACGGTTTGGAATTCAGCCACTGAACTCCTCCGGGGATGGTGGGCATGGGGCCTTCGTCCTGAAGCGCAGGAGCGTCCGATTCAGCCGGCGCGGCTGCCATCACGGGATGGGCCGAGCCGAAAGCCCCGATCAGATGTTCTTCGGCCTTGCTGGTGTTTACGAATGAGAATTTCGTAAGCAGGTTCGTGTCCCATCCCAGCGCGAGGGCGACCACTCCCATGATTACTGCGACGCCGAGGCCGCGGCGAATCCAGACCTCAAATGACAGAGATTGCTTCATCGCTACAAAAGCCTTGTTTCCTGCGAAAAGGGCAATGCCAAGAGACGTGGCCGCTCCCAATGCAAACGAAAGCAACAAGAAGGAAGTGCGAGCGCCGGGTCCCTGAATCGCGGCACTCGTCAAAATCAAACCGAGAATCGGTCCCGCGCACGGAGTCCAAAGCAAGCCGGTGGAGATCCCCAACAAGAACGATTTTCCGACTCCAGTGGAACTCGCCGGTCCGCTTTGCAGTCCTGAACCAACGCGGACCAGAGGACGAGTCAACAATTCTGCCAAAGATGGAAATAGCAGCGTGAGACCCAGGATCAGAAACACAACCATGGCGACGTAGCGTCCGCCCTGGTTGAGTCGGACGATCCAATGACCGCCGAATGCAGCCGCGATCGCAACCACGGAAAAGGTCAGCACCATGCCGCCAAGCAAGGGCAGGCTGGAGCGGCGAAACGGCTGATCCGCGCGAGCAAACACAAAAGGCAGCACCGGCAGAATGCACGGGCTCAGTATTGTCAGCACACCGCCAATGAAGGCCAATAGGTAGATAAGAATGATGCCCTCCCTCATGTCCGACTTCACGGGGCCTGCAATAACCAACATCAGTGTAATAGAGTCGCGTGCTGCCCAAAAGTTACGGAAAAATGAGCGCTGAGGAGTCTGCCTGCTGCCACAACGCCAGAGTCCAGTTGGATTGCACGGGTTCCTCTAGATGCTGTAATCTTTTTTTGGCATGGAGCAATTGGAAGACGTCCGAATAACCGCATTGTTAGATGCGCAGAGTAAGGCCCAACGATTGTTTGCGGAGGTCGAAAAGCAGGATCTCATTCGGCCTGGAAGATCCGAAACCGAGATCAACGAAAGCATCTATGCGCTCGCCCAGAGCATGTATGGGATTACCCGCTACTGGCACAAGCGCATCGTGCGCGCCGGCCGAAATACCCTGCAGCCTTACGATGAGAACCCCCCCGACCTGAAAGTGTCCGAAGACGATGTTATATTCCTCGACCTGGGGCCCGTGTTCGAAGATTGGGAAGCCGACTTCGGCCGCACCTACGTGACTGGCTCGGACCCGTTGAAACTCAAGCTCTGCCGGGATATCGAAGAAGCCTTCGCCAGCGGCAAGAAATATTTTTGGGAGCATCAAGATATCACCGGGGCAGAGCTGTATCGATATGCTCAGGTGCTGGCCGAACAAGCCGGCTGGGAATACGGCGGCCCCATCGCGGGACACCTGATCGGCCAATTTCCTCACGAAAAAATCGCCGGCGACAAAATCATGCTGTACGTCCACCCGAATAATCACCGGCGAATGCGGGAACCCGATGCCACGGGGCGCGACCGCCACTGGATTTTTGAGATCCATTTTGTCGATCGCTCCCGGCAGTTCGGCGGCTTCTATGAGGAACTGCTGACCATCGGCTGATCGTCGTCTTTCTTCTGTTAACCAGATCTATGGACCAGAATCTGCCAGAAGTCCGCGGGGTCGATGTCGATTCGCAGACCCGGTGCGCGCACTACCGCAAGCCGGCTGACATCGTCGCGATCAGAATGAAGTGCTGCGGTATTTACTATGCCTGCAAGGATTGCCACATTGCGCTGACCGATCACGAGATTGTAGTGTGGCCGCGGAAGGAGTGGGACCAGAAGGCGATCTTATGCGGAGCATGTGGCGCCGAACTGACAATCAACAGCTACATGGCCTGTGGCCATCATTGTCCCCTATGCAATGCGGAATTTAATCAGGCTTGCCGAAATCACTACCACTACTATTTTGAGGGAGAGGCCAAGTAGTGCGAATCTGGCGCTTGCGTCTACTCTTCATGATTCATTCGGGAAGCATTGCGGCAGTGAGATTTGCGTAACGACCTTATCTGGTACAGCTAGTCACAGCTCTTCAGCTCGAGCCTGCTCCCTTACGCAAAGCCACTCCGAGTAATTTGCCCGGGCCAGGTTCTTGTACAAAGGCAACGACCCGAACATTCGCCGGATCCGTGTTAGGGTCGAGTTTCAATTGCACGGTGTCAGCAAAACTCTTTCCCCTCGAGACCTTTCCTATCTTTAGGAGCTGCAGAACAACAGCAACGTGGGTCAAGTGGTGGCCAGCGTTTTCGCCGTGCAAAACTTGCGACTCCACATGATCGAGAGCAACAGCAATGTACACGTCGGCGTTGTGTTTATCAGATTCGCCATCAGCTTCAATGCGGATTCGAAAAACCCCTGGATTGCCGGCATCAACCGTCACTTCATCGATGCTTACGGGAATCTTAGGTTGGGCGGCAGCATGCTGAAAGAGCTTATTGATCTGTTCGGGGTCGTTGGCACGCAATTCATTGGTCCCATCGACGATGATTTGGGGAGTATACGGAGTGTTCAGTCCGAGAGCATGGACGTAGGCGTTCTGCCGCTCCGTTAGTAGGGCCGAAGAATGGGGATCTTTCCAGCCGTCATGGTCCCAATAGTCTACGTGTTCACTAAGAACGACAAGTTGCGCACGATCCATGGGTGAGGACTCGTCTAATCTTTGGAGGAACGTGTCTGCCGGAGGACAACTGGAACAGCCCTCTGAAGTAAACAACTCTACAAGAATGGGAGGACGGTCCTGCGATGTGCCTCCGGACGTTGCAAGATCTCCGGATTGTAAGGCTTGACCATTGACGGCGAGCTGAATAGGTAAGCAGAAGAGCACGCAAAATAGAAGAACAAAAGATGACAAGACTGCTGAGCCACTACGAGACATAATTTAATGTGTAACTGGGAATCGTTGCGTTGGCAATAGCCACCGGGCAGAATTTCTTCATGACCACAAGGGTCTGTCGTCGACCGCATGAAAATTGCGCAACTATCGCCCGCTTGAAGGGAGTTTGTGTCATTGGGTTATCGCTTCGTGACGAGTAGGTCGCGGAGCCGGCGAACAGCGCGGGGAATCTCCGCTACTTGTGTACTGCCAAAACCCAGGATGAAGCCACGGCGTGCAGCCTTTCCTAAATAGGACGAAGAGAGCGGCCATAACCAGAGGGCCTGCTGAGCGGCCCGCTCGGCAATCTCCATGTCGCTCGTTCCGTTCTGCAGCGTCACAGTCAGATGCATCCCAGCTTCGCCTCCGAGCACTTCGACCATGGACCCAAGTTCCTTTCTAATACTCTCTACCAACACACTTCTCCTCTCTCGGTAGAGAACCCGCATCCTTCGAATATGGCGTCCAAAATGCCCTTCGCCAATAAAGTCCGCGAGCACTTCCGGATGGAAATTGGCCGGACCGAGATCCATCGCCCGGCGGATCGTGAGAAAAAAGTCGACGAGGTCTGTTGGAATGACGACATAGCCGAGACGCAAGGAAGGAAATAATACTTTGCTGAAAGTTCCAATGTAGATCACACGCGCATTTCGGTCGAGCCCTTGCAAGGATGCGATCGGCTGGCTCTCATACCGGTACTCGCTGTCATAATCATCCTCGATGATCCAAGATCCAGTGTTTTGCGCCCACTCAAGTAGCTGAAAGCGGCGCGAGGCGCTCATGGACACGCCGAGTGGAAATTGGTGGGAGGGTGTAACCAACGCGACCCGCGCCCGGCGGCATCGCTTGATGCCCGCCGTAACATTCAGCCCTTCCTTGTCCACCGGGACGGGTATGAGATCACAACCAGCCAAGGCAAGAACATTTCGTGCTAAATGGTAACCCGGTTCTTCCACCCACACTTGACTCCCAGGGTCGAGAAGAACACGAGCTGAAATCTCCAGCGCCTGCTGAGAACCGTTGACAATCATGATTTGCTCCGCCTCGCAGCGCAAAGACCGCGCGGTTCTCAGATACATTGCGATCGCTTCGCGAAGGGCCTCGGGGCCAATTCCGTCGCCGTAATGAAATGACCTGCCGTCCATGTTTCTGGTACGGCGCGCGACTAGATTTGCCCAGACTCGATGTGGAAACCGATCGACTGCTACCTGTCCCACGCTAAACGCTCCCCAGCCCCGCATCCATGCTGGACGTCCGATGCGAGGCAGGATCGAACAGCGGTGTGCGACGGGCCGAGGTCCGGAGCGGAGCGCCGCGAATCGATCGGCGGTTGGTTCGCTCGAACCGAACTGCTCGGGAAGGGAGGTGGAAACCACAGTACCCGCGCCGACGCGACTCTCGAAGTAGCCTTCGGCCAAGAGTTGGGCATACGCGTTCAGAACGGGAAATCGCGAGACTCCTAGTTCGGATGCAAGCGAGCGGGTCGACGGAATTCTCTGTCCCGATTGCAATCTGTGCTCGACAATTGCCGCGCGGTACCCGTCATAGATCTGCCTATGTAGCGCCTTCGGCCCCTTCCGGTCTACCGCAATAATCGGGGCAATGTCCGAAGGCGATTTCTTCTTCATTGCCAGATCATAATGGCTATTTCAAAGTCTGGTCAAATGATTATATTTTACGACCACTTTGGGGTTTATTTTTAGCACAAACGGATTAACAGGCTCTTGGAGGAAGGGATTTTTTATTACCTAACAAGTCATGTCTAGCAGCTGATTACAAGAACCGATGAAGGTAGTAGATTTCTTGAGCATCACTTCTAAGCCTCTAAGCCAGGCTATATCAACTTTGCAGATGCTCTGATGGGCGCGCCGCAAAAACCGATTCCGTCTCAGCAGGACGTTTTCGCTGGGCCAGGAGGATTGTTCATTTTGGATGAGGGTAAGTCCTATGGACGCTTCGCCAACGAGGCAAGCGATGTTGTCGCCACTTCGCCCGCATTGCGGAAAGAGCTGGATCTCTTTGATGCAGTTGCTATTGTGGTTGGCACTTTGGATCGGGAATTTTCCCGCTCCCCGCTCGCGTGGGCGATGGGTGGAATTCTGACGACGTTTGGCGGCCGACCAAAGTAAACGGACGCTCACCACTTTCAATCGACAGGGAAC
>Ga0209530_1001437_pt1 | contig 10692 bp, 9 predicted proteins | sample BlaSpr_A8_Ref_O1_FD_187987 | JGI IMG/M metagenome (GOLD analysis project Ga0209530, IMG submission 187987) | Forest soil microbial communities from Thunder Bay, Ontario, Canada - Black Spruce, Ontario site 2_A8_Ref_O1 (SPAdes) (version 2) | ecosystem: Environmental > Terrestrial > Soil > Boreal...
ACACGCACGACTTCGGCGCGCTGCGCCGTGTTCAACGCGGCTGCGGCATTGGAATACGGAAAGGTGACGTCGAGGATCTGCCCTTTCCAGTATCCGCGGCCCGTGGCGCTAAAAAGCAAGCCGTCGCGCGAAACGTCAATGCTTTTGCAGACTTCTTCAAACGGCTCGGGAGAATCTACCGCGCGGACGTGAACCTGCGCGGAAATTTTCGCACGCTTGCGGTGGCGGCGTTCTACCTCAATGGACTTGGCTGCGGCTTTTGGTTCGGCGGAAGTAGTTGGCGTCGTGCTCATCCCACACCTCAGAATTTGGCGGGCGCTGGGCGCGTCCGAACGATTCAGCGGCGACCCATCAGGAAGACTCAACTCGCGCTGGCATATATAGATGTACAGGCACGCGAGGGTGCGGGAAATAGTACCTTGGTTTCAAGCGGAAGGAATTTGTGGCATGGCGAATTAGTTGACGAGGTAAGCCATGGTGTTGCAGGAGCTTAGGCGGAGGGACAGCTGTACTCGGGATGGTTACCTGTAAGAAGCACTATGGAAAACTTTTGCGGAGAAAGTCCCGCGAATCGCAAACGGTCAGAACTGCCCGAAGGCAGCCGGCGCTACGGAAGACGGCAGCGCACACCAAACGCAGCATTGCTTCCCGACATAAGTACGGCGCTATGAAATCTGGGGAAGAAGAAAAGAGTCAGCCCTTCGTACCTCAGGGCAAGCGGGACGCCCTTCCTTCGTCAGGGTAAACCGGCGCTACGAAAAGCAACAGCGCACATCGACCCCCCCCCGGGGTGCAAAGAACTGGGCGGCGATACGATGCAATCCGCAGCGGTGATCAGTACGCGTCGAAATTATTGTTGTTTTCGCCTTGCGAGCGTTGCGCTAGTTTTCGCTGCGAAATGTTGACAACCCACGAGGCGATGTTCGACTGCGTGACCGGCGCGGGCAGGCGCTTGAGCATGGATTTCCAACTGTAGAATTTCAGATACATGTCTTGAACGTTCTTCTCGATTTCTTCGGCGCTGAAATTCTTGGGCTTGATGTGGCAGAACTCGCCGGGGAAGCGGCCGATGTCCTCGAGACGCAGAATGCGGTCGTCGGCCTTCATTTTTTCGAAGAACATGGTGCCTTTTTCCGGGCACAGGATATTAAAGTAAGCCACCGGAACTTTCTCCTTGTGCAGGAACTCCAGCGTGTGTTCGAACACGCCCTGCTGTTCAGTGTCCCAGCCGAAAATAAAGTTCAGCGAGTAGCTGATCCCGCGCTTGCGGAGATTTCCCAGCATTTCGCTGTAGCGATCCACCTTGTTGAAATTTTTGTTCATGCCCTTGAGCGTGGCGCGGTCAATGCTTTCCAGGCCCATGTTGACGTGGAGCAGGCCGCTGCGCTGGGCCAGGTCCATATATTCGTCGTCGTAGCATAGAAACGAAGTCCACAGCGCGGACCAGCGGAGCTTCAGCGGAATCATAGCTTCCATCAAGGCCATAGCGCTGGCGCGCTTGCCGCCGAAATCGCTATCGCCGAAGAAAACGTTCTTCGAGCCGGTGTGCTTGATGTCCTCGATCACGTCTTGTACCGGCCGGACGCGGAAGCCGCCGCCCAGGTAAAGCCGCTCGGAGCAGAACTCGCACTGCATGGGGCAGCCGCGCGAAGACATTAGAGAGAACGTCTTGAAGGGGCCGTATTTTTTCAGGTCCAACATATCCCAGCGCGGCAAAGGCAAGCCGCCGATGGATTTCATTTGCGGAGCCTGATAAACCTTCTGTAACTGTCCGGCTGCGGCGTCCTCTAGCATTTTTGACCAGATGGGCTCGCCTTCGCCGATTCCGATCGCGTCGCAATGCTTGGCGGCTTCGTCGGGATGAAACCAGACATGCGGGCCACCCATGATTACAGGGATGCCTCGGTCGCGGAACTTGCGGGCTACGTCATATCCGCGAATTGAGTGCACGGTCCAGGACGTGATGGCGACTAGATCCGGCTTGGAATCGAAGTCAATGTCCTGAAGCTGTTCGTCAACGAGTGTGACATCCCAGCCCTTAGGGGTGAGCGCGGCGAGATAAGGAAGAGTGAGCGGCACGAGCGCACGCATACGCGATTTGAATACGGTTCGGTCGTTTTTTGAGAGGTAGTGCGAAGGCTGAATGATTAGAATTTTATTATTCATGGCTCTCCGAGTAAAAAAATAGAGTGATGTCCTTTCTGCTGCGCGGAACTGCACTTTCGCGGCGAGATAGCCTGCAGGTTGTTGATTCGCTGGACAATCTGTCCCACCGTACCAAGCTAGAAACCCAGCCTTTGCAACGGAAAAATTTTAGCTTTGGGATTCGACGCATGTCAAGAGCAAGAATCCTAAGAATATATATGGAGAATACGCTATGGCTGCCACCCCTGCGACGATTGGCGGTTCCCGACACGGTACTATCGAACCTCGCGTGAACTCGCCTTCAGGATCCGGGGCGGAGTCTGAGCCAGTGATCCGCGCTGCGACGGATGACGAAATTCTGGGACTGACGACGAAGGTGCGGCGAAGAGATTCGCGTGGCGTTCAAACGCCAACGGAGACTTCGCGCGCTGCCAAGGATCTCGATCAGCTCGAATTGGATTTCGCAGACGAAGGCCCGAGGCGCAGTGAAAAGACACCGGCCAGCGAGAGTCTTGGCTCGAAGCAAAAGGCTTCGCAAAACGGCGATGCTGGACCCAGCAATGATCCTGTGGGCGCTGCGAATGAAGCAGTCACGTTAACAGGCGCCGCAGAACCCGCGCATCTGCGAGCGGCGCTGGAAGCGAACCCCGAATTGCGCGCGGCGTGGCGTGACGCGAAAGCTTATCGGGAAACTTTTGCGACGCCGGAGGAAGCCCGCACGGCGACCGGCATGCTTGCAGATCTGAACCGAATGGATGCGCTGTTTTTCTCGCGCCGCCCGGAAGACCACGCGCAACTTGCGCGAGCTGTGGCCGAACTGGACCCGGTCGCGTTTACATCCCTGGCGCGTGCAATGACGCAGGTAGCGCGGACCGGCACCTCATTTCCGGCAATCGCAGCGCGATCGGTCGCTTCGCGTCACGTCGCAGAGGAGCAGCCATCCGCAGCAGATCTTCGGAATGCTGTGCCCGCTCCAGCGACGGGTAGTTCCGCAGCGCAACAAGCACTTTCGAGCGCGACACCCGTGGTCACTCCCGCGCAAGAGCAATTTTTTAACTCGACGAACGCTGCCGCCGTGGAAGGCGTGGTGGAAGCGATTGAAGCGCAAGTGGAACGCCTGCTGCCGGATGGGATCTCGAAAAGCGCGCGCAATCGCGTGGTGGGAGAAATTTACCGCGAGCTGGATTCGACGCTGCGCGCAAACCGCACACTGACGCAACAGATGCGCGACGCATTTCGCTCCGGCGGCCTCGATACAAATCACCAAAAGGCGATTGTGTCGCTGATTACTGGACGCGCGCGCCAGGCATTGCCAGGCGTGGCGAAGCGGGTGTTGAACGAGTGGACCACTACGGTTGTTTCCGCGAACCAGGAGCGCCGCGCGCGACAACACACGGCTGAACGCCGCGTGGACATTGGCGGAGCAGGCGGAGCGGGCAACGAAGGCCGCCACTCGATGGGTCCGCGCGAAATAAACTACGCGCGTATGTCCGACGCCGACATTTTGAATTTGTAGCCGCGGTGGCAGGGGCTCGGATGACGGAGAAACTGGTTTAAAGGAAAGGGCGACCCGGGTGGGAGTGACCCTAAATCAAACGTGCCGAACCAGCGAGCACGCTCCTCGAATCAAAGTCATGTGCAGAAATCGCGGCGCGCAATGGCGCAAATCGTCACAGTGTGGTGCGGTTGGTGGAAACTTTATAGGCGTAGATCGCTTGCGCCACTGAATTTACCAGGGTCTTTACTTGGGCGGTTGTGTGTTCGGCTGGCAGTTTCATCAGGCCGGCACTCATTAAATTATCGACGGCGGTGCTGAGATTCGAATCTACCTGGGTCCAGTTCACGGTTCCATTCGACGTACCGGTCACGATGTAAGAATCAATCATACGCAATCCGACGCCTGGCGTAAGCATCTGGAGCATGCCTTCGTTGTCATTCATGGCGGTTACCAGATCGAGCGTGAACCACTGGAGATCCTGCACCGTGGTTCCAGTCGGGGGTGTAACAAAACCGCCCGCAGCTGCGGCGTTCACCATTTGCGACACTGCGAGGTCCTGCGCGGACTGATTTGCCGAGCCATTGGCATTTGTGGGAGGCATGGCGTCCGAGATCGCGCTGGCGGCCCCGGTAAGCAGGAGATAGCTGTGATGCGTCTGCACAATCAGCGAAACGGCCACGCCGTAGGCCTCGAATTGAGGCAGAGTCATGCCGTATCGCGGCGAGGTAATTTTTGTGGTGACGGCGTTGGCAACGAAACATTCCACGGCGGCGGCCTGCGATGCGGTACAGCTTTGAGCGCGCACCGAGGGCGCGGCGGAGGCTGCTACTCCCAGACATATTCCCAGCAAAGCTAGCTTTCTTAGTCCCATGATAAACGACACCTCAACATAAATTTTTACTGCGGTTTCACGGGAAGGGGGGCGGAGACGAGCGCAGCGCACTCGCCAGCTTCCAAGCAAAGACAGTGTGTCTTGCGGCCGGAACGCGTTCAACTGGCCTGGGGGACAGGTGACGGTCAGTACCAATGGCCAGTTTCAGTCGATCCCCGGAAGTGAGCAACACAGACTGACTCTTGGTGCGCCGCATAAACGTTTCTCGCGCCAAACAAATTTTCTCTCGCAATCATCCGTAGAGGACACCCCCGCATTTTCAGCACTGAAGCGCTAAACAAATATTTCGACGATTCCGACGCTCCACGGATTCCGGCGTCGCGTGAAACGTGACGTCTGCCCACGGCAGTGGGACGGGGACGGATCGTCCATTCCAAGGGAGAATTCAATCACATGGCACAAATGCAAAATGCGCAATCGGTTGCGCTGCAACTGGAAAAAGTCCGGGACAAGCTTCCGCTGCTGTACGAGCGCGACGACATCCTGTTGACCATGATCCAGCAGCGCGGCGACGTGGAACGCGTCAGCTCGCGGAACATGCGTTTGCCGCTGCAAATCCGTCCAGGAGGCAAAGCAGGATTGGCAAACATGGACGGCGGAGATTTGGGCCGCGGTTCGGGCACGGTGTACGACGTGGCGCAAGTGACGCCGGTATTTTTTCGGCACGCGGTGGAAATCACGAAGTTGGTGGAATACGCATCGAACGCTCCGGAAAAAGCCATTGAGAATGCGGCGAAACGCGAAGTGAAAAACGCGATGTTTCAGTTTCGATCGTTTCTCGACAAGGTGATGCAGACGAACGGTAACGGCGTGTTGGGTACCGTCAGCTCGATTACGACAACGGGACTGCCCGCCGGCGTGGCGGCGCAATTCGGGATGGCCAAGCCGCCGGGCGCGCAGCTTTTTTACTACAACCAGACGGTGCAAGTTTACGACCCCACACTGACAACGAATCGCGGCTCGGCAAATATTTTGCTGGTCGACCCGTTCAATTCGCTGATTCAGGTGGACGGATTGCCCACGGGTACGAGCGTCAACGACTTGATCGTTCACGACGGGCTAACCGGAGCACAGCCTACGTCGCTCTTCGGCATTCTGTATCACCAGACAAACGCGACGACGGGGACGTGGCTTAACTTGAACCGCGCGACGTATCCGGTGGAACTCGCAACGCCCACGGTGAACGGAAACAATTCGGCGATCACGCCGGGAGCAGTACGCCTTGCCATCAACAAAGTTCGCAAATCGTTGGGTTCGAATCAGGTTTCGAAGCTCATTGCATATACAGCGTTGGAGCAGGAACATCAGTGGGAGCAGCTCGGCGTCACGATTTCGCAAATCATCAAGGAAGGAGCGGGTGGGCGCGCGAGCGATCTCGATCTGCTCTTCACGGGCGAAAAATCGATGGCGGGAGTGCCGATCAAATCGTCCATCAATGCCAATCAAACGCGCGTGGATTTCCTGGATCTTTCGCACTGGGGCCGCGCGGTGATGCAAGACATTGATTTCTACGATGTGGGCGGGCAAACCGTGTTCCCGATTTACGGCGCAAGCGGCGGTATCTCTGCGGCGTATATCTTCTACTTCGTGACCGGATTCCAGGTATGGAACGAGTCGCCCCGCAGCGGCGCGTACATCAACAACCTGGCGATTCCGACGGGGTACTAGTTTTAGCTTTCGTTTTGTCGCAGCTTTTGAATGATGGTCTTCGCAGCGCCGGTATCTTGGCGGCTGGCCGCTAGTCGGTGGAGAAAGTCAAAAGAGCCGGCGGGACGTACCTCAGGGCAAGCGAGACGCCCTTCCTTCGTCAGGGTAAACCCATTCGTTCCTCAGGGTAAACCGGCGCTACGAAAACCTTACGGGCATTAAATTAATTGGGGACGCACGAAATTAATAGAAGCTCAACAGGGTTGTAACATTCGGAAAAATTCGAGTGGTAGGATGGCGCGTTAGCCTTTCCGTTACGGGAACCCCGGACAAAGGAAGCGACAGCCATGATGCCACCTAAACTGATTCTCGCACCGATCGACTTCAGCGACGCATCGCGCGCCGCGCTGGATGTAGCCGCGGACATGGCATCGCGTTTTGGCGCGGAGTTGTTGCTGGTGTATGTGGTTCCGGCCATTCCGGACCTGCCCAAAGACGTGTCGATCTTCAAGGAAGGGGAGTACGACAAGAGCCTCGAGAATAAAGACGCACAGCGACTGAAGGACCTCGCCGGAACGGTGGCGAACAAGAACGTGAAAGTGCGCACGGAGCTTGGGAGTGGAAATGACGTCGGCATGGAGCTGATACGAATCGCGGAGAACGAGCACGCGGACTTGATCGTCATCGCCACGCACGGCATGACTGGCTGGCGCGAGTTCGCATTCGGCACCGTGGCTGAAAAAGTGGTGAAGCAGGCGGATTGCCCGGTCCTGGTCCTGCGTGCGAAAGCAGGAGAGGATGCGGGCGACAAAAGTAAGGCTGCTTCAGCGCTACGCAGTTCCGCGTCCTGAGCTGCGACGCGGAGTCAACACGCTGGCCGAACTGCGGGTGTTACACACGGGCGGCGGATTTTAAGACAGAATTTCGGCCGTCGTCGCGATGTGGAGATTTATTCCGACGGCGGATCACGTTGGATCAAAACGATACGCTTGACTTGATTGCGACTGAGGCGCTGATCGGTTCCGGCGATGCGCACAACGACTTCGGTAGCGGACATAGATTCAACGTCTCCGCTCAAGACCGAACCGTCCCGGAGTTCGACAGTATCGTGGCCAGCTGTCCCCAGTTCGTAACTTACGCTGCCACCCGAAACATCATCAGGAGTGGTCTCCAGCGGAAAAGCGCCGGTTTTGAAGCCTTCCTTGCTGAAGGTCAAAACGTGCTTCCCCGGCGTGACTTGAACAATCTTGGGCGTCGTTCCCGCCGGAGTGCCGTCGATTTTAACGTCCGCGCCCTGGGGTACTGAGTTAACGGTGATGGAAATCGTCTTGACCGGGAGAAATGAATGTAATTCAGTCGGGAGCACTTTGGGGACAAGTTCCAATGAAGCGATAGCTCCGGAGGCGCTAATGAAGGTTTGGAATTTAACCTGTGCCCCCGGGCTCACATCGTTGATGCTAATGTAGCCATCTCCGATTCGAACTTTGGTTTTGTCGTAAACGTAGAACGTGAACTGAGCTTCGGAGATTTTCTTGCTCCAAAGATTCTCGGCGGTAACGTCCGAGGTGTAATTGTGTTGCTTGCCGGACGCGCTAGTTTCTTTGAATTTTGCAAAGCTGAACCGTAGCACTGGCGGACCGGACGCAGGCCAAACTATGACCTGCGCGGCAGGTTCTTTCGCGCTTGCTGCGGCGAGAAGAACGAAAGCAATACACCAGATTGCCATTCTAGCTGCGCGCATCGAATCACCTTTGCCGGAGTATAAACCCAGAGACTCCATTGTGCAGCTACTTCGTCTCGCATCGTTAACTACGGAAGAGCGCCGAGCCCCGTGGCACGCCTTTAGCGTCTCGCCATGAGGTCAGAACAGCTTTCGTGAAGAAACTGCCCGCGGGTGCTTTAGAATAGGCAGCCTTGGCTACTGTGGCGCAACTCGACCGTGTGCGAATCGTTCTTGTGTCCACGCGCAACCCGTTGAATATTGGCGCGGCTGCTCGGGCGATGAGCAACTTTGGATTTCGCCATTTGCGCGTGGTGAACCCGTACGAACCGGCGTTTCGCGAAGCGCGTTCGGCGGTGGGGGCTTCGTCTGTCCTGGCGGAGGCGGAACAATACAAGAGCGTGGCTGAAGCCGTGGGCGACTGTACATTGGTGGTGGGAACGACGGCGGTACGTCATCGGCAATTGCACCATCCACTGCGGCGGCTGGAAGACGGCGCTCGGCTGATTCGCAAGCGGATTGGCGCGAGCCGCGTGGCGCTGCTGTTTGGCTCGGAGAAATTCGGGCTGTCGAACGAGGACCTGAGCTATTGCCACTGGCTGATGCGGGTCCCCACTCGGGAAGAAAATATTTCGATGAATTTGGGGCAGGCTGTCGCGGTGTGCTTGTACGAAATCGTCCGCGATGGCAAGGCCGCGCGATTGCCGGAGAAGTTGCCGGGCGCGTCGGCGGGGGAAGTCGAGCGGATCACGATGAAGCTGCTCGATGTACTGCACGCCAGCGGCTTTCTGGAAATGCGACGCGTGGCTGACGCGGAGGAGCGAATTCGCCGCCTCGTTCGCCGGCTCAATTTGCCCGCGCGAGACGCGGTGATCTGGCTGGGGATTATGCGACAGATACTGTGGAAGATGAAGTCAGGACAAGAATCGAAGAACGAAAAGGGCGCACAGAGCTGACATTTCTGCCGAACCGCTAATGGTGAAAAGTTATCTCGACCGCTTGCCTGACTGCTTCAGGTTTTCCGTCAGGACCGGTCGAAGGTTTGAATTTCCATTCTTTAACCGCCTCAACAGCCTGCTGCGTCAACCCGCACGGCAGACCAACCCTGACCTTGATGTCTCTTGGGCGCCCGTCTTGGTCAATTGTGAGCTCCAGTATGACCGTACCTTGGAGGTTGCTTTTTAAGGCTTCCGCTGAGAATTGAGCCATCGGGCAATAAATACAGCTCACCGAAGAATAGCCGTTCTCGCCGCTCCTTGGTAAAGACGCAAATTCGTCATATTCCTTTGGTCTCCCTCTGATGAGCGCTTTAAGGTCGTCAGTGAGGGGTATGGACGTCTCGAACTGGTAGAATCGATCGCAGCTCTTTAGGTTGCAGTGGGCGTAGACGGTTATCTTAAGGCCGCCGATACCCTTCGACAGCTCGCCTGAAATCCGAGCGTCCAGCTCGGTTTGCCCAGCTAGCCATTGCTCGGTCGCCGCATCGCGAACATTGGCAGGTATGAGTTCATTTTTCTTGAGCAATTCAAGGAGTTGCGAGCGATCTTCGACTTGAAGGCCTTTGCCCGATTTAGCAAGTGCGGCACGAAAATCTTCGGCGAGTTTCTGGCCCAGGGCGTCCATTTCATCGGGCCCGTCAAAATCAAAGACCATCACCGTCTTGAGTTTTGCCTGCGAGAGTGACGCCGCGATTTGATCTGCAAGCGCATCGATTTGTGGTTCCTGCGCAGGCGTTGATGGACACGCCCACAGGATGAACAGCGCCGCGAATAGCCCTCGAAAGCCGTCAGAGAGCGTTAATCGCATTAAGACTGCCTCCGCGCAGATTGTAACTCTTTCAACAGCTAATCAGCTTCTCTACTTATCTTGATCCGCGTGACACGAGAAACGCATGAGACGCCGGCCGGCGTGCAGGAACGGGCTACGCGCGCGGGCGGGGTGAACCGTTATGGCGAGCCGAACTTTCGCGTGGTGTGGGGCGGGTCGCGGCTGGCGTGGATCGGCGGGCGCTGGACGGACCGCGACGCGCACGGAAATACCATTCGCGAAGCGGTGGAGCTGCGGCGCGTCCCGAAATATCTTCCCGAGGACCGCTGGCACATCGAGCGGTGGTTGCCTGCGGAATCTTACGGCTCGCCGGAGCAATGGCTTGCGCAAACAACTGAAATCGAAGATGGAGTGCGAATCGCGGCGCTGGGGCCGTACCCGTCTCGCGGGGATTACGAGCATTGCTTCACGCTTGAGAGCGCGAGCGGGGAGTTTATTGCGCTTACGCCGGCGGCGTGCGATTGGATTGTGCGCGCGATCGAATGGTCGCGGCGGCAGCGGCGCACGGAAATGCGCGGGGCCATTGCGAGCAGGGAAGCGCGCCGCGAGCGCCGTATGGATCGCGGCATGGACGATATTCTCGACGACGCAGTGCCGGCGTTTCATGGGGAAGCGTTCGTTGTGAGCGCGTAGCTGTGCGCAATCGCGCGAGCTTGCACCCGGCGTAGGGGAACGGCAACGTGACCTCGGAGCACGAGCGCGCCGTTTTGCCGTGCAAACGAGAAAATCAAAAGAGCCGGCCCTTCGTTCCTCAGGGCAAGCGGGACGCCCTTCCTTCGTCAGGGTAAACCGGCGCTACGAAAAGCAACAGCCGACGGACTGAAGGTCTCGGCTGCAACAGCGCGCCGTATTGCCGAGCGATCAAAACTGGTCAAAAGAGCCGGCCCTTCGTTCCTCAGGGCAAGCGGGACGCCCTTCCTTCGTCAGGGTAAACCGGCGCTACGAAAGGGAACAACCGGCGGG
>Ga0209530_1001438_pt1 | contig 10691 bp, 5 predicted proteins | sample BlaSpr_A8_Ref_O1_FD_187987 | JGI IMG/M metagenome (GOLD analysis project Ga0209530, IMG submission 187987) | Forest soil microbial communities from Thunder Bay, Ontario, Canada - Black Spruce, Ontario site 2_A8_Ref_O1 (SPAdes) (version 2) | ecosystem: Environmental > Terrestrial > Soil > Boreal...
CATCTGCGCCCAGATCTTTAATGCGTGGTCGGCTGCGATGGCGACTGGACTTACCAGCGCCACGATTGACGCGCGGGGAATTACGGGAACCCAGAGCTGCTCGGCGAATCCCTTTCCCCCAAAGGCGACGGGAAAACTGTTGTTGGGCAACACAGAAATCATTACCACCGCGACCTGGCAAGTTCCCACCAGGACGCACGTCGAAGGCCTGGGGGTTGCGACCTTGACCGACAAATCAAACACGACGCTACGGGCAGGATCGAGCACGGCTGATCCGGTCTTGCAGATGGGAAATAACAAGGCCTCCAGTTTCGATGTCCAGGTGAAGAGCATGACCGTGGATGCTTATGGACTGGCGACTACCGGCATCCTGAACAACAGCGCGCTGGAGGGCTCGACACTCGAGGATGTGGATATTAACAACGCTACCCAGTACGGTCTTCTGCTTGGGCAATACAGTTCGGCGCGCAGCGCAGCGGGCAGTGGCCCGTATCGCAACATCAATGTCCAGTTCAACAAAAATTGCTCGACTTGCGGGACAGGCACGACCGGGGTCATGATGTTAAGCAACATCCGCGAGTTGGGCTTCCCTATACGCGGACTGGACAACGTTACGGTTTCCGGGATCGGCGCCAAGAATTCAGTGATTGGGAGCTGCATCGCGGTCATCGGCTACTCAGTCCTCATTACGAACACTCACGAGGAGTTTTGCCAAACCGGCATTCAGATAGGAGCCGAGGGCGGCCTGATCACAAACGGTGTCGAAGTCATGAGTGCCGCCGTCGACCCGTTCGGTGGATGGAATATCACCATCACCAACGCGAGCGATATTCTCCTGAGCGGCATTGAAGGCTTCGGCAAGCAACTGCTGCAAGACAACGTTACAGGGAACCAGATTATGGGCGAGTATAAGGCGATCGGTCCGATCGGGTTTTACTTGCTCGGCGATGGTCCCCATCCCGCGGTGATTTCGACTACCGCACAGCAGTCACAAGGCGCGCTGAAATGGATCGCACCGGGCGATCTGGACGTGATTGGAAATCTCAGCAAGACGACGGGCACGTTTAAGATAGACGACCCCATGGATCCCGGCAATAAGTACCTGTACCACTCGTTCGTAGAGTCGCCGGATATGATGGACGTCTACAACGGTTCGGTGATGACGGACAAGCATGGCAAGGCGGTTGTGACTCTGCCGGACTATTTCGAAAAACTGAATCGGGATTTTCGCTACCAGTTGACGGCGATTGGTACGTTTGCGCAGGCCACCGTGATTAATGAGATCGAGAACAACCAGTTCACCATTCGCACCAGCAAACCGGGAGTGAAAGTGTCCTGGCAGGTTACAGGTATCCGGCAGGACGCGTACGCCAAGGCCCACCCGCTGAAGGTCGAAGAAGAAAAGCCGGCTGGCGAGCAAGGGCGATACTTGCATCCCGAGGTTATGGACTCCAGCCGCATTGGGGCGGAGCCAGCAGCCGACAAATAGACGCCAAGCTACGGGGCGGGTGTTGTTGACGCTTCCTGTAATGCTGAAGCATTCTGCGGCGCGGGGAAACGCTCCAAATATTCCAATAAGAGTTTTTCGCGAGTGTAGACCCAGGCGATCAGACGTTTGCCGAAAGCGGCCGCCGGCTGAGGTTTCCGTACAATCACCCCTCCCGCGGAACGGCTTTGGACGAGTTGTTTATCCAGGCAGTCGACTTCGTAACACACGTGATGCAGACCGCCGCCGCGACGGAGAAAGTTGTGTAGTTGCGAGTCTTCCGCGTCCGGCTCCACGAGTTCCACGGCTGGCGTCTCGGGCCCGGCCGGATGCAGAAATGCTACTCGAGCTCCCTGCAGCGGGTCGTGGATGATTTCACTATTCCACTGAGTGCCGAGAGATTCCGCAAATTTGAACCCCACCTGGTTGATCGAGGCCACGACAAAACCCACATGATGAAGCGTCATTGGTTTCGCCGATAACGTGGATTCCACTCCCGCCTGATTGGTAATCTTGGCCATGATCTTTAATCTGTGCCGGCGCGCAGGAAATTGCATGCTGCGCTTTTTCCCCGGCCAGCAAAACTCCCGGAACTAAGTTCGAGAGATCTCCGCTTCCTGGAGGGTTTGCGATAGGGGGTATCCCAGAACTTGCATAACCGAGCCCCAAGTCTCTTCGATGAGCGCTACGGAACGTGCTGGAAGATCAGTTTGCCAACCGCCCGCCTTGGCCGCCCGAATGAAAGGCCTGTCCTGTCGAGTCCTTCGGATTTGGCGGTATTGGCGAGCTTGTTTCTTCTCGAGAATACGCATGCGTTCGGCAGAACTCAATTCCACGGCACGGGCCAGGTTTTCCGGAGCGGTCTCAATAGCGGGAAATCCATTGTCCTGCAAGAATCGAGCAATCTTCAGCAATTCCCTTGGAGTGTCTTCTTTCATGTCTTCGTAGCGTAGTAGAAGGAAGCTGCCTTGGCCCTGGCGCATGGTGATCCAGCTCATGACGTGATCCCCCCACGAGCCCCACGCTGAATCGTACTGCGCTTTGACGAAGCCCCTCGTGAACTCGTCCATCGGAAAATCATCGGGAATAACTGCAGCCTTGATGTTGTGGTGATAAAAGGAGACGGCGACATCCCGGGGGTCACGCACGATATAAATAATCCTGGGATAGTTTGGGTGAAACGGTTCGTGACTCTTCAACGTACGCGGGCGTGGAATTTTGCCGAGTGCGCGCTCAGAGTTGAAGTAGACTTCGGGAACGAGCGATTCGATATTGGCAAAACTCACCGCGCTATTCGGGTTCAGCAACCCTCCCAGCAGGAAGCGAGTCCATGTGTTTCCCGATCTGGGATAGGAAGTCAGGTACACGTCATCGGGAAAGACCGTTGCTCGGCGACCGGGAGCCTCTTTCCCGGTGAGTACGCGGTAGGAAATCTCAATGTTCCTCAGGGTTCTCTTAAGGGTGGGGTTTTTGACGTAACGGTTTATGAATACGCTCATCAGCCGGGGCTCACTTTATGGAATTAAGCAATTTTGCTTCCAGTAAAGAAGCTGCGGTCGACCGGCGACAATACGGCCTGAAAACATGAACTTGTGAACATCTTACTCCGGACCCGAGCCGCAGCATTTCGACCATCTTAACCGAAGTTGAACCAAAATGGGCGAAAAACTGTGCCGATATGGGAAAGCAATTCGGAGCAGGTTTCAGCATGATTTCTGGTATATTTGGATGGCTTCTGGCTGAGAGTTCAAAGCTCCCTCCCCTGAGGCGGATCCCATGACGAAAACAGTGCTGCTGGCGTGTGTTTCCCTGTTGGTTCCTTTTTTGACGGTTGATGTGGCCACGGCTGGCAAGAAGGCCCCCCCGCCCAAAGATGAGACGCTGCTTGGAATCGTGAGCTGCACGGTTGCTGCTCCGAAGCCTCCGGCGCCCGTTCCTGGCCCCAGCGGCGTGCCCCTGCCCGTTGATCCGACCCAGCCGGTTCCTCCCGCCACGGTGGCTCCCCCACCCCCGCCCGGCACGGTTAAAGATTGTCTCGCTCAAGGCGGGCAGGTGATGTTTCATCCCGATGCCTCTCGCACCGATCTGGTGATCGAGAATCCGGATCTGATTAAGGGACATGAATGGCACCGCGTCTCCATCACCGGCTACCCGATCGGGAACCTCTTCCGCATCGTGAGCCTGAGAGGGATCTAGTTTCGCTTCTGCTTCGCGCCTTTCCGCGCCGGGGAAATGCATAATCTTGCACCCGAAGTGGAACGGAGATGACCTTTTTGGCGCAAAAAATCCCCACACTTTTTGTGGCCGACGGCTACTACTTAGCCACCGCAATCCCGCGCTCCAAATAACTCAAGTGACTCTTCGTTTATCCTTGACAGCTGCGGGTTTCGGACGGAACATAAAATCATTTACGTGGGGCCTGCTCCCTGCGTGTTGTGAGGGGTGAAATGCGGAATCTGCTTAGAGTATTCGGGACGGTTATCCTTGGCGTTTTTCTTCTTCTCGTGCTGCGGACAAGTTTGGTCAGCAAAGTCAAGGAGTGCGCTCTCGGTTGCGTGACAACTCACAGCTACGACGACTCCCGCGATAACGTGAATCCAGCCGAATCCATATTGACGCCTGCTACTCTCCCCTCAGTGAAAGCCACGTCTTCCGGCAATTTGCAGGGGATCGTTTACGGTCAGCCGCTCTACGTATCCAATCTAACGATTAACAAGGTCAACCATAACGTGTTGTTTGTAGCAACAGAGGAGAATTGGGTCTACGCCCTCGATGGCGATAACATCAACAACCCACCGCTTTGGCAGACGAACTTGAACAATACCGGCGAGACCGCCATTCCAGTCAGCGAACTTCCTGGCGGCTGCACCACAATCAAGCCTGAGGTCGGAGTCAGTGGGACTCCGGTAATCGATTTGAGCCAGAACCAGCTCTTTGTGGTTTCTTCTCACTACAACACTACCACTGAAGGGGTTACCCAACGCTTGAATGCGCTCGATCTGAACACTGGGGTAGCCTCGGCAACGGCGCTGGATATTCCGACAGCTTTTCAAACGATTTCGTTCCCCTTCAACGCCTCGGTTCAGCAACAGAGGCCAGGTCTGGCCTTAGTTCACAACGCCGCAGGCGACTCCCTGATTTACGTTGCGTGGGGTGCTTACTGCGACGAGGGCGCCTACACGGGCAAGATGGGGGTCTTCGAGTTCTCGGGAAGTCTGTCAGTTTTGGCTGGGTTTGACGACGAGAACGGGGTAGCCGGGGGCCAAGGCGGGATCTGGATGGGTGGAGTGGCGCCGGCTTTGACCGCGTCGAGCGGAGGCGCCCCAGCCAGCGTATTCGTATCAACTGGAAATGGCGGTGTAGTGACGGGTACACAGTACGGCGAGAGCGTGCTGCGCTTCGGAGGGTCGGGTGCTACAGGCCCGCTCGAGTTAACCGGGTTCTACACGCCGCATGCGTGGAACATCCTCAACAGTAGCAGTGGGCCCAAGTGCACAACGCCGCTCCAGATGCCTCCACCTTACGCGTCTGGCACCACAGTTTGCAGCCCGGGAGACTGGGACTTGGATTCTGGCGGTATCATCATGGCGAGGCCATCAGGTTCCGCAAACACACCTCCGGGTGAACCCTATGTCCTGCTGGCGGCTGGAAAAGAAGGAGTCTTCTACGTCATCGATCCCTCCAAGATGAATCACAAGACCGCCGATACCAAGGATCCCTGCGGAGCTTACGCGATTCAATGTTTCGCCGCCATTCAAGTTCCCCTGCCGTGCTGCAAAACCGGAAATTATGGCAATCGCGGCGGCTCGGCCTTTTGGGCCGGTAACGCCACCTACCAGGAAAACGTGCTGTATGTTGTCGGCAGTCAAGACACGGCAATCCGGGCGTATCAGATGAATGCCGGCGGCCGGGGTACCTTTAACACCGCTCTATTCGCCTCGGCTCCACCCCCGAATCCCGAAAGCGGCGGACTAATTCCTTATCCTGGTGCGTCCCCGGTTATCAGTTGGAATTCGGCCACTGGAACGCCGGAGAACGCTATTTTGTGGGTTCTGGACAACAGCGGAGCTGGGATCTCGAAATTGTTCGCTTACCCAGCCATGCCGACCACCCAAGGTGGCACATTGTCGCTGATTTGGAGTGACACTACGCACGGGCCCAAGCCAGCGAAGTTCAACCTGCCGACGGTGATCAATGGCCACATCTATGTTGCGGGCGGGGCCTCCAAAACGTGTGTCGCCGGAAGCTGCTTCGGCCGCGTAGAATCATGGCACTGAATTTTTTCCGCACCACTCAGGTTGCTGATCGCAGTCCGGTCAGTCGTCATCAGGACCGGTCGCGCTCCCTTGCCCGGGAGCACACAAGGATCGAATGCGCGCCCGGCTATCCCGGTCCCTGAATGACTTAGGGCGTATTTAATGATAAAGTTCCATGGCGGAACGGTCAGATTCGGATTGGTCGACTTACTCTGGCCCCTGGCGACCCAAGGGCAAACAGCGCCGGAACCGGGCGTATGGCCGATAGAATCTGGCTGCAGAAATTGTGGTTACTGCAAGGTAACGAAAGTGCTATTCCAAAAGTAAGGAGATCCGGGGTAAACTTGCGCCAAGAAATTGGGCAGAGTCCCCGATTCTGCTGAGCCTGCCGCTGACCCACCCCTGGAAGTGGACTGCGAAGGATATCCAAGAAAGCTCGAAAAAAAACCTAAGACGGAGTTCCGATAAATAGTATGAACAAACGATCCGCTTCTCTTCTCGTTCTCGTGGTATTGGCATCCCTACTCTCCCTTGGCTTTGACAGCCAACGTAATCCCGCCACAACCAGCAAGCGCAGCGCCCGCGCCAACGTTTCGGCCGCCAGGAAGAGCGCGGCTCCTCCGGCAGCTGCGCCGACGAACATTGGCTTCTTGAGTCCTGGGCGAAATGCCGCGAATGGCGCGATTTTCGGAATCTTCCCGGCAGTGATGGGCGACTTTGCAGGCACTGGCAGCATGGATGCCGCTTCCTTCGTGAACACTTCCCCAGGCAGCCACGTGTACAACATTTCCGCGGCGATGAATAGCGGGACCGGTTCCTTCAGCACCGTCTTGACACCGACGACCGAGGTACAGCAAGACCCGCTTTTCGTTGGGGACATGAACGGGGACGGCAAGGACGATATAGTGCTGATCCATCCCGCCGACAGCCCCGGCCATACCTATGTTCAAGTCTGGTTGAGCACCGGCACTGGAACATTCGCGGCAGTGAATAACGGCGTTTCCGTCACCACCAACGGTTTTGTATGGGCTACGATAGCGGACGTTAACGGGGACGGTTGCCCGGACGTAGTTGCTGCGGACGCCGCCACTCCCAACGGAAACATTTGGACCTTGCTGGGAAAAGGCGACGGCACCTGCGATGGTTCGCTCGGAGCACCGACATCAGTCCCATTCACCGGCGCGCTATCCGCTTTCGGTACGAGCAATAACACTGGCGTCCCCGGCAACCCAATAGTTTTTGCTGACTTCAATGGAGACGGTTACCTCGACTTCGCCGGCGCTGCTGCTTCGGGCGGTACGGCTGCCCGCAACCAGATCGTGGAATATCTCTGCAACAGCGGAACCAGCCCTTGTACCAGCTATGCGGCGCCCGCCCTTCTGGCGAACACCAACACCACTTATGATTCTTGCTACCTTGGGAGCGGCAACCTGAGCACGGCGACCGGCCCTCCCGATTTGGTCGCCGCCAACTGCATTGACGGCAACGTAACCGTCTACGTTAACAGCGCCGGCACGTTCGCAACAGGTGTGTACTACGCGGCAGGCGCAAAACCGGCCGCAGTCTCGGTGGCTGATGTCAACGCAGATGGCAATGGCGACATTGTCGTAACTGACCTTAATTCGTCAGCCATCAGGGTTCTTCTTGGCGCCGGCAATGGCACCGTTGGTGCCGCCTCACCCGGCTACGTAACTGGTGGCGCTCCACTGATGCCCGCGCTGATCGCGCCTTTCGGCGGCTCCGGCACCGCAGTCGGCGTAGTTGTGCCAGACAACGAAACCAATTTCGTTTATCTCTCTGGCTATGGCGACGGAACTTTCCGTTCCGGCATCAACTATTATTCGTCACCTACGGGTGGCGGATATGAACCGGAAGGCGTAGGCCTGGCTTCGGGAGACTTCAACGGCGATGGCTATCCCGACATCGTCATCGGCAACGCCTCTTGCGTTCCCAGTTGCGAACACGCCCCGATCACTGTGTTTCTTTCCAACCCGGATGGAAGCATGCAGCCGGGCGTGAACTATTCTCCCAATAGTGGCAAGTACATGCTGCAATTTGTCGCTGTCGCCGACTATAACGGAGACGGAAAATTGGACATTGCGGCCAGCGATACGGTAAACGGAGTGATTCAGGTATTTCTCGGCAACGGTGACGGTACGTTCCAACAGCCCGTCTCTTACCCGGCCGGTGCGGCTGGCGCGTATACCGTGGGAATCGTGACCGCGGATTTCAATGGCGACGGGAAGCCCGACTTGGCTTTCGTCAACAACTTCGGTACGATCTCCGCGCCCACCAGCGCGAACGTCGGAGTGCTGATCAATAACGGAGCGGGCGGCTTCAATACCGTCGTCAATACACCCAACCTTTCCAACGTCGCAACCGAGCTTACCGCCGCCGATTTGAATGGCGATGGCAAACTCGATCTGACTGTGCCGCTCTACGGCCAATGCTCCGCAGGAACCTGCAGCGTACCCGGCAGCGCGGTAGCCATACTTCTTGGCAACGGCGATGGAACCTTTCAGGCAGAGTCTGATTTCCAACTCACGAACAACGGGACCTCTTACCTTAACCCATACTACGCAGCCATCGGTGACATCAATGGTGACGGCAAGCCAGATCTAGCCGTTACCATTCAGAGCGTCAGCCCTTCGACTGGGCAGGGAATCGCAGTAGCGTTGGGCAATGGCGACGGAACGTTCCAGACGCCGACGTTACTGAGCAGCAGCCCGCAGAATCCTGCGTTCGCTTCACCGCCGCTTCCTGGCTACGTAAGAATGGTGGACCTGAACCAGGATGGCAATCTGGATCTGGTTTACACCAACGCCCTCCAGGGAACGGTGGCTGTACTGTACGGCCAGGGCAATGGCACTTTCTATGATCCGGTCGATTTCGCCGCTAGCCGCTGGGCTTGGGATTTTGCCCTGGCCGACGTCAACGGTGACGGCGTACCCGATGTGGTCACCACCGGATTCGAGCAAAATTTCTCTGGCGTTGGCGTGCTGCTCAACACCAGCGCAAGCGCGACATCGCTGAAATCGTCCGCTCCGAATTCAACTACCGGTCAGGCTGTCACGTTCACGGCGACCATTACCGGTACCACGGTGCGTGGCGCCACTTACCCGACTCCCACGGGCACCATGACCTTCTTCGACGGGTCGACCCAGTTGGGACAACCGGTAGCCATCAGCTCCGGCTCTGCCGCGCTCACCATCAGCACATTGGCGGCGGGCACACACAGCATCACGGCTAACTACAGCGGCGATGCGAACTACGTGCCAACGATCTCGGCGGCAGTGCAACAAGTCGTCGTCCAAGGAGTGGCGCCGGATTACACTTTGACTCCGAATCCAACCACCAAAACCGTCAGCCCAGGCACTTCGGCCACTTACGCCATTGCGGTCGCGGCCGTGAATGGCTACAACGGAACCGTGAGTTTCCCTGCATCTGCCTGCGCTGGCCTGCCCACCGGCTCTACCTGTAGCTTCAGCCCAACTTCGATCACGGGCAGTGGAACTACAACTCTCACCGTAACCACAACCGCGCCAACCAGCTCATTAATGTCGGCGCCGGATGTGAACCAGCATCGCGGCAATTCGAATCTCTGGGCGAGTCTCGCCGGAGTAGGGATGCTCGGCATGGTGCTGGCCGGAGACTGGAAGAAACGGAACCGGCGTGCTCTGGGAATCGTGCTTCTGGTTATCGCCCTTGCGATGGTTCTCGCGCTGGTCGGTTGCGGCGGTGGCAGCAACTCGGGTAGCGGCGGCGGAGGTGGCGGCGGAGGCACTGGTGGTACGCCTGCCGGCTCTTACGCTATAAAGCTTTCCGTCACCGGTACCGCCGGAACGAATGGCGGCAGTACCGCCGCGCATACGGCGAGCGTTACGCTGGTGGTTAACTAAGCCGATCAGGCTCAGAAAGAAAGGCGGCCGGACTATATCCGGTCGCCTTTTTACTGCGGACAATGAATCAGGGACCAAGCCCCATTACTGCGTAATTAACAGAATGGGTTTCAAACCTACGGGCGCTGACGAGCCAGATAATTGCGTTTCAGTGCCGGAGAGGTCTAGATAAGCCGTAAACTGCGACGGAATGCTGACTGGCGCGCTCGAACAGTTCCCCCCACCACATGTCTGGGATGTATCCCAAATAGCCTCGGCCGAAACGCCGTTAGGAGAGACTAGATTACACGTCCACACCGTCCCGGTTGCGCTACACGGACCCACGGAAGCGGTTCCGCCGTTTGTCCATCGCACCACTTGAATGTAGGCGCCGGCAGCGGGAGTGATCGCGTTCGTGCTGGCGTTGTAAAGCGCGGCTTGGCCTGGGATATCCCAACTCCACCAGTAGAACTTCGCGACATGTCGCGACATCTGGATCAGGTAATAACGCGCCAGAAAAGATGCCTGCTCATCCGGATCGGTAATTGAGTTGACGGTCTTGGAGCCCGGAACGGAGCCCCAACCGCCTTCTGTATCGAACATAGGTTTCGCCAGCTCCGACGCAGGCAGCGCGGCAACGAGATGATCAATTTGATCGCCAACCAATTCCGGGACAGGGCAATCCGTCGGACAGCCTCCGGTGGTGATGTAGCCGTGAAAAGCGACGATGTCGGCCGAGCTTCCGCCATCGGTGTTCGCGAAATACGGAGGCAGCCAGCTGGCCGCACAATCCGGGCTGCCGCAGGCAGGGGTGGTGAACAGTGCTTTCGGATCGAAAGAGGACACTACAGTTTTCAAATCTCTCGCCATCCTGGCCAGCATGAGGTCGCCACCATGAGGCGTGCCGGCGCAATCGGCGTCCCCATTCCATTCGCGGGGATTGTTCGGCTCGTTCCACATTTCCCAATACTTGATTGTTCCGGGTCCGACATGCTGGATCAGCGCGGTCACGAAATTGACGAAACTCTGGTTGCTACCTGTGCCGTCGCAAAACAGGTCTACGTGAGGATC
>Ga0209530_1001439_pt1 | contig 10686 bp, 10 predicted proteins | sample BlaSpr_A8_Ref_O1_FD_187987 | JGI IMG/M metagenome (GOLD analysis project Ga0209530, IMG submission 187987) | Forest soil microbial communities from Thunder Bay, Ontario, Canada - Black Spruce, Ontario site 2_A8_Ref_O1 (SPAdes) (version 2) | ecosystem: Environmental > Terrestrial > Soil > Boreal...
TTTGAGCGACCAACTTGCTCGCCACTGTCACCGCATACCAGTAGGGATCCGTGTTGCAACTGCCTGAGTCGCACAGTTTTGATTCCACGAGGAAAAGCTTGGCTTTGGGCGCCATGGCATGAGCCCATTCGATATCCAGCGCCTCCTCCACTAACCAGCCATCATAGACCGGGGGCTTGTGGCCGTCGGCGTAGACCACTTCGAAGTCGGCCTTAGGTATGCCGAAATACTTCGAAAACGCGTCCAGATCCGACTTTGCAGTGGGATAGTATCCGGCATCGATGATTGCGATCGCTCCCCACCCACCGGTTGGGACCTTCGTGCTAGTCGCGACCGGGCACCCTTTCGGCCCTTTGACCAATTGGTAGACGCAGGCCACGGACCCTGGCGTCTCGGTGCCAGGAGGAGGCCCGCCGGTAGTATTCGGAACGTCCGGGATGGCAAGAAAGTAGTTTGTATGTATGCGGCCGGGGCGCGGAATACTGGACTCCGGAACGACTATGTTGAATCCGTTAATTTTCTTTTGGTCGGTTGCGTGAACAGAACCAGGCAAAAGATACGCGCCAAGCGCTAAGGCAACGGCGACAACCAGGAAGACCGCGATCGAATGTTTCATTCTCACTCTTTCTTTGCAGCAGGGCTTGTGTTTTGAATTACAGACCGACCCGCATTGTACACCGGGCTAACCCGCCACCAGAAGGACAATCGCCCGATTTGTCGACGAAAACTTTGCCGACACTCTGCAAAGTTTTTCTCTGGAGATGGTTCCCGTCCCACAGGATTCGCCAAAATGGTTTAGAATCCGTTATTCCACTTTGTACCCCCAAGTGTGCGTTCCAAAGGAGAATGCAGTATGGACATGCCAAAGACCGGAGAATTTGCACATGTAGGTAAGTCGGTTGTGATTAAGGGCGAACTTTCCGGCAGCGAGGATTTGTATATCGATGGCACGGTCGAGGGCACGATCCAACTGCAGGGGCACAACCTTGTAATAGGACCGAATGGCCGCGTGCATGCCGATGTCAGCGCAAAGGGCGTCGTGGTCCAGGGCAGGCTGGAGGGGAACATCCGGGCAACCGACAGGGCCGAGTTGCAGAAGGCGGCCGTCGTGCTCGGGGATATTGTCACGCAGCGGGTTGCGATCGAGGATGGCGCTTACCTGAAAGGAAAAGTAGAAATCCAGAGAGAGGCTACCAAGTCCGACGCACCGTCCGCGACCAAGTCTGATTCACCGGTAGAGGCGAGAAGCGCGGCGGCAGGCAGCACGGCAGTAACCAAGCAGTAGAAATTTTCGCCGGTCCAACTGCAAACGCCACGATATATTTATATTGAGGGATTCTATTGGACCGGACGCCCGGGAATTTGCCATGGCATCCGTTACGCACAGCTTCATGAAACTTTTTCGTGGTTCCGCCACCATCCCCGGCGAGGGGACCAGATCCGTGTCGACGACGCAGCGGCTCACCCGCCGCTCCAGTGGGCTGGGTGCGGTGTCGCGCACGCTGCAGTCTGAAGAACCAATTTGCGTTCTGGATGTTGGTTCGACTTCCGCCGCCAATATCCGCTACCTAACCCAACGCGGACATAAGATATACAGCGAAGATTTGTTAGAGGCCTCGACCGATCCTTCTCTGATCACCAAGGACGAACAGGGGCAAATGATTCTGGACAGCCGGCGTTTTCTTGCCGACAACCTCGTCTACCCGGCTGCCCAATTCGATATCGTGTTGTGCTGGAATCTGGCCGATTACATGCATGAAAGTCTGGTGAAGCCGGTGGTCGCTCGCCTCTGGTCAACGATTAAACCTGGCGGAATGCTGCTGGCGTTCTTTCATACTCACGAAGCTGGACCGGACGCGCCCTGCTACCGGTACCACATCGTAGACAACGACATTCTGGAGATGCAGCACGTGCAGGCGCGAAGAGATTTGCGTCGAGGTCCCACTGGCGTGCTTCACACTTCGATCGAAAAGAGTTTCCGCTTGCAGCGAGTTTTTAACAATCGTCACATCGAAAATCTGTTCCGCGATTTTGGTTCTATCAAGTTTTTCCTGACCCGCGATAATATTCGCGAAGTGCTGGTAGTTCGCTGACGATTTGTGGAGGACGGGCGTTCTCGCCCGTCAAGCGGAGCGAAGCTCCGCAGCCTACCTGGTTTTACTCACCAACAATTGCGTGATCGCTGGAGATTTTTCCAGTAAGGACAGAATCGGCGTTCGAATGATCCGCGGCAAACTCAGCATGCGTCGAAGTTTGGAAGACATTCGGAATACGGGCGCGAGCTGCCGTTCATAGGCGAAACGATAAGCACGCGCAGCTTCACCTAGGGAAACGGCGCCGGCAAAAAATGGAAGAAGTGACTCGCTAGCGAGCCTGCCACTGCGTAAAGCCAGAGAAATGCCGTCCCCAACAAAGGGATCCACGAAAGCGACGGCGTCGCCGACCATCAGAATGCCCTCCCGTTCAGGTTGAGGTTGAGAGAAGACCAGCGGCGAGGTAGCCACCGGATCACTAAGCGGCTTCCATTGGGCGGTGCGTTTCCGCAATGCGGCATGGCAGACGAATACTTCCGATAGAGTGTTTGCCACATCAGCCCGGACCATGGCGCAGGCATTTACGGATTGCTCCAGTCCGTCTCCGACGGTGACCGGTTGTACGCCGCAGTATCCGCCTTCAAAAAAATAAAGATCCACGGAAGGCGATTGGCAAGGCTCAGTGAAGTGTCCTTTGAGGCCGAGCCACTTCACGCCGCTGTCCTGCAAGTTCGCAGCATCGCGATTGAGATTCGACCAGCGGCCCGCGGCGTTGATCAAGGCACGGCTTCGAAATTCTCCGGCCGAACTTGCGACCACAAAAGGACCGGTTCCCGAAATACTCTGCACGACAACTTGCTGCCGGGCTTCGACTCCGCATCGTTCTGCCGAAGTCCACAGAGCGGCGTCGAGGCTCAGCCGCGGGATGCTCGCGGCAGAGGGATCGACCCGCGTCTCGATCAAGCGGCCGTCGAGAAAAATGCGAGCGCGAGAGATACGAATCGCATCGGCGAGCACCCGCTCGTCTCGGGGAGCGAGCAAGCCGGCAAGAAGGTCGAGGGATTCGGCTGAAACAAATTCTCCGCAAACCTTTTGCCGGGGAAACCGCCCGCGTTCGAGCAACAGCACGCGAGCGCCATTGCGCGCAAAAGCGATGGCCGCCGAAGTTCCCCCCGGCCCTCCGCCGATTACGATCAGGTCGTACATGGTTTTAGTTTTTCCACGCGATTGCGCCCATGCGAAAGAAAGTATGGCGCTCGATCTCCACCTTCGCGGCCCTAGTCCCTTGGAGCATTCGATGCATTTCCTCAATGGTGTAGGCGCGTCGCACCGAGGCCAGCGCGTCATGACGAGTCATGTAGCTGCGATGAAGCGGCAAGCTTGCATAAGCCAACGCGAGGTGAACCGGATCGCGGATGAGATCGTTAATCATCACTGCGATGCGGCACACGCGCAAACTCTCGTTCACGAAGCGTGCGACCTCCTGCGGTTCCAGATGATGGGCGAACAGGCAACAACTGACTAAGTCGAAACTTTCGTCCGCGAAAGGAAGCGCCAGCGCATCGCCGGCCACCGCCGAGGTTCCATTTCCCGAGCCGTTTGTCAGATGAGAATGGGCCCGATCGAGCAGCGTGACTCGAAGCGAAACTCCTAACTTCTGCAGGCGCGTGCTGGCGGCCTGAGGCACATATCCGGCGCCGGCGGCGACTTCCAACAGCGACAATGAATCAGCGCCCGTTTTCTGCGCCACTTTAGAAATCATCGACTGAGTCGCAGCAACGCCTCCGAACCACTGATTGATGCGACGCAGGTCTGCCAAGCCAATCGTAACCTCGGCAGGCGTGCCAGGATCGGTGTCGAGCAGTTCGTCAATGACCACGCGCTTCATAGAATTACGGTTTGTCATCCCGAGCGCAGCGAGGGATCTCGGTGTCCGCCAGTGGCAGCGATACCGGTCGTGCAGGCAAGAACCTAGATCCCTCGCTGCGCTCGGGATGACAATCTGGAGAGTCTCACACTTCTGCTAATTCTTCTTCGAGCAACTGCTTGTTATAGAGATCGGTATAGTAGCCGTCTTTGGCCACTAGTTCGTCGTGAGTACCCAGTTCCACGATTCGTCCGGCATGGAGAACGGCGATGCGGTCCGCGTTGCGCACGGTCGAAACCCGGTGAGAAATGAAAATCGTCGTACGCCCCCGCATGATTTCGCGCAGATGGTTAAGAATCTTGTCTTCGGTGTTCGTGTCCACGCTCGAGAGCGCATCGTCGAGAATCAAAATGCGAGGATTGCGAATGATGGCTCGTGCAATCGCAGTACGCTGCTTCTGCCCACCTGACAATGTAATGCCGCGCTCGCCCACCAGGGTTTGATATTGCTCGGGGAAACCCTCGATCTCCTCGCCTATGCTGGCCGCCACCGCCGCCGAGCGGACTTCTTGATCTGTGGCGTCTTCTTTTCCGAAGGCAATATTCTCACGTACGGTTTCACTGAACAGAAAAGTTTCCTGCGGCACAAAGCCCAGATTGCTGCGCAAATCCGCGAGTGGATATTCGCGGACGGGAATGCCGTCGATGAGCACGGTGCCCGGCTCGGCATCGTAAATGCGAGGAATCAAGTCGACCAGCGTAGTTTTCCCGGAACCTGTCGGCCCTACAATCGCCAGGCTGCTACCTGCCGGAATGCGAAGATTGATGTCATGCAACACCGGAGTGGAATTGTAGGAGAAGTTCAAATGCCGGAACTCGATCTCGCCACGAATCTGTGTGGAAACCGACGACTCGGCCGTTCTGTTCTTGAGTTGGATTACTTCGCTGTCCTCAATCTCGGGTCGCTCACTCAAAATCTGTTGAATGCGTCCCGTTGATGCAGTTCCACGCTGGAAAATGTTAATGACCCAACCCAGGGCGATGATCGGCCAGGTTAGCTGCACCATATACGTATTGAAGGCGACGAAGCCGCCGACCGTGATGCGCCCGGAAATCACTTCTCGACCGCCCAGCCACAACACCAGTACAATGGCGAGTCCGAGCATAGTTTCAAGGGTGGGCCATAGCATCCCCATCAAGCGAACCAGCTTCAGACTGCGCTTGATGTATTCCTGATTCGACGTCTCGAAAGCCGCAATCTCGGCTTCCTCCTGAACATAGGCGCGAATGACGCGCGCTCCCGAAAAATTTTCCTGGGCCCGAGCCGAGATATCGGAAAACATCGCCTGGATTCTCTCAAAGCGCTCGTGGATCTTGCGGCCAAAGTGCTGGATGGTAATGCTGACAATCGGCAGCGGCAGGAAAGCGTATAGGGTCAGCTTGGGACTGATCGAGAGCATGAACGCCAGCGCACCGGCGGTGAAGACAATCGTGTTCGCCGAATACATGATGGCCGGCCCCAAAAGCATTCGAACCGCATTGAGGTCGTTGGTGGCGCGAGCCATAATGTCGCCGGTACGTGTCCGCTGATAATAGGAATAGGAAAGACGTTCGAGGTGCCGGAAGAGGTCGTTACGCAGATCGAATTCGATTTCGCGAGAGACGCCGATGACGATCCACCGGGTCAAAAACTGAAAGATGCCCTTGATCCCGGCAACTGCCAGCAGGAGCAACGCGTAGGTAACCAGCTTGTGCCGAGTAATTCCGAGGTGAAGGTCATCGACGGCTCGCCGGATGACCAGCGGAAAAAGAATCCAAATGCCATTGGTGAGAAACACGCAAACCGTTCCCACCACATAGCTGCCGCGGTACTTCTTAAAATAGGGAATCAGGGGGCGTAGGCTTTTCGGCAGCATCGGCTCGTTAGATGCGATTCTACCAGCCCCAGCTTCAGTTTCGCCGCATCAGTCCGATCCGCAGCAGGATGCGCGGCCCCAGCCTGTCAGTGAACGTGACCACGCCCGCCGTCAGAAGCAGCACTACCCAACTGCCAAGAAAGAACCAGGTGGAATCGATCAAGTACGAGTAAACCAGGTCAGCGTCCATTGAGATCTCTCGCGAAGCGGCACCTATTCAATTTCACAATCGCGATTCCAACCAATCAAATTCAGCAGACCCTTCGACTGGATAGTTGCAATTTACCAGTCGAGTATTTGTATTCGTCCACAATACTCCGAATCGCATTGAGCCGGCCGAGTGTCGTCAAATGTACATCCGAGAGCACTTCGTCCAGCTGCGACATCCAGCAGTCGACGGCTCTCTCGATGCCGACTGACATTTCCGCCGCGATAAGATCGACCAGGTCGGTTGGGATTGCCGTAGTAGCCAAGAATCTACCCGCCTTTCGTAATTTGTGGAATCAGCCGACCCACTCATGGGGAGGGAACCCCCTCGGACCCTCCCCATTCCCCCCATCAGATGACCTTACTGATTGGGTGCTTCTTCTGAGTGGGCTCCCCGCTCCTGCATGCGTTGCTCGCGCTTGGCGATAAACTGGGCCAGCTTAGTTTTTTGGTCCGCAGTCAGAACCTGATAGGCCTGAGACGCAATCAGTGCGTGCTGCACTTCAAGTTGCGCGTGGATCTGCGCCGCCTGGTTTGCAATTGCTGTTGCCTTGGCCTCATCGAAAGTGCTGCTTTGGATGAGCTGCAGCATCTGTTCATGGCTTTGCATTTCCTGCTCGAACAATGGCTTTAGCGCCGGCTTCTCTTTTGCGATGATCGCTTTGATCTGCGCCTGCTGAGCATCGGTGAGATCCAGATAGTCAGAGAAGAATCCCAGCATCGGTCCGCCAAAGAAATCACCACCGCCGTGCGGTCCGCCTGGACGCTGAGCTATCGCAACTCCAGTCACCAGCACGATGGCTAAAGCTACCAGCGACATCTTACTTCGAACGAATTTCATAACCTCTCCTGTGAGCTTCCCCGTAGGTCCGGAAAACCTCAACTTGCTTACTGATCATACAAACACTTTTCTAAATCTTTGGTGGTAAAGAGTCGGTCAACCGGAGTAAAGTTTTGTAAAGCGCGATAACCGCTGGATTGACAATTCTTTACCCCGTATGGCGACACGACTAACTAAAATAGGGAAAGTGGATCGTATTCTGGTCATCGACGACGACGCGGAGCTGTGCAGTCTGGTAGGCGAATACCTGGAGCCGGAAGGATTCCAGATCGAAGCCGTTCACGATGGCACCCGTGGCTTGGAGCGCGCGCTGGCGGGAGAACACTTGCTGGTGGTGTTGGATGTGATGCTGCCCCGGATGAATGGTTTTGACGTTCTTCGGCGGATTCGGGCGACATCGCGCATCCCCGTTTTGCTGCTCACGGCGCGGGGCGAGGACGTTGATAGAATTGTGGGCCTCGAGATCGGCGCCGACGATTATCTTCCCAAGCCTTTCAATCCCCGAGAATTGGTGGCGCGTATCCGGGCCATTCTGCGCCGAACCCAGGCAGGGGAAAAAGGTGGGGAACGCGCGGGCGAAGATCAAATTCCAGAAATCGTCCACGTTGGCGAAATTGAGCTGGATCCCGCCACGCGAATCGTTCGTCAGAATGGCAAGCCGGTGGAATTAACCTCGGTGGAATTTAATTTGCTCCATGTGTTATTGCGCGAAGCGGGACGCGTCGTGACTCGTGAGCATCTGGTGGACGCGGTGCTGGGCCGCAAGTTTTCCCCTTTCGATCGCAGCATCGATATGCACGTCAGCAAGGTTCGCAAGAAGCTGGGCGATTCTGACAACGGCAGCGATCACATCAAAACTGTGCGCGGCGTCGGATACATCTTCGCGCATCCCCGAGATCATGCGGCCGGCGAATTGGCTGCGGCCCGAGGCGAAGAAACATGAGAAGCCTCTTCGTCAGAATCTTTCTCTCGTACTGGATTGCGCAAGCGCTGTTCCTGGTATTGGCAATTCTGGCTACGCTGGCCATCAATCATTCCGGTGAGATTTCCAGCGTGCAGGCGCAACAAGGGAGATTTCTCAGCGAGTCGGTTCAAGCCTATCAAACCGGTGGAGAAGACGGTGCTCGCAAGTACATAAGAAGCGTTCGCGACTCGCAGCATGTCAGGCTCTATCTTTTCGATGAGCATGGACGGGAGTTGATGGGACGGCAGCCACCCGAATGGATTGAGCGCGCCCAGCGCGGCCAGGGTCACACCGCCGATACACTGTGGGGCCGGCTTAAACCCATGCAGGTGTTGCGCGAGTCGATGACCGACGCCAGCGGCCATCGTTATACTCTCGTCACTGAACTGCCTCCCGAGCAGCACACATTGTTTGGGCCGCACGGCGTGCCTGGGTTGGGCATCCTGATCGCCGTTCTTTCTTCTGGTTTGGTGTGTTCTATTCTCGCGCGATATTTGACTTCGCCCATCGTGCGCTTGCGTGCCGCAACTCAAAAACTGGCTTCCGGCGATCTGACTGCTCGCGCTGGCGTGCCATGGACCCGCAGACACGACGAGATGGCCGAGTTGATGCGAGATTTCGATCGCATGGCGGAGCGCTTGGAAAGTCTTGTCAACGCCCAGAGCCGATTACTCACTGATATTTCCCATGAGTTGCGCTCTCCTTTGGCACGTTTGAATGTGGCTTTGGAGTTGGCTCGGCAGCGCAGCGGGCCTGATGCCCGCAGCGCCCTCGATCGTATCGATCGCGAAACCAACCGCCTCAACGAACTCATCCAGCGACTGTTGACCATTTCCCGCCTCGAATCTGGCGAGGAATCTATCGAGAAATCCCCGGTCGACCTCGAACAGATCATTCACGAAATTGCTAAAGATGCGGCTTTCGAGGCGCAAAGCCGGCGCTGCCATGTCGAGGCCACCGTCGTGGATGACTGTGTGGTGATGGGAAGCCCGAGCTTGCTGCACAGCGCCATCGAGAATGTCGTCCGCAATGCCGTTCGCTACACGGACGAGGGCACGACCGTCGAAGTTCGCCTGGAGGCGGGCGTGGGTTTGCCAACGACGGGACCGTCGAATGGCGGCCCGGACGGCGGGACTGTGCGGAAAGGCGAGCATCGGAACAACGAATTGGGCCGCCCCGAAGCGGTCGTGCGAGTCCTGGATTCCGGTCCTGGTGTGCCCGAGGACGCACTCGACAAACTGTTCCGGCCGTTTTACCGGATCGACGACGCGCGCGGGCGCCAAACCGGTGGAGTGGGTTTGGGTCTCGCCATAACGGATCGCGCCGTTCGACTTCATGGCGGGACGATCCGAGTGTCAAATCGCCCCCAAGGCGGATTGATGGTCGAGATTCGCCTGCCACTATCCTCTGCGGAAAAGGAAAATGTCATCGATCCGCGAAGCGTAACCGTTCTGTCGTGAAAGGCTGCTTGAGCGTCAGACCAATCGAACTGTGGGTGCCCTATCTTTGCGTTCTTTGCAAAGTTAGGAGGCGATACGCCGGAGAGACAGCAGCGCGATTTTTTCGCAATCCTTCAATCCAGGCAACTCGACACCGCAAAATAAACCTTAAGGATGTATCACCGCTTTGAGCAGAGTTTGCAGGCCATTCCACGTGATTTGTACTCCGATGCAGACGAGCACAAAGGCAATGATGCGCAGAATTCCGTGCGCCGTTGAGGGTGAAACTCGCTCGGTGATTTTTGGCGCATACCGGTAGCTCAAAAAAACCGTCAGGCTCAGCGCTACTATCGCCACCAGGATTCCGAGGTGAGCGACGACGTTTGCCAGCACGCTCGACTTCACCGATGCGTGCGCGGTCAAAGTCAACATGACCACGATGCAACCCGGCCCGACCGTCACCGGGAACGTTAGCGGGTAGAAAACCTGCTGTTCGACCGATGAGAAGTTCACTGCTCCTACCGCTGTGCGATCTGGATTGGCCGCGCTTTGCTGTTGGTTAAGTAAGCTCCATCCCATACTGGCGATTACGAGTCCTCCGGCAACCTGTACGACCGGAAGCGAAATTCCAAAGAATTCCAGCAGCCCGGTTCCTATCACTTCGATGACGAACATGAAAATGGTTGTGGTGATGGCAATCTTCTTCGCTAGAGCGAAGTAAACGGACTCCGGCGCATCTCCCACAAAACCGAGGAATACCAATGCCGATCCCAGCGGATTTACCAGCGGCAGAAGCGCACTAAAAGCAATCACGAAAAACCTGAACAACAGCAGTACCATCGTCATGGCAGAACAGCATAGCACCTGCACTTGATGCCCCGAATATTTGCGTGGCGAACTGCCGTGACCAAGCAACTTTCTCCATCGCCCGCGGTTCCAATCAGGGTAAGAAATTCGCGGTTCCGGTATACTCCTTGATACACGAATGAGGTAATCCTTGATCTCCAAGCGTTTGCCGAGGACATTTTTCGTCCGGCTCGGGGAGATCTTGAATCGAACTGGGAGAAATAATAGGGATGAAGTTCCGTTTCCTGCAGCATGTGCTACTGCCGGTTTTGCTTATCTGGATGACGGCCTGTGGTGGAAATAATTCCGTGGTGAACAGCGGCGGCGCGGGCCTTCTCTTTGTAACCGCGCAGTCCAACACAACCATTTCCGCCTTCGTGGTGAATCTCATCAACGGCGCTTTGAGCGCGAATGGGAACAGCGTCGGAACCGGCGCCAATCCTTCGGCCATCGCCATCACACCGTCGATCGACGCCATGTTCGTGGCGAACAGCGGAGCCAATAGCATTTCCGCATTCACCATCAGCACCTTCGGAGGTCTTACGCCGGTAAGCGGCACTACTCCCACCGGAAC
>Ga0209530_1001440_pt1 | contig 10674 bp, 6 predicted proteins | sample BlaSpr_A8_Ref_O1_FD_187987 | JGI IMG/M metagenome (GOLD analysis project Ga0209530, IMG submission 187987) | Forest soil microbial communities from Thunder Bay, Ontario, Canada - Black Spruce, Ontario site 2_A8_Ref_O1 (SPAdes) (version 2) | ecosystem: Environmental > Terrestrial > Soil > Boreal...
TGCTCTGCCGCTCGTTGGTTTCCTGCTGATCTTCGATTCGTTGCCGCTGCCTCTGAACTTCGTTTAGCAGCATGGCGTTAACGAAGTGGTAACGCACCGTTTCCGGAGTGCCGTCCTGGTTGAACGCGACGAGTTCCGGAGCAACCTTGGCTACTTCCTCGGCGACCAGCCCGTACTGCCGGGTTTGCGTGTCGTCGACTTCGGGCTTGTAGTAGAACGCCACGGGCCGCAGCTTCATGAGGACGTCGCTCTCGTCGCCCATGTCGGCGATCTCGTGCTTGTAACGGAGCGAGGACTTCACCGTGCCCAGCTGTCCCGTAGCGTTGACAAAAACCTCCGTGCCGCTGGCGCTGGTCTTTTTGTAGATTCCCGCGATGTACGCCGACGTAACGGTTCCGATATAGCCGATGCGAATGGTGTCCGATTCACCCTGGATCCCGCTGTTCCCGATGTAGATGTCATTGCTTTCCGCTGCGTTGAGATTGCCCCCGGCGCCTGTGCCAATCGCGATATTGCTGACTCCGGTGGTCAGGCCCGCCAGAGCCGCAGCGCCGACGGCGACGTTATTGGCTCCGGTCGTGTTGGCCGTGAGCGCGCTAAATCCAAAAGCGGAATTGCCGCCGGCTGTCGTGTTCGCTGACAGCGCGAAGTTGCCGAAGGCGGAGTTCGCGCCCGTCTGCGTCGAGGATCCGCCGGTGGTGTTCTTCTCGAGAGCGGCAGTACCGAAAGCGGCGTTGCCATTCCCCGTCGTGTTAAAGGCGAGCGCAGCATCGCCGAAAGCGTCATTTTGAATGCCTGTTGTGTTGTGGTAGAGCGCAGCGTAGCCGAAGGCGGAGCTGTTATGGCCCGTGGTGTTGCTCGCGAGGGCGTAGGATCCGACCGCGGCGTTGTAGCTCCCTGTCGTGTTGGAAGTGAGCACCTGGTATCCTGCGGCGGTATCATCGGTGCCGGTAGTGCTAAAGTTCCCAGCCGACTCCCCGAGGAAAACGTTCCAACTGTTTGATGGACCATAATTGTGCAGGATGGGCGCGCCCAGCGAAATTACTCCCTGGGTTCCCGCGCTGTTAGTGGCCGGCAGAGATAGGTTGCCAGTCACCTGGACGGTTGATCCCGACTGAGACACGACAGAGTCGATAACCGTCGACGCGCCGTTGAACACTGGAAGGTAGCCCGCCTTGCCACCGGTTGTGGTTACGTCTTTGGCGGCAGGCGAGAGGCTTTTGGCGGCTGATTGCTGGGCCGATGCGGGAACCGTAACCAGGACAGCGAGCAACATCACGCCAACGAGGCAAGTGCGAATCATAAAATCCTCCTCTTTGATTTTTTCAGGTCCCCCGGTCGTACGAAAAGTTTTCCCGCCGTGCTTGGCACGGCGGGTGTCTATGTTTCAAAACGCAAACTTCCTACTCCGTTCCTTGGAACGGCTCAGGCGTGGTCTTGCCCGCGGGAATGTAGGAGCCAACAATCAGGTTGCTGTCGTTGATGCCCCCGGCTCCGGCGTTGGAACCCTTGGGATAATCGAAGACGTAATAGTCGTTCCCGATTTTCACCGCGCCGTGTCCAACTCCGTAGGGGTCGGAGATAAAGTAGGCGATGTCGCCGTCAGTGTTGATGCCTTGAACCTGGTTCACCGCACCTCCCGGCACATTGATCGGGGTGTACTTCTTGCCGTTGTAGAGCGAAGACTGCAGATAGCCGTCCGCATCTCCCCACTGCACCGTCACCTGGCCCTTGTTGTTGATACCGCGGGCGAGAGTGAACTCAGATCCCGGCACGTTCAGTGTCTTGTATTTGCCGCCGGAGAGGACGAACCCGTATGTCGCGCCCGACGACAGGCTGTACAACCCGGAGATACTTCCGGAATCGTTGATTCCGAACGCAGCGCTTTGGACCGCGCCGCTAGGTCCCGGTATATCCTTGTATTTTCCTGCGGCGTATTCGAAGCCATGCGGGTTGCCGCTGCTATCGGTGTATAAGCCGACAATGTCGCCAGCGGTGTTGATGCCAAAACAAGTCGTGGTCACGCCACTGGGATCATTAATGTTCTTTACCTTGCCACCGGAAATCATCAAGCCGTTCTCGATTCCCTTCGAATTGACGTAATCTCCGACGGTTGCGCCTGATTTGTTCACGCCCCAGATTTGCGCCTGCTGGTTGCCGGGGACTTTGACGGTACTTAATTTGAAGGCTTGCGGTGAGGCCAGATATCCGGAAGCCACTCCGTCGACACCCCAATAGAACCCGACGTAAGCTCCTTTACTGTTAATCCCGCGAGTCGCGGCAAAGTCAGTAGAAGCATACTTACCGCTGATGTAGGTAAAGCCGTAGGGCAGATTCGATGCGTTGATGTAAGTACCAGTGATTTCGCCGGCATCGTTGATCCCGTAGGCCACAGTCTGGCTTGCGCCGGGGTATTCGATCGCGGTGATTTTTCCGGCCGCGCTCCGGTAAAAACCATGAGCGACATTGCTGGAGTCGAAATACTCTCCGACGACTTCATCGGAGCTGTTGATGGCGTAGGCATAGGTGGCGTCCTTGCCGCTGGCAAAGAATTCAGTCGGCTTGCCACTACCGGTGTAAATGAAGCCCTTCACAAAACCAGTACTGCCTTGGTGACCCTCGGCGCCGGCGAAGTGTCCGGCACTGTTAACTCCGAAGATCGAAGTCGAGACGTCGCCGCCCACGTCGTACTGGTGATAGGTTCCGTTCACATAGGTGTAGCCGTGGTAAGTATTAGCAGTCTCTTCATACCAGTCGCCTACGATCTCGTTCGAATCGTTAATGCCGCTGGCCCGGGTAAAAGTGTTCTTTGCCGGGAAATCGAGGGTGGTGTATTTGCCCCCGGAATACAAGAATCCCACCGTCGCTCCGGACGTCGTCGAGCCGAACCCTACAACAGCTTCGCTTGCGTTCACCCCATATGGAATAGCAGTACCCGTTTGGTAGCCGGGAGGATTCAATTGGGTCATTTTGAACCCTTGTCCCACAGCGTTCGATAAGCTCAGTATCAAAAAAAGAGGCGTCAGGAGAAGCAGGTTGATTGCCGCTCCGCGCGAGCTTTGCTGGTGCGAACCTGGAATGTTTTGGGTCTTCATTTGTACTCTCCTTCTTCGCGGCGAAGGGTGATCGCCGGATGTGGTGCTTCTTGTTTCGACCCCGGAATGCGAGCTAGTCGCCGGAAACCACATTAAGGGTCACGTTGTCTGCGTTGTAGGTCACAGTGAAGTGCTCGCTGTCGTTGATCTTGGTTCCGTTCACGGTGGCAAAGGTGCCGGTGACTTTTCGTGCTGTCAGAATTTCGAAGGTGTCGCCGACCGATGGCACAAATTTGTTGAGCAGACCGATGTTTAGAGTTCCGCCCAGGCTGGCTGCGCCGCCGACTGTGAGCAAGTTGAATTGGCCGGAACTGGTGCCGGCTATGTTTGCATCTAGCGCGCCCGCGGCAGTTTGCGTGTAAGCGCCAGTGATCCCCAGCTTGCCCGTGGTGGTTAGCGAAGCCGCCGGGACTACGGTTCCAGACGAAGAAACGTGAGCGGCAATGGTTCCTCCGTTGCCCAGGAGCGAGCCTTTGGCAATCCTGACGTCGGCAGCGGCAGGGTCCGAGTCAGAATCGGCTTCGTCAATCTTCTCCTCAGTAGTCGAGAGGGCGAGCTTGCCGTCTACGGTAGTTTTGCCTCCACTCTGCAGATACGATCCGCCCGAACCCACGGTGAATGTACTGCCTTTGTTGATGATGATTGAGCCCTGATTGGTGAATGTGCCGGCGGATTCGAAGTTCTGCTTTGCACTCAGCGTGAAGCTGGCTTTGGGAGCGTTGGTAGCAAAGTTGGCCAGGGCATTGGAATTTGGGTTCAGAATCTGCGAGGCAGCGCCGTTCAGCGTAATCTTGGCTGCATTGGTATCGATGTCGCCCGGAATCATCAGGGTGCCGGCTACGATATACGTTCCCCCAGTCAGAGTGTTATTCGAAAGATTCGTAAACCGGTTGTTGATATAGATAGTGCTGCCCACCTGGGCAGTAAGCGTGCCGCTGTTGGTAAAGCTGTTGGAAGGAAAGATCTGCAGCTCGCCACCATTGGCGGCCTCCATGGTGCCGCTGTTAGAGATTCCACCGGTCCCTTCACGCCACATCTCCAGCACCAAACCCGCGCTTCCCACCGGCACGTTGGCGCTGATCGTACCCTGGTTGGTTATGGTTTCGACATATCCGATCTCACCGGTTCCGGTAATTGTGGATTGGTTATCCAGGATGCCGCTGCCGCCAAGGGTAAGGCCGTTGTTGTAGGAATTGTTTGTACCGTCTCCCATGACGAAATCGCCGCTGCCGGTAAGGGTCAGGGTCTCGCCACCGGGCACACCGACTCCATTGTTAGGGCTGCTGCTATTCGAGAAAAGAGCGATGGTCCCGGTGTTCTTAATCGTTCCTTGCATGGCAACGCCGGGGTTGCTGCCTACGGGAGGGATGGAGAGTGTGCCATCTACGACGACCGGGTTGGTAGTGCCGTCGAGCAACGTTCCTTGCGTATCGTTGAAGACTCCTCGTCCGGAAGCAGAAAGCGTTCCGCCACTGATGGTCATTCCGTTCGTCGTAACAACCGAGTTCGCGCCTACGGATTCGATGGTGCCGCCGACGTTGTTGATCGTCGTGCTGCCGATCACGAGGACTCCGCCGTTGCTGGCCTCGATAGTTCCAGTGTTGGTGCTTGCGCCGGCCCGGCCCAATTGAAGCTGCAGATTGTTCGTACCCGTGGGAACGTTCGCGTTAATGATGCCGCTGTTGGTGAAGCTAGTGAGATTTAAGATGGCTCCTGTCCCTTGGACGGTTTGCTGGTTCACGAATGTTGCGCCGCTGATGTAGTTCTGGTTGTTGTAGGAATTGCTGGTGCCATCTCCCATGGTCAGACTGCCGGTGCCGGTCAGGGTAAAGGTCTGCCCGCCCGGAATGCTGAGTCCGACGCCGTTGCCCTTCGACAAAATCTGGAGCGTGCCCTTGTTATTCATGGTTCCTTGAAAATTGCCGCCCGGGTGGGGCGCGCCGTCAACCAACGCCATGGTTCCGGAGTTGGTGATGGTGTTTCCGTTCGTCCCGTCGAGGAGCGCGCTGGTGTCAACAACCTGAATCACTCCCCCGCTTGCGGTTGTCCACGTGCCTCCGGTGAAGGTTTCGCCGCCCTGGCCTTCGCCCTCGAGTTGGACGTAGGAGTTTTTGCCCGACGCCTTGATGGTCCCGCCAACGTTGTTCAGCGTGAGGCTACCCATGGTGAGCTGGCCGCCATCAGTGGCTTCCATCAGGCCGACATTAGTGGAGGGACCTTGGTTCTGGTTGCGCCCCACGACCAGTTGAACTCCGGATTCGTTGGCCTTGATCACGCCGGCCTTGGTATTGCTGAATGTCATGTCTAAGCCACCGCCGCCCTGGATCGTCGACTTATTCAACAGCGTCCCGGCGCCTCCGATCGAGTCGCCGCCAAAGGAGTTGGCGTTCAGGGTAATCGTTCCGTGACCGGATAAGGTCACCGTCCCGGTGGATGACAGGTTCAAACCTGTGGTGCCAAACGACACCGGATCGGCCATGATAATCTCGCCGCTGTTCGTGATGGAGGAGCCACTGACGCTGAGGCCATTGTTGGTGTTAGATACGGCGGGAAACGTGAGGCTGTCGCCGCTGCCAATGGCGAGGTCGGCTATCCCGTCGGCGACGTTTAACACCACTGCCGCTCCCGATAGCTGAATACAGGCGACGTCGCTCGAACCCGGCTCGTTGCCGTTCGACCAATTCGAACCGTCGCTCCAAGCGTTGTCGTTCCCACCGCCGGTCCAGCTGTCGGTGCATTGTTGAGCGAGAGCCGAAGTCGCGCTGGCGAGTGCGAGCAGAATCAACCCAGCCACAAACAGCGCGCTCCTGCGCGAGTATTTCTCATTGTGCCGAACACAATTCATAAAAGCCTCCTGGAAGTGCGAGCAGATCGCTTTGGTGTTTCGCAGACGGTTTCGAGTTAAGCTTGCAGTCCTTGCGAGTCTCCTGAAAGTCCGAGACTCGCCTGGGAGTGTGCAAAGTATTGCACTCTGCAAGCTTCGCCGCCCCTTTTGGGCAGCGAAAAACTGCGGGGGAAGTATCCACGGTCACAGCAGTCGCGCTATACTCTAGGAACTTGCTCCCCCAAGCAAGGGACATCACGGGACAACTCAGGACATTTCAGGCCTATGCACGCTGGCGCGCAGCAGCCATCGCACCGCCGTCTCGATTCTTGGAAGGAAATCGCCGCCTTTTTCGGCCGCGATGAGCGGACGGTCAAGCGATGGGAAAAAGAGCGAGCTCTCCCTGTGCACCGCGTGCCGGGAGGAGTGAGAAGTGGTGTGTTCGCCTATACCGACGAACTGGCTCAATGGTTGAAAGATCCCGCTGCGGACGTGGCCGACGTTGCCACAGACGGAAGGGAAGTGTTCTCCGCCGATGCCGTGAGCGACTCGGAGCCCGCGATATCCAAACCGGTCCTTGTGCCGACTGCTTCACCGAGTAGTTCAAAGTTCGCAGTGGCTCGAATATTGGGATTATTGCTGGCCATCCTGGTTGGATTTCTCATCCTCAAACATCAAATTCCCCGTCAGCCAAACTCGGCGGCGGCGGTAAACAACGCGCCGCTCGAAACCCATCCTAAGCCGGAAGCCGAAGAGCTCTATTTGAAAGGACGCTATTTCTGGAACAAGCGGACGCCGGAAGATCTGAATAAGGCTCTTGATCTTTTTACCCAAGCCATCGTCCGCGACCCCGCCTACTCCCAAGCCTATGTGGGCCTCGCCGATTGTTACAACTTAATGCGTGAGTATTCGGTCATGCCGCCGAATGAAGCTTATCCGCGGGCGCTGGCGGCGGCGAAAAAAGCTGTGGAATTGGACGACAACTCCGCCGAGGCCCACAACTCGCTCGCCTTTGTCACCTTTTATTGGACCTGGGATGCGGCCACAGCCGAACAAGAGTTCAAGCGGGCGATTGCTCTGAATCCCGGCTATGTGGCGGCTCACCACTGGTATGCGACCTTCTTAATGACGATGCGGCGTTACCCGGAGGCGGTTGCCGAAATCGAAAAAGCCAGGAAACTCGATCCTTCCTCCACGCCGATCATGGCGGACAAAGGACTCATCCTTTATTGGGCCAACCAACCCGAGGAAGGCATCGCGTTGTTGAAGCAGATCGAAGCCCGGGAACCGGACTTTCTTTCGCCTCACCTTTATCTGGCTGAGATCTACCTCAACAGCAAGGACTATCCAAATTACTTATCGGAGTCCAAGAAAGTTGCCGGGTTGCGCCACGACTCCACGGCCCAGGCAATCGTGAACGCAGCCGAGAAGGGCTTCGCCGACCAGGGTCCACAGGGAATGTGGGAAAGCATGTTGCCGGTGCAAAACAAATTCTACGAGCAGGGCTCATTGTCGCCGTATCCGTTGGCGCAAACCTACGCGCAACTGGGAGAAAATCAGGAAGCTCTCAAGTATCTGCGAGATGCCTATGACAAGCGTGATGCCGCCATCCTGTTTGTGAAAACCGACCGGTCTTTCGATGGACTGCGCGACGACCCCTCTTTTCAGGATTTGTTGGCCCGATCAGGCCAGCCGCGGTTGAACTGAGCTTGCTTATTCATCTATGAACTGGAAGCTCACAAGCCCGGGGAGCGACTCGGCAATTCAAGTTCGAGTCCGCCAAACTCCGCAAATCGACGGCGGATAGCCTCCGCCAAGTTCCGCCTTGCTGGCGAAGAAGCGGTGAGTGCCGAGCGCAATATTTCTCTCGCTTCTTCCTCCATCGAACGGCCATGGTGGGCTGCGCGCACCCTTAGCCGTGTCTTGGTGTTCTCGTCCAGTTGCCGAATGGTTAATGTAGCCATGTTCGCACCCTATCATTGCTAGCGAAGAATGCAAGACGGATCGGGGGCCACTTCACGATTGGCCGACATCCATCTTTGCACTGACATCTCGGCGGGCCAGGCCATAACCTGTCCGCCACTGAGATTTTGTCTCAATCTTAGACACCCAGCCTGGGATTGCCTCAAGACTCGTCCAGTGTCATCGATCTATCCCATTGACAAAGCATAGCTTACCGTTATTAGACCGACGCAGCCCTTTGGCCGCTGCCGTGCATTACGACTATGCGATGCGGTCCGGGTGCCTTGGTCACGCTAACCGGCGGACTAGGGAATCCAGGCCGCATCGACGACCCCTGGGAATTAAGAATGAGGAACTCTGTGTCCAAATCGGGCGCTGCGGCTGCTCCGGCACGTGAGAGCTCGACCACCAAATTGGCGAGATTCTTTCCCAACGCGACCCCGGTTCGCATTCCCGTCCGCCTGACTCGCATGGTGAGCGGAAGCGGCGCGTTTAGCGAGAACACGGTCATCGAATTTGGCACCCCGACCGAAGTGCTCTTTGCTTCGGGTCTGCCTCTTGAGTTTGCCGACAAACTGCGACTGCAGAACTCTGACGGCACGCTTAATACGGAAGCCTTTGTCGTCGCTGTGCAATACAACGGAGGCCGCACCGCAGTCGCCGCTCGCTTCACTGGCGCAGTTCCCAACTGGATTGTGAAAGCTGAATAGTGAAACTATGACACCCACACCTCAATTGAGTGACTTGGCGGCGGAGTGGCGTGACGCGCGTCTGCTCTATCCTCTGTACGCTACGTTAGCCCGGGAATTCGTAATCGATCTGCCCGCCCACAGCGATCTCGAAGCTGGAGTCGATGCTCCGTCGCAGGAATCGGTAGAGCAAGCCCGGCAGTTGTTTCTGGACATGGATGCCCGCATCCAGGTGCATCAGCTTCGCCAGTTTCTGCAGACAACAACGATTGGCAGCGACGAGGCCCTGCGCACTTTGTTGATTCATCACCTGCGCCGCGCGGAACATTCGGATTCTGATCGCGACAAGATCGACTTCCTGCTGGTTCAGTTCTTTTCTCATTGCGCTCCCTCGCGGCTGGAAGATGCCGACGTCGACGTGGCTTACGTGGCGCAGACGCTCGAGACAGTTCTCGGGCCGGTCGATCAACAAGTTCCGGAGTGGCTGAATCCGCTCGACGAAATTCTGCAAACCGCGAACGGTTGCCGCAACTTGAATCAGCTGCTCACCAGCCGAATCTTGGAAAAAGGCCGTAAGCTGAAAACCTCATGCGGACAGAAATACTTTCAGCCGCCGGCCATGGTCGCATTTACTCGCTTCAGTTTTCTGATGAGGCGCATTTTCTTCCGCCTTATGCATCAGGACCTCAACGCAATCCTGGACGGCTTGCGTGAGCTCGAAAACCGCAGCGTGGAGACGCTCGACTGCCGCCGAGCCCAGTTCTCCGCGGAGGAGCCGATCGCGCGCTTGCGCATGATCTGCCACTCCTGGAAGGTCATGTTCCACGCGGAATATTCATCCGGGCAGCCGGTATCCATGCTGGTCGATCTCCGCGCCGTGGTAGAAGCTGCGTTAGCTAAGAATGCCAAGAATCTAAAGAACCCGGCTGCTGCCAAGCCGGCCTCTGCCGCAAAAACTCTCGCTCAAGCCGCGGGTGCGGCGGCGAGTTCAGATGTACCTGACTTCGAAGTATCGCCCGGTCTCCCCGAATCGGAGTGACCAAATAGCGCAAAAGCTCAGGCTTCAGGTTTTAACGTTTGGGTCGGAACCTCCGAAGCGCATGCCTGACGCCTGACAAGAAAGGAAACGTGGACCAACCTTCCGTATTGATCATTTCGGATGACGCGGAACTTTCACGCGCCGTGACCGGCCGCTGGCAATCGGAGCGCACCGTGCCCGCATTCACTTTGATGAGCAGCGACGTTTGTCTCGGCTTCGATCCCGATACTTTCCAGTTGGCCATCGCCGGTGGTCTGCGTCCGCAAGCGCTCTCGGTAGTTCTGGAGGCAATGGACGCAGCCGAAAAGCGCGTGCTGTTTGTCTCGGAAGATACCCGCGTCATGCAAACCGTGCGTGATCGCTGGCCCGGAATCGCCCTGTTGCGGCAACGGGAGAATTGGCTCGACACTTTGGTGCTGGTGGCCGGAGAAATCCTGCATCGAGCCCGCGCTGAGGCCGAAGCCCGCCGTCTTGAGCAAGCCAATGCGTCACTCGAACGGCAAGCACTGCTTGGCCGCTACATGCTGGAAATGCGGCACACCCTGAACAACGCGCTCACCTCAGTACTGGGCAACTCGGAATTGCTTTTGCTGGAACCGGGAAAGTTGTCCGCAGGAGAGCGATCGCAGATCGAAACCATCCGCAATATGTCCCTTCGCATGCACGAAGTTCTGCAGCGCTTTTCCTCGCTGGAAAAAGAACTCACCGTGGTCGACCGCCAGGCCGGAAAAGAAAGCGGCGCAAAGTCGCACGTGGCGGCCGCGAGTCTCTAGATCATTCCTCTGCCTGAAATCGAACTCTCAATATGCAATCTTGTTGGTTCTGTCTTCCCACTCGCGAAATGCTGCTGACGCTTCTTTGCGCATGATCTGAGTCATCGGAATCCTGCGCTGCGAATGGGGCTGTGCCAGTTCGCGGTAGATGAGGGAATCGTCGAACCCGATCCTCGATGCATCCGCCGCAGTGTTGGCAAAATACACTCGCGCGATTCGGGCCCAGTAGATCGCACCCAGACACATGGGACAGGGCTCACACGAGGTGTAGATCTCGCATTCCTGAAGATCG
>Ga0209530_1001441_pt1 | contig 10665 bp, 12 predicted proteins | sample BlaSpr_A8_Ref_O1_FD_187987 | JGI IMG/M metagenome (GOLD analysis project Ga0209530, IMG submission 187987) | Forest soil microbial communities from Thunder Bay, Ontario, Canada - Black Spruce, Ontario site 2_A8_Ref_O1 (SPAdes) (version 2) | ecosystem: Environmental > Terrestrial > Soil > Boreal...
CAAGCGCCGCCAGCTTGTCGGCCCGTACGCGCCAGCACTGATCCCGATCCTGTTCGCCGGCGAGTTCCACGACCGCATCGACGAGGTCATCCGGCGCGTTGTCGAGCGCGCCCACACCGGACACCACTCGCCCAGAGAAACGGATTCCAGTCCGCCAGAAGCTGCGGCTGCTGCTGGCGGACTGCCCGTAATGGCTGGAGGGCTGCTGGCTACAGCTGGCGCCGGAACTGGAGCTGCAGGCGCCCTGGTCAGTCGGCTGCAGTCCTTCCTGCACAGCGCGAGTCAGTCCAGCCGCCTCCCACGCTGGCTGCGACGTGCGATACCGCACGATGCCGGTCCAGGGGCAGCCATCGCGATTGGTACTGCCGCACTTGTCGTGGCAGTCGCGGCGATCGTCACCGGCCTCGTGCTGGCCGCGAGCCCATCCGGGCCTGGCGGTGCCGCTGGAGGCTCCCTGGCGAACACGGCGACGCCCACGACCGTGCCTTCGGGTCAGTGCCTGCTCCTTCTCCCGGACCACGTCGATTGCACGAGCTCTGACCCCGAAGTAACCCTCGAGGGGGAGAACCTCGGGGATACATCCGGATGCACATTCAGTGTCCAGATCAACTGGGGAGACGGCTCCCGGAAGACCGTTCAGTACCAGGGTGCCGACGGAGTGTCATCCTTTATCGCCAATCACACGTACCAGCAGCGGGGTGCGTTCTCGATAACTACTGCCCTGACCGTTGTGGCCGGCGGATGCACTTCATTCGATGGTTCCTACAAATTTGCGTACGGGTAAGTGCTGGTCAGCCGCGGCTACTCCCGCACCATCAACAACATTTGCCGCCAGGCACTCCTCGCCGGCTGGGCCTCCCGCAAGACCTTCATCGACGACACCACCACCCGCACCGCCATCAGCGAAGTCATCACACCCGACGACTAGCGACACCCGCCTGAGCACCAAGCCGACACAACCAGCGACACGAGCCCGCCTGGCCACCGCCAGGCGGGCTCATCCCCCTCCCCAGACACGCTCACCACCAGCGACGCCCCCACGCTCACCATCAATGGCGCGTAACAGCCCGAAGTGAAGCATCCAAGGACGCTGAGCTGCTGGTGCACCGGCACGAGAACGCGGTGCTACGCCGCCAGATCGGCCGGGTCCAATACCAGCCGGCCGACCGGCTGTGGCTGGCCGCACTGTCGCGTCTGATCCCCCGGGAGCGGTGGGCTGAGGTGTTCGCGGTGACGCCGGCGACGCTGCTCGCCTGGCACCGGCGGCTGATCACCCGCAAATGGGACTACACCAGCCGCCGGCGTCCCGGGCGGCCGTCCACTGCAGCCACGATCCGCAAGCTCGTCATCCGCATGGCGACCGAGAACCCCGCCTGGGGGCACCGGCGCGTCCAAGGCGAACTGGTCAGGCTCGGCCACGATCGCGGCATCCACGGTCTGGCAGATCCTGCACGACGCCGGGATCGATCCCGTGCCCCGCCGCACGGGCCCGACCTGGAAGCAGTTTCTGGCTGCCCAGGCCCGCGGCATAATCGCGGCCGACTTCGTTCACGTGGACACCGTGCTGCTCCGCCGGCTCTACGCCATGATCGTGATCGAGCACGACACTCGCCGCGTCCATCTGGCCGGCATCGCCGCGCATCCCGACGGTGCCTGGACGACACAAGCGGCCCGCAACTTCCTGATGGATATCGGCCAGCGCACTGCCCAGTCAAGTTCCTGATCAGGGACCGCGCGGGCCAGTTCACCGGTTCGTAGATCACCATCGCGGATCGTATTTTCGAGCTCCACAGGTCAGGAATGCTTGCTCTGCGACGGCATTAGCTTTCCGGCTGCGCGTGATGCATCCAGGACTGGCTCTGATGCGTACGCGAGCAGGCGCATCTCAACGCCCGGCTCATCCGGCAGCTTGAAGCTGGCGAGCCATTGCCAGCCGTGTGGGTGCCGATTATTCATCCAAGCTGGTCAGGCGGTACGCCCGTACTGATGGAGGGCGCTGCCGAGCCGGTCCCCGTCCGTGACGTCGAGTTGGGCGATCTGGTTTCTGAACGCGTTCAGATACTGGAGTCGGCCGTCCTCGCCTGGTGGCGTTCTCCATGAGTCCGGCATGTCGTATGACCTGCGCGGATGAATAATCGGCAAGCACAGGCTTACGAGTCCACTCGCCTGCTGCCCGCCATCACTTCCGTGACCAGCGATGACGATTAGTTAGCCATCTCCGCGCGGGTGAGTTGCCCGCGTATTTGCCGTGCTGAATTTACGTAATAGAGTTAATGGCTTCTGGGCGGGTCAGCTCACTATGTTCACATAGCAAGGTCCCGGGTGAGCTGAGTGACTGTGGCGTGCCAGCTGCGGATTTCTGCTGCGGTAGGTGCGAGTTCGTAGGCGTGGTGATGGGCTGCGCGGGATAGTCCGGTCCATGCGTCGCGGGTGCGTTCGGCCGTGCTGGCGGCAGCGTAGGAAGGCAGCAGGAGTAGCTGAGGTCGCATGGGGCACAGTGCGGCTTCCGGCAGGATCCTTGCCCAGTACTGGTCGAGTGCCTTCTCCAGGGCTAGGCGGATGAGCCAGGCGCAGGCGCGCGGCCAGCGGCCGCGAGTATCGAGAGTGGACCTGACAAGGAGCTGGTCGGCCTCGTTAAGCAGCTGCTGCGGTGTCATGGGCGTAGCTGATCAGCTAGCCGGGCGGTGTCCTCGACGAATCCGGCCAGGTTGCCGGTATAAGCGGCATGCGGGCCGGCCTTCGCAGCGTTAAAGGCAGCGACGGCCGAGGGGCCATATTGGGTGCGTAGGCTGCTGAGGACCTGGTCGCCGCGGCTGTCGTCATCGAACAGTGCCAGGGCAGCGATCTGGTAGAGAGTGTGCGCGCGGAGGAGTGCTTGCTCTATCTCAGAGTGCCTGGCTCCGGCACCTATCCTGCGGTTCCTGATCCTCTCATGGCAGGCTGCCTCGATCGCGCTACGGCAGAATCCGGCGACGACGACTGCCCTGGCTTCCTCGGGCAGGTCACGTGCGCGTGTGAGGGCGCGAGCGTCGTCGAGGTAACACATCACGGGGTCATCGTTCTTCTTCAGTTCGATGGCCGAGTTTTCCCGGCGGGCAACTTCCCATATGGTGGCGGGAATCTGGAGCCGTCGGACAGCCTCGGCAAGCCGGTCGTCGTGCGTGAACACGATGACTTGCCGACTCTGGGCAAGTTGTGACAAGACACGAGCGAGGCCGTCGACTTTGGCTGGGTCCATCGACTGCACCGGGTCGTCGATAAGCAGGAACCGGAAGGGACTGTCGGGGCTGGTAGCGCGGGGGAGGAACAGCGCGAGCCCGAGAGCGTGGAGTTCTCCCTGGCTCATCACCCCTAGAGCGGCGCAGGGAACGCCGTCGACTGTCGCGTCGAGGCTGAGCCTGCGGCGAGTAGCTGATCCTTCCAGCCGGATCGGCCCGAGCTCGACGTTGCTTTCCTGCCGAAGCGTGTCCCAGATCTGCGCTGATAGCTGTGCGAAGGGTCCGAGGCGGGCGTTGCGAATATCCTTGCCATCGGCCTTGAGCCAGGTGAGGGCCTGCTTAACCTTAGCCAGGTCGTCGGCAGCGTGTTGGCTGGCTCGTGCCAGCTCGGTCCAGGCGGCCAGAGCGGTGGCCATGGGCTGCCATGCTTCGCTGCGCACGGTCAGCTCGCGTGTGGCAGCGTCATGTAGCTCCTCAAGGGCGGAGGCAAGTTCGGTGAAGACAACAGGTGCGTGAGCGGCGAGATCCTTAGGGGATGCCTCGGCTATCAGCTTCGCCCACCGCTGCCATGCTGCCCGCGAGGCGGCTGCGTTGACCTGCTGGCCGAGATCCTGGGAGAGAACCGGCGGCTCGGATGGCAGGATTGTCCGGAGCGCCTGAGCTGCCACGTCTCGCTCATCGACGGCCGCGTTGGCTTCTTGGGCGATCACGACTAGCCGACTGATTTCGCGGCGGGCAGCCGCTGCCCAGGGCTCGTCGAGCGGGCGCCCCGCGCAGACGGGGCACGGAGCGCCGGGGTGGTCAGCGTAATGGCCTAGCGCTGTGTTGAGCAGGCTGGCGGTACGCTGCGCGTCTCCGGCCGGAGTCCCGGCGTGCCTGGTCAGCTTCTGCTCGGCTCCAGCCAGTCGCTCAGCCGCAGTGTCGACAGCCTCAGGCGTCGGCAGCTCAAGCGTGATGACCTGCCGCAGGCTGCCGGGGATCCCGCTGTCTGCCTGCTGCTCTCCGACAGCTAGCGCATCGATGGCGTCCAGGGCCCACCGCTTTCCGCTGAGAGCGGCTTGTGCTTGTCGTGCGCGCTCATCCGGGTGCGCGACCAGGCGTTCGAGCAGATCCGGCAGCGCCAGCCGGGCTGTGCTGCTGATGTCGTCGAGATGCTTGCGCGCGCCCGTCAGACGGCGTTCCGCGTCGATCAACTGGTCCAAGCCCAGGATGGCCTGGAGAGTGTCGTACATCTCGCTGGGCTTGCCATCAACTAGCGTGCCAAGCTCGGAGTATGACAGGAACGGCCGGTATAGCTGCAGCGGCTCTGCCCAGCCTCCCGGGATGCCAGGTTCACGACGGGCACCTGGTTCCTGGAAGTAGGCGACGGCGCCTTCTAGATCAGTGCCTGCCGCCCATTCTCGTGCCAGTGTCATCGTTCCGGCCTGGCCGTCCGCTGCCAGACCGACGGCGACCCGTGACATCCCGCTGGTGTGGAGGTTGCGCCAGCCGGCCCTCGCGGCCGTGTTACGGGACCAGCGCCTGCTTACTCCCGTTACCGCTAGCTCAGCGGCCTCGGCAAAACTCGACTTCCCCGAGCCATTACGGCCTACCACCAGGGTCAGCCCAGGACCTGGCTGGACGCGAAGTGTGGCCTCCGTGCCGATACCGCGGAATCCCTCGACCGTCACCGACCGCAGGAAAAACCTCGGGACGACGCTGGCCGACGTGACCTGGGGCGCTGCCGGCCGCTGCCAGCTCTGCGGACCGAGGACGGCGTCGAGGTCGTCATCGCCGAGCAGCGCTGCGACGACTATGTCCGCGACCGGGCCCGGCAGATCCACCTCCGTCAGCCGGTCGAAGATCATTGTCTCCACAGTCGCCGACGGTCCACTCGTATCGGTCATGCGGAAAAGGTATATCCATTGCTCGAGCTGCGGGGCATTCTTGTTAATGCAGCATGCCTTCCGTGACACACGGAAGGCATGCATCGTTGATCATTCCAGCGGAGATGCTACCCACGTGACCAGAAATCTGGAAAGGCCACGGTCGGCGCGGCGCAAGTCAGTGGCATCTCCGCAGAGGTCTGTACATCCTTGTCGCCGAAGCGAGACACGTGCATCGCGGAATCGAGTTCCAGAATATCCCGTTATGCGTGCAATAGATGACTGCACTCTACAATCGCTGAAGCGCGCCGAACGGCGGTTCTCGGACGTCCTTGGCTTACGATCAGTGATGATCGCTGGGCACACCGGCTCGCGGCGCTCACCTCACCGCGATCGCGTCGACCTCGATCAGGAACTCAGGCCGGGCCAGCCGCGCCACGCCGAGGAGCGTGTCGGCGGGCTTGTGGTCCCCGAACAGCTCCACCCTGGCTTGCTCGATGACCGGCAGGTACTCGGATGTGTAGTCCACGACGTAAATGGTGATCTTGGCGACCTGATCAGGGCGCGCCCCTGCTGCGGCGAGCGCGCGGCCCAGGTTCGCATACACCTGACGCGCCTGCGCCGCGAGGTCACCCGGCCCCACCGAGTTGCCATGGACATCCTCCGGTTCCTGGCCGGCAATGAACACTGTCGTGGTCCCGGCCGCGACGACGACCTGGGTATAAGTGGCCTGAGGGGGCAGGTCCGCAGGGTTGATGAGCTGGAGGGTCATAGCCCTAGTTTGCAGCGGTGCGCATCGGCGCGCCACGCGATCGCGCAACGACCACAAGCGCCGAACGGCGGGCAACCGAACTGACGCAGGCCGCAGAAAGCAGTCGTCACAATATGCGACCGATTTCCCGAGCGCGGGCTACCAGATCGCCGACTCGGCGCTGTCCCGTGGTGACGGGTCTGTTGCGGGCTGATCGCGCAGAACAGCCAATTCTGGCTGACCGCTCGGGGGCGTTTGCCGAAGGCTCGTCGCCGCACCCCTTCCGGGAAGAGGTCGCACACCTGCGCGATCCAGCGGCTCGTCTGACGTCAGCACCTGAGCAGCGCGCAGCGCTGAACGGGCACGTCCACGGCCGGCAGGCCGGCCGGGGAAGTAAGAGGCCGCTGACGGGCGATGTGGAAAGCTCGCCGACGTCATGGAAACGCTGGCCGGGCGGCTAGCCTTGCGGGCCCTAGCTCGTGGCTCTGACGTGACGTGCCTCGATGTCGCGGGCGCGGTCCAGGTTCTGCCGGGCTTCCTGGTGCAGGCCGTTCCGCTGCTGCAGTCCGGCGAGGTCACGGAGATCATCGACGGCTTGGGCGGTTTCCGCGCCGTAATGGTCATTGATTGTGATAGCTCTGGTGAGCATTTCGATGGCCTGAGCGTCCCGGCTGGCTGCCGCCAGGATGCCAGCTGCCCGGCGCAGGTATCTGGTCAGCCGGATGTCCCCGGGCCCGAACTCTTCCTCCGCTGTGGTTACCATCTGCTCGCAGCCGAAGACCGCAGCTGCCGTGTCGCCTGCCGCCAAAGTATCGTCGGCGAGTCCGCCCAGCTCGGCTAGTGGCGGCTGATCCGGTTCATCGTGTGACCCGTGCGGGACCTGCGTGGTCCAGGTGGCGATGTTGCCCCGGGTGGCCAGGGTGTCGGGGTGGCCGGGGCCTAGAACCTGTTTCAGGTCGGGCAGGAGCGCGGTGCACAGGCGCAGTGCGCCGGCCGCATCCCCGCATCTGCCGGTCCAGGACGCGATGCTGACCCGGGTGGCCAGGGTGTCGGGGTGGCTGCGGCCCAGGACCCGGGCCCGGTCGGGCAGCAGTGCGGTGAGCAGCCGCAGCGCCCCGGCCGCATCCCCGCACCTGTCGGTCCAGAACGCGAGATTTCCCCGAGTGGTCAGGACGTCGGGGCGGTCGGGGTGCTGGAGGCGCTGGCGGAGAGCGAGCTCATAGTGTCCGTGACCGAGGGCCTGCGGGTAGATTCCCAAGTCATCGTAGACGCCTGCGAGGGCGGCGTGGAGACGGAGCCGGTCCTCGTCCTCGTTGGCGGGAGTGGCATCGAGTTCAGCCTGGAGCACGATGATCTGCAGCCGAGTATCGGCGTGCGGGCCGTCCACCGCGCGCAGGACAGCCTGGGCGGGTTTCTCCCGGTCGGCGGTGCCGCTGCTGAGCATGGGGGCCAACAACCGTTGGGTGAGGGAGGGGAGCCCTGCCCGCCCGGCGGCGAAGGCGAGCAGCAGCCGCCACTGATCACCCGCCTCACCCAGGCCGCGGCCGGTCGCCAGCTCAGCAGTGACCTGCCCGGCCAGGGCCAGGGCCTGCTCCCGGTTCGCGTCCCGGCTCAGCAGGTCCGCTGCGGCCCACACCTGTGCTTCCAGTCCGATCACCGCTCCCGCGGTCAGGGCCAAGGTGATGGCTTCCTCGGCCAGCGGATCTGCATGGTCGTCTGCGGGCGGGTCTGGGTCAGGCGCAGGTGGGCCGTCAGCAGGTCCTGCCGCCCCGCATCGGCTTCCTGTGTCTCAGCCAGCGCTTGCGTGGTGACCTGCCGGGCGGCATCCTGGTCACCGAGGGCCTCCAGGCCGCGGATCAGCGCGCACTGGATCTGCGGGAGCTGGTCGCGAAGCGCCGGGTCCAGGCTGGCGCGGACGCGGTGCACGGCCAGCCGGGCCACGCCCGGTCCGCCAGCCCGGCCACGGAATTCGCGACGTCCCCGGCAGCGGCCAGGACCGCCGCCGCCAGGCCGGTGCGCTGACGCGGTGAGAACGCGGCGGCCTGCTCGGCGCAGCGCGGGGACGCCGGGTCGGCCAGGCAGGCCAGCTGCCCGGCGTGCCGCACATGAACATCCCCGCCACCCGCTCAGCGCCCAGCACCCGCAGGCACGCATCCACCTGCCGTTCGTGCAGCGCCCCGCCCGCCCAGGCCAGCACTGCCGCCTCCCGCGACGGCACCGCCCGCACCAGGACCGCGTCGATCGCCGCGTCAGCCGCTGCGACCGCGGCCCCGGTCCCGGTCCCGGGCTCCAGTCCTGCCACCGTGTCCGCGGCCGCGACCGTGAAGACCTCCCCGAACGTGGCGGTCCGCCGCGCGATCCGCTCACCAGCCTCGGCGGGCACGCCCGGCAGCAGCTCACGCGCCAGCTCCACCCGGGCGGGGTACCCCATGCCGGGATCGGCGCTGGCCGTGCGGACACGCCCGGCCAGGTCATACCCCGGATCCTTGATCAGGCCCTTCACCAGCGCGCTGCCCGGGAAGGCGGCAGCCACCACAAGTACCCGCCCGTCATACCGGCCGGCCAGGCCGGTATATTAGCTCGCTCACACAAGCACATAGCATAAGCTCCGAGACGGCACTGGTCCGATGGTTCTATTCACAGGGGGCCTTCGAGACTGGCGGCGACAGTACTCAGCTTGTGGTTCAGAATGATAGAGACTATCCTATTCGAATAATCAACATGAACGTAATAAAGAGCTGCGGCGCGCCGCTCACCGGTACCCTATTCTTTGGTGCTGGCGGCGCGATAGATAGCACAGTCGGCATTGGTTTTAACCTGGACTCGTCGGATACCGAGGCCGAGCAGGCCGAAGGCGAAGACTATACCTCATGGAAGCCCGATTATTTCGCCCGGTATACCATATCGCTGCAGGCTGGCCAGCAGCAAGTTTTCGATCTCTACGCTAGCACCTGGAAACATTCCTGCACTTTTCAATACCAAATGATGATCCTTGATGGCGATCGCACGGTGAACGAGCTTATCGGTAATGGCTCTACGCCATTCCGGGTGACAGCGTTGGCTGGGGCAGGGGTTACCGGAGGTCCTATGGCCTGTGGGCTTTGGCGGGTGTTCGCGGTGAGTGCCGTGCTGCTGGCCTGCGGCGAGATGACCGGGGGCGGGGGATCCGGGTGGGCGCTGGCTGGCTGGACGCACTGGCAGTGAGCACTTCTGGAGTTCCCTGTGCGGGGATCCCTGGGTAGGGTCTGACGATGTGTGTCCACGGGCGGGGGTTGCGGTGCTGTCAGGTAAGTCGGGCAGGGGCAGGTGGATCCGCGGCTACCGCCGGGTGCCGGGTGGTGTGCCCTTGCTGTGTTTCCCGCATGCGGGCGGTGCGGCGAGCTATTTCCGTCCGTGGTCGGCGTTGCTGGCACCGGGCATCGAGGTGCTGGCGGTGCAGTACCCGGGCCGTGAGGACCGTGCCGGGGAGCCATGCGTCTCGAGCATCGCGGACCTGGCTGACCAGGTCCATGCGGCGGTTGGCTCGTCGCTGCCCGGGACGTTCGCGTTCTTCGGCCACAGTATGGGAGCGGTCCTGGCCTTCGAGGTGGCGCGCCGGATCGCCCGGGAGGAAGGCCGCGGGCCGGCGCACCTGTTCGTGTCCGGCCGGCCGGCTCCGCCACGGCATCGTCATCGTGATCTGCACCGGGCGCCGGAGCCCGCGCTCATCGCCGAGCTCCGCTCGCTGGGCGGCACCGACCCGCGGATCCTCCAGGACAGCGAGGTGCTGGACCTGATCTTGCCGGCGATGCGTGCCGACTACAGGGCCAGCGAGACATACCGGTTCGAGCCCGGGCCCGCGCTGTCCTGCGACATCACCGCGATGACCGGCGATCGGGACCCGCGCAGCACCATCGAGGACGCGGCCGCGTGGTCCGCGCATACCACCGGAGCGTTCAGCCTGCGGGTCTACCCTGGCGGCCACTTCTATCTCGATGGCTGCCGGGCACCTGTGCTCGAGGTGATCTCCTCATCCCTGGCGGGAACCGCCACCAGCTCGTACTGACAGGCCAGGACCACCAGGGATCTACTCGCTCACGGCTGGTCTCCTCGCGGTGGGTGAGGTGGTGGGTCTCGCAGTCCCAGGCGGGCTGCCAGCAGCCGGGGGCCTGACAGTGCGGGGACCGGATGGTAGTGGCGAGGCGGATCTGGGGCGGGATGGTCTTGGAGTGCCCGACATCCAGGGGCAGGGACTTCCCGGCGAGGGCGAGGCTGAGGGGGCCGGTGCCGGGGGCGCCGAGCAGGCCCTGGCGGAGCCAGGCTGCTACCGCGTCGGGTCCGGTGACCAGGGCGATGGCCTCGCCGGCGAGCTGGCGGCGCAGGTCCATCATCCGCGCCTCCCGCGCGTCCCGTTCCGCTCGCGCCTGCTGCCCGGCTGCCTGCTGGCTGCCGTCGTGGCCGGCGGCTGCGGCTGCCTGGGTGCCGGTGTCGTGTTCGGCGGCGAGGCGGCGGAGTTCGGCGCCGATGTGGATGATGGTCTCCATGTGCTCGGCGGCCAGGCGGGTGGTCACGACCGGGACGATGATCGCGTCGGGGAGGATAGCCGCGGCGCCGTGCCCGGCCCAGCGGGCCTGGGCGTCACGGGCGCGGGCCTGGCGGGCACGGGCGGGGGCGCGGGCGGCCATGACGTAGGCGACTTGCCCGGTGTAGGCCGCCATCATCGCGGACGCGCCCCGCATCGCGAGTAGGTCCTCGTCAGGTAGCCGGGGTGCATTTCTGCACCCCGGCCCCCTCAGAACCGGGCTTGCCAGTTGTCCCGGCACCCGGCTCAGGCAAGCCGCTAGGGCATTGC
>Ga0209530_1001442_pt1 | contig 10659 bp, 11 predicted proteins | sample BlaSpr_A8_Ref_O1_FD_187987 | JGI IMG/M metagenome (GOLD analysis project Ga0209530, IMG submission 187987) | Forest soil microbial communities from Thunder Bay, Ontario, Canada - Black Spruce, Ontario site 2_A8_Ref_O1 (SPAdes) (version 2) | ecosystem: Environmental > Terrestrial > Soil > Boreal...
TGAGCTGTTTTACGTAGTCGATATAGGCCTCGCACGCGTCCGCCCGTTCTGCCAATTTCCGGCGGACATGCATTTCTGCAGCTGTTGTCAAGTTCGACAAACCTTTTTTTGACCGCCGGCGATCTGGTTGGCCAAGGCCTCTTGCTTAAACTTCGGCTCAAGTTGCAAGGCAGTCAGGATTCGACAATACCTGTTCCATCCATTGCGACGCCTGTGCCTCTGAAGAAGCCATTCAAGTTCTTGCTCGTCAGTCAGCAAATGTTCAATACAAAGAACTTGACTGCAATCCATGTCTAGAGCCTTTTTCCATTGCGGATAACCGTCAAGAATGGTTCCGGCCGCCGTGATGTCAACCGCCTCTTGGAACGCAGCATCAGCTTGTTGGGCGAGTTTGTTGTGTTCTGCTGTTGTTGTCGCGATTCCGTAACGTTCCAGGTTTGCATGGAGGTGCAGCTTTCGTGGCGGAAGCCACACGAATCGGCGACCGGAATCGTCAACCGCCTCTGAGTGATCAGCTGATGGTTCGGAGTGGCCTCCATCTGCACGGGTTGCGCCCGCGGTCGCACCGATTTCATCCCACGTTATAGGGGCAAGCGTGCGCCCTTGGTGCGCAGGCGACGTTCCGCTTTCGCCACGGGAACCCGCGATCTGCCGGTCAGATCCTGTCCGCTCGTTAGCTCGCAATCAGTACCCGAAACCCGTCCGATGCAGGTCTTTGTGAGGCAAACACCGCATCCGCTCAGTTAGGTCCAACTTGGGTCCAAAACTGGGTATAATTCAGCAGGTTTTCGGCGACTTGTTGTGGCAAGATCTTTGGAACTAGCGCAAGTAGGCGGGCAACACGAAAGTAACCTACACAAAATTACGCCGCCGTTAGATGATGTTCTTTCCGGCGACCCATCCCGGAAAGACAAACATGCCCCAGAAGCTTTTGGACGTGCTTATGTTAGGCCGTTGCTCCCACGAATTCTCCTGGCCGCGGCGCGGCGCCGATGGTCATTTCTATCAGGTTTGCCTGCTATGTGCCGTCGAATACAGTTACGACTGGACGACCATGCGGCGAACCCAGCGCGTCGATAACAGCCAGTCTAGCAGCGAGACGGAGAGCACCAGTGCGCGTCGCAGCCGTGCTCGTGCCCGCAAACCGACGTGGGTTCCTCGAGCCCGGAGACTGAAACTCGATACCCCTGTACGCTATCGGGTGAAAAACCTCGGAAGCTGGTATGAAGGTACGATCGCCAACCTCAGCCAATCCGGCGTTCTTTTGCAGGGGCCGCAGCGCTTTCCCGATAACACTCTGGTAGAGATGGTTTTCGAGATGCCAGAAGAAATCTCCGGTCAAAAGAACAGCACCGTCCTCTGCCAGGGACGCATTACTCGTACTAAAGACGTGCAAGAGAAAAAGGATAAGCTGGAGGAAGCGCAGGATACAAAGCTCGCGGCCAGCATCCTGGATTACAAATTTCTGCACCAGAGTTAGCCAGTTTTCTTGAGAACTCGGGCTACTTGCCCGAACGATTTCTCGATCGTGCACCAAAATTCCTTGCTGGAACGGCTTTACAGGCCCTGATGATCAGGAAGTTTCCAGCAACATTTTTCGTCAGAATTCAGCCTCTTCATGCATCTAAACTATTTACATCAGAATTACATCAGCAGGAGTGACATTATGAAGTCGAGGCTTTCTCTCTACCTCATGGGGATGGTTTTGCTCGGTGTCCTGGTGGCCTCTGTCGGCTGCGCCAAGACTCCGACGGACACCCAAATTGCCACTGATATCCAGAACAAACTGAACGGCGATTCCGGTCTTCAGGGCAAGCAACTCATGGTGCAGGCCGACAAGGGTAGCGTTACGCTCTCCGGACAGGTGGACACGGATGCTCAGCGGGACGCGGCCGCCCGCTATGCGTCCAGCGAACCGGGTGTGAAGCAGGTCGTAAACAACTTGCAGGTTGCCCCACCGCCGCCGGTCGAAGCGCAAGCTCCGCCTCCGCCGCCACCACCTGCGCCCGCGGTAAAGCATCAACGCAAAGTGTCGAAAAAAGAGGATGATTCTTCGAAGGCTCCCGTCGAGGTTGCGCAGGCACCGCCCCCGCCACCTCCACCGGCACCGGCGGCTCCTCCGCCTCCACCACCCCCTCCACCGCCACCGCAGAAGGTCACTATTCCTTCGGGCACGACTTTCGCCGTCAGGCTGGTAGACGCGGTTGACTCCGAAACTGCGACTCAGGGGCAAACGTTCCATGCTACGTTGAATTCAGCGCTCGCCGTAGATGGCGCTACCGCGATCCCCGCCGGATATAGCGTCGAAGGCCACGTCGTGACCGTACAAAGTGCCGGGAAATTCGCCGGACAATCTTTGCTGGTGCTACAACTGGATCGCATCGTGGAAAACGGGGATACCTACAACATTCAAACCGATCAATACAAAAAGCAGGGCAGCGGGCGCGGCAAGAACACTGCCGAGAAAGTCGGCGGTGGCGCGGGACTCGGCGCCATCATTGGCGCTCTCGCCGGCGGCGGCAAGGGAGCTGCGATTGGAGCAGTCGCGGGCGGCGGATTAGGCGCTGGAGCACAAGCCGTCACCCACAGTCAGCAAATCAAACTGGCCTCCGAAACAGTACTGAATTTCACCCTTCAAGCACCTTTGACCGTACTCCCGAATGCTCAAGGTCCGAACGCAGGACGTCCGAGTTTGAACGCGCAACAGCAGTAAGTCGGCTTCTCAATTAGAGCGGACAACGGCGTGGAGATTCTGAACGCAGAAATTTCCGCGCCGTTTTCCGTTTCCGTCCGCTGTCTCATATTCTGCAAATTGCACGCCCGCCCTTACCCTGCTAGATTGATGCCATACAAGCGGGTTGATTTTCGGACGGTTGAGGCTCCCTCACACCTTCTGCCTTGGCACTGGCTTGTTTCTGGTTCGCATGCCTCCGGCTCACATTCCGCAAGTAGACCCTGGCGGGCAATGGCGTCAGTGGACGCTCCGCTACACGGTTGCACTGGCCGCGACCGGCGTCGCTCTGGGCATCTGGTTTCTCTGGCCGATCATGCGGCAGGACCCATTCGTGATCTTCATCGCCGCGGTCATCGTGAGCGCCCGGTTTGCGGGCTTCGGGCCGGCGCTGCTATGCACGGCTGCATCTGGCTTCGCAATTGACTATTTTGCCTTCGAACCGCGCTTCAGTTTCACCCTTTCCGCCAACGACTACGGCCGCCTGGTGGTATTTATTGCAGTCTCCATTCTCACTGCCGGCCTCGCCCGCCAGCGTTCTCGCGCGCAGACGCGTGCTGAACAGACTCAGCGGCAGATGGCGGCCATGGTGGAATCCTCCGAAGACGCAATCCTCACCGGAGATGTAAATGGAATTATCACAAGCTGGAACTCCGGCGCCGAGCGCCTCTACGGGTACTCAGCCGCTGAGGCGATCGGTATGTCGGTTGACGTGCTGGGCCCGCCCGAGCGTCCCGACGAAGTGCCCGGCATCACAGAAAAAGTGATGCAGGGCGAGCCCATTCAGCATCACGCGTCTGAGCGCATTCGCAAAGACGGAACGCGGATCGCTGTGGATATATCACTTTCGCCGATTCGCAACGAGCGTGGCGACGTGATCGGCGCATCCAGCATCGCGCATGACATCACTGCCCAGCGGCGCTCGGAAGAAGCGCTGCGCCGTAATGAAAAGCTAGCCACTGCGGGACGTCTGGCCGCCGCCGTCGCTCACGAAATCAACAACCCTCTCGAAGCAGTCATCAACCTGATCTACCTGGCTCGCCATCGTCCTTCCAGCCAGGACCAATACCTGGAGATGGCGGAGAAAGAAGTGCTGCGCGTCGGCGCCATTGCTCAACAGATGCTGGGCTTCGTGCGCGAAAGTTCGTCGCCGACGCCGCTGAATGTGGCGGCCACGCTCGACGATGTTTTGCAGCTTTACCTGCGTCAACTGAACGATAAGCACATTCAGGTCGACAAAAGGTACGACGACACCGTTGAAATCCGCGGCTTTGCCAGCGAACTCCGACAGCTTTTTTCCAACCTTATCCTCAATGCTCTCGATGCCCTCGATGAAGGGGGCCGATTAACTCTCCGCGTGGCTCGAGGCCGCGACCGGTCCAATGGAAATGGAGGCGCAGCGTCCGTCACTGGAGCGCGCATCAGCATTGCCGACAACGGCACCGGCATCCAGCACAGCGACCTGATTCGCATCTTCGAGCCCTTCTATTCCACCAAGGGCGAATCTGGAACCGGCCTGGGACTATGGCTCTCGCACGGCATTGTGCAGAAGCATGAAGGAACTATCCGCGTCCGTAGCCGCACCACTGAGGAATCGAGCGGCACCGTCTTTTCTATTTTTCTGCCCGACAGCGCCGGAAGAGTCCAGGATGATTTAAGCGCAACCCAGTCAACAGAATGGATGCGAAGTTAGTAGTTCTGATCGATCAGCTGAAATTCGAATCCTGCGGCCGCTGCACCAACGGGTCAATCGGGGCCCCAACCTTGTGTTAATTTGCTGGTGTCGCCGTTTGTTGACGGAGGTTCTTATGCGACGCGATGGAGTTCTACTCGCTTTCTCCGCAATGCTGCTGTGTTCTCAACTCTACGCCCAAAGCTCTTGCAGCGGCATGAGCCTTGGCCGCGACGCAAATCTCAACGGTTTCATTCCCTTCCCTGCGGACAACGCGTGGAACGAGAATATTTCCAACGCGTCGGTCGATCCCAACTCGGACGCGATCATAAACTTCATCGGCGGCAATACTCCCCTGCATCCTGATTTCGGCGCCGGCTTATACGATGGCTCGACCATCGGCATCCCTTACGACATTGTCAGCGGCTCTCCGTTTGTGAACATTCACTTTACTGCCTACGGCAGCGAGAGCGATCCCGGGCCCATGCCGATTCCGCACAATGCGCCGATTGAGGGCTATCCGCACCCCGGCGATGGCGACCGCCACGTGCTCGTTCTCGATCGGGACAACTGCTGGCTTTACGAGCTCTACTATTCTTTCGCGCAGAAAAACGGAAGTTGGAAAGCGGGTTCAGCCGCAGTGTGGGATTTGCTTAACGACGAGCAGCGTCCCTACACATGGACGTCTGCCGATGCCGCCGGTTTGCCCGTCTTCGCTGGATTAGCCCGATACGACGAGGTTGCCAGCGGACAAATCCAGCATGCCTTGCGCTTCACGCTGCAATACAGCCGCGAAGCTTTTACACCGCCAGCTTCGCATTGGGCGCCGAATTCCAACAATTCTCTGGCCGCGCCGATGGGCATGCGCCTACGGCTCAAAGCCAGCTATGACATCTCTTCGTTCCCGCCGCAAGCCAAGGTGATCCTGGCTGCGCTGCAACAGTATGGAATGATCATGGCGGACAACGGTAGCTCGATGTTCGTGACCGGCGATCCGGACAATCGCTGGAGCAATAACGATCTCGGGACTTTGAAGCAGGTTCCGGCCTCGGCGTTCGAAGTGCTTTTGATGGATCCGATCTACACGGCGAATAATGTTCCCCAAGGCAAAGCGCCGAGGATCGCGAGCTTCAGCGCAACTCCGCCTGTCAGTACTCCCGGACAACCGGTGGCTTTGAACTGGACCGTGACCGGAGCTTCTTATTTCATCGTCTCGCCGCAGGTGGGCGCAGTTCGCGGCAATACCATCACCGTCTATCCGACGGTGACGACCACGTACACGCTTTACGCCACCAATCAGTATCATCGCTCGAAAAAGACGGTCACGGTCACCATCCAATAATCTAAAGCGTGTCGCGGAATTGCTCTGGTTTCGGCTTCGCGGTAAACTGCCATAGACTTCCAGACATGAAGAGTATCGTTTGTTTCGCCTTGGTAGTGGCTCTGGGTTTTCTGAACGGCTGCGGCAGCGGCCAAACACCTCTGCCCTCGCTGACCGGAACATGGGTGTTCTCGCTGACCCCGGCCAATTCCCCATCGAATGTTATCCAAGCGACAGCAGCGCTGACACAACTCAACAACAATATCTTGCTTGGACAAGTCACCCTCAAGGGAAGCGGAACCTCGTGCGGCACCATGGCGGAGATGACAGGGCAGGTCAGCGGTAATACGTTAACCCTCCAGCTCACGCAGTCGCCAAGCGAACTGATCCTGAAGGGCACCGCAACAACGGCTCTTACTGTCAATGCTTCGGGAACATACACGGCAAGCAGCGGACAGTGCCTCCAGGACGGCGGGACGGGCACTTGGACCGCGTTTCTCTCATCTGGTAGCGCTCAGGTTCCGTGAAACCTGTCATTGGACGGCGGTCTGGACTAAACCTGTTCGGTCGTTTCTCCGGGGCTCCCACGAGCGCCTTCTTCGCGGACATGCACCTTCTTGAAGTGAGCGTCGAACGCGCTTTGCAGTGACTTCTGATATTCCACGCGGTTTGGACGGTGGCCACTAGGCCTTACGTCGAAGCGGACACCGGTACAAGCCGTACATTCGGCTTCCACCGGAATATCCAGCATCCATTTGGAAACGCGTAACGAAGGTCTTTTCATATCTCGCAAACTCCTCGCGGCAGGCCCTCGCAGATCCGCGTCCCAAATTTGGAAGGCAGGATTGTAGAGTCAGCTCGATTTACTACGAATTCACGGATTCACCCATATCGTCAGAGAGTTACCCACGCAATTGCAGCGATTCCATACGAAAAATCATATCCGCCGGCCGCTGTCCTCCCATTACTGGAATGCACCATCCCGTAAATCCATAGTATTCAGCAATAACGCTTTGGCCCAGATCTTGCATAGTTTTCCACTTCTCGGGAGCCCCCATGTCGCAGGAAATCTCCGTTTCCTACCAGGCAGTGAAGAGTAAAGTGCATAAACTGATCGATGCTGCTGTGGAAGGAGAAAAGACCGATGCGCAGATTCGGAATTCCATGGAGCGCTGGTGGAAGCTAATTCACCCTGCCGACCGCGTCGTCGCCCAGAAGTATCTCCTCCGCGTGCTCGCAAGGTCCAGCTCCAGCCTGAACGCGATGACCCAGGCGCTTCTCGAGTCCGCCGAATACGAGCCGAGTAACGGCGAAGCCCCCGATGCGGCAGCCGAGTCCCGGCCCTTCCACGAAACTCACGTCCCGGCAGTATAAGTCCGCTAATTCACCGAACGGAGAAAGCGACCCGCTCAGGTCGATTCACGTATGCGATGAAGGCTGTCTTCCGTCTTCAGTTCGTAAACCATATACAACACGATTGCCAGATTGATCAGCAGCACGGAGATATGAAAGAGGTTTTGCCGGTAAATGACTTTGTAGATCTCGAAAGGAAGGTAGATCGTACCCGAGATGAGGGCAATCCACTCCGCCCAGGCTCTAGCATTCCAGAGGCCGTAAGCTTCCACGAATCGCAAAACGGAATAGGAAACTGCGGCTGCCGCTATCGTCCATATCTTCGATTCGGTTAAGGCATCGGCCCAGTCGAGAAATACTTGCGCGAAATGGTGATCCGGGCTGATGTGCAGAAGCTTAAGCAAACTGTCAGCGATATCCCAGGGATCCTCGCGGCGTATCAGCAAAAGAACGCCGCATGCCGCCAGCAAAACGATCATTCCTTTGGCCAGTTCGAAAGAGGCGACTACCCGAAGAACCGGCAGGGTACCTGGATGTTTTGGCTCGGCCGTTGCGACGTTGGTATGCACCGTAGAACTCATTACAACATTATCTCCCCGGCTGCAAACGTAATTGTTGCGCCGCGGTAAAAATCCGGTCCCGAATCAGCAGTGTACTCGCTAAGGAAGTCAGTCCCGAAGCGGCAAAAATCATCGCCAGCACAACGAATTGGTAAATCGCAGCATACACTGGCCGGGCGCCCACCCGCCATTAGGCCGCCGAGCGGCTCACGGAGTCGAAGAAAGGTATTCTTACCGCGCCGCCGGGCAAGGCCGAAGACAAGGTGAGAGCCAGCGCAACTCTCGCGCCCAGAAATCAGTGTGCGCCGTCGCGGACCGCGGCACGCAATTCGTCTACGATTTCGCGAGCCGCTTTGCGTGCAGCTTCCTGTTTATTGACGTCGAATGAGATGGCGCCGACCCGAGCGTGTCCGCCGCCGCCATAACGTTCGCAGATCTTGGCCAAATTCACGACCGGCTCCGACGGCGCCCAGGGATTCGATCCCACCGAAACTTTGACTCGAAAGCTGCTCTTGCTCAAGCCCACACTGTAGATCGATTCCGGATGCAAATAGTACGGAACGAATTTGTTGTACCCCTCGAGTTCGTGATCGGTCACATCGAAGAAAAGCGTGGCATCTTTCGATTCGATGCGGTCCTGCAGGATGGCCATAGACCGCTGATGGCGTTCGAGAAGCGGCGGCAACAGCGACGCGACAAAAGGCTCTTCGATGATCTCGGCCAGAGGCCGGCTGGCAAGCAGTGGGATCAACCGAGGCACAAAATCATGTGTCTGATTGGATTCGATCACCATGGTCAGCTTCATCGCCGGAGCCTGCATCTCGACCGCGGTGCGGGCATCGGGATACATTGCACTGTCAACAACGTCAGTCCAATGAACCAGGTCGGCGACGGGCTTGGGATCGAAACCAAAGCGCTCCTCGGCGATGGTGGCTATGAAACTGGTGCAGGACTTAAAATCCGGGTCGTAGAATTTCTGATTGCTTTGATCTTGCTCAAAGTGCGCAGCATCAGCGGGCGACAGAAATGCGCTCTCATGATGGTCGAACCACCAGGTGATTTTCGGGGAGCTGGAATATTTGAAATCGACGATGGCATTTTCCTCACCATCAAAGTTCTTCTCGTCAAACAGAGCGCCGGCGCGATGCAGCAAGCCAGAGAAAACAAATTGAACGTCGCTGCGAATCCGTTCGCGATAGAAACGCGAGAACAGCGCAGCGGACGAAGCCCCATCAAAGCATTTGTCGTGATAGAACACCCGAACTTTCAAGCCTGTCTTCCTTTCGAACCAGAATCAGACAGACTACCCGAAAAAGAGGCCCGAATGAGAAATAAATAGGAAGAGCGCCGGCTGAGAGGCCTTAAAACGAGGCACCAGCATGCCGTGAGGGATGCCGCGCCTCATGAGTCTGACCTCATCCTGAGCGACCGTAAGGCCGCGAAGGATCCAGCGCGGATCGGCACGATCTGGGGGATGGATGGTTTGTCGTGAGCTAAGCGCCGGCTTGTTTCTCGGCCATGTCGCCGATTACTGGCAGCTTCCACATTTGTCCCTGATTGGCTTTGAGCAGGAGAACCAGCCAGATCACCAAGCCCGCCAATCCGACGAGCGGCCATATCAGGATGGTCAACCAACCGAGGAATGGAATGTGAACGAGGAAGCTCAGCACAATCCATAGCGCAGTCCAGGCAACGGCGAAAAAAATAGATTGAAACGCGTGGAAGCGAACGAATCGGCTTCGATTGTAAGGCTCGATCACCAGGAAGAGGATGGCGGGAATGATGGTCACATAAGCCAGCATGCCCGCCACGTTGTCGGTAAGACCGCTGGTCGACTGAACCGGCGCAGGCGCCGGAGCTCCCGAGCGGCTGCACGCCGGACAAACTGCGGAACCATCTGCTGTCTGAGCGCCGCACACGGTGCAAAATGCCATGACTATCCCCCTTGGGCATTCGTTTCGAACGCGACCCGAGAATGGGCGCACGTTACCAGAAACGAACCGTCAAGGCAAACGAAATCGGACCGGACGCGGCAGCTCACTCCTGCCGACCTCCGGCGAATCTGGTTACTGGCTGGGCGGCACAGTCAGCGGCGCAGACAATCGGAAGCTCAGCGCCGACTCTGCCGGGATCTCAATTTGTTGGTTTCCAGTCACGGCCCCGCCCAACAATCCGGCGCCAGCGCCAACTAAAGCCCCAATGCCTGCACCTTTACCTCCGCCAGCGATCCCTCCGATCAACGCGCCTCCGGCTGCTCCTCCGCCGGTTGTGGCTGCTGTTCGCTTGCCCTTCCCTTTGGTTGTATTCTCCAGCACGGCGGTTTGGATCGAGAGGGCCTGTCCTTTAACGGTGACGCTCGTGAGAGCAAGAGTGAGTTCGCCTTCGCCCTTTATTTTGCCTTTCGACTTCGCGGTCACCACCGTGCCGCTGACGGTTGCTCCAGCGGGAATCGCAGTCTTGCCTCCTACGCTGACCGGCTGCGCTAGGGTGGCAAGGAAAGTTTGTCCCGACTGGCTGGTCTTCGAGCTTAAAGCCTGGCCCACCCTTACGGTAAGCGTCGTTCCCGAAGGCACAACAATGGGCTGAGGCTTCGGCGCTGGTGGAGGAGGCGGCGGCGCCATCGCCGCGGCGGGTGCAGCCGCGGCTGTCGCATCGGCCTGCACCGCGGTTTGATCATCGACGCCAGTCTCTCCCGGTTCGTCCTTGGCAATCTGCTCCATCTTCTGTTGAGCCGCCGGTGTCTTCGCTTGGCCGGTCAGCGTGACTTTGCCCTGCTGCGCGGTTACGTTGACCTGGGAATCTTTTGTATCCGGATCAGCGGCGATCTTGGTCTGAATATCCTTGGCAATGGCATCGTCACTGGGATGACGCGAACACGCGATCGATAAACCCAACGCGATCAAGAGAGCGATTGAAATAAAAATCTTCTGTGTGCGCATGCTGCCTCCTCATTTGAGTTGGTTTACTCTGACGCTTATCTTGCGACGGTATTCCGTGGGACGGAAACAACTGCGAATTATAC
>Ga0209530_1001443_pt1 | contig 10651 bp, 9 predicted proteins | sample BlaSpr_A8_Ref_O1_FD_187987 | JGI IMG/M metagenome (GOLD analysis project Ga0209530, IMG submission 187987) | Forest soil microbial communities from Thunder Bay, Ontario, Canada - Black Spruce, Ontario site 2_A8_Ref_O1 (SPAdes) (version 2) | ecosystem: Environmental > Terrestrial > Soil > Boreal...
TAAGGACTCACGCCCGCCCGCCCCGGAGCCGACGGCACAACCCGCCGCCGGCAGCTGCCGCGCGCCCAGCAGAGGTTCTATTTTCGGGTCAGATCCGCGGTAACTGCACCCGTCCGGCGCCGCCGAGCGCCGTAACAGGATCCGGTCGGCCACCGCGAGCATCTGCGCCGCGACCGGCTGGAGGCCGATCGTGGTGAGGACCAGGCCGGTGGCTACCCGCTCCACGGCCCCCCACTGCCAGATGGCGTGCGCGTCCAGGCCGCAGCGCCGGGCGAGCCAGCGAGCACGTTCGCGCGGGTCACCGTGCAGCAGGTCCTCGGGGTCTTCGCGCATCAGGACGCCCAGGTCGCACTCGGCCTCGGCCAGCAGCCCATCGGGGTCGACAAGCTTGTAGCCGCCGGCCGCCTCCAGCGTGTTCCACTGATGCACGTCACCGTGGACCAGCACGGCCCGCTCGTCATCGTGGGCCTTGCCGCGCTCCGCCGCGCAGGCGAGCGCGTAGTCCACTGCCCGTTCCGAGCAGGGGCGGCCGAGCTCATCCCAGGCCCGCGGGATGTAGCCGGCGAGCCCGGCGGCCTTGTCCGCACCGCTCGGCAGCCCGCGATCCGGTACCTGGCGCCATACTCGCGACGCGGTGGCGCAGAGAATCTCAAGCCGCTCGGTGAGCGGCAGGCCCAGCTCGGCCAGCGAGCGTCCCAGCCGCTCGAGCAGCAGTGCACCTCGCGGCAGATCCTCCCGCAGCATCCGGACGCAGCCGTCCCCGCCGGCTATCCGCAGCACGGTCGCCTCGTTCGCGGCATGATTGCCATCCCTCGGGATGACCAGCTTCAGTACGGCAGGCGTTCCGTCAGCCAGCGTGGCCTCCGCCACGAACGCCTCCGTGGGGTCGCCGTACGGCCGCCCGACGCTGATCGACCAGTCCCGCTCAAGGTCGGCGATGAGGTCCGGCAGGTCGTCCAGCCACTGCTCCGCGCCGACCGCCAGTGCCTTGCTGCGCACCGCCGGAGGAACGTCAGTCACCAGTCAAGGCAGGCAACGCGGAGGTGATGTCGGTGTGGCCGAAGTCGTTCCCTTTGAAGAGCAACTTTTCTCCGGTGGACTTTGCCAGGGCATAGGCGAAGCAGTCTCCGAAGTTGAGGCCGGCCTTGTGGCCGCTGCCTTCGCCGAAGTCGCGGTACGCATCGCGGGCGATGCGGGCCTGGTCGCTGGTCACAGATTCGACATGCAGTTCCGCGGTCCTCACGAGCTCGTCAAAGCGGCGGCTCGCGACGGGGTCGCGGCTGGCGTCGATGACGACCGCGGCCTCCAGCCAGTTCGCGGCGGACATCCGCCTGATGTCCGCCCGCTCGATGGCATCTGGTTCTGCGCGCAAGATCGCGATCAGGGCGGACGCTGATGGGTCTCCGTGTTCTTGATGTTGAGGCTCATATTCTTCCTTTCTACCCTCCTTGTTCTACCAGGGTACCTACAGATAGGCATGGTGCCGCATCAACCTCGGCAGGTGACATCGGCGTGGCTGCCAAGGGTAGCGATCATGCCTGGTAGAGCCATATCCAGTTTCCGCTGGGATCACGGACAGCGGAGCAGCGGGGCATGCCGCCAGGCTCGTGCGGCTTGACGGCTTCCGTCGCGCCGGCCGCGAGAGCCCGGGCGTGGCACGTGTCGAGGTCATCGACGTTGAAGCCGAAGGTTGACGGACCTGGCAGGTCCAGCCGGCCGTTGTCGTCGATCAGCACGAGCAGGAAGAAGCTGTCCTGGCCGTACTCGCCGAAGGTGAACCCGGAGAACTCCGCGTCGCCCGTCCGCCTGATGACCTTGTGCGGCAGGCCGAACGCCTGCTGGTAGAACGTAACGGCCGTATCCACGTCGTTGACGGCGATCTTGATCTGCACGGGGCGGCAGCCGCCCTGAGGTTCTGGCACGGTGAATCCTTTCTCGATGAACCGGGTGGCATCGCCGATCTGGGCGGTCAGCAGGCTCTGCTTACGCTCCAGCCGGCGTCGATGGCGGACGAGCACGTCGGGTCGGCTGGCTTCGTCGTCGATGATCTGCCGGATCTCCTCGATAGGCAGGTCGATCCAGCGCAGCACCCTGATCAGCCAGGTCCGGCGCAGCTGACTGAGCCGGTAGCGGCGGTAGCCGGACATCGCGTCAACCTCGGCGGGTGACAGCAGCCCGACCTCGTCGTAATGCCGCAGCGTCCCGATCGGCAGCCCGCTCAGCTTGGCGAACCGTCCGATCGTCATCAGCTCGTCGTCATCCGCAGCACCACCATGAAGCCTCTAGCTACCCGAGAGTCAACAGGATCCGTAACCTGCGATGAAATGCACTGCGGCAGGCGGACATGTGGCAGGTGTCGAAGGGAGCGATCGTGCCAAGTCCGCCGATAACCGCCAGCAGTGAGCGGCAGCGTCGTTTCGAGGCGGTGTACCAGGCTCAGCATGGCCCGATTCTCGGCTACGTGCTCCGCCGAACGGACAGCCCCGATGATGCCGCCGACGTGATCGGTGAGGTCTTCCTGACCGCCTGGCGCCGCCTCGACGACATGCCGGCCGATCCGGATGCCCGGTTGTGGCTATACGGCGTGGCGCGGCGAGTGCTGGCCAACCACCATCGCGGTGAGCGCCGGCGGTCGGCGCTCACCGAACGGCTCAGGGCCGATCTGGCCGCCGCCTACCGCCCGCCCGAATTCACTGGTGCGCTCGCGCAGATCGGCGCGGCCTTCCGTCGGCTGCCCGACGCGGACAGGGAACTGCTCTCGCTGAGCGCCTGGGAAGGGCTCGGCAACGGTCAGATAGCTGCCGTGCTCGGCTGCTCCCGCAACGCGGTCCGCATCAGGATGTTCCGCGCCCGCAAACGATTCGCCCGTGAGATGGCAGACCAGTCCGCACATGTCCAGGACGGAGACTCCGCATGAAAGCCAGTCCGCTTAGCCAGATCGCACCCGTCACCGACTCGGAGGCGGCGCGTCTGGTGCGCAGCAGCACTCTGGCCGACCTTGCCGGTCAGATCACGGCCACCGCCGGGCCAGCGCCATCACCTCGAACGTCTTCACCGCGAAGGAGTCATCGCCGCCGGCGGATCGCGCTGGTCGCGACGCCGCTCGCCGCGGGTCTGGCGGCCGTCGCAGTCGTCATCGCAACCCAACCAAACCCAGCGGCGCCGGCGCGGACGGTGCCCCCAGGCTCCGCTCAGCTCACCGCGGCCCTTTCCTTCACTACCTCCGGCGGCTACATCACGGTCATCGTGCGCGACCCGCTCGCGGATCCGAGCCGTTACCGGGCCGAGTTTGCCGCGCACCATCTGCACGTAACACTCAGCCTTGTCCCGGCGTCCCCCTCGCTCGTCGGCACGCTGGTGTCCTTCAGCGAGCCGACGAGCGGCGGCATCATCCCCATCACTGCGCGGGGCAGGTGCTACACCGGCGGTGGCGGCAGCGCCTGCCCAGTCGGAGTGCGCATCCCCACCGGCTTCCGCGGGCAGGCCGAGCTGGTCTTCGGCCGCGCGGCCAGGCCCGGTGAGCAGTACGAATCCACCGCGGCGGCCACCGCGCCCGGTGAGGTCATGCACGGCATGCGGTTCCAGGGCCTGACGGTGGCGCGGGTGCTGGCGATGCTCCGTCAGCGCGATGTCACGGTCCCGGTCTTCAACTACGACGACCACGGCGACGGCAAGCTGCTGCGCGGCGTCCCCGGCGGCTGGTACGTCTACGACGCCGACCCGTGGGCGCCGCAGCAGGTCATGCTGTTTGTCGGCCCGGTATGGCCGGAGCCCACGACGGGCACGCCGGCTCCGGGAACCCCGATCCCCAGCCCCACCGCCGCGGGCTGATGTGCGCGTCCCGCACCCGCACCCGAGCGTGCCAATGGCGCCACCGGGCCGGCTTGGTCGCTCCGTAAGCCCAGTTCAGCGAAGCCGTTGGCGCCATTGGCACGCTCGCCTCCGCCCCCAATCCGGACGCCAGGCGGCACCGTTTCGCTAAGGCAGCACGCGAAGGGCTAGCCGAGGCCCGACTGGGTAGCGTTGGGGTCATGACAGAGAATCCGGCTTACGTGATCGTGGGGGCGAGCCTGGCGGGTGCCAAGGCCGCTCAGACGCTAAGGGAAGAGGGTTTCCGCGGGCCGGTGATCCTGATCGGCGAGGAGACCAAGCGGCCCTACGAGCGCCCGGCGCTGTCCAAGGATTACCTGATGGGCAAGGCAGAACGAGAGTCGCTCTACGTTCACCCTGAAGAATGGTACGCCGAGCATGATGTCGATCTGCGGCTCGGCGTCGCCGTGACCGGCATCGACCCCTCGGCGCATGAGGTGCGGCTCGGGGATGGCAGCCGGGTTGGCTATGCCCGGCTCCTGCTGGCAACCGGTTCCTCGCCGCGCCGCCTGCAGGTGCCGGGTGCCGATCTCGATGGCGTCCTCTACCTGCGCAGCGTCGGGGACAGCGACCGGATCAGGCAGGCCTTCCAGGCGGCGAAGCGTGTCATCGTGATCGGTGCCGGCTGGATCGGCCTCGAGACGGCGGCCGCGGCCAGGAACGCTGGCGTCGAGGTTACGGTCCTGGAAACAGCCGAGCTGCCCTTGCTGCGCGTGCTCGGGAAGGAAGTGGCCCAGGTCTTCGCGGACCTTCATCGCGAGCACGGCGTCGACCTGCGTCTCGGCGTCGGGGTGGCGGAGATCACCGGAGCCGGCGGCCGGGCCACCGGGGTGCGGCTGTCCGACGGAAGCCAGATCAGCGCCGACGCGGTCATCGTCGGCATCGGGATCACGCCGAATACTCAGCTTGGCGAGGCGGCCGGGCTGGAGGTCAACGACGGCATCCGGGTAGACGAGTCGCTGCGCTCCTCGGATCCGGATATCTACGCCGCGGGAGATGTCGCCAGCGCCTACCATCCGCTGCTGCGCTGGTACATCCGGGTTGAGCACTGGGCGAATGCGCTGAACCAGCCGCAGGCCGCCGCCAGGTCGATGCTCGGCCAGGAGGTCTCCTACGACCTGATCCCGTACTTCTACACCGACCAGTACGACCTGGGCATGGAGTACGCGGGTTACGTCGACCCCGGCGGCTACGACCAGGTGCTTTTCCGCGGTGACGTCGGCAAGCGGGAGTTCATCGCGTTCTGGCTCGCCGGCGGCCGTGTGCTGGCCGGGATGAACGTCAACATCTGGGACGTCAACGACGACATCCAGGCGCTCATCCGCCGTGGCACCCCAGTAGACCACGCTCGCCTCGCCGACCCCAGAATACCTCTCACGGCTTAGGCGAGGTTCCTGAGTGCGTCTTCTATGGCGCGGTAGAAGGTGGGGTAGGCGTAGGGCATGTTGCGCAGCGTCGCGATGGGGACCTGGCCGCGAATGGCGACCTGGAGTGCGCTGAGCACTTCACCACCTACCGGGCCGGCGGACGTGGCGCCGATAACCACAGCCCGTTCTGCGTTGGTGATGATTTTTATGAAACCCTCGTTCCCGGCCTTGTGAATCCAGCCCCGGGCGGAGTACGGAATCTGCGCACTGCCAACCTGCACCGGTATGCCGCTGGCGCGGGCCTGCGCTTCGGTCAGGCCGACGGAGCCGATTTCCGGGTCGGTGAAGGTGACTCGGGGGACCGCGCTGTAGTCGGCGGGGGCCGGTGATTCGCCGAGGATGTCACGGACCGCGATGGCGGCCTGGTACATGGACATGTGGGTGAACTGGCCCTTGCCGGTGACGTCGCCGATCGCCCACACGCCGTCGGCGGCGCGCATGGTGGGGTCGGTGGGGATGAAGCGGGCGCTCTCATCCAGGCCGACCGCGCCAACGCCGACCGCGGCCAGGTCGACCCGGCGGCCGGTCGCCACCAGCAGCTGCTCGGCGTGCAATGTGGGCTGGCCGAGCGACACCGTGAACCTGGTGCCCCCATCCTTGGTAGCACCGTGGCTGACGCACTCGGCCGGGGCGCTGGTGCAGACCTTGATGCCTTGTGCGGTGAAGACGTGCTTGATCAGCTCGCTGGATTCGGGTTCCTCTTGCGGGAGCAGCCTGGGCAGCGCCTCGACCACGGTGACGGCGGTGCCGAACCGGGCGAAGACCTGGGCCAGCTCGGCGCCGATCGCGCCGCCGCCGAGGACGATCATCGACTCCGGTACCTGCTCGACCTTGACGATGTCCCTGTTCGTCCAGTACGGGGTTGCCGCCAGGCCATCGATCGGCGGGATGGCCGGGCTGGTGCCGGTGTTGATGATGATCGCCCGGCTTGCCCGGTAGAGCTGGGTAGCGCCGTCGGGAAGGGCGACGGTTACCTCTCCGGGTGCTGTTATCGAACCGGTGCCCCTGACGAAATGCCCGCCCTTGCCGGTGAACCGGTCGACGGCCGCCTTGTCGTTCCAGTAATCGGTGGCTTCTTCCCTGATCCGCAGCGCGACCGGGGCCCAGTCGGGAGTGACCGTCGAGGTGCCGGCCATGCCGGGGACACGCCGGGCCTCGGCGATCAGGTTCGCCGCACGGATCATCATCTTGGACGGAACGCAGCCGAAGTACGGGCATTCACCGCCAACCAGGCGGGGCTCGACGCCGGTGACATGCAGGCCCGCCTGCGCCAGGGTCTCGGCCGCGTACTCGCCGCCCGGTCCCATGCCGAGAACGATGACGTCGGTCTCTAGCACGACGGGACCGCCTTGCCCGCCTTGATGTCCTGCAGGTACGTGACGGCCTGGTTCAGGGTACTCACCTTCACCAGCGTCAGCCCGGCAGGAACGGCACCCGTGGTGTCTGAGCAGTTCGTCGCGGGGGTCAGGAAGTACGTCGCGCCGGCGTTCCTGGCGCCGACCATCTTCTGCTGAATCCCGCCTATGGGCTGCACCTGGCCGCTTGGGGTGATCTCCCCGGTGCCGGCGATGAACTTGCCGTCGGTCAGGTCGTCGCTGGTCAGCTTGTCGATGATGCCGAGCGCGAACATCATGCCCGCGCTCGGGCCGCCGATGTTGCCGATGTCGATCTTCACGTCGAACGGGAACTTGTACTGGTCGAAGATCTCGATGCCGACGACCGGGACGCCGTTCTGCGACTTGGTCGCGACCTCGAGATGCTCGGTCTTGCCGTTGCGCAGCACGGTCAGGTCCAGCGTGGTACCGGCCGGGTGGGCGCGGATCAGGTCCTGCAGCCCGGTGTCGCTGGTGACCGGGGCGCCGTTGACCTCGGTGATGATGTCGTTCTGCTTCAGGACGCTGTTCGCGGGGTAGCCGGGCACGGTCGACTCGACGGTGACGAAGGTCGTGAACGGGATGTTCAGCTCGGTGAGCGCGGCGGCGGTCGCGGCCTGCTGGGAGGAGGTCATCTCCTCGGCGTCTTGCTGCTGGACCTGCTGCGAGGACTGGCCGGACCCGCAGATCTCCGCCTGCGGCACGACAGCCTCGTGCGGGTTAAGCCAGGCCGTGATGGCGGTGAAGATGTTGAACTGATTGCCCTGGCAGCCTTCATAGCTCACCGTCACCATGTTGAGGTGACCGCTCGTCGGGTAGGTCTGATGCCCCGAGATCGTGATCAGTTCCTGCCCTGATCCGTCGTTCCCCAGCGTGTTCAGCGTCGGGCCCGGCCCGAGGATGACATAAGGCACCGGTATCAGCACGGCGACTCCGATCGCCGCCGCAGTGGCGATCGACGCGATGATCAGCGTCAGGGAACGTCGGGACATGGTGCGAAGACTACGCGCCCGGGGCGAAGCGGGAATCATGCGCTGCCTACCCATTCATCGCTTCCGTCAGCGAATCGCTGATGCTTCCAGATCGGCACCGACGCCTTCAGCTCGTCGATCAGCGCCCGGCACGCGTCGAACGCCTCCGCCCGGTGCGGGCACGACACCGCGACCACCACGGCCAGGTCACCCACGTCCAGGTCACCGACCCGGTGCACCGCGGCGACGGCTGTCACCGCGTACTTAACGGCGATCTGCTCCGCGACGCGGCGCAGTTCCGCCTCGGCCGTCGGGTGCGCGCTGTAGGACAGCGCGCTGACCTGCTGCTGGTGATCGTGGTTCCGGACCGCACCCGCGAACAGGGCGATGCCGCCTGCCGCCGGGTCCGCGACCGCCGCGCGTACCTCATCCAGCGACAACGCGGACTCACGCACCGCGATCAGGCGTACTGCATTCACGCAGTCAACACTACCGGGGGTGCGGTGAGCCTATGTGTCGGAGCGGCGCCGGCGGCGCGCCCGGCGCACGATCGCGGCGGTGCCGATCGCCGCGACGGTTGCGCCGGCCGCGGTGATGGCCGCCTCCTTGCGGGCGATCCGGCGGCCCGCCACCGCGTGCCGCCCGCCTCGCTGGTCGAGCAGTACCCGTAGCGCGGCCGCGTTGTCGTACCGCGGTCGCCAGCCCGCTTCGCGCAGCGTCGCGCAGTCCACCACCCACGGGTACACCACGTACCGCAGGTCCATTGCCGGCGCCGGGGTTATCCCCATCCGGTGCAGCCGCTGCGCGGTGCCGAAGGTGAGCCCGGCCGGCAGCTCGAGGCCGCGCAGCCCGCTGACCTGCGCCACCTCGTCTTGTTCCAGCCAGCCGTCGCAGCCGACCGCGACCGCGCCGCCGATGCCGCTGGTCACCGTGAACACCAGCGCGGATACCAGGTCATCGACATGGCAGAACTGCCAGCGCGGGGCGCAGCCGCGCACAGTCAGCAGCCGCGGTGCCTCGAAGTGCCGGGTGACCAGCGTGTCCACCCCGTCGCCGACCGTCGCCGCCGGCCGCACCACGGTCACCGACATCCCGGGGTTGGCTCGCGGTGAGCGCCGGGCGAGCTGCTCGATCTCCAGCATGTCCCCGGCCACGCTGGCGTCGGCCGTGGCGGCGAGCGGCGCGTCCTCCGGCAGCGGCACCGGGTTGTCCGGCTGGGCGCCGTACACCATCGCGCTCGTGACCAGGATCACCCGGCCGACCCGGCCCGCCGCGGCGGCGGTCAGCACCGTCTGCGCGCCGCGGACGTTGTAGAGGCGCCGTTCCCTGGCGCTGGCATCGGGGGACAGGCTGATGTCGGCGTGGACCACCACATCGACCCCGGTCAGCTTGCCCGCCAGCGCCGGATCCCGCACATCAGCGACTCGCCAGGTCACGCCGGTGCTGCCGCCGCGGTGATTGTCGATTGCGATCACCCTTTTGACCTGCGGTGATTCGGCAAGCATGGCGGTCAGGGCGGGCCCGATCCCTCCCGCGGCACCGGTCACGGCCACCACAGGCATAGGCTTGTGGTGTGCGTCGCGGCGCTCGTGGCGAACCGGACGCGGGGCGTTTGTCACAGCGTGCTTCCTCCGAGATAACGTGGCGGTCATGACCTTTCTATCCTGCCGCAGAGCCAGCCATGGCTGATCGTCCGTTTGGCTTCGGATTGCCGGATATGCCCGAGGATCAGGGCCCGGGCGGTCCTGGCGGCGCCGGCGGCGCCGGCGGCCCGTTCGGCGGTGGCCCCGAGCAGTTCGCGGACGCCCTGCGGCAGTTCGCCGACATGCTGTCCTGGACCGGTGGCCCTGTTAACTGGGACCTCGCTAAGAACGTGGCCAGGCACGTTGTGGTGGCGGCCGGGGATCCGAGCATCCTGGACGCACAGCGGCGCGAGGTCACCGAGGCGGTCCGGCTGGCGGATCTGTGGCTGGATGAGGCCACGTCGTTCCCCTCCGGCGTGCGCAAGATCGAGGCGTGGAGCCGGTCGGAGTGGCTGGAGGCCACCTTCCCGATCTGGGCCAAGCTGTGCGAGCCGATCGCCACCAAGGGCGTCGAGGCGATGAGCAGCATGATCCCGACGGATCCGGCGCAGCTCGGTGAGGACGTACCCGAGGAGATGCGGGCAGCGCTCGGCGCGCTCGGCGGCGCGGGCGGCCTGGGCGGGCTCGGGGCCATGTTCCGGCAGATCGGCGGCGCCATGATCGGCAGCCAGACCGGGACCGCGGTCGGCGAGCTGGCCCGCGAGGTCATCGGCTCTACCGACATCGGGCTGCCGCTAGGCCCGGAGGGCACCGCGGCGCTGCTGCCGGCCGGGGTGGCGGACTTCGGTCAGGGGCTATCGGTGGATGCCCGCGAGGTCAGGCTGTTCGTGGCGATGCGGGAGGCCGCGCACCACCGGCTGTTCGCGCACGTGCCGTGGCTGCGGCCGCACCTGCTCGGCGCGGTCGAGCAGTACGCGAGCGGCATCACGATGGACATGAGCCGGCTGGAGCAGGCAATGCCGGGCGTCGACCTCACCAACCCGGCGGCGCTGCAGGAGGCGCTGGCGGGGGAGGGCCTGTTCCGGCCCGAGGACACGCCCGCGCAGCAGGCCGCGCTCAGCCGGCTGGAGACGACGCTGGCCCTGGTCGAGGGCTGGGTGTCCACGGTGGTCGCCGCGGCGGCGGCCGGCCGGCTCACCCACGGTGTCGCGCTCGCCGAGGCGATCAGGCGGCGCCGCGCCACCGGCGGGCCGGCCGAGCGTACGTTCGCGACCCTGGTGGGGCTGGAGCTGCGCCCGCGCCGTCTTCGTGAGGCCGGCGCCATCTGGCAGGACCTCACCGCGGCGCGCGGTATCGACGGCCGGGACGCCATCTGGGCGCACCCCGACCTCCTCCCCACGGCCGAAGACCTAGAGAACCCCGAAGGTTTCATAAACCCGGAACCGGACCTGGACATCTCCGACCTGGAAAACCCCGGCCCCGCCCCC
>Ga0209530_1001445_pt1 | contig 10640 bp, 5 predicted proteins | sample BlaSpr_A8_Ref_O1_FD_187987 | JGI IMG/M metagenome (GOLD analysis project Ga0209530, IMG submission 187987) | Forest soil microbial communities from Thunder Bay, Ontario, Canada - Black Spruce, Ontario site 2_A8_Ref_O1 (SPAdes) (version 2) | ecosystem: Environmental > Terrestrial > Soil > Boreal...
CCGACACTAACGGTGCGGCATTGGATTTTGGTTGCGGGGTTGGGCGGCTGACGCAGCCTTTGGCGCGACGGTTTTGTTCTTGTGTCGGTGTAGACATCTCGCAGCAGATGATTCAAAGGGCCGAGTCCCTCAACCGATATGAGCAGTGCCGATACGTGACTAACTCCGATACACGATTGCCATTCGCTGATGCAAGCTTTCTGTTCATCTATAGCAATATTGTTCTCCAGCATGTGCCCCAGCAACTTTCTATGGAGTACCTGCGTGAATTTGTCAGAGTGCTCGCGCCTGGTGGCGTACTCGTGTTCGGTGTACAAGATTCCTTTGCGGTCTGGAATGTTTCCTCTCTATTGTTCAGGGTGCGCCAGCAACTCCGGATTCGCTCCAGAATCAAGAGTTTGTTAAAGGTCGGTTTGACGGATATGCAGATGCATTGCATGTCAGAACCTGTTGTCCGTCAAGCGCTCGGCATTGCGAAGGTAATGGATATTCAACTCACAAATACCGCGGCAAAAGACTTTAACGGAAGAGTCAACTATCTGCGCGAGGCGCCCAGGACGGGCTATGTCGGAAAGCAATACTGCGTTACGAAATCACCGTGAGCCATATTGCTGGAAGCTCTTCGGTGCGTGGCCGGTACCCACTCGTTCTAGGATCACAGATGAAGGCTCGTCACTTCTTCCTCTGCTGTCGCTGGTGCCGCGATCTCTCCGAAGGTCTTTGTTAGTGATAGCTATGCTGTCTCTTCATTCGGATCGAATCTCAAAGGATGGGCTGATGATGAAGCATCAACGTCAGTGCCCGTAAAAGAAACACCTCTCTCTACAGCTCCTAAAAGAGAGAAGAACAGCTTGCCGATCGAGAGAATATCCGCGCTTGCGCATCGGAAGCGCGTCGTATGCGCGCCACAAATGATCCGTAAGATTCGCACCAACAAAAGAATGACAATTCGTTGACGAGCGCATGACACCTATGCATTTCTGGGTGTTTACGGTTGAAAGCGAAGAGAGAAAGCCTATGCCGCAACCCTCAACTTTCGCCAGTATCGACCGAGGCTACCATTCGCATGGGACTGCCTCTTGCGACCGAATGCCACGACCGCCTTGGGTTGTGGTTTCTTTACTGGCATTTGCCTTTATTTCGGCGGTTGCTGTATATGGGCAGGTGCCGACTGGTTCTGCTCCATCACAAAGCACGGCTCAGCCTGCGGCAGACGATAGCGGTTCAGCTTTGTCAGGATCCTCAGGTTCGGCGGGATCTTCAGGTTCGGCAGGATCTTCAGTTTTGACAGGATCAGATATCGAAGATTCCGATGATGATCGTAATGCCTCGTCAGGTTCACGCAGTTTGGGGACTCCTCTCTCCCTCTCTTCTGACCAGATCATCCACATCCTGCAACAGAACCCGGATCTCGTCGTGGAGTTGAAATCACAAGCCGCTGATCGCCTGCAACAACAGGGAACGCCGATCGATGCCAATGACATCTCTGACCAGATGCTCTACAACCAAATAGCGACGAATGCTGACTTGCGCGCGAACGTCACAACGTTTTTACGAGCACGCGGATATGTGTCATCCAACGATCTTCCGACGGCGGGCTCGAACGTAGGCGAAGGAAGCACCGAGGGCGAACCATTCCCGGGGCAACACTCGCTGTCGACGTCCGGCGGTACCGACGCGGCGAAACTTGGCGCAGCCTCTGGCCTGGATTCCGGTTCGTCGCCACCGGATCAAACCGATGTCCCAGTGAGCTCGATTCAATCCATGAACTCTGTGGGAAACCGTGTGGATAGTGAGCAACAGCGCGGCCGGCAGGCGGGGAATGCCTCTACCGATATGCCGAAGGTTCTGCGGCGGCCGACGCCCTACAATCTCCAATCCATGCGTGATCTGTACACGCAAATTCCCGAGCAGGCGGCCTCATTGAAGCGGTTCGGTTCCGAAGTCTTCGTGAATCGGAATATGTCCGCGATGGCCCGGGGGGGCGCGGGTCGCGACACCCCGCTCGACGTGCCTTTGGGGCCAGATTATGTTGTCGGTTCAGGGGATACACTCACCGTCAACATGTGGGGCGGGATGACGCAAAGCATCAGCCGCGTCGTCGATCGTGACGGCCGCATTATGTTGCCCGATGCGGGCTCCCTTGATGTGGGCGGTCTCCCTCTACGGCAAGCAGAAGACATGATTGAGGGAGCGCTCAAAAAGCAGTATCGGGATGTAAAGGCTACAGTCACTGTCTCGGGTTTGCGCTCGGTGCGAGTGTATGTTGTCGGTGATGTGCAACGCCCCGGCGGCTATGACATCAGCGCACTCGCAACTCCGTTGAGCGCGCTCTATGCCGCAGGGGGACCCACATCAGTTGGCTCTCTCCGTGTCGCACGCCACTATCGGGGGCAACAGCTGGTCGAGGATATCGATTTATATGACTTCCTGCTGCACGGAGTTCGTAATGGAAGCGCCCACTTCGAAAGCGGGGATACCCTGCTTGTGCCTCCTGCAGGCCCGCAGGTTGCGATCTCCGGCGCGGTGAAGCGGCCGGCCATCTACGAGGTCAAGTCTGGTGACTCAACGCTCGCTTCCGTGATCAGTGATGCTGGTGGTGTTACGGCCTCTGCTTCGCTAGCCCACATCACGATCGATCGCATCGGTGCCAACCATCAGCGTGAGACGGTAACGTTGAAGGCTGCCGACGAGGAAACTTCGCAAACCCAAGACGCCGCCGTTGCAACATTCCGGGTGAAAGACGGAGATCGCATCCGCATTGGGCCCGTTCTACCGTATAGCCAGCGCGCTATCTATCTCGAAGGTCATGTCGCTCGTCCCGGCCGCTTACCCTACACCGACGGCATGCGCCTCAGCGATGTACTGCACAGCTACCGCGACATGCTGCCGGAGCCCGCCGCGCATGGTGAGATCGTACGGCTTGTACCTCCGGATCTCCATGCGGAAGCCATCGAGTTTAATGTGCCTGACGTGCTCATTGGAAATGCAAATGTAGATCTCCAACCTTTTGATACCATTCGCATCCTCGGTCGCTATGAAGCTGATGCGCCGAAGGTCAAGATCCAAGGTGAGGTGCTTCGGCCTGGAACCTATCCTCTGTCGAAGGACATGACAGCCGCACAATTGGTACGCATGGCTGGCGGTTTCAAGCGCGATGCGCTGCTCGACAGCGCCGATCTGACCAGCTACGGAATTGTCGATGGAAATCGGACCAGCGGAAAACTTGCAACGGTTCCTATCGGTGCAGCGGTGAATGGAACCAATCCGGGTGCGGATGTTTCGCTCAAACCAGGAGATATTTTGACGATCCACCAGATCACCGGATGGAACGACATTGGTGAATCGGTAACGATTATTGGACAGGTACGGTTCCCAGGGACGTACGGATTTCAGGAAGGGGAACGACTTAGTTCTGTTCTGCGCCGTGCTGGAGGATTCCGCGATACGGCTTACCCCAATGGAGCGGTGCTCACCCGCGAGCAGGTACGCGAGCTCGAACAGCAGAGCCGCCAACAACTCATTACCCAGATCCAGACAAACTCGGCGGCGGCAAGGCTCTCGCCTGCCATTGGAGGCGCTGGCGGGCTGCAACTCATCAAGGCGCAGCAGGATCAGGTCATCAACGATCTGAAAGCTCATCCGCCGACCGGCCGCATGGTGATTGACATCAGTGCCGACATCGATAGCTGGGCGAATACGCCTGCAGATATCGAGTTGCGCCGGGGCGATGTGTTGACCATTCCGAAGCGGCCCGGCTTCGTGCTTGTCACCGGCCAGGTATACAACGCGACCGCTGTCACGTTTACACCAGGCAAAAACGCTAACTGGTATCTGAGTCGCGCCGGAGGTACAAATGCAACGGCCCGTCGAAAGGATACCTTCATCATTCGCGCCAATGGTACGGTTGTCGGCCGCCCCTCGGGAAGCTGGACCGATGACAAGGTTTTTTCCACCAAACTCAACCCGGGCGATGTCGTCGTCGTGCCTCAGAAGATTATCAGCACTTCGGCGTTCTGGAGGAGCCTGATACAAACCGCACAACTTGCCGCCTCGGTTGCGGTTACTGCCGGCGTTGCGACAGGTGGGCTCTAGGTGTGTGATTTCAATCACGATGACTCTTATTCTCCAAGCCGCCGGCTTCAATCCATCGCGGGACGTGGGACAGTCTCGTGCCGAGAACATGGCATCGACCTATGTGCCGCTGGAAAGCTGGGTCTATCCAGCGCTCGAGCGGCTTGTGCTATCCAAGGCCCCACTACGTTCAATAACGCTCTTTCTGATATGTCTCATGCCCACTACGATGGTTCAAGCTAGCGACACATCCAATTCGCGCAACACGGCTGACATGGCATCGACGTACGTGCCAATTGAGAGCTGGGTGTATCCCGCCTTCGATCGTCTCGCTGCAGAGGGATATGTCCCGAGCGCTATCTTCAGTCTTCGTCCATGGACGCGCATTGCCTGCGTTCGCATGGTGAAGGAAGCAGAGCAACGGATTGCGCATGATCAAAATCCGCCTTCCGATGCTGCCACGCTCCTGCGTAGCCTGAAGGAAGAATTTGCGGTGGAACGGCAGCGGATGGATGGAATGCGCAACAGCGACTTCCGTCTCGAGTCAGTTGAGGAACGGAGCACATCCATCGCCGGAAGACCCCTCACCGATGGTTATCATTTCGCCGAGACCATTGTCGATGATTACGGGCGTCCGTTTGCGCAGGGAGAGAATAGCTACACAGGAATCTCCATTCATGGTGCGGCGGGCCCCTTCGCCGTCTATGCGCGCGCGGAGGTTCAACGTGTGCCATTTGCTACCGCACCGGACGCCGCAGTCCAGCAGGCAATCGCTGCAGCAGACTTCACATCTGCCGGCGCATTAGGGCCGCCTTCAGGCTTTACGCGTGGACGACTGTTGGACGCAAATGTCTCCTATACTGTTGCTAACAACCAGTTCACCTTCGGCAAGCAGACACTGTGGTGGGGTCCGGAACGGAGCGGCTCTACGCTCTTCAGCAATAACGCAGAGCCGCTGACGATGTTGCGTTATGACCGCGTTCAGCCTTTCGTTCTCCCAGTTTTTTTGAAGTTTCTCGGCTCTATTCGTACGCAGCTCTTCTTAGGACGGCTTGCTGGCGCACAGTTCGTGCAAGCAGAGAACCGGATCATTGGGAGTCCCGGCGTTGCGCTAAAAGATCAGCCTTTTATTCACGGGGAGAAGCTTTCGTTTAAACCCACGGAGAACTTTGAATTCAGTGTCTCGCGTACGGTGATCTTCGCTGGCGAAGGCGCGCCATTTACCACCCACACCTTGCTACGTAGCGTCTTTTCGATATCAGGAGGAAATGAACAAAACGACCCTGGTGACCGTCGCGTCGCCGTCGATGCGACATATCGAATTCCAGGCTTGCGCAAGTGCCTGACCGGGTATGTCGATGGATTCTCCGACGACCAACCTTTCCCGGTCGTTTATCCGACGGAAAGTGTCTGGCTCTCCGGCTTCTTTCTTCGCTGCGTACCGAGCTTGCCTCGCATGACGATCCGTGCCGAGGGTCTCCTGTCGCCACACCGCGACCTTGCATTTCCGGGCTTCTTTTACTTCAACGTCCACTACCTGAGCGGATACACCAACAATCGTCAACTCATGGGCAGTTGGATTGGGCGCGAAGGAGATGGAGAGCAGGTTTGGACAACATGGAATCTTTCGCCTCGCTCATCGATAGAAGCCAGCTTTCGCGGCATGACCGCCAATCGAGAGTTCCTGCAAGGCGGGGCCTTACGCGATTTCAGCTTGGCGGCCAATCTCCAGCTTCGCCCTGAGTGGCAGCTACGCTTGGAAGATCAAGCGGAGTGGTGGCGTTTTCCTCTGCTTTCGGCATCGCCTCAACGTAACGACGAGCTCACAATTCAGCTCTCCTACAGACCCATTGCGAGGACAAAACCATGAGCCCCACGGTCGTGACCTCATCTCCTAATCTGGCCGAACAGATGCGGTCAGCACCAGTCGATAACTGGGTTGCGCGCACGACGCTGCTTTGGAAGCACCGTCGAATGCTTGCACGCGTGACGGCTATCGCGTTCGTTGTAAGCCTCTGTATAGCGTTTGTGATCCCCAAGCGCTACAAGGCCGTCACGAGCATCATGCCGCCCGATCAGCAGGGTTCTGGTGCGGTGCTACTTGCGGCTCTCGCCGGCCGCTCCAGCGGACTTAGCGGCTTGAGTAGTCTGGCAGGAGGCTTGCTCTCTGGTCATCCCACTACTGCACTCTACGAGGATCTTCTGAAAAGCGGGACCGTCAGTGGCCATCTGATTGACCGCTTTCACTTGCAGCAGCTCTACCGCAAACGCTATCGCTTCAGCACGGCCAAGCGTCTCGCAAACCTCACTACCATTACCGACGACAAGAAGAGCGGTGTCATTACCATTACAGTCCAGGACAAGGATCCTGTGCGCGCGCGTGACTTGGCGCAGGGGTATCTCGATGAGCTGAACAACTTGCTGACACGGACCAGCACCTCTTCCGCTCATCAGGAACGCATCTTCATTGAAAACCGTCTCCACACCGTTGATGAGGAGCTTGAGCAGGCCCAGCTTGCTCTGAGCGAGTTTTCAAGCAAGAACAGCACAATCGATATCAAAGAACAGACGCGTGGGCTGGTAGATGCGGGCGCTCGGGTGCAAGGCGAGCTCCTGGTGGAGCAGTCCGGCCTCCAGTCGCTTCGCCAAATCTATGGGGATGGGAACGTGCGCGTGCGGGAAACGGAGGCACGCATCGCGTCTCTTCAACGTGACCTGCAAAAAATGACGGGCTCTTCCGCCCCTCTGGCTTCTGCCGATGCTGGGGTCGATCATACGACGCTCGGCGCAGATGACAAAGGCGAGCTTTATCCACCACTCCGGCAACTTCCTCGCCTCGCGGTCCCATACGCCGATCTCTATCGCCGTGTGAGAGTGCAGGAGACGGTTTTTGAGCTTCTCACGCAGCAGTATGAATTGGCTCGCATCGAAGAAGCCAAAGACGTTCCCGTTGTCACCGTCATCGATCCGCCAGGAGTGCCCGAGAAGAAGTCCTTTCCGCCCCGTCTTTTGCTCACTCTTCTGCTTACTTTCCTTTCGTTTGCGGCGACGTCGGCTCTGATTCTGATGCGGGAGCACTGGTCGAACGTTGATCCGCGCGATCCGCGGAAAATATTGGTGTCTGAAGTTCTGCCGGTCCTGCGCAGGCGGTTCAGATTGGTCTTTGCGCAGGGGCGAGGTGCCGCATGAAAAGGCACCTAACAAACGCCGTGTACGGCGTTCTGGATTATGCCTCCTATCCCTTCGGAATGTTGCTGGTGGCGCCGATCGTTTTGCACAAGCTCGGCGCTTCGGAGTATGGCCTTTGGATGATCGCTACTGCGATAGTCAGCGCTGGAGGCATCATTGCTTCGGGCTTCTGCGATGCCAACATACAGCGTGTTGCACGATTCCGTGGCGGCGGTGAAATCGACTCCGTGGTGCATACGGTTTGCAGCATGATGGGTATCAACCTTGTGCTCGGCTTCACGATTGCGGTCGCCGTGTGGATAGCAGCGCCCTTCGCGGCGCGCCATATCGCAGTCTCACGCCTCACACCGGTGAGGGAGTGTCTGATCTGCATCCGTATCGCAAGTGGGCTGATCCTGGTGCGCGCAGTAGAAAGCGTCGGCGTGAGCACGCATCGCGCCTTCGAGCAATATCGCGGCACCGTGCAGATCAGCACAGCTGTTCGTCTGCTCACTCTCGCCTCTGCTGCGGTGCTCGCTCTATTGGGACGTCGGACTACGAGCATCCTCGCCGCAACGGCGGTCTTTTTGGTTTTGGGCACGTACCTGCAGTTCCGTAAACTTCGCACGTTTCTCGGCCCCATTACCTTATGGCCGGCTTTCCAGCCGGAGGAAACGCGGGCTTTGCTGGGCTTTGGTGTCTTCGTTTGGTTGCAGACATTGGGCAGCGTTGTCTTTGGACAGTTCGATCGAATACTTCTGGGCGTTTCCATGGGAGCATTGGCCCTGGCTCCCTACGCGTTGTGCATCCAGTTCGCACAACCCATCTTCGGTCTCACAGCCTCTGGCTTACATTTTCTGTTTCCTTACCTTTCTGGCCGTGCCGGGATGATCTCGAGCTCAGCTTTGAAGCGAACCCTGCTGAAAGCGTTTCTTTGTAACTTGTTGCTGATCGCCTGCGGTGCGGGCCTGTTACTTCTCTTGGGAGATCGCCTGATCCGAATCTGGGCCGGCCCCGCAGTAGCGCAGAGTGCGGCAGGGATCCTTTCTCCAATCGTATTTGGCTCGGCGCTCATGGGACTGAGCGTCACTGGAACCTACGCCATGCAGGCCCTTGGATTCTTCCGGACAGTAGCTTTCATCAGCTTGGGTGGAAGAACAGCGATGTTGCTGGTCATGATCTACCTGCTGCACCACATGGGTCTCCGGGGATTGGCAGTAGCACGCGTCTGTTACGGTTCGATCGCATTGCTGGTATACCTGCCGCTGTTGCATGGACTAAATATAGGAAAGAAACCATCAAACTCTTACTCGTCAATGGCAATTTCTTGTGAGCTTCAGGAGGGATCGAAGCTGTGAAGATCATGGTCACTGCCGCTTCTTTCTCCTCGGAAATCTCCGGAATCCAGCGCCATGCCTTCAATATGGTCCGATGCCTCCTTCGTCGTCCGGAGATCACGAGGGTAGATCTTGTTATTGCACCATGGCAAACAGAACTGGCGCGATCCGTAGGTATCTATCCTGACGACCGCCTTACGACCCATGTTGCTGAAATGAATGAGAGTTCCCCAAGCCGTAACCTCTGGTATTACAGGGGCCTTCCGGCACTCGCTGCTCTGCTGCAACCCGATCTGTTGCATCTTTCCTACCCCGTGCCTGTCGATGCTGCGTCGCTCGCCTGTCCCACGGTGCTGACCCTGCACGATCTCTACCCTTATGAAATTCCAGGGAACTTCCGCTTTCCCCATGTGATTTTCAATCGCTTGATCCTACGGCAATGCCTTAGGAGTGTGGATGCAATAGCCTGCGTCTCCGAAACCACGATGCTCAGCATGCGCCAGTACGTACCACGCGCTGTGTGGGGAAAAGCTGTCCGAATCTATAACTGCGTCGAGCCGGGACCGCACTGCGCCACACAATCGCCCATTCCGGACTGGCAGGGTGAACCGTTCCTGCTCAGCATTGCGCAGCATCGCCGAAACAAAAACATTGTTTTATTGATACGAGCATTTCATCGTTTGCTTCGCGAGCGTGAGATTGATTCAAGCATGCAGTTGGTTGTCGTCGGAATCGATGGGCCGGAGACGGAACGTATTCATCGGGTGATATCTCACCTTGGGCTGAGCGGAAAAATACTTTTGCTTCGAGGTTTATCCGAGCCAGAGTTGCAGTGGTGTTACGCACAATGTGAAGTACTTGTGGCTCCGTCGAAGGTGGAGGGTTTTGGCCTCCCTGTTGCCGAGGCGCTCCTTGTGGGTTGCCGCGTCGTCTGTTCCGACATAGCCGCCTTTCGTGAAGTAGGTGGCGCGCATTGCCGGTTCGTCTCGCTAGGACCAGGCGAAGAAGAAGCGCTTGCGGCAGTCATCTGGGCAACCCTCCAGGAGCCGCCAAAGGAACCCGTGTCTCTGCCTCACCTGTCAGCCGAGGTTCTTGCACACCAGTATGTGGGTCTTTACCGTCAGCTCATACCGTCCGACACGCCCCTGCAGGACACGCAGTGCACCGCTTCGCTTCACGCGGCAACGCCGGAGAGGCAGTCGTATGAATCGATCAAGCCATCTCGCGTCGCAGAGCAGGAGGGATGAACATGGCCGCATCTGAGTCCTACGTTCCGAACCTCTATGCCGAAGCTATCGAAGATTCCTGCAAGAAACGGCAGGTGATCTCCAGAGAGCTGTTCCGGAGCACGATGGTCCTTTCGGAGATAGCGGCAGATTTTCTTGCCTGTGTTGCCACAACGATTGCGGCTTACTTTCTTCAACTGCATTTCGGCGGCCACATCCAATGTTCGATGAAGGAAGTAGCGGCTGTAGGGATCATGCATGGGATCTTCGCGGTGCTCCTGTTGCAAAGGGAAGGCGTCTCGGAGGCCGGTGCTAGCCTGCTGCGGATCCGAGAGACCGAACGCGCAATTCGAACCTCGATCCAGTCCCTGCTCCTGCTGCTGATGATGACCTTTCTTCTAAGGCTGAACTTCCCCCGAAGTGCCATTCTTATTGCGCTGGGATTGACTCCGGTCTTCCTTATCGCACAAAAGCAGGTACTAGCCTCGGTCCTTGGGATCTTGCACACCAAAGGGTACGGCATAGACCGTGCAGTAGTTTTTGGGGCAGGAGAGACGGGTAAACGCATTGTGTCGACCCTACTCTATTCACCGCGACTCGGACTCCATCCGGTGGCCGTAATTGGTGACAATTCCGTAACGGACGGGAACTGCATATTCGAGCTAGGTTACAGGCGCTCCCATTCCGTTCCGGTGCAACGCGGGCCGGTTACACCCGACCTGTTGAAGTCTTTTCGATGCAGTCTGCTGATTGTGGCAATGCCGCATGCTTCTTCAGAGAATCTCACCGAAGTCATACATGTCGCAAAGCAAGCTGGCGTACCGATTTCCCTCAT
>Ga0209530_1001446_pt1 | contig 10636 bp, 8 predicted proteins | sample BlaSpr_A8_Ref_O1_FD_187987 | JGI IMG/M metagenome (GOLD analysis project Ga0209530, IMG submission 187987) | Forest soil microbial communities from Thunder Bay, Ontario, Canada - Black Spruce, Ontario site 2_A8_Ref_O1 (SPAdes) (version 2) | ecosystem: Environmental > Terrestrial > Soil > Boreal...
CGAGCGCCACCCAGATCGACTGGCCGGGCGCGATGGCGTTCTTCTCGCCGATCAATCTTGCCTTGACGTTGTCGGTGGAGACGGTGTCGCCCGCCAACGCGTGAACTGCGGGCGACACGGCCAAGGAGGCGATCAGCCAGCAGGAAGCGAAGAGGTGCGTCGTAGACCGCGATTTCAGCGTGCGCATAGCGACATGTTACCCAATTAATCTCCGGCCTTGAGCATCCAGATCGCCCGCCACTGTGGAACGTCTCACAGTTTGGCGCCGTTTCGGCCGGACATACCCCCGCGAACCGGCTTGAGCTAATGTAGCCGTATCCAAACAGAAACGGCCCATGCAAGAAAATTACGTAGAAAAAATCCTCAAAGCCAAGGTGTACGACGTAGCCATCGAGACCTCGCTGGAAAGAGCGCCGCGCCTCTCTCGACGCCTCAATAACCAGGTGCTCTTCAAGCGGGAAGACCTCCAGCCGGTGTTTTCGTTCAAAATTCGCGGCGCGTACAACAAAATTGCGCAGCTCTCGGAGACGGCGGCGCAGCGCGGGGTGATCTGCGCCTCGGCGGGAAACCATGCCCAAGGCGTCGCGCTCGGTGCGCGTACGCGCGGCATCCGGGCCGTCATCGTGATGCCGCTCACGACGCCGGAGATCAAGGTTCAGGCGGTCGCCGACCTCGGCGCCGAGATCGTTCTGCACGGCGACGACTACGATGAGGCCAACGAACGGGCGACCGAGATCGCCCGCGAGCGGGGATTGGTGTTCGTGCATCCGTTCGACGATCCCGACGTGATTGCGGGACAGGGTACGATCGCCATGGAGATCCTGCGCCAGTGGCATGGCGACGCCATCGACGCCATCTTCGTTCCGGTCGGCGGCGGCGGCCTGATCGCCGGCATCGCGGCGTACGCCAAGTCGCTGTACCCGCGTATCAAGATCATCGGCGTCGAGCCGGAGGATGCGGCCGGGATGTACGAGTCGCTGCGCGCCGGAAAGCGCATCACGCTGGATCGCGTCGGCATCTTCGCGGACGGCGTCGCGGTGCGGCGGGTAGGCGAGGAGCCGTTCAAGCTCGCCCAGCAGTACGTCGATGAGATTCTCCTGGTAACCACGGATCAGATCTGCGCGGCCATACAGGATATCTTCCAGGATACCCGCTCGATCGCCGAGCCGGCGGGCGCGCTCGCCGTCGCCGGCATCAAGAAATACGTGGCGCGCGAGGGGTGCACCGAGCGCACGCTGGTGGCGATCAACGGCGGGGCGAACATGAACTTCGACCGGCTGCGCTACGTGGCCGAACGCGCGGATGTGGGCGCGCAGCGCGAGGCGTTGCTCGCGGTGGAGATTCCCGAGGTTCCAGGCTCGTTCCTGCGGTTCTGCGAGCTGCTCGACAAGCGCAGCGTAACCGAGTTCGATTACCGCTACCGGGAATCCAAAACGGCCCAGCTGTTCGTCGGCCTGGCGCTGAACCAGGGCAAGACGGAACGCGCCACGGTCATCAAGATGCTGGGCGATGCCGGCTTCGCGGTGCACGACATGACCGACAACGAGACGGCGAAATTGCACGTGCGCTACATGGTGGGCGGCCACGCGCGCGGTCTCTCGGACGAGCGCCTGTACCGGTTCGACTTCCCGGAACGGCCCGGTACGCTGCTGAAATTCCTCCGGGCCATCGGGCCCAAATGGAACATCAGCCTGTTTCACTACCGCAATCAGGGCTCGGATTACGGACGCGTTCTCGCCGGGATCCAGGTGCCGCCGCAGACGCTGACGGATTTCCTATTGCACCTCAACCAACTGCAGTACGCGTATACCGAAGAGACGGACAATCCCGCGTACAAGATTTTCCTTGGTCCGTAAGCTATCGCGCGGCTCCCGAGGGCGCGCTGGGCGCGATATTCGCGGCGTCCGCGGTCGGAGGCGAACCCGACGCGCGTACGCTCGCCCACCAAGCTTGCGCGCGCCGCACGGCCGGGTCGTCGGGGCCCCGGGCAGCCAATAGAGTCGGCACGGCGGCCGCCAGCTCGTCCGCGGCCTCGCGGCGTCGGCCCAGGTGGGACAACGCGTAGGCGTGGATGGCATGTGCCTGTGCAGCGGGCGCGTGCGATGCCGGGAAATTCGCGCTCCAGATCGCGACCGACTGCTCGCTCAACGGAAGAGCCTCTTGGGGCCGGTTGCCGTCGACGAGCAGCCGCGCCAGGTGCATCGATGCGGCCGCCCGATACGGATGATTCGGCGGCAAGGATTTGTCGTAGATCGCGAGCGCCTGGCGAAATTGGCTCTCGGCTTCGCGCAACTGCCCCTCGTCGTGCAGCACCATGGCCAGGCTCACGCGTGCGTAGCCGACGTTGAAATTGTCGGCGCCCCACACCTTGAGCGCCACATCGAGCGCGTCGCGCAGCAGCGGCTCCGCCTCGGCCAACCGCCCCTCGCGCTCCAACAACAGAGCGTAATTGCCTTGCGCCGCGGCGGTTTCCGGGTGCTGGGCGCCGAAAGCGCGTTGCTCGCTGGCGATTGCCTCGCGGTACAAGCTTTCCGCCTGCCTAAAATCACCCATGTTCTGCGCCACGATCGCGAGGTTTTGAAGATGCGAGGCCACCCGCGGATGATCATTGCCGAGGATCTCCCGGTCGATCGCCAGCGCTCTTTCATAGGTCTGTTTCGCGAGAACCCATTGCTGCTGGCGCTCGTAGTCTTGTGCGAGATCGTCCAGCAATCTCGCGACCTCGGTGGCCGGCGCCTGAGCGGTCTCGAGAATATCGAGTGCACGCTTGTACAGGTCGATGGCGCCGGCGGCCTCTCCCTGGAGATGCCTGAGCTGCCCGAGGACCCACAAAGCACGGCCGGACTCCAGATCGGTCGCGCCGAACTCGCGCTGCGAGAGGCGCAATGCCTCCTGCAGGGGCGCCTCGGCGGCTTGCAGATCGCCGCCTTCGAAGAGCACGCGGCCCAGTTCCAGGAGCGTGTCGACTCGCGACTTGTCCTGCGACTCTCGCTGCAGCGCCAGCGACTCCCGCAATATCGGTACGGCATCCTGGTACTGACCCAGGCTGTCGTATACCGAGCCAACCGTCGCGAGCAGGGCGGCCTTGGTCCCCGGCTGGTCCTTGAAGGCCTCGCGTAGCCGCTTGGTGCTGGAATCGAGCAGTTCGCGCGCGGTCACCCGATTGCCCCGGTTCACCTCCGGATCGGACAGCTTGAACAGGTCGACCAGGAACGTCGACACTTCTTCAGCGCGCGCCCGCTCACGCAGGGCTGCCTCGCGCTGCTCGGCGGCCCGATCGCGTTCCGCCGCGATGCGCAGCGATTGCACGTAGGTCGTGACCGTGAATGCCAGGATCAAGAAGAACACGGCGACGCCGGCGAAGACCGGCAACCAGTGGCGCTTGACGAACTTGGTGCTCCGATACGACAGCGTATCTTTGCGGGCGATGACCGGCTTGCCCTGCAAAAAGCGCCGAATGTCGCCCGCGAGCTGCTCCGCCGAACCGTAGCGGCGTTCCGGCTCCTTGCGCATGGCCATGCAGACGATGTTGTCCAGATCTCCCTCGAGCGCGCGCCGCAGCCTTCGGACATTGGTGTTGCGGGCCTCCGAGATGGCATGCGCTTGCGCGGTGTCGCCGTCCGGGACCGCGTGACTCGCAAGCGGGGGAGCTGTCTCGCAAATGGCGCGCTCGATATCCGTGAGCCGTACGGATGCGATGACGAAGGGACCGATGCCTGCCAGAAGCCGGTAGAGCAGCACACCCAGGACGTAGACATCGCTCGCCGTGGTGATCGGCTGTCCTCGTACCTGCTCCGGGCTCGCGTGGTCCGGCGTCATGACTCGAAGGTCAGCGCGCGTGACCGCGAGCGTGTGCTGGCCGAACTGCCTCTCATCCAGCAGCTTCGCGATGCCGAAATCCAGGAGCTTGGGTACTCCGGTCGGGGTCACCAGGATATTCGAGGGCTTGAGATCCCGATGCACGACCAGGTTTTGATGAGCGTAATGCACGGCGGCACAGACCGTGATGAACAGCTCGAGCCGCGCGGTTACGTCGAGCCGATGGGTATCGCAGAAGGTGTCGATCGGCACGCCATCGATGTGCTCCATGACCAGGTAGGCTGTGCCATCCGGCAGAGTTCCCCCATCGAGGAGATGGGCGATGTTGGGATGATCGAGCTGGGCGAGAATCTGCCGCTCGATCTTGAGTCGCGACTGCACTGCACGGCCGAAGGGGCCGGCCTGTACCACCTTGATGGCGACCTGCTGCTCGAACTCCGCGTCCGCGCGTTCGGCGAGGTAGACCTCGCCCATGCCGCCGGCACCCAGCGTGCCCAGGACGCGATAGGGCCCAATGCGCTCTCCTTTCATTTCGGAAAGCATGCTCCCACGGCCAGGCCGGCGGCAAACCCGGCGCGAGCTTGCTAGCCGGGGGCGCGACCGTGTATGAGGTATCCTCGACGGAGTACTTCGAGGAGTCGCGTATGCCTACCGAAAATGATCCAAGCAATCCCAAAGATCCCGGGTCGGGCCCCGGGTCGGTCCCCGGCTCGGGCGGCGATTCGGATACCGGATCCAAGGGAGGTGCCTCGCCGGACAACAACGACAAGCCGCCGCAAACGTGATCGCCGCCACCACCGCCGTGGGCGGGTTGGTCCGGGGGCTGGTAGGCGCGCTCATCGGCAGTAGCCTGCGTCCCTGATTGAGCACCCCGGCCCCCTACCAAGTGCTGCGCCCGGCGCGGCATGAAACGATTCGTGTCCGCGGACTCGACATTCATCTGAGGCGCTGGGGGCCGGAACCCGCCGCCGGCGAGCCTCCCGTGATCTTGCTGCACGGCTTCCAAGATACCGGCGAGACCTTCCAGTTCCTGGTGGATGAGTTCGAGCGCGACTGGCCGCTCGCCGCGCTCGACTGGCGTGGATTCGGAAGGAGCGGCTGGGCTCGGGACGGGTATTGGTTTCCGGATTATCTGGCGGACCTCGACCGGTTGCTCGAGCTCCTGAGTCCCGGCCGGCCGGCCCGGCTCGTCGGCCATAGCATGGGCGGCAATGTGGCCAGTCTGTACGCGGGGGTGCGGCCTGATCGCGTGCGCGCCGTCGTCAATCTCGAGGGCTTCGGCTTGGCGCGCACCGCTCCAGAGCAGGCACCGGCACGACTCCTCCAGTGGCTGGATCAGATCAAGACCGTTCCGCCGCTGAGGTCTTACGAGTCGTTCGAACAGCTCGCCTCCATCATTCAGCTCCGTTATCCGCGATTCGGCGATGTGCGTTCGCGTTTCATCGCTGCAGCTTGGGGTAAACTCGAGAGCGATGGGCGTGTTCACTTGCTGGGCGATGCGCGGCACCGCTGGGTCAATCCGGTGCTCTACAAGCGCGAGGATGCAGAGGCTGTCTGGCGCCGCGTTCGTGCGCCCATGTTGATGCTGCTGGGCGAGAAGTCCGAGTTCCTGGCGAAGCTCGGAGAGGACGGCACGGACGAGGCATGGCGGGCGATGGTGCGCGACATCGAGATCGTTCACATCGCCGAGGCGGGCCACATGCTGCACATCGAACAGCCGGCAGCGATTGCTCCCCTCATCGAGCGCTTCCTGCACGCGCACGCTTACTGACGTATTGGCGACATTAGAGGCTAATTTGGCACTCACGCGGCGATTGTTTGCTACCCGATTCGGACAACTGCACGTACGCAGTACAGAGGGTAAGGGGATTCCGCTCGTGTTGTTGCACCCCTCGCCGCGCTCCGGCGAGATGTGGGAGCCGCTGCAAGAGCGCCTGACCAGACCGACCTATGCGCCCGACCGCCTCGGATATGGTTTTTCCGACGCGCCGCCTTGGGCGCTATCGCTCGAGCAATACGCGCAATGCACGGTGGACGCGATGAAGGCGGCGGGAGTCGAGGGTGCGTTCGACGTGCTGGGCATGCACGTAGGGTCGGTAGAAGCCGTCGAGATCGCCCACCAGGCACCTGCCCAAGTCCGCCGTGTGATCGCGGTCGGCGTGCCGATATTCACCGTCGAGGAGCAACAGCGGCAAATGGAAAAGTACAGTGAACAGCCCCTGAAGCCCGTGGCCGAAGGCGGCCACGTGCTGGGCGCCTGGCGCGGTTGCTTCGCCTTTCGCCAGCCGCCGTACGATCTCGCAGGCGCGCATCGCCGGTTCGTCGAGCATTTGCTCGCCGCCAACCCGGGTGCTGCATTCCGTGCCTCGAGCGGCTACCCCTTGGAAAAAAAGCTCAAGAGCCTGCGCTCGCCCTTGACCGTCTTCGCGCCGCACGACGATATGCTGGAGCAAACCCAACGGGTGAGGCCCATGCTGAAAGTAGACACCGCGTACCTCGACTTGCCGGAACTCGGCATCGATCTCTTCCACACGGCAGCGGACCGCATGGCAGAGCTCATCAACCGATACTTGCCCGCCTAGGGTGCCGGCGTGCACCGGAGACTGAATCTCCCGGAGGTCTTTCTCCTGATCTCCCTTGCCATGATCGCCGTCGAGGCGGCATTGGCGCAGTGGTCCCTGGTGAAGGCCCGCTACCGCCTGAGGGATACCCTGGCCTCGCTCGCCATGCAGGCGGGTAACATCGCCATGAACCTCGGCATGGCGGGTATCGTGTACGCAGGCCTTAAGGCTGCGTACGATCACCGATGGTTCGATCTCTCGCCCTCCTCGCCCTGGGCGTGGGCCGCGATATTCTTTCTCGACGATTTCATCTACTACTGGTTCCATCGCATCAGTCATGAGTGCCGCTTCTGGTGGGCTGCCCACGTCAATCATCACTCGTCGCAGGAGTACAATCTATCGACCGCCGTCCGCCAATCGTGGACCAGCGTCATCGTCGGTACGTGGATTCCGTGGATTCCGCTCGCGTTTCTCGGCTTCCCGCCCGCCATGATCCTCGCCGAGCAGGGATTCAACCTGTTCTATCAATTCTGGATTCACACGGAAGCCGTCAAGCGCATGCCGCGCTGGTTCGAGTTTCTGTTCAACACGCCCTCGCATCATCGGGTGCACCACGCGTCGAATCCGCGCTACCTCGATCGCAACTACGCCGGCGTGCTGATGGTGTGGGACCGGATGTTCGGCACCTTCGCCGAGGAGCGTGAGGAGGACCCGCCGCGCTACGGTATCGTGAAGAACATCGCGACCTTCAACCCGGTCCGCATCGCGTTTCACGAGTGGGCGTCCATCGCGCGGGAGTTGATCGCCGCGCGCTCGTGGCGCGAGGCGATCGGAGTGTCGTTCGGGCCGCCCGGATGGCGCGCCGACGGCAAGGGATTGACCTCGGCAAATATTCGACACGAATGGGGAGTGCGCCATCATGCGAGTTGAACCCAAGCTTACCGGCCTCTCCGGCAACGAGATCTATTGCATGCGCCTCAAGGGACTGACACCGAGCGGCGTGGTCATCGGCAACAGCATCCAGTCCATGGGATTTCTCGGCGGAGTGCGCTCGGCGTTTCGCGGGATCGTCGGGGGCGAGATTCCGGACGTGACCGGGATGATCCACGCGGGACGCGAGGCTGCGTTCGAGCGGATGAGGGCGGAGGCCAAGCGAGAGGGCGTGCACGGCGTCGTCGGCGTCACCTCGGAACTGCGCAGCCTCGGCGGCAACTCCGAGTTCCTGTTCGTCGGGTCCGGCGTCAGCGGTCAGCCGGGAGCGGCAAGCTTCACCAGTTCGGGCGATGCTCAGGAGCTCTACTGCCACATGGATGCGGGCTATGAGCCGCGCGAGTTCGTGTTCGGCAACATCGCCTATTCGGTGGGCGCCGTGGGCGGAATCGCCGGCGCTTTGAAGACGCTGGTGCGGGGAGAGATCAAGGAATTCAGCGACGTGTTCAACGAGACGCGCCACCATGCCCTCGATCGCGTGGTGAGCCACGCGAAGGCCGCCGGCGCGAACTCCGTCGTGGGCATCCGAACCAGCGTCATGCACTTCGCCGGCTTTCATGAAATGTACATGGCGGGCACCGCGGCGGCGCATCCGCTCTTGCCCGCCGAATTCACGGTGTCGCCCGCGACCAGCGATCTCACCGGCGAGGAGCTCTGGGGCATGACCCAGCTCGGCTACGTGCCCTTGAAGCTCCTGATCTCAACCTCCGTCTATTCCCTGGGAGCGATCGGCGGGATCAAGGCGGCTTTTCAGAGCTTCGTGAAGGGCGAAATCCCCGATTTGACCACTTTGATCTACGACGCACGCGAACAGGTGTTCGATCGGCTGAAGCGCGAGGCGGCCGCACTCGGAGCGGAGGAGGTCGTGGGCATCAAGACCTACATCATCGAGCTGGGGACGAGCCTCGTGGAGATCTTTTCGGTCGGCACGGCGGTCCGCAAGCTCGCGGGCGTCGGCGTGCAGACGGCGAGTCTGCCTGCACAAGCCATCATCCGCGACAAAGATACCTGGCTGAGCGGTTCAGGCGGCTTCGACCTGCAATCGACCCGCGCGGGCGGGTAGAACCAGCGCGGGTGGGCAGTGCCGGACTTCGCGCACGGCGACTAGACTTCGCGTGCGCAGCCGGGCTCCGCGCCGGCGGGCGCTGTCCTCGAGGCCACCCAGACGCCCGCGACGGTAAGAACGCCGCCCGCGAGGACGGCGAATGTCAGGGATTCTCCCAGGAGCTGCGCGCCGGCGCCGAGGCAGACGATCGGGATGAGGTAGACGAAGAGTCCGACGCGCTCCGCGGGCAGCACCGCGCACGCGTGGTTCCACAACAGAAAGCCTAGCAGGCTGCTGATGATTCCCATCGCCGCCAGCATCGATGTCGTCGTGACATCGGGCCAGGGCGTGCCGCGGGTCAGCGGCAACGAAATGAGCATCAATGCGGCCGAACCGATCACGAGAATGGTGCCGGTAACCGCGAACGTACCGTGGCGGGCGTTGAGCCGGCCCGCAAGAACTGTGTAGCAGGACCAGGAGAAGGCGCCGCCGAGCGCCTGCAACGTACTCTGCCACGACAAGAGGGGCGCCCCCGTGCTTCCCGAAGTGAGCACCACTCCGGCCAACGCCAGCGCGCTGCCCGTCAACACGCGATGGCTGATCGGCCGACGCTCGAGCAGCAAGGTGAGAGCAACGATGAACACGGGCTCCGTCGCGATCAACAGGCCGAGCTCCCCGGCGGGGATGGCCCGTGCCCCGAGCGCCACGGGCACGTTGTAGCCCGGCACGGCGAACAGGGCGCAAACGCCTACGAGGAGCTGGTCGCGAACCGGCCATCGCCAGGGCCGCGCGCGCAGAAACAGCGGCAGCGCCGCCGCTCCCGAAGCCGCGAAACGCACGATGTTGAACATCAGCGGATCGATTCGCAACACGAAAAAGCGTGTGCCCACGGGCACCAGCGCCCAGATGAACACTGCCGCCAGTGCGGCGGTCACGCCGCCTCGCCGAGCGTCCGCCGGGCTCCGCGCCTGGGAATTTGTTTGCATCATCGGTTTCCCGGCTTTCGGACCGAATCCCATGGTAGTGAGTGCGGAACGCTTTGGGAACCGCAGTGCACGCGGCTTAAGATCTCGCGCGTTGCCGCGTACAATGGCAAGCTTCAATATCCGACCCGATGGAGCCTCGTGACTGACGCCGTGACTCGACCGCCGCTGCCGCCCTTCGATGCCGCCACCGCGGTACAGAAAGTGCGCATGGCGGAGGACGCGTGGAACACGCGTGATCCAGCACGCGTTGTGCTCGCTTACAGCGCCGACAGCCGCTGGCGCAACCGCGCCGAGTTTCTCGAAGGCCGAGACGCCATCCAGGCATTTCTGGTGCGCAAGTGGGCGCGCGAGCTCGACTACCGCCTCATCAAGGAACTGTGGGCGTACCGCGAGAACCGCATCGCGGTGAGATTCGCCTATGAATGGCATGATGACGGCGGCCACTGGTTTCGCAGCTACGGCAACGAGAACTGGGAATTCGACGACTCGGGACTGATGCGCTTGCGCATCGCGAGCATCAACGATCTGCCGATCGCCGAGGCCGACCGCAAGTACCGTTGGACGTTGGGCCGGCGCCCCGACGATCACCCGTCATTGAGCGCGCTGGGTCTGTAACGCGCCGGAGAAGATGACCGCTTGAGCTCTGGATTGATTCCGGGCGGGTTCGCCGTCTTCCGGCAGCGCGCTTTCATCTTGTATCTCGGCACGAGACTGTTCTCGGCGCTCGCGGCGCAAATGATCATCATCGCGGTGGGCTGGCAGGTGTATCACCTGACCGGCCGGGTTCTGGACTTGGGCTTGGTCGGGCTGTCGCAGTTCTTGCCGTTTCTGTGCCTGTCGCTGTTTGCCGGACATGCCGCCGACCGCTACGACCGCCGGGTCATCATCCTGTGCTGTCTTACCGCCTATCTCGCTTGTGCCCTGTTGCTGCTCATCTTTGCCCGGCGCGGTAACGCAAGCGTGCTGCCGATATTCGGCGTGCTGGCCCTCCTCGGTATCGCGCGCTCCTTCATGATGCCGGCTTCCCAATCGTTCCTGCCCAATATCGTGCCGCTGGGGATGCTCGGCAACGCCGTGGCAATCAGCTCCTCGGCGTTCCAATTGGCGAATATCGTGGGGCCGAGCCTGGGGGGCCTCATCTACGCGTACGGCGAATCCGTGAAGTGGGCCCCCGGCGGGGCTCAATGGGTTTACGGCGGCGCGGCCGGATTACTCACCGGGGCGGTTTTGCTGCT
>Ga0209530_1001447_pt1 | contig 10619 bp, 7 predicted proteins | sample BlaSpr_A8_Ref_O1_FD_187987 | JGI IMG/M metagenome (GOLD analysis project Ga0209530, IMG submission 187987) | Forest soil microbial communities from Thunder Bay, Ontario, Canada - Black Spruce, Ontario site 2_A8_Ref_O1 (SPAdes) (version 2) | ecosystem: Environmental > Terrestrial > Soil > Boreal...
ACGCGTTCCTGGTTTCAAACCCCGAATTCATTCGATGCCGAAAACGCCACCGCCTGGAACGGCCTCAACGGCGTTCTCCCGTCCGAAGAAAACTACGGAGGAATAGCTCCCAACGGCGACGTCGTCGGAGCGACCGACCAACGTTCCAAGATTGGAACATTCAACATCGCTCCTTCTTGGACGCATGTGATAAGCCCGACCACCGTGCTTACTGTGGGTGCCTTTGTTCGCCGCGACGATTACAACTATTATCCCAGCAGCGACCCTTTTGCTGATCTCGGCCCACCGAGTCTCCAGAGACAGTCGGTCGGCCAGAACCGAACTCTTACCAATGCCGGACTTCGCTCCGATGTCTCCTACGTCAAGGGCATAAACAACGTCAAGGCGGGAGTCACCTACGAACAAACCTTCCTTAACGAAAACGACACGCTCGGCATCGTCGATCCGGCTTTCAACGCGCCCTGTATCACTGCATCGCCCGTCACCGCCCTGAACCCGTTCCCCTTCGTTGCTGTCCCGGGTTTCACGAATCCCTCGCAGTGCATAGGGGTCAACCAGCCGAATATTTCCACCAATCCAAACGCGCCCAACAGCGCCCTCTACCCTAATTTCAATCCCACCTTGGCTCCTTACGACTTGACCCGCGGCGGCGGATTATTCACCTTCGATGGCCACACCGACGTGAAGGAGCTGGCCCTGTATCTGGAGGACAGCATCACCAAGGGCAACTGGTCGTTCAACCTGGGGATTCGCGGTGATTTATACAACGGTCTCTCGGTTGCGCGGCAAGCCGAGCCCCGCGTCGGCATCGCTTACCACGTCAAGAAAACCAACACCATCCTGCGCGTTTCTTATGCCCGCACGCTGGAATCTCCTTTCAACGAAAATCTGATTCTTTCCAGCCTGGGATGCGCCAATCCGGTCATGGATCCCTTACTTCTCTGCACTTCGTCCCAAGCCAATCGTTTAACTCCCGGCTTCCGCAACGAGTTCCACGCCGGCATCGAGCAGGCTTTCGGCAAGTACGTGGTCTTTTCGGGGGAATGGATTTCAAAGTACACCCACAACGGTTACGATTTCAGCGTGCTCGGCAACACTCCGATCACCTTCCCGATCGAATGGCACAACTCCAAAATTCCTGGATATGCCGGCCGCATCAGCGTTCCCAATCTTCACGGATTCTCCGCCCTGATGGTTTTCTCCAGCGTGGCCGCGCGATTCTTCCAGCCGCAAATCGGTGGAGCAGGCGCGACCGTGGCAACCAGCGCAGGTCTGCCCTTCCGCATCGACCACGACGAAAAGTTCAACCAGACGACCCACTTGCAATACCAGCCCTGGAAGCGTGGCCCATGGATGGGATTCAACTGGCGGTATGATAGCGGACTCGTCGCCGGCGCCACTCCCTGCTACGGGACGACCCCTCTGGTAAACGATTGCCCCGGATCCGTCCTCATCGGCGGCGTGCCTAACGTAAGCATGATCGCTTCTAACGTGGGGGGCGTACCGCTCTCTGCGGATCAGGAGTTTCAGGCCGGGTTCAGTTGCAACGGCGTTCGTGCAACTCCCACTTCACCGCTGCCTTACAATTGCGGCGCCTCGCAGTTCGGATCTTCTCTTATAAAAGTACCGGCTCCCGGGACTGAGAACGATGACCACAATCCACCGCGCATCGCGTCCCGCAACCTCTTCGACATCTCCCTGGGCCACGACAATCTCTTCCACGGTGATAAATACAAGTGGAGTCTTCAACTCACCGCCATCAACATTGCGAACAACTATGTGCTGTATAACTTTCTTTCAACCTTCAGCGGAACCCACTACGTCACGCCACGCGCGTTGACTGCGCAGCTCGGTTTTCATTTTTAGGGAGAACATCGGGGGGATAGACGGCCGGGGGAGGACAACCGGCCGTCTATCGAGGCCGCATCCGTCACTATGCAGCCAGCGCTTCCAGCGCCGTTCGATTGCGGATTACCAGAGTCGAACCATCAAGGCGGATGAATTCTTTCTTCTTCAGGTCACTCAGCAACCGGGTGACAGTCTCGCGCGACGAACCGATCATTTGCGCCATCTCTTCATGCGTCAGGCTGGACCGGACGCGGACTTCGGGAGGCTCGAACTGCTCCCGGATCGGGGTCCACGAAAGCAGCAGTCTTGCCAGCTTGCCGGCGGAAGAACGCGCCAGCACCAGATCGTGAATGTCCCGATACGCCGACTGGAACTCGCGGCTCAGGGCCTGCGATGCGTGCAATCCGAATTCGCCGTTCTTCTCGATCAGCCGCACCAAAGCCTCTCGTTCCACAAAGTTGATCTGGCACGGTCCGGCGGTCTCGGCGGTCAGTTCAAACGGCTCACCTGATATCACAGCGCTGAGCCCCAGCACTTCGCCAGCTTCGGCGATTTTCAGAATGAGCACTTTGCCGTCGCGCGAGGTAGTCGAAAGCTTCGCTTTGCCCGAGCACAGCACAAATGCCCCGCGTGGTGTCTGGCCTTCAACAAACAGGACGGCGCCGCCAGGATATGTGCTCAAATGGCTCGCGACGTTCAGCATTTTCAATGCGTCGGTTGAGAACCCGCAGAACCAGTGATCCTTCCGCAGCTTGCAAGTCAGGCAGCTCTCGATGATTTCCAGCCCATATGGTGTATTCATTTCATCCACCTTGCGCAGCCCGGGTTCTGCGGCATGCTCGACTTTGCGTTCGGCCGGCTTGCCCATATGAACTCGAGCTCGACGCAAATCCCGAACCAGCAGGCGCGCGTGTTCCGTTCTCGCCAGCAATGCCGCTGCGACCGCTCGTGAGCCTTTGTCTTGCGATCGTAAGAATTGAATCAATTCCCAACCCGCGCCGGCATCTCGTTCCCGATGCCACGATACCCCGCACAAAAACAGATAAAGAGGATCGACCGATGCGCAAGATTCTTTCCCCAGGCTTTCCTTCGGCGCCACTCCGCCCGATGCTGCCAGCTTTGCCGAAGCCAGTTGAACCAGCAGGGGGAACAATGGCCTCTGTCCGGTCGGCTCGCGTCGTACTGCCAGGTTTGCACCGGATATGATTCGTTCGACCCCGCCCCGATATTTCGCAGCACCCAATTGGATAAGCATAGGATTCTCCTCTTGCTTCCTCGAATCCTGCGCAAGCGGCCTTGGGGATAGGCGCTACACAGCCTTGCCACTCGAACTTTCTCAATCGCATCAGGCCTGTCTTACGATGACGATGAGGTTTCGCTCTCTGTTTTCTCAGCAATCTCTCTAGAATTTAGGAGATTAAGGAGTCGGCTCGATGCCTCCCTTCGCAGCCCGCGTGCCAAACTCGAATGTGGCTCTAGGTGCCAGCAAAGATTAGAAGCAATGGATCATATGGATGTGTGAATGCAACGTCGGTGAGGCGATTCTGCCGAGGCTACGGCATCATGCCGACATAACGTCATGAGAAGAGCTCTCTGCGAGTGGCCTTCAGTTTTCGTAGTCTGCGCGGGTAATGCCCATCTTTTGCATCTTGGATTGAAGCGTGGTTCGCTTCATACCCAACCGGCTCGCAGCCCCGTGTAAACCGGAGACGACTCCGCCGGTTTCGCGCAGCACGCGCAGAATGTGCTCCCGCTCCAGACTCTCCAGGGTGGCGTCGTGGCGAACGTTCCCGTAGGTGGGTCTCAACTCCGAGAGCGGAACGTTGAGAAGTGTTCCCTCGGAGAGAATCACCGATCTTTCGATAAAATTCTCCAGCTCCCTCACATTCCCCGGCCACTCCCAGCGCGCCAGGGCATTCATGGTTTCCGAGGGAATGGTTTCAATCTGCTTGTTCATGCGGCGGGAAAACCGTTGAACAAAATACCGGACCAGCAACTCAACATCTCTTCCCCGCTCACGCAAGGGCGGCATATGAACCGGAAAAACATGGAGGCGATAGTAGAGATCGCTGCGGAATTCCCGCGTGGCAACACTCTTCGCCAGATCCCGATTGGTGGCCGCGATCAACCGAATATTCACCCGGATGGTGCGCACGCCACCAAGCCTTTCAAATTCCTGATCCTGCAATACGCGCAGGAGTTTGGGCTGCAGCTCCAGCGGGATGTCTCCCACTTCATCCAGAAACAGCGTTCCCTTGTCGGCCAGTTCCAGACGCCCGATCTTGGCGCTGACCGCACCCGTAAAGGCGCCTTTCTCATGTCCGAAGAGCTCGCTCTCCAACAGTCCTGTGGGGATAGCGGCGCAGTTCAGCTTGATGAAACTCCCGTCTTTCCGTGAACTCATGCGGTGAATGGCCCGAGCAATCAATTCCTTCCCCGTTCCCGTTTCTCCAAGGATCAGCACCGTAGCATCGAGCGGCGCCACCGTATTGACCTGAGTTAGCACATGCTTCAGTGCCGCACTTTCGCCGACGATTTCTTCAAAGTTCAGCACCGAGCGGATTTCATCCTGGAGATAGAGCTTTTCCTTTTTCAGCTTGTCGGTGAGCTCCGCGATTTCGCGGTAGGCCCGGGCGTTATCCAGCGCGATGGCGACTTGGGCCGCCACCTGTTTCAGAAAGCTGATGTCTTGCGGAGCAAACGCGTGGTCGGTTGTGCTACCCAGGTTCAGAGTGCCCAGCTTGCCCTTCCGCGTGATAAGGGGAACGGAACAAAACGACTGAATTCCCACCTCCAGCATCCGCCTCACCAGCGGAGATCCTATCGCCACCAGATCTTCGCGATTGCAGACCTTGGTTTCGCCTTTTAAGAAAACCAATCCGGAAGCGGATTCCGCTATGGGCACCACCATCTCCGGGCTGATCAGTTCATCTCCCAGCGGAGAATCCAGCGCATACACGCGCAGGCAATGATTGGTATCTTCGTAGAGCGCCACGCTGGCGTAGTCTTGCGGCACCACTCTTCGAATCAAAGATGAAATCGAAGGAAACAACTGCCGAACGTCCAGGTTGGACATTAATGTCGTACTCACTTCCAGGAGCATCTGCAGCCGCAGCTTCTCTTCTTGAAAAGCGGCCTGTGTCATCGCGTTTTCCAGCGCTAGCGCGACCAGTTCGGCGACTCGACGAAGCAGCTCTACATCCTCATCACCGTAAGCGTTCGGACGAAAACTCCCTAACCCCAATGCCCCGAACCTCTTTTGCTCGGTGGTCAGGGGCAGCTCGCAATAGGAACGAACTCCTTTTTCTTTGAGAATACTGACCGCGCGCTGGAACCGGGTTTCCTGGTGCAGGTCTGGCAACACTACAGGCAGCTGTTTTTCCCACACAAATCCACAGGCCGATTCTTCCACCGGCAATTCCGCAGAGTCCGAAAGGCGGTCGTTGCCCTCCCAGAAGTGCATCCGCATTACATTTTTTTCGGGATCGTGAAGACAAAGACTGGCAATTTCAAAAGAGGCGACGTTACGCAATCGCAGCGCTAATTCCGGCAACAGCTCAGGCACGCTACGATGATGAACCACCAGGTCCGCCATCTGCAGCAGCGCCTCGTAACGACCGACATCTCCATCTACTTCAAAGTGGCGACTGCCAGGGTCCATTTGCGCGAGTCCTTCAGGAAGTCCCCCTCGAGCAAACCTTCCCATCAACAACTTGGATCCGATTTCTGAAAATCATAAACCCTAAACCGCAGTATGCAAGCACTTTTATTTTCAAAAGGTGGCACGGTTGGTGCCAAGTTGACACTTTTCGTGTCATACAGCTTTCACACGTTCGACCCGAGACGTCCACCGATTCGACAAGAATCGCCATCTCGATGGCGGGAGCGGTTATAATTTCTGAGTGGCGCGGGGATGGGAAAGCAAGTCGGTTGAGGATCAGCAGGCTCAAGCACTCTCCACTCCCAGCCCGGCCGGGCCGCCGCGAAGTCCCGCTCAAATCGCCCACGAGCGCCAGCGCCAAAGTTTGCTTTTGTCGCGCAAGAATGTGCTCCGGCAACTCGAAGCTGCCCAGAATCCGCGTCACCGCGAAATCCTAGAGAGCGCGCTGGCCGACCTGGACGCGCAAATCGCACGATTGGTCTAGTCCAATCGTGTGCCGCGCTTCCCCTCCTGCCTGACGTATAATGAGAAATCCCCCATGAAAGCCTACGTCTATGTTTCGCTGAAGAAGAGCGTTTTGGATCCCCAGGGAAAAACCATCCAGGGTGCTCTTAAGAAAATGGGATACAAAGGCCTGGAAGAAGTGCGCCAAGGTAAGTATTTCGAACTCACGTTGGATGGTGGCCTCACCCGGGCGGAAGCGGAAGCGGAAGTCGGGCGCATGGCCCGCGAAGTGCTAACCAACCCGGTCATCGAGGAGTTCCGCTTCTCTCTCGAAGAATAGATTACGAGTGAGCTGTCATCGACCAAAACTCTGTCGTCTACGGAGGCTTTGTCACTTTGTCATCTAGAAAAACTTTGTCATCCTGAGCGGAGTCGAAGGACCCAAAGCTCCCGGATTTCACAATGAGGTTTCAGGGAGTTCCGAGCAAAATGCGCCCTTTACTCCCTCGCGAGTCAGTTAGCATCGGAGTTGCATATGTGTGGCATCGTTGGATACGTCGGCAAGAAGAGCGTGGTGCCCGTCATCATCGACGGGTTGAGGCGTCTGGAATATCGCGGCTATGACTCTGCCGGAATCGCAGTCTGCGGAAATGGCGACGGCCTGCAGATTCGTCGCGCCGAAGGCAAGCTGCGCAATCTGGAAGAAGTCATTCGCCTGAAACCGCTGGACGGAACCTACGGTATCGGCCACACCCGCTGGGCTACACACGGCCGCCCCACGGAAGAAAATGCGCACCCGCATCGTGATTGCACCGGGCGAATCGTCGTTGTGCACAATGGGATCATTGAAAACTACGTCACGCTGAAAAAACAGCTCATCGCAGAAGGCCACAAATTCACCACCGAAACAGATACTGAAGTTATTGCTCACCTGGTCGAAAAATATTTTGCCAAGACCAACGGCACTCGGCCATCGCTCGAAGAAGCCGTTCGAAAAACGGTGAGCCAGTTGACCGGCGTGTTCGCTCTCGGAGTAATCTCAGCCGACGCGCCCGATACCATCATCGCCGCCCGCAACGGCCCGCCTGCGGTAATCGGCTTGGGCAAGGACGAATACTTCGTCGCCTCCGACGTACCCGCAATTCTGTATCACACCCGCGACTTGTTCTTTCTCGCCGATGGCGATCTCGCTGTGGTCACGCCTCAAGGCGTGAAGGTAACCGACTTCGCCGGCAAACCTCTCGAACGCAAAGTCCAGCACGTAACCTGGGACCCAATTCAGGCCGAAAAGGGCGGATTTAAGCATTTCATGCTCAAAGAGATTTACGAGCAGCCACGGGCGGTGCGTGATACTACCCTGGGACGCATTTCGCAGGAGACTGGTCATATTTTTCTCGACGAAATGGAAATCAGCGAAGCGGAATTCAAAGCCGCCAAGAAGATTAACATCGAAGCTTGCGGCACCAGTTGGCATGCAGCACAGGCGGGCAAATTCATGATCGAGAGCCTGGCGCGCATCCCGGTTGAAGTGGATTACGCGAGCGAGTGGCGCTATCGCGATCCCATCGTCGCTCCCGATACAATCACGCTGGTAATTTCTCAATCCGGAGAAACTGCGGACACTATCGCGGCTCAACGCGAGGCCAAGGCCAGAGGATCAAAGACGCTCGCCATCTGCAACGTAGTCGGCTCGATGATCACGCGCGAGGCTGCGGGAACGATTTACACGCACGCGGGCCCGGAAATTGGCGTGGCTTCTACCAAGGCATTTACTGCACAACTCACCGCTCTTTATTTGTTTGCACTTTATCTGGCGCAGGTGCGCGGCACCATGAATCAACAGCAAGCCGCGGAAGCGGTTCGCGAACTCACGTTGATTCCCGGCAAACTCGAGCACTTGCTCACCCACGACCGAGCTTGCGAAGACCTGGCAAAGCAGTACGTCCGCGCGCAGGATTTTTTATTTTTGGGACGCGGCATCCATTATCCGATCGCCCTTGAAGGCGCGCTGAAATTGAAAGAGGTTTCGTATATCCACGCGGAAGGTTATCCTGCCGGCGAAATGAAACACGGCCCCAATGCGCTGATCGACGAGAACCTGCCAGTCGTCATTATTGCGACGCGTGATCCGAAGAACGAACTATCGATGGTGCGCTACGAGAAAACGACTTCGAACTTAAAAGAAGTGAAAGCTCGTTCTGGCATCGTGATCGCGCTGGCCACCGAAGGTGACGAAGAGATCAAAGAGGCCGCAGACCACGTGCTTTATATTCCATCCGCGCCGGAAGAACTGTCGCCCATTCTTGAGATCGTTCCGTTGCAATTGCTGGCGTATCACATTGCGGTGCGCCGAGGGTGCGACGTGGATCAGCCGAGGAATCTGGCTAAGTCTGTGACGGTCGAGTAGGAAGGCTTCTGGCTTCTGGCTTCTGGCTTTCTCAACCAACACTTTGTCATCTTGAGCGTTGCAATTCGATTCGCTGCGCGAATCGAATTGTGGAGTCGAAAGATCTCACCGTCTCTGGGCTAGGTTCAACGTGGCAAGGCATTCTCACCATGCGCCGACGAGAGCACTCTTTGATGCGCCTTTGTAGATGAGAAATATAAGGGTCCTTCGACTGCGTTGTCGTCCGCTTTGCGGGCGACAACTCCGCTCAGGACGACAGAGTGTTGTGAGGCAGAGTGGTCGCGTCGTCGGCACTCTTTCTTTCATCTACATTAAGGATGCCATTACAAACCTTTACTGCGCGACTCGTCCGCTCCCTCGCGCTCTCCGAACTTACCAAGCATCTTGCATTTGAAATGAACGGCACGCCGGGCTTCGGTTTCGTTGCGGGGCAGTGGCTTTCTTTCAAGACTAACAAGGCCAATGGCGAAGAGATCGTCCGCGCCTATTCAATTGCATCCCCGCCCTCGGACGAAAACCGCTTCGCTTTGTGTCTGAACCGGGTACAGGACGGCTTCATGTCCAATTTTCTTTGCGATATGAAAGAAGGTGACGAGATCCAGTGCCAAGGACCGTTCGGCGATTTCATTTTGCGTCCGCCGATGCGGGATACGATTTTCATTGCGACGGGTACCGGGATTGCTCCTTTTCGTTCGATGCTGCATTGGCTGCTTGGTGACGAGGCACGCCACCAAGGCAAGCAGCTCTACCTGATTTTTGGCAATCGGACTGAGAAAGACATTTACTATCACGATGAATTTCTGCGACTGGCCGAGCAGCACGCGAATTTTCATTACTTGCCTACTTTGAGCCGCGGCGGTCCTGATTGGGGGGGCGCTCGCGGCTACGTGCAGGAACATGTGCCCGCGATCGCGCAAGGCCGGACCGACATGCACGCTTACATCTGCGGCTTGGACAAAATGGTCAAGGCCAACCGCGACTTGCTGAAGTCGCTTGGCTGGGACCGGAAGACGATTCTGTATGAGAAATACGATTAGGCCGATTACCTGCGGCGCATCCCATGGGGCACCTGGCTCACGTTCACGGAAACCCCGCCCAAGCGGAAGCTTGAGCGGGGGCACCCCGAAGAGTCGTCTGGAGGATTGGGTCGTGCCGTCTGCCAGTTAATCATTGGAAACGGGGTGCCCCGTTCTAAATTTCGCGCTTTTGCGAAATTTAGGCCGGGAATGTTGACTGGGCCACGCGACTAGAATGAGCCACCTGTCGTGGAGGACTATTGGGAAACTCCACTTTTCTTACTCGCAAAAGACTTTTACTTTCACTTTACTTTTAGCCTTGTCGGCGTCGTCGACATCAACGTCGACGCTGAGATCGTTAAGTTGTTCGACCAGTTCTTCGAGATTCTCCGGCCTGATTTGCGAAAGATCGAATGCCATGCCATGTTCGCGCATCGCGGCGTTCACTTGATCGCGAGCCTGAGCCGGAATCAGGCCGGCCAGCTTCACTCCTGCGCGAAGCAACTGCATAGGCACGCGAACATTCACTTTCACCGGGCCGTGATCTCGACCATCCTCCTCGGACTCGACCACGACGCGGAGATACTTGGCCTTCGCTTTCGGACTCGACGCAGAACCGTTGGACGGAGGCGGATCTTTTTCCACGGCGGAAATGAGGCGTTCCGCTTCGTCGGCGTTAACTTGACCAGCAGACAGCATTTCGAGAATTTGACGGCGATTTTCGTTCATACTTCCTCCTAGACAACTCGAATTAAGACCGAGACGCCGGGATGGCTGACTTCTATGTATGTGTTGGTCAATCCGGCGCAGACCTGCCAAACAATTGACAGCGCTCGCAGCGGATCCACGCGGCCTGCCAGGCACGCGACGAGAATCAGCGGCGAGAGCAAAAGAATTGCGGGCGCGAGCAATAGCCACAGCAGAAACAACGGCACCCAAAGATGAAGCCCCGGGCCGCGCTTGTTGCGAACATGCACCACCGCCAGAAGGGGAATCATTGCAGCGCCTCCAACTCCCGAATGGCGTCCTCTGTCGTAACCTCGTGGCGTTTGAGCCGTTCCAAAATCTGGGTGCGTATTTCGGCTTGCGACGGGGTCGGATTGGTCTCGACGAACTCGAGACTGTTGGCGATTCGCGCGAGCCGAGCCTTGATTGTGGGATAGCTGGCGCCGAACACCTGCTCCATCTCCTTGATCGATCCATGACTGCGAACGAAGGCCGTAATGAAGATCTGGTCCTCGAG
>Ga0209530_1001449_pt1 | contig 10614 bp, 9 predicted proteins | sample BlaSpr_A8_Ref_O1_FD_187987 | JGI IMG/M metagenome (GOLD analysis project Ga0209530, IMG submission 187987) | Forest soil microbial communities from Thunder Bay, Ontario, Canada - Black Spruce, Ontario site 2_A8_Ref_O1 (SPAdes) (version 2) | ecosystem: Environmental > Terrestrial > Soil > Boreal...
TATTGAGTCTGAACCCATAGAAAAGCGCTGTCAGCAGCACTAGCCACAGTGGGCCGACGAGCAAAGCTACCTGGGTCTCCGGGAAATAGGCCAAAGGTTACTTTTCGCCCGTCTCCTAAACCTAGACCTGCAATGTTTAGGAATAGATTTAGGTAAACGTGGTGAACGTCCCCTGGTTTCCCGGCAAGGAACGATTGAGACAACAGCTCTGCCAGCATGAGTCCTCATAAACGCGCTTGCCTTGGCTAACAGAAGGCTCTGAAAGCCCACTCGGACGCCAGATCCAAACCTTGCTCCGACGAAGTTCACCACACTCGACTCGTCCTGCCGGAAGACACAACCGTGAACTGCGGTTAGCGATTGAGGGCTGTCGATTATTGTGGACCCGCCCCGGCGATCTCCCCAAACAAACTTGCGGCGGCATCCAGGTTGGCCTCCAACAGCCCAGCCTCATCCATTCCCAAATTCCGTGCCACTTTCCGGTTCAGTTCTTCACGAACTTCGACGCAGGCGATCTTCACTGCCTCACCGCGTTCAGTCATCCGCACCACCTTCGCCCGCGTATCCGTCGGGTCTGGAACCTGCTCCAAATACCCCTGCCGCTCCATCAGCCGCACCAACTGGCTCATTGCCTGCTTGGTCACACCAGTCCGCTGCGCGAGCACCGTCGACCGCGTTCCACCTTCATCCATGAGCCACAGCAAGCTTGCTGATGCGAATGGAAAATCATCGTATCCGCGCAGCGCCAGCCGGGCTGTCACTGCGGCCGTATGCGCCCGTGAGGCCAGCATCAAGCTTCGAGCGATGTTGGGCAAAACCTTCTTCATTTTTAGTAAACCTTGTTGACTATTTGAATCTCTCGCGAATAGCCTGAATCAGATAGTCAACCGGATTGACTATCTCAAAGCTGCCCTCGAAAGGAATCATATGCCTACACTTCTCAACATCCAATCCAGCCCTCGTGGCGGTAACTCCATCTCGCGTACGCTTAGTCAGGACTTTGTCACAGCATGGCAGACAAAGCACCCTGACGGAAAGGTAGTTCTCCGCGACCTTGCAGAAAATAGCCTGCCGTATGTCGGCATCCCGTGGATTACCGGAATCTTCCTCCCCGGTGACAAGCACACCCCTGAGATGCAACGAGCCCTGGCAGTCTCCGACGAATTGATTGCCGAGCTCTTCGCCGCAGATGAGATGCTCATCGGTGCACCGATGTACAACTTCACGGTTCCCGCCAATTTGAAGGCATGGATCGACCTCATCGTTCGCCCTCGCGTCACCCACTCCGGTCCGCCCGAGCGCAAAGGTCTGGTCATCGGCAAAACCTGCAAAATCATCATCGCCTCAGGCGGCACCTATCCTGAAGGCTTGCCTGCCGCCCAATCCGACTATGAATCTGGCTACCTCAAACGAATCCTCGCCTTTATCGGCATCACCGAGGTCGAAATCATTCTCGCCGGCGGCACGGCCGCGGTCGCATTCGGTTCAACTACCGTCGAAGAACTCGCTGCGCAGTTTCGTCCTGCCGTCCTTGCAGCCACCCGCTGACCCAAGAAGACCGGAAAGGCCACGCTCTCAGCGCCTGAGGGCGTGGCACGCAAACCCGTTCAATGACGATAGGACTCCAAGGACGGATATATCTATCACAAAAACAGGTGACAGACAGGACGATCACTTATGAGCTATGAATATGTAAGTAATCGTCCTGTCTGTCACTTGTTTTCGACCAGCTGTCACCGTATTGGTCCGAAGAGCGCAAATCACCAGGGTGCTGGATCATTGAGTCAAGATTTTAGGGAGTCGGGATCTTGGAATAAAGGCTCTCATCACGGGAGGTAGCTCAATGGCAAGTGAAACGCCGCTCTCAGTGGTTCTCTATAAGCCATGCATTCTTCGCGTTGACCGGGTTCGAGAACGCAACCCAGTGGCCATCCGGAGATGGCACTGCCCAGCCCTCAATGTCACCAAGAGAGGAGAACTGGCCATCCTCCTTTACATAGAGCATGCGGTTTCCCAGGGGAGTATTGACAGAAACAAACCATCCACCACCGTCAGGAGCCCACACCAGACCTTGCAAATCCGTGACACCCAAAAGGACTACTTCCCTCTCGGCCGGTTGCCCTGGTTCTTTTTCCAGGTTCACCACGCGAATGCGCGCATTCTGTGAATCATGGTTGGGGATGGCTACCCGCTTACCGTCCGGAGAAATATCCCAGTCCCCGAGCACCTCGCGAGACCACTGGGAGCGAGCCAAAACCCGGCCTCTTCCATGAACTGCATCGAGATCATAGTACGTACGAGATTGACCGTTTTGCGTGGTTCTCAAGACGCAACGTGCACCTGCCCGCAGCGCACAACGAAACTCATCCAGCGGTCCACCAATTGGAACTTCTTCCGGTGTCCCTCCATCAACCGGCACACGCATCAGCGTAAATGTTCCTGGCTTGTAATACCAAGGCTGTTCAGTTTCCGCAGGTTCTGCCGCATACAACACAAAATGGCCGTCAGGCGCGAGTTGGGGCAGAATCTCAACCATAGGCGTAGCGACAATCGTTTCCGGTGTTCGATGGTCAACCTTTTGCTTGAAGAGGTCGAAGCTACCGCTGCGATCAGACTCGAAGATCACTGCACTGCTATCCGCAGTCCACGCGTGGGGAAAGTTTCTCTGGTCATCTAGGGTTAACCGGCGAATTTCGCGGATGCTTGGCGTGGTCTGATCAAACTTTCCGACGAAGACACTGCTCTCAGAAGACTGCATGAGTGCCATCGCTCGCCTCCCATTCGCGCTGACACTAAGGTCAACCAGACTGGTTGTCTTACCTCCCGCAAAGGTTCCAATCTTTCTTGGCGCCCCTCGAAATGCACCCGTTGTGAGGCTCGTTTGCACTTCCCAAAGCTCACGCGAGGAGATGACATCGCCATCATCCCAGCGCAGGAACATCACTCGACCGTCGGGGAGCGCCGCCGCAGAACGCATTGCGAGATTCTGCGCGGTGTCGACGATTTTACCCGTGGCAAGGTCGACAAATTCGAAACTGTCGCTGAATCCACCGGGAGAATATCGTCGTCGTTGATAAGCCAAGCGGCGCCCGTCAGGCGACCAGAGCAGAGACGAAAACCCCCCCTCGCCCAGATCAGCGGCTATACTCCGTGCCGCATTGCCATGCGTATCCATCACCCAGATCTGAGACGAATCCCGGCTCATGAAGGCCACAGTTGCGCCATCAGGCGAAGGAGTCGCCTCTCGCGCTTGCGTGCGCATGAGGCTGGGCTTTGCTCCGGCAGTGGAGATCAGCCAAACTGCAGGCGCATTGGTAGCCGGGAAAAATCCGCTGGCGAGCAGCTTCGTCGCGTCCGGGAACCAAGCGAGACGATCAGCCAGAAAACCGTCCGGCGACGGCACCGTTCTGGTATGGCCATCAGCAATGGTTCGCAGGAAGATTCCGTCGACATTGGCATAAGCCGCCACAGTTCCGTCGGGCGAAATGGCTGCGGCGGTGGCCTGGTTTTCCGGAACCAGCGTTGTTATCTGGCGGAACGTTGTATCGCTGCCGGCAACGTGAACTTTCCATCGCCATCCCGCAAAGCATACTACGGCAATTAGTAAGGCCGCAGCCGCCCACTTCCAAAATGCGGGGATTGTACCCTGGAAGGTTCTTCGGGACGCTTGCAGTTGTCGAATCGTTTGCCCAACCTCAGCCGCAGTGGGACGGGCGCAGGGCTCCTTGACCAACATTTTCCCTATCAGCAAATCCAAAGGTGCCGGCACTTGAAGATTCAGAGAGGAGAGTGGAACCACCTCCTGCTCGCGGATGCGTTGCGCGGTCTCGATGGCAGAAATAGCCGGGAAAGCATGCCTCCCGGCTACCAGTTCATACAAAACCAGGCCAAGGGAAAAAAGATCGCTGGGCGGGGATAGTGGTTGCCCACGGGCCTGTTCCGGAGACATATATCGCAGGGTGCCAAGCGCAGGACGGCCGGTGCCTGCGATGGTTTCGGCATAGATCCTACGAGCCAAACCGAAATCCAGCAACTTTATGTAACCGTCGGGCCGCAAAATGATGTTCTCGGGTTTAATATCCCCGTGAACCGTACCCATGGTGTGGGCCGCTGCTAAGGCTTCAGCGATTAGTTGACCGATGTTCAAAACCTGAAGTATCGGCATCGGCTTGCCACACGACTCGCGGAGAGGTTTGCCTTCTACTAATTCCATGACCAAGGCCGGCGTTGACCCGCATTGCGCCAGCTCGTAAATAGTGACAATACCGGGGTGGTTTAATGCCGAGGCGGCCTTGGCCTCACGAGTAATCTGCTGCGCATCAAGACCCGCGATGATTTCAGAGTTGAGGAATTTCAACGCAACGAGTCGCTCGAGGTCCGAGTCCCACGCCGACCAGACCTCACCCATACCGCCCCTGCCGATAGGCGCCACGGTAATGTACCGTCCGAAGCTCTGCCCGGCATGAATTGCGCTTGCCCGGGCCTCACCGCGGAAGGCGCTGAATAGTGGCTCACTCAGGAAGCCACTCGCGGCTTCATCTTCTCTCAACAGCTCTTCAACGGCTTTGCGCAGCGAAGTACTCTCTCCGCAAGCCGCATCAAGCAGCATGACCCGGTCTCTTCCTGATTTTTCACGAGCGGCGTTGAAGAGGTCAGACAGCCGGTTCCATTCCTCCGATGTCATGCGAAGTTGGTGGCGGGATTTTGGGGTCGCAATTGCGTTTTGAGCCATGCCCGGGCGGCGGCCCAGTCTCGTTTGATGGTAATAGGCGAAACGTGCAACACTTCAGCCGCTTCTTCCGTCGAAAGGCCACCGAAGAAGCGCAGCTCAACGACTTGCCGCTGGCGCGAGCTCATTTCTTCCAGCCGATCCAGCGCGACGTTCAAGGCCACAAGCTCGTCAGCCTGCTGAAATGACAGGCCGGCATAATCCTCCGCTTCGCTAAGACTCTGAACCTCCGCCCCCCGTTTCAGTGCCCGTTTTCGGCGCGCGTGATCGATCAAAATGCGGCGCATGACCGAGACGCTTACCCCAATAAAATGAGCGCGATTTTGCCAGTCTCGCGACTGATCGCCAACCAGGCGCAGGTAAGCTTCGTTCACCAAGGCTGTAGGTTGCAGTGTGTGGCCGGGGCGTTCGTCTCCCAGTTGAAGCCTGGCAAGACGGCGGAGTTCGTCGACGACGAAAGGTATGAGCTTATCGGCGGCCTGCGAATCGCCCGCCGTGATTTGCTGCAACAGTACGGTCACTTCGCCAGATCCGCGCTGCATTGAAGTCCTCGGTTCGCGACGGCAGTATACCACCCATCAAGATAAAAAATGATCCGTTTGGCGGCGCTTCTGCGCTTTAGCTTGTGAGCGGTAGCTGGCGATGTTTGGTGAAAGGGAAAACATCACTTGTATATCGAATGAGCAGCGGCCGCAAGCGGCGGGCGTCGGCAGGATGGGCGAACTGACCTTACCACTCGCTCGCTTTCAATGATCCCGAAGCCGAACCAATTGCGCTTTAGTAAGTAGATGAAGCGCAACGAATATATGCGTAAGGAGAAGACCACTATGGACTATGTCGATGCCAGCTTGAAGCCGCAATCAGATGCGGGCGCCCAGCAGAACAGCGGGGAAGGACTCCGCCAGGCCCGTACCCATGAGATAAAACCGAGTCAGTTTGGGGTCGCCGGATGACGCTACGCTCAATGATTGCAATATTATCTGCCGTAACAGCTGCATTCGGGCTTGGAAGAAGTCAGGCTCAAGTCTCCGCATCAGCGCCGCCTTTAGATTCGACGCTAGTCTGGACAACCTGCGGTTCTGGCACCCCGAATTTTCAGTGCGCGACGATTAAAGTGCCGGTGGACTACGCAAATCCTGATGCCGGCACTCTTACACTGGCAGTGATTCGTCATCAGGCAACAGATCTCACCAACCGCATCGGCACCTTGTTTTTCAATCCCGGGGGCCCGGGTGGTTCGGGCACCTCCGATCTTCCCGTGTTCCTGAGTCAGTTTCCCGACACCGCTGTTTCGCGTTTTGATATCGTGAGCTGGGATCCGCGCGGCGTCGGCCTCAGCACTGCATTGCAATGTTTCCCAAATCAAGCTGCCGAAAACGCTTTTTTCGCCGGCGTGCCAAGCCAGTCTTTTCCGATTGGGACCGCGGAAGAGACCGGCTGGATCAAGCGCTTCGCTGCGTTTGATCGCATCTGCGGACAACGGCAGGGAGACCTGCTCGCGCACTTCTCCACCACCGACACCGCGCGGGACATGGACCAGCTGCGGCAGGCGGTCGGGGACACCACGCTTACCTATCTCGGCATCTCTTATGGGACCTACCTTGGCGCTGTCTATGCCAACCTGTTTCCCGGCAAAGTGCGCGCGATGATCCTGGACGGTGTTCTTGATCCCGTCGCGTACACTGCCGGCGGCGACCAAAATCCGGAGCTCAGCACCGGGCAACGAGAGGGATCCGATATTGCCACTGGCGAGTCGCTGGCGGCGTTTCTCGACCAGTGTGGCCAGGCGGGCCCGGCAGGATGTCTCTTTTCGACCGGCGACGCTGCCGGAACCCATGCCAAATTCGAGCGCTTGCTGCAGCGACTGCAAGCCGCGCCAGTCACCTACAAGGGCTTTGTCTTCACGCCCGCCTTGCTGCTGACGACCGCAACGAACGGGCTGTTCTTCACCCGGCCAGTGCCTCAGTTGACAACCGGCTGGGTGGGGTTGGCTTCGACCCTCAATAATATCTGGAAACTGACGGAACCAGGCACGACCGCCTCCCAGAACGTGCAGCCGGCCAATGCGGACAATACATCCACGCCGCCCGACACCGAAGAAAAATACGTCAGCGCCTTCCAGCAAGCGGCCATCGAGTGTCCGGAAAGTCCGAACCCGCGCCCAGCCGGCGTATTCCGCAAGTTGGCTCAATTAACCATCGCACGATCCGGCCTAATCGGTTTGCTCACGCCCTGGGCGGATGAGCTCTGCGCTGACTGGCCTGCGGTTGCAGCGGACAACTATACAGGCCCGTGGAATAACTCCACTGCCAGCACCATCCTGGTGATCGGCAACACGCACGACCCATCGACGCCGTACGCCAGGGCTGTCGCCTTATCCAGAGAACTTGCGAATTCTCGTCTGTTAACAGTCGAGGGCTATGGCCACACCGTTTTGCTAAACGCTAGTGCCTGTGCAAGCCAGTACGAAGGCGAATATCTGATCGACGGCGCGCTGCCGCCCACCGGAACCGTTTGCGCCGAAACCGCACCGCCTTTCTGATCTCGCACTACCGCAAATCTATGCTTTCTATCGTGCCGTACTGCCTGTAAAGGCAAGCAATAAGAAGAGCGAAAAGATGCAGGTGAGCGCCGCCGGTTCATGGAGAATTTCGACTGCGTCCAAGTCTGCGCAGGAACTGCGTCCTGGGCTACTTTTCACCTGCATTCTCGATGACGTAATCAGCCCACTCGAGGACCTGTATTGCACTGGCGATGCAACCACGGCAACCAGTCTTGCCGTTTTTAAGCGAGGTGAGAGAAGTGTCAGTAATCAGCGCTTGTTACCGGGCCGCGTAACAGCACGATGGCTGCTTCTGGTTTTTTTGAGTGTGGGTTCATTGCAGGTTTGGGCACAGAACGAGGGCCCCCCTTCTCCCTCACCGGCCGCTACAGATAAGAGTTCCAGTACATCCCAGGAAGCAACGGGCTCCTCCACCCAGGATGTGGAACCGCCAGAAGGAGAGCTGGCGCCGGCAGCGCTCCAGCTCGATCAATCGAAGTCTTCACCTCTGATTCAGGTGCTCTATGCGGCAACCCGCGAGACAAAGGTTCAGCCCACGCTGGACCATCTGGCGCAAGCGAAGAGCTTGATTGACAGCGGCTCGGATGTAAAGGGGACTGACTCGCTGGGACGAACTGTGCTCCACTGGGCGATCTTCGGATCGAGCTATGCCAGTAACCAGAAACTGATTGTTGCTTACGAAGAAATCGCCGCCGCTCTCATTGACCATGGCGTCGATATCAACCACGAGGATACCTACAACGACACCGCGCTTGATTATCTGCTCTATTCGCCCAACTTTGAAATGCAGACGCTACTGATAGAACATGGCGCGACCAGCGGATTTCTAGCAGCGTCCTTTAATTTCATCAATCAGCTAGAAGCCTGCAAACTGCCCTCGGAGCAGAGTTCTTCTTCGCGCTCATCCGCGAATCATGCCGGGTGTGGGCATAGCTTTCCAGCCGCTGTCTCCATTGCTCAAGATCCGCAAGCCGCAACGCCCGCGGCCAATGGACCTTCGCCAGCGCCGGCCTCGCAGTCGGCAAGAATTGCTGCGTTCTTGAAAACCGATCTGACGCCCGGACAGACGATTAGTATCAGGCTCACCACGCCGGCCTCCAGCGATCGCTCGCGCACCGGCGACCCGATCGAAGGCGTGGTTACCTATCCTCTTTGTACCAATGGCGAATGGATGGCGTGTAAGCCGGGTGAACTGTTGATCCCCCCTGGAACCAAAATCAACGGCACGGTATTGTTTGCGCAGCGAGCGCCGGACAAGTACTGGCGCCCCCGCCTGGTGCTCGATTTCTCTAACATCGTGCACAAAGACGGAACGACGTCGCCACTCTACTCGCGGGTAATTGACGTTGACAATGCACGCGAAACGGTTCGTAACAACGAGGTTCTGGGAATCATTCAGCCGCATGTAAGCGGCAAGGTCTCAGTCGCCTTCGCTGCCCTGGGTGCCATCAATCCTATTGTCGGATATACCATCAACGGTGCCCGCGCTGTGTATGGGCTTTCGATCAGGCGGGAAATCCTATTTCCCGCCGGGACAGATGTCCAAATCCAAGTCGTTCGCCCGTCGATGCTAAAGCAAAGAGATCCGTGGGATGCGTGGCCGACCTTGCCGGTTACACCAAAGCTTAGCGCCGTGGTCGAACATGCGCCGATGCGCACGCAGACTGCGAATGGAACACTCTCGGATGTAACCAACCTGATGTTTCTTGGTACGCGAGAGCAGATCACTTCCGCGTTCAACGAAGCGGGATGGTTCGAGGCTGTTCCTTCCAGTTTCGGCGCGGACGCCAAGGTGGTTCAGGCCACTCTCCGACAAACGGGCTACTCCGAAGCCCCGGTCTCATCGTTGATGATCAATGGCCGCCTCCCCGACCTGGTATTCCAAAAGTCGCTCGACACGTTTGCCAAGCGACACCATATACGCATTTGGAAGCTGGCTTCTACTTATGAGGGCCGCCCGGTCTGGGTAGGCGCGGCGACGCACGACATTGCCGTAGAGCACGGCAAGACGATGACCAAATGGACGCACCGTATCGATCCACACATCGACCGCGAAAGGGACTGGGTCGAGAGCGATCTACTTTTCATCGGAAGCGCTACTGGTTACGCGGATGTGAACCGTCCGGAAGCCCCTCGTAGCGCAGAGAACGCAACCGGAGATGATATCGTAACAGACGGCGTCATGTCGGTGGTGCAGGTAGGACCAGCCAAGACCCCGGACACTGGACCTCCGCTGCTGATCTCGCGTTGAGCCTGCGGAAAGGTTGAACTCGGTTGTGGTTGTGGACTACGTCGCGAGTTGGCCCCAGATCTTTCAGTTTTTCGCGGACGGCTTGCTGCCGCCTTCGACGGGACGATTCCGGTCGCTTGGCCGGTTATTCCGTCGAGCCGTCCGGAGTTCCAGGTGGCAGTGAGTAAAGGCGCTCTTGTCACGCTGCACTCAAGTACAAAGATGACACTATCCTCCTTCCGTGCATCAGTTTCGGTCCGGAGGGATCTTCCGCACTTTCGGTGCAGGCCGGAGGGGAAAACTTGAAATGTTCGATAAGTTGAAGAGGTGAGCCAACGTATTGACCTTGTTAGGAGTTCGCTGCCATCGTCCGAACAACTAGTCCTGGAGGCTGTGGAGGAGACAACACACAGCGTTGTTCTTCGGGTGCGCGCCATGCACCTGCCCCGGCAACCAGGTGACAGAAAAACAGGCGACAGACAGGACGATTACTTACATATTCATGGTTCTAAGGTGATCGTCACCTGTTTTTGTCACCTGTTTTTCGTCACCTGTTTTTCGAGCTAACAGAGCTGTCCAAATTAGCTAATAGATCGGGCTTGGTGTGCAGATGATCCATTGGTAGTGGATCGTTTGTCGAGATTTGCGTGCGGTCCGAGTTAAACTGCAGGTCCCTCCCCTACGCTACCCCGGATTTCCTATCGAGCTTAGTGGCGTTAGCGGACATCGAACATTGATTCGGTTGACAGCATACCCATTGCAGCAAATCCATCCGATGACCTCCGCCGCCGCAGAAGAGCTCGGTGAGTAGGTATCGTGTGTCGCCGTACTTAATCGATACAAAAACTCCCCCCGGCCAGCCGGGTCAGATCGTCATCTTTATGATTGAAAAATCATCGTCCAGCTCTTCCGAGCCGTGGAAGTCTCGAACGAAATGGAGGAGTTCTTGCAGTTCCGATGAGCCTTCCGGAACCGCGCGGGTGAGGACTTCTTCAAAAGCTTCGGACTCCAGCATCGTCCCGTCCGGCTGCTCAATTTCGTAAGCGCCGTCGCTGAAAAGGAACAGCCGCGCAGGGCCGGCGAGAGTACACC
>Ga0209530_1001453_pt1 | contig 10605 bp, 20 predicted proteins | sample BlaSpr_A8_Ref_O1_FD_187987 | JGI IMG/M metagenome (GOLD analysis project Ga0209530, IMG submission 187987) | Forest soil microbial communities from Thunder Bay, Ontario, Canada - Black Spruce, Ontario site 2_A8_Ref_O1 (SPAdes) (version 2) | ecosystem: Environmental > Terrestrial > Soil > Boreal...
CATGTGGACATCATCGTTCACATCACTGTGTGGAAGCTCCGGATGCTCCGGAGACATAGTTTGTGTGTCCTCAGATGGCCCATGAGGTTCCTCTGAATGGTCTTTACTATTTTGATCAATGTCATCACTCTTTGGAAGAGTGATCACTTCCTCATCAGAGTCAGGAGGTTGCAACGCCCTAGCTTGGCGGCTGGCCCGCACATGCTTTGCATTCTGCCCATCATCTTTGAAGAGTGGGCAGGTCGATACCCAGATAAGGGGCTCAAGTCCCTCATCATGGCGGGCCCTCCAGTGGTCCAGCAGGCGGAAGACCTCCTTAATCTGAATCTTGGATGGGTCCTTCCACTCAAAACCATTGGGAATACATTCTTCCATGATCCAGGAAGTGGGATCAGTCGCTAAAGATCCCCATGGAATAGTCTGTGCCTTTCCAGTAAGAAAGCCTGAGTGATATAGTTGAGCATGATGATATGGTGACCACTGAGTGGTGAGTGATGGTTTACTCACGGATATGTGCTGCGCAGTACTCCCTAAGCATGGATTGTACCACCTTGGTCTTGTAATTATCTGATGGGGTAATGGATGGAAGAGCGGGGCATCCGCTGTTATCCTTTGTAATGGGAATCTTTTTATTGATAGTTTTGAGGCGGTCTGGAACTGGAGGGCTTGGATGGACCTCTGAAGAGTCTGTGAGCATATGATATTTGAAACAAAATACAGGGAATGGACCTTCAGAAAAGCATTGGATCCCAAATTGTCTCCATTCCTCCCAAAGGACAGCATTTTTCCAATCAGGGCAGAAGTTCAGGAAGCTCTTGCCATCATAGATGACCTTTTCCACATCATCCCTGGACATTCCAAATGTTACCATCATCTCAATGGAGGATAGAGGTGCATGACTTACAAACATATATTGAGGTCATGGTCTTCACCCTCATATGCTGTCAGAACAAGGCTGCGAATGCCACAGGTTTTGAACAACTGCCTTTGAAAGTCTTGGATGATCCGCTTGCGCATAGAGGATGCCATCCTATGTGAGAATGAATAATGAGTTCAGATACCAAGGGTGACATATGGATGGACCGGCTCACCTGGCTTGGATTTGAGGTGGTGGAGCGACCGCAGACCAATCCCTGGCGGCCTGTGCATATTCCTCAAGATCCTCAGGAGAGAGATCATCCAATAAAACTGTGGTTGCATCTTGCAATGCACCCAAGAACCCCGGACTGCCCGGCTCCTTCCCAGACATCTCTGTTGCAAGTACCATGATCTCATTGCGATTCAATTGGAAAAATGCATTTCTAGTTGACCATTTCCGAGTGAACTTGGTGTATTCGCGGCTGGGCCGAACATAGTGGTTATAAAACCACTTCCTTATTTTCTACTCCATCCAATAAGAATCCAGAGCATTGATATGCAAATGGTACACACATACCAGGCTGGCATCCTTCTTGTCAAATAATAAGTCTGGAGGTCGAAGTTGATATAACTCTGCCATGGCCTTCTCTGTGATGTCTGCACGAGCCTTTGTCTTCGCTGCTTTGAATGCATCAAGATACTGCTCCAGAACTTCTCCATCTTTTGGGGTAATAGTGAAGGGGATGTGCCCAGGTTGTGCATTATCAGCGGGGAGAGGTGCGGAGTCTCCGCTAGAAGAGCCATCAGAAGCGTAATCATTCTGCATGATGTATATGGATGGTGTATATGGGATGTGCGTCAAGGGTGAGTGTGTGAGCTATGAGTATATGATGAGGTCTTCTGCATATACATTGTATCAACAGTTTAAATACAATCCAATCCATCAAACATGTTTTGGGATGAAGTACCACATGATTAAAGACCTCTGTGTGATTCTGAATGTGCTGGATGCGATTCCATGATGTTATGATAGAGAAACATGTCTTAGCAATAGGTTGAAATGTTTTGCGTGTGCCAGAAACATGCAAAATGTGTGGAACATGTTTCATGGGTATACTGTGTATCATGGTAATGTTACTGCTCGATCGTGCGGACTGTCCTGTGAATCATGGTCATGTTACTGCTCGATCATGCGGACTCTCCGCTATATGGTGTATTATCTAGTGGAGTATGCACATACATAAAACATATTAACACATTCATTTATTCACACAGGGGAAAGAGCAAATCAACGCATTCCTTTATTGTACATCATGGAACAGACTACAGACAACTAAATAGTATCAATATTGAGAAAATTGGTCACTATGTTCTCCATGACCAAGTCAATCTTATGGAGGCGGTCATTTAACTCATTGTTAATCCTACGTGCCTCTGCCAGTTCCCTACGCAGATTCATCATGGTTCCCCTGATCTTCTTAAAGCGACGCTCAAACTGGACGTGCCGCGCGCGCAGCTCAGACACAGTGCGGGGGGTACGAGTGGTGGACTGGCCGCTTTGAGCGGTGGAAGGGCCTGCAGCTGGACCAGCTGAGGTAAATGCGTCAATTATCTGAACATGAGTTAGCATTGTGTGTGGGGAAGAGAGGTGATACCTGACGCACCTGTACATCATCATCGTCGTCCTTGTCGTCGTCTTGGTCGTTGTCATTGTCCTCCTGCTCCTCATCATCCCCAACCTCATCCTCACCCTCGGAACCGCCGTCTTGATCACCATGGTCGTGTGTGGTGTCTGTGTTCTACATAATAATGTAAGATAGCATGAAATGAATGGTGCGAATACATACTGCTCCTGGGGTGTCCGGGTCGGCCGGGTACAGACGCTGTGAGAGGGGGATGTTATCCATGAAGTTCCCCAGGGAAGGGGGAGCCTTCCTGGGAATGTCTTGTGGCGGCTGGAGCAAGAAACCTATTGTGAGCAAAGTGAAAAGTGTGCAGAGACATTGACTTACTGGCATAGCGTCAGCACTGAGCCGATCAGGCTCGCGGATAGCCGGACTGGCCGCAGGAGCTGGAGCTGGCATTGAAGTAGCTGCTGGGGTGGGTGGGGCACCCTGCCCGGCCGATGCAGGGGTGGTTGTAGGGGTTGTTGCACCAGGCGTAGCGACAATCGGCGAGGGCACCTGGGACATGAAGTCGAAGGTGCCAGAGTCCCCAGCTGGCTCGTCCCGAGTACCTGAGCGAGCACGGCGACTGGGCGGTGGAGCGACCGCTACAGCGCGGGCCTTAGAGCGAGATGATCGTGGGGGAGACATAGTGGGAATATCGACTCCATCGTCGACCTGAGATCACCTTTGAGTGCAACTCTGTGAGAATACCATACCTTTTACGGTCGATCAGTGAGTCCTTCATATGATTACAGGCCGATTGAGCCGATCCACCCGGTTATCTTGATTTCATCGCTTCCATGCTCGAACCGGCCTATTTCCACCCGATTCGATCGTCATATCTTTATTGGTAGGTTAGACAAGCAGATATGGATCGCACAGATATGGATGATCTAGATTGTTCCAATCAGGAATGCTCCATATTAGTACATACTCGAAATCAGCAAGAAGCGGCCGGGCCGATGCTTTTGTGATCTCATGTCCCACTTTGGGTCCATGCCAAATGGGAGCGGCCGGATCGGATCGGATATGTGCGTAGCATAATCGATTTCCCCCCTCCCACACTTTGCGCACCCACTGTACATTCCATCATGCCTCCCAAGCCTGACAGTGAGCTCACCCTGGATGAGAAGAGGCTCCTGATCGTAGCAGCCAAGTTATTCGCTGCTGTAAATGAATATGCGGCCCGCCCACCGACCACTGAGGCGCACCAAAACTATTGGAATGACATGGTGAAGGAGGAAATGGTGTGTTATCTTTGACTTTGCATGTGCATCAACACTCATTTGTTAATTTCTTAGGCCACAGTTGGTGGTATCTATGGAAAGTATGCAACTCAAAAGAAGAAACCTCGGCTCCATCCGGTTGCCCAGCTGATGGGTAGTGAATGGGGCAATGCTGAGAAGGAGGGCCGCTCCCCCAGCTGGGCAGGACTGACCGCACGAGCTATCGTGCAGGCGTGTGACCAGCAAGCTTCGAACTCCAAGACGGTGGACTGGCACCCCCATCTCAGTGCGCACAACATCTCAGCTTATCTGGATGAGGTTGCGCCCAAATACCTTTGGTGGAGGTACCCACCTCCAGTGGCGGCTCAGCCGGACGAAGATGGTGAGTAACTATGTTGTCTACATCATTTAATAATGATTCCAACTATTGTAGCTACAATGGATGACCCACCACCACCTGAAGCGGCCCCTCCTCCTTCCCCCATACATCGTACACGCCGGGCTGCGAAGGGAAAGGCACGTGCCGATCCCCCTGCTGACCCACCTGCCGCTCCGTCCGCCGCTCCGCCCGCCACTCCGGCCCACCCATCCGCCCCTTCGCGTGGGCGATCAACTATCTCAAAGAGCAAGAGGCGTCGCGCCCTCTCCCCAGAGTCGCCCCCGCGCAATGACGACCTCTTCGTCGCTGACAGCGAGGATGAGGGTGCATTGGGGGATGGGGAGACTCCGCGCAAGCCGGCAGGTCCGCAGGGGCTGCCGCGTGTGGAGGTGGAGCTTTCATCGCCGCCTCACAAGAAGACCAAGGTGATTCACGTTGCCACAGGAGACGTACGTTTAAATCTACATTTTGTGCGGCCCTTCCACACTCATTCCATCTACAGGCTCGCTGTGGCCCTTGCATTGACAAGGCGGTTGATGAGTGCCGCTCTCAGTCGAAGGATCGTGCAACGACAGCATGCAAGAGCTGTGCGAACAAGAAGAGGCCTTGTGCGCCCAGACCCGAGTGGGCAAAGACTCATTGTAAGTATCTCTTGGTTTCAACGGTTTAATTGAGTACTGATATCGGACTCAGTTGCATACAGTGACCGCTTTGACACGCTGGAGTGGAAGGTTGATCAAAACAACCTTATGCTTCGTGCGCTCTGTGCAAAGCAACAGATCGATCCGACCACCCTTCCTGGGTTCAGGGTTTCCCCCCCCCATCCACACTCTCATTCACCAAGCATCCAATCTGCATCATCCCCTGGGCTCGGCGTCAGTTCCCTTGCACTGTCCGACACCCATTCAAACCCTTCCACCCGGTCCAGCGCAAAGTCGGACAAGCCTGGTAAGTCCGATGTTTTATATTCATGCAGGTCACTCATTTGTTTTAGCTCGGCGGATCGCTCGCCGCACAAGTGGGACAAGTGCTGGGCCCAGCCGTCGGAGCGGCCAGTCCGCCTCTTGAGCTATAGCATAGGCAAGGCATCGTTTCTCTTTCCTCTTTTTTAATCATGTACAAATACATCGAAACCTTGTCTTTGCGATTGAATAAATATGTGGAATTGTCATGTGATTACAAGTGCAAGTGGAAAGTCCGAAAGACATGTGATACTGAGATGAAACATGTTTAATGACATGTTTAATGATTAGATGTTTCAAGTTTCGGATATTTAGCCATGTATATCTCTCAGCCATATGCTCATACAATACACATCGTGTGTTCTCACAAATCTAAACGCACTTAGCACATTCCACACATTCCGCATTACACATCTCCACTGCACCCACTTACGCTTCCACAATGGATGGCGATCGGTCCAACTCTGCAACCCATGAAGCCCAACAAGAGCAAGACGTACAGCGGCCCAGCCGCACTTCACCCATCACGCTCTCCGACATGCTCTCCGACCCACTCGAAAGCCCATCATCTGACACCATGTCATTTGATGAGGATGATATGTATGGCTCTGATTCTGACGTTGAAACCATCAGCTTGAAACCTTTCTTAAACAAACAAGAAACAAACGCCAATGAATCTCTGGTATATCATTATCTGTTCTACCATGTTTAGCGTCTCACACATGAATCAGGAGACAGATGTCATTGCTCAATTGGATAGGTTGGATATAAACTTGGAAAGCGGAAATGCAATGCTCAGCGCCCTTTGTGAAGAGGAAGGATTGGATGTTTCATCCATTTTGAGCGATGGACATGGGCGTGCATCCCAGGTGTCATCCCCCTGCCTCCTGGCGGCCGCTCCCTTGGCTGCTCCTGTGGAAACAGATGGGTGGAATAATGATGGAACAGGGGGCACTTCTTAGTGGACATCATGTATCAACTGTCATTAATGTCATTCATGAAATCGCTTCACATTGTACTTCTTTGTTTCAAACATTGCTTGTTCTGTATCATGTTATGTTTGCTCAGTAAAGCGGCCGCTCCGTCCAACTACTTAATGACTGGGACAGATCCCACCATTAGGCAACATCCACCAGCATCCTACACTTCACTCTACACAGCCCAATATGGCCCCAAAGACCCATTTCTCAATCCCCTTAAAGAAGACTGATGATGTCGTTGCTCCTATCCAGAGGGGCAGACGGGCGACCCGCACTACTGAGAAGATCCCTCTCAATCATCCTTCAAAGCATGGAGCATCTTCAAAGGCTTCTGGGTCACGTCATCATGTTGACAGGCATGCAGAGCTAAGTGAAGACAAGGAGATTGGGAACCCATCCAATGAGACTGTGGAGACATATCCACTACAGTTCATAGAACCTCAGCACGATGCTGATGACATAGAGGATGCCAGGGAAAGCAATCCACCATCCAATGTCAGTGCAGTGCGGCTCGTCCGATAATTGCACTAATCATTCTATGACAGACACCAATGGGCCAATGGCTCCAAGCCCGAGCAAGATATCTCCATCTTTTGCTGGAGAATGAAGGACTCACTAGGGCTCCTACATGCTCCATGTGTGACAGTTCAATGGAGGTCAAGTGCTCAGACTGCCTAGGAGGGAACTACTTTTGCAAGGCATGTTCCATTAAATCACACAAGCGCACACCATTTCATCGGCTGGCCCGCTGGACTGGGAGACACTTTACCCCAGCATCATTGTATTCATTGGGCTTTGTGCTGTTTCTTGGGCATCATGGTGAACCATGCCCACTTACTGTGGAGGTATATTCATATCCATCCCTTTGTGATTTAATAATCATACATTGTATTCAGGGCATTCAGGCAGCTCAGGATGCTCAACCCAAAGCACAAAAAACTAGACGCACACGTTCCACTTCACTTAAAGCAGTTGATGAGGAGCAGGCACCCCCGCCGGACCGGCCACCAGCTTCTCCCCCACTGGATGATACTAAGAATATACCAGGACTGTCCACAACTTTGTTTGAGCCATTGCTGGACCAGTCCACTAAGAGCTCACATCGTGTACGCACTGCGAAATCTGGGAATCCACGCATCAATGTGGTTCACCAATCTGGCATCTTTGACATGGAGATACTGTATTGCATATGCCCCAATGCTGTGGAGAAAGATGAGCAATTGATGAATGCTAGGCTGTTTCCTTCAAGCTTCAAACAAATTGAAACTGTCTTCACATTTGCTGTGCTAGATGACTTCTTGACAGACAATCTGGAGTGCAAGACCACAGCACAGCAATACTATTCCAAACTTCAAAGCATTACAAACCGGATGTTCCCTGACAGTGTCCCTGTATGCAGGCATCTTTTTCTAATGAGATAGATCATACACTTACACCTTGGCCAAGAATCTATACAAGCAGCTTCTCAGAGCATCTCGCCAATGGCGAGACATCCAAAGCAGAATGCAAAGTGGACTTGGGCATAAAGGCGGCCCCTCCGCTGATGGATCCATGGCTGTGTTCTGTCCTGCATGCCCACAACCAGGCATCAATCTCCCTGAGGATTGGAAGACAAGATACAATCCGTATGGCATCTCCATTGTTTCATCCATTCTAATATTAACTCAATCATAGCAATCAACTAATCCGCACATTTATCATGGATGGCAACTTCTCTGCAGAACATATGAGATGCAGATCTGGAGAGAAGGACGCTCTGCTTTCAGCTGGAATGGCATTCATGGCCAATCCTAATCTGTATAGCACACATCTGCTTAGTGGAAAAGAAACCATTCAGGTATGTACATCTCTTTATTCTTTGTCATGCCTAACTCATATCTTCATAGCCCAGCACATGCAACACATACAAGGCCATTGAGTTGGCCAACTCAAGTCGACCACACTTGGATGTGACAGGCATCGGAGCGACCGCTTGCTGTCATGGATTCTTTGTTCCCACATCAGTGGTTGACTTTCAGAAGGGGGAGAGGTATGTCATATCAATACAACACCTCATAGCAGAATGATGCTCATGTCCTTCATCAGGCAGATTAACATGGACTATAGCCTTTGCAAGGCTCTTTCCTACAACATGGAAAGCATTCCCCTGGCCTTGGTCATGTATGATATTATGTGCCAATATGGAATCCACCTCAAGGAGAGAGTAGAGAGAAGTCCAGAACTATCCATACCTGACTCTCTGGAGCTCCGCACAGGCATAGGGCTCTTCCACATTCATGGTCACCAGGACTCCTGCTTGCCCCGCTTTTCCCCAAGCTACATTCCTGGAGCAAAGCAGGTGGATGGAGAAATCATCGAGACATTGTGGGCGCCCCTCAATAACATATCGCGGAGCATCCGCGGAATGTCCTTGGCTCATCGCCAAGAGGTGTTGGATGCACACATGAACTACTCCAATTGGAAGAAGATGGTTAGAATTGGTCAGTTGTATTAATGTGTCATGTATGTCTGAGACTGATATTCTGGGTCCATGTCCCACCCAGTTCCATCCCTTTTGAAGAGGTGGAAGCAATTGCAATCAGGGATGGATTTGAGTGCAGAGGCATTTGACTCACTCAGCAAAAGGCTCAAGACACATACTAAACGATGGCTCAAAGCAGATCAACATGCTCAGTTAAACAGGAATGCTGATCCTTCACTCATGGATCTGTATGATACAGCCACATCCAAAGGTATGCACATTATCATTATTGTATGGATTCAATGCTTATGCACTATGAATGTGAGCAGCTCCCTCTGCTGCAGAAATCCAGCAGAATCTTATTTTGGAGGAAAGCAGAGATGCTTCTTCAAATGGTCAAGCATCTTGGATTGCATCAGGTATCAAGATACAAGAACAGCAGTATGTGCTTGAGCCCACAGTAATGTATGTATGCTAACATCATACTCAGATTGGCTCTCAGGTATCAGCTTCGATACCATGGAGCCAAGCTCACTCCAGAAGAAGCTCAAGTCATTGAGAACAAGCAAGGTCGCCTGCAAAAGCTCATTGACAAGTTTCAACACCAAGCAGATTCATTTATCCTTCATCAGCATAGCCTGGACCATCCGCGAATATTACCTGTGGATGATTATCATCAGTTTGACAATGTGGACCTTCTGGAAAGTTCTCCAAGCTTAGGTGTGGAGGAAAGCGGCCCCTCCCTGCACAAGTCCACCCCAAGGACTTCAGATGGTTCAGGGATGGACCGCCTCAATCCCGAGGACCTTCCGATTCTTCTCCCATCAACTCTTGGATGGGAATGGTGTGCTTCCCATGGAGTCAAGGCCCTTGCAGCTAAGGAGGCTCAGCTTCGCGTTGCCCAAGCCAATGAATCCATTCACAGGATTCGGCTGGCTCTGGGATTCAAGTCAGCCATCTTTCGCACTCAGGTCAGATCTGCCAAGAGCCAACAAAAGAAGACCCGTGCTTGGAATGCTGTGAAGAGTGTAGACACAACTGTCCATGAACATGCACGTATATACAGCTTGGCACGCGATGCATACTGGATGATCCACCAAGCCCTCCCCAATGGCCCGGACCTTCCGCAGCTTCTCCCACAAGATCTCCATGTTGCAACACTGGTCCTTGGATCAGAGAAGACTGGCCAGCGCAACAAGCAACAATCATGGATTTGGGGCTTTGGCCAACAATCAGAAGATGATGGAACATGGATGGATGATTGTAAGTGATTATACCCATGGGAAGTATATGTTATACTCACATATGTGTCAGTTGAAAGGGTGCACTGGCTCCGTGCTAAAGCACAATTTGAAAGATGGCTGGAAGAGCAGGATAGTATCCATAATGAGGCCCAATGGATCCCTGCTTACTTTCATGCCAAGGCAGAAACTTGGAGGCATCTAATGGTCCTTGCTGCACAGGGGTCACTGAAAGGGCACGAAGCATATGCATCATATCAGATGCATGCTTGGGAGGAGCTTTCTCAAAGCTCAGCAAGTGCTCTTTCTCCAATAACACAGTCTCCACTAATACACTATAAAGTAGAATCCATTCTCTTATCCTAATAGTATGTAAATGATAAACAATTGCTTTCCTGCTTTCTTGGACAACTCCGGCTGGTCCGCCAGCATCTACTGCTTTTAAGCACTGTATGAGTTGTCTATATATATTCATAGTGCATATAATACATATTCTATAGTCTTCAATAAAAGAACATTCTCAGATGTTTGAATGCAATTGTCCTCACCTTTATCAGCAAAAGTTGTATGCATCCCTGGAAAACACCGGCTGGTCCACCAGCATTCACACACTTTGCTGTATGATATGAGTTGTCTATATACATTTATAGTGTATCTAATACATCATTTATAGCCCTCAATAATGGGACAATGTAAGATGTTTGGAAGAATTATTCTCATCTAAAGTTAATCCTTTGCCCATACTCAAAAATCTGACATTGCGGCGAAGCGGACCGGCCGGCGTCGGCCGACCTATCAATTATGTAAGAATCTAGGCGTCGGCCGGCGTCG
>Ga0209530_1001455_pt1 | contig 10604 bp, 5 predicted proteins | sample BlaSpr_A8_Ref_O1_FD_187987 | JGI IMG/M metagenome (GOLD analysis project Ga0209530, IMG submission 187987) | Forest soil microbial communities from Thunder Bay, Ontario, Canada - Black Spruce, Ontario site 2_A8_Ref_O1 (SPAdes) (version 2) | ecosystem: Environmental > Terrestrial > Soil > Boreal...
CCGCCCGTGGTTCAAACACATCCTCTACGGTGCGCGCTTCACCTACGCCCATCTCGAACTGCCCGGCCTAACCGAAGCCGTCGAAAAGCAAGACTTGACCGTCGCCCAACAGCAAGCCGAAATCCTGCGCCAGGCTCTGATCAGCAACACGAAGTTGCTCGACGATCTGAACTCCGCCATGACCGCCGAGACCGCAGCGCTTGCGAAGTAGGCACCTGCGAAGTAGTCACAAAGAAAAATCCAGAGGGTGCCCCATTCTTGCGCGTTTTTTGCGCAAGAGTGGGGATTTTGACCTCCGGTTCTCTCACGCGGACCCATCCGACACTCTGTGTCGGGGCCCCTGCTTTGGCTGTTATGCCCACTGCGCAACCGAAGAAGATCGGCGCTCTAACCCTTGCAAAACTCTCAATAACAATCCTGAAATGCCAGCATCTTGCCTAGTTTGGTTTCATGATCTTCCGGGAATCCGCACCGCTCAGCGAACCCTTCAGCTTCGCGAAAAGTGCCGAATATCCGATCCCACCACGTAATGTCACCATAATTAAACTTGTGCAGATCACATTGATGATGAATCGAGTGATGCTCTGGCCGCTGCAAGAAATAGCCAACCCAGCGCGGCGTTCGCAAGTTGCTGTGATAAAAATATTCTCCCATTACCGCGAACACGTTGAACCATGCAGCTCCGGCAGGCGATCCGCCGAGCAGCGAGAATGTAAGAGCACTGGCGAGGATCGAATCCGCGACGATTTCAACCGGATGCTTATAAAAGGCTGTCAGTATCTCGATGCGGGCCGGGCTGTGGTGAACCTGATGGCATATGCGCCAGAGAACGTCAAAATCATGTCGCGCTCTGTGCCACCAATAGAATACAAAGGTCCCGACGAACCAACAGATCGCTCCTTGCAACAATGGCGGCAAACCTGCCAAATGAAAAACCGACCACCGTTGAAGCCACTTGTTCCAACCCTCGCCCGCGAGCACGATGATTCCGAGCTGGCACATATTCAAGAATGCAGCACGAACGTACCAACCGCGCGACTCCGGCAATTCTCGGCCCGGAAGAACGCGCTCAAGAATGAAGAACGCGAAGGTTGCAGCGACAATAATGGTGATTTGGATCATTGGCTTTCTCCTTTTCCCTTGCATCAGGTCGTTAACTGGGTTGAGCTTAGGCGGAAATTCACCGGATCGCGACACACCGCGTGACACTTTCTCGAACTGTCACATCATTCCGCTAAACGGTTGAATTCGTTCGGCACTCCATGCGAATCTCGCTCAGCAAAAACAGTGAAGTTCCGTTGCATCAACAACTCGCTGAGCAGATCGTGTTCCTCATTACCACGGGAGAACTTCAGCCGAATGACCTTCTACCCAGCGTCCGCGCCCTCGCGGTTCGCCTGAAAATTCACTACAACACAGTGAGCAAGAGCTATCAGGACTTGGTTCAACGTGGATGGATCAAACGCCAGCCTGGAAGTCGGATGTGCGTTGGACCGACAAAGGCGCATAGAACCCCAGGTACGGACCTGGACGAACTCATCGACGAGAGCATTCGACGAGCAGCCGAACTGGGCTATTCTCTCCAGCAACTGCGCGAGAAGGTTATGCAACGGCTTTCAGCGCAACCACCGGATCACATCTTGGTCATCGAGGAAGAGCCAGAACTTCGCGCCATCCTATGCTCCGAAATGCACTCTCGCCTGTGCAAACCCGTAGCAGGCTGCACGATCGATGAACTAAATGCGAATCCGGGTTTGGCGTTGGGAGCGCAACTCGTGGCCCCGGATTATGCTCTTCCTTCGCTGAAGCCACTGTCGCCCGCGGGCAGCCGATTCTTCGGGTTAACCTTCTCGGAAGCGAAGGAGCAGATGGCTTCGATCCTAAGTCTCGCCGAACCTTCGGTGATCGGTATCGCCTCTTTGAGTAAGGCTTTCCTCAAGACAGCAAAGAGCCTGCTGGCCGCCGCAGTCGGCCGACGGCACTCCCTGCAAATTTTTCCCGTTCCAGCCAGGGGCTCAGTACGGTTGGATGGCGCCGATCTTGCTGTATGCGATTCGTTGATTGCGCAAAGAGTACGTTGCCGACGAAAAATCTCCTATCGCCTGGTTTCATCGCGCTGTCTGGAAGACCTTGCTGCACGCCTTGAAAAAACCGACAAGCCCCGGGCCTAAGGAATGCTTCTTATGATTCTTCTCCTCTGTGACATCCAACCTTGTCATCCACAGCCTCACCAGTCGATCATCGACGCGGAGGCAGATCTCGCCCGCATACGCAGAACGCACTCGAAGGAAACGATAACTCCATGGCGCACAAGATTTTGCCCGTAAGTGACTGTGTCCCTGAGATGTTTTCAGAAATTCCCTCTACCCTGATGATTCCAATAGATCGAGGGGGGAGGGGGGGATACCATTTTTGAGCCAGGATGCGACTCACTCCACTTCGAACTCAAAACTTTCCTGCGTCGGCGAGTTCCAAACTGGAGCGAACGATTGGCGGTGCAGTGGAGTCGGCCCATACTCTCGCAACGCCGCCAGATGCCGAGGCGTACTGTAGCCCTTATGCGATGCCAAACCGTACTCGGGAAAAACGGCATCCCATTCGCACATCAGTCGGTCGCGCTCCACCTTCGCGAGAATCGAAGCCGCCGCAATCGAGGCCGAAAGCGCGTCTCCATGGATGATAGCCTTCTGTGGCAATTCACAATCCAGCCGCATGGCATCCACCAGCAGATGGTCCGCCGCCGGCTGCAATCGCAGCACCGCCTCTCGCATAGCGAGCCGCGATGCATGATAAATATTGATCTGATCGATTCGCCCCACATCCACCGCTGCAACCGCCCACGCCATGGCATGCTCGCGAATGCGCGGTGCCAACAGTTCGCGGCGCTCCGCCAGCAGCAGCTTGGAATCGCGCAACCCGCGAATCCGGTAGCCACGCTCCAGAATCACCGCCGCCGCCACCACTGGCCCGAACAACGACCCGCGCCCCACCTCGTCCACGCCCGCCACCATCGCGGCCCCCGCCGCCCAGGCAATTTTTTCGTAACGCAACGTGCAGCGCAGCTTCTTCAGCAGACGCAACTTCGCCGCCGAAGGCGAAATGGAATCTTCCGGCTTAATCTTTATTTCTAATTTTGTCTTAATGTTTGCCGTGCTTGCCATGGGATGAAAATGTTTCCACCATCTTCACTTGGCAGCTAACTTCAACGCAAGCTTGAAAATAAGTTCGATTCGGGAATAACTCACAGCTTTGAAAGCTTTAGCACCTCCGTATCATGTTCCCGACCGCAAAGTAACGGAACTTAGTAACTGTACTTAGTAACCAGCCTTAGATTACGAGCGTGCGTTGTTCGGTAATACCTGCACTGCTATCTTTGGAGACAAGATCGCAAGCAAAAGCTTCAGAGGGACCGAAGTGAACCAGGAACCAGTTCAGCAGCAGGCTAATCTGCCGCCAGTCGAGGCGTCGCTGGAGAAACTGGTCCATCTTGCGCTTCCTGTTCGGCTTACCCACATGGCGAATGGCGGGCGCAGGGTGCTCGAGATGTCTTGCACTTACGACATCCATCCCCGCGGTGCGCGCCTGCTCAGCGTCCATGACGTAAGGGTGGGAGATCGAATCGCGGTCGAACGCGGGCGCAACCGGTCAATGTGCCAGGTTACCTGGACGGGCGATCCGCATTCCGCCCTGCGGGGCCAGTTCGTGGTGGAGTGCATCGATGGGAACAAGAGCCCCTGGGAAGATGAGTTAAAGCAAATGCAGGAACAGTATCTGCCGATCCTCGCCGGCGATCTCACTTATCGCCCATCGATGCGAGCGAACCGGAAAGGCCAGGAAAACCGCCGCCGCAGCCCGCGCTTCACCGTAGGGGGCGACGCCGATCTGGCCCAGATTGGCGGAGAGTCACGGATTGTGGGCCGTCTGAATGATCTTTCCGAGCATGGCTGCCAGGTGAGTGCCGGCGGCGTGATAGAGCCCGGAACCAATCTGAGAATTGTTCTGAATCTTTACGACGTGACCGTGGCCCTGAAGGGCGACGTCAAACATACAACCGGAAACCTGTCCATGGGCATTGAGTTTCAAGCTATTCGCCAGGGTGACCGCCCGCTGCTCGATTACTTGCTGAACGATCTGAAGAAGCGTCGCCCTGACGACTTCGCCGACCTTGAAGTTGTCACCGATTCGCTGCCTGCAATTGCCGGATAGTAAAGAGCAAGAGCAATAGTTAAGCGTCCTAGGAAAGAGCAGGCCGGCTGAAGTCGACGGCCCGCTCCCGTTCCGAAATCTACTTGCTCACCGTCTGCACCAACTGCGCCGAGGTGCTGCTGAGAAATCTTTCGCCCCCGGTGTACTTTGCGGTGAGCGTGTGTTTCCCAACGGTGAGCGTCGAGATACTGGGACTAGCCGTCCCATTCGTCAAAGTACCCTCCCAGATCTTAGTCGAGCCTTGCAGCAGCACCACGGAACCCTGCGGAGTAGTGCCCGGATACTCCGGCGTCACCGAAATCGTGAAAATCACCGCTTGCCCCGAAGTCGATGGGTTCACCGAAGAACTGAGCGTGGTTGTGGTTGTGGCTTTATTCACCACCTCACTCAAACTGCCGGAACTGGGGGCAAAGTTCGCGTCCCCGGCATATTTGGCAACGATTGGATCTGTACCCGGCACCGATTTCGAGAACGTAATGCTTGCACTCCCTCCGCTCAGCGTTCCCGTCCCTAGAATGTCCGCGCCGCAACTGAACGTAACCTGTTCCCCATTGGGTGGTGGGCCGATAGCAGAACTGACGGTTGCGGTTACGGTGACTGGTTGGTTCACCACCGCCGGGTTCACCTGCGACGTAACGGAAGTTTCCGTCTTCGCGATCACAACCTGATCCAGTTGCGGCGAGGTGCTGCCAATGGTGGAGGAATTGCCTTCATACACGGCGGTGATGACGTCGGTCCCAGCGGGCAAGGTTTTTGTGCTGAACGTAGCTGCGCCGTTGGTCAGCGATTTCTTTCCCAGCAAGGTCGAGCCATTCAGGAATTTTATTATTCCCGTAGGTGTTGGTCCCGAAGAAGAGACCGTGGCCGTAAATACTACGTCCTGACCTGCCTCCGAGGGATTCTTGCTAGAGATCAGCGCGGTCGTCGTGCTCGCCTCATTCACCTGCTGGCCGCCGCTCAACGTCGCCGTACCTCCGCTGTGATTGTTATCCCCCGAGTAGGTCGCCGTAATGGTGTCGGTACCCTGAGGCAGAGTGGAGGTGGTGCACTGCGAGGTTCCGGGATCTCCCGACACCGGGCTTGGGCTGCATCCTGTGTTCGCGCTCCAGGCTACCGTGCCGCCGAAACCGGATGCGGGAACCTGATGCAGGTTCTTCTGCGTCAGGCCGCGCTGGCTCAAGCCGCTGCTGATCACTGCCCCATTGCGTTTCACGACCAGCCCGTACTGCCCGTCGATTGTGGCCGTAAACGTCACCTGCTCGCCAACGACGGACGGATTCTGGCTGGAACCAACCGACGTTGTGGACGTTGCTGGAGTGATGCTGAAATTGTTGCTTTGCGTGCTGCTGGAGCCCGTGTAATTGCTGTCGCCGGAGAACGACGCCGTCTCCGTGTAGGAGCCAACCGCATCTGCGGCCGTGGGAGTGTAGGTGGCCGCGCAGGTCAGAGTGTTGCCGCTTGGCGCGCCGCAACTGGTGGCGCCATAGCCGCTCGGCCCGTTGCCGCCGATGGTTACGTCGCTGGCGGTGGGCGAAGAGCCGGTGCCTGTCCACGAGAGCACGGCCGTGATCGTGGCAGCCGAATCCGCGCCGTAGACTTCCGAAGCCGGACTCACGTTGGTCACGACGATCGAGGTCGCGGTGACGACGGGCGCGAAATTTCCCGTCACCGTTGTCGCGGCGCTGGGCATGTGGAAGTTCGTGCTGGCGCTGGTGGTCGAGTCAAACGTTCCCCCGGTCGACGTCCAGTTACTGAACTGGAAGCCAGCGTTGGCGGTTGCGGTGACCGGTATCGTGGCACCCGAGGTAAAGTAGCTGCCCGCGGCCGGCGTGACCGAACCATCGGCGGACGGCGAAGCCTGCGTGGTTAACTGATATTGCGTGTTAAACGATGCGGTGTAGGTGGTCGCCGTCGAAGGCACCGTGATGCTGTGCGAAATAGCGCCACTGTCGGACCAGCTACTGAAGGCGTACTGTATGCCTGCGCCGCCGGATTGCGGCGAGGTGGTCGCGATGGTATGCGACGTAAAGGGCGTCCAGTTCTCGACCAGCGGGGCTGCGGTGAACGCGCCACCATCCACTGAAACCAACAGGCCGGTGGGGTTGGTCGTGATCGTAATCGGCACCGTGGCGGGCGTTATGTTCACGCACCATCCGCCGCTGATAGTCGCGGCGCCGTTGCCGGAATTGTCCATGGCGTACAACGCCCACGTCCCGTTGGCGGCGGTGTTTCCGAACGTTGAGGTCAGGGTTGCGGTGCCGTCGGTGCCCGCGTAATTGATTTCAGAAAGCGCCGGCGCCGGGGAGGGGAAGACCAGGCTGGTGCCTCCCGTGGTTGAAGTGGGCTTAAAGGTACCGCTAGTAAGCGGAGAACCAGTGGGTATAAAGCTGCTGGCGGCGTCATCGAGTGTGACATTCAGGGTGCTGATGGTCGAGCCGTTTGACACGCCGGCAAACGGTACGAGCGCCGCGCCAGTCGGACCTACCAGCAGCAGATCGGTCTGCGCAATGTCGCTCGAGCTGATGTTGCTGAGTGAGACAGTCACGCTCCCGACGGTGCCGAGACCCGTCACGAAAATGTTCGACGGATAGGGCGTGGCAGCGCCAGCCGTGCTGGGTATGGTAATTGCACCCTGGTTGCAGAACTGGTTGCCGTTCACCACCGTATGGTTGTTCACGGTTTGCGTGATGGACCCGTTACTCGTCTGGAAATTGACCGTGCCGTTGTAGTTGGCGGTGACGTTTCGGCTTCCCTCTGTGCTAAACGAGGTGGTGCAGGTGGCTTGTCCGTTGCTTACGGGCACTGTGTTGCCGCCACTGCACGTGAAGTCGTTGGCTGTATCACCAAACGTGACCGTGCCTTCGTTCACAGTGGTGTTGGACGTAACCGTCGCCGTGAACGTGACAGAGTTGCCAGGAGCCATGGTGAACGATGGGTTGTTATTTGAGGACTCCGAGGTTGTGGTTGGTGCGGCAACAATGATGACGGCGAAGCCGCCGGTGACGGTCGCCGGGGCGCCGGGCATATGGAAGTTGGTGCTGGCGGATGTGGTGGAGTCAAAGCTCCCACCGGTTGAGCTCCAACTAGTAAACTGGTAGCCGGTGTTGGCAGTCGCCGTGACCGGTATAGTTGCGCCCGAGGCAAAGTAGCTGCCCGAAGCCGGCGTGACCGAACCATCGACAGACGGCGAAGCCTGCGTGGTTAACTGATATTCCGTGTTGAAGCTGGCGGTGTAGGTGGTAGTCGAACCCGGTGCGGCCACCGAATGCGATTGCCCGCCGCTATCCGACCAACTGCCGAATACTTCCTCCGACCCTCCAGATACGTTCTGCGGCGAGGTGGTTGCGATAGTATGCGATGATCCTACGACCCAGTTGAAGCTTTGCGACGCGGTGTAGTTAACGTTGTCGACTGTGAAGGAAAGCCCGGCCGGACTCGTGGTGACGGTGACGGAAACGAGAATATCGATCGGAGTGCTGACTGGCTGGTTGTCGACCGTGGCTGTGCCCGATCCCGTACCTGAGGTTGACCCAGCGGTGTAGGTAGAGGTCGCCTGGCCGCTGGTGAGTGTGGTGCTGGTCGGGTTCACGCTGCTATCCAGCGTGCCGCCGAAGGTGACGGGAGTGCCGTTGGGAACGCTAAATCCGCCCGTGCCGCTGGAATTATGGGTGAGATCGGCGGTCAGGGTCGAGGTGGCACTTGGGTCGATCTGAGTTGGATTCGCGCCGACGCTCAACACCAGCCAGGGGTTGAAAGTAAAGCCCGAGCCGCCCTCTGCCGTATCGAAGAAGACCGTATCGCAGCCGCTGGCTCCGGGACCGCCGTTACAGCCCCACCAGTTGTTGGTAACGGTGTTGACCAGGCCAACCGAATAGTAGCCGCTGGCGGTAGCGGAAGACGCGCTCACGCTATTCCCGACGATGCGGGAGTTACTTACCGAGAATGAGTCAGTACCGCCTCCTTCTGCATCGATGCCGCCGCCGGTTGCCGCGCCGCTTGAAGAGGTGGATGAGGCAGTGTTTCCCGTGAAGGTCGAGCCCGTGACCGAGCCGTTGAAGCCGGCGGCGCCTTCGAAAAAGAGGCCGCCGCCGTTTGCGTTTCCGTCATTGCCGCTGCTGGCGGAATTGTCGCTAAAAGTCGAATTGGTAATGGTCGCCGATCCCGACACCTGGCTCCCGTTAATGGCGTCCTCTACCTGGACGGCCCCGCCTTGGGCGCCCCCGGTGCCTGAGGCGGTGTTTTGAGAGAAGGTGGAACCCGTGATGGACAACGAGGACCCTGTATAAACAACCGCACCGCCCATCGTTCCAGCGGCGCTCGTCGCCTTGTTGTTGTTGAAAGTGACGTTGGTTAGGGTGAGTGTGTCACCGGTCGCGCCCCCGGCGAGAATTGCGCCGCCGCCGTTGTCCAGGCAGTCAAGGCCGGAGTCGGTACAGTTGCCTGACTGGAGGCTGAGATTCTGGATGGCAAGGGGCATGTTGCCATTCAGTTCTTGATCGGCTTCGATGATGCGGCTGCCGGTTGCGGTCTGCTGAATGAGGGTGCTGCCGGCTCCAGCGCCGGAGATCGTGATGTTATTGCCGTTCTGAATGCCGACCTGAAGCTCCGGCGAGGAAGAAGCTGAGCCGCTGCCGCCGAAGGTGCTGATGGCAAGGTCGTAAGTGCCCGCGGGTACATTGATGGTGACGGTGGAAGCGCCATTGTTATTCGCGATACAAACCGCTTCGCGCAGGCTTAACGTGGAAGGTGGGGTTGTGACCGTGCTGTTTGTCGCACAGGCGTTTACGCTGTCAATGTCTGCGGTGGTGTTGACGTTGAATGTGGGGTCGGCGGCGGCGGATACAACCATGGGGGCCGACTGCGCGGAGGTTAGCACAACGATATCGCGCGAGGCATTGATCTTCTGCGGCAGAGCGAGAGCAGCGACGGGAGTGCTGGAGAACGAAACCGCGGCACTGGGGCTGGCCGTTTTGCCGGAGGTATCGAGAATGTTGAGCTGGTTGCGGCCAATGTCGAGCACCATCACGTCATGAGTGGAAGACTGGGCGATGTGCGGCGAGCTGAAGGCCGAAGCTGAAAGCGGAGCCGCAGGTGCCGATCCGCTGTAAGGCAATTGCTTCGCGACTGTCCACGCTCCGAAGGCGGTTGGATTCGACGGCTTATGCGCAGCCTTTGGCGAGTAAGCCTTGCGGCGGGCGGGAATCTCTGCGGCGGTCAGCGGAGCGGTATTCAGGATTCCGTGCTGAAGAATCTGGACAGAACCATCGTCGGCCAAAACGGAAATCTCGGTGCGGCCATCCTGGTCCCAGATAAAATCACCCAGCGCCAAGCCCATAACTTGGAAGGGGACAGTTATAGTTTCGGTCTGCGGCTTGGTAGATAGGACGTTGTAAATCAAGGCAATGTTCTTGCCGGCGCCGACTGCGATATCCGCGCCGCCGCCAAGATTTCCCCAGGCAACCGAATCTCCGGGAGCGGCCAGTGGGTGGGTCGCACCGGCGATCATGCCTCCGGTACTCGAAGACAGAATCGCCAACTCAGATCCGTTCGGATTGTCCAAGCTCACGGCCACATGACCGTCGGGCGAAGCTGCCAACGCTCGGACTTGCCCGGTTACTGGAACGATCTGGGCGGGCATCAGGTTGCCGGTTCCGTCTCCGGCGAGCAAGTAGAGATTCCCGCTGCCTTTTGTGCCAACCAAGACATCCTGAAAACCGTCGCGGTTGAAATCTCCAGTGGCTAATAGGTCGGGTGATTCAGGAACGCTAAAAACCCGAGCCTTCGAAAGAAAAGTGGGTGCAATGCTACCGTGAATGGCCTTTGGATAAAGAGCCGGATTGGTAGGAGAAAAGGCATCCTTGTTGCCGCGAAATAGAGCGACTACACCGCCATTTCCCGTGGAATATCCTGCCACAACGTCGATGGCGCCGTCGGCATCGAAATCCCCCGCAGCCAGCGCGGTAGGGATTGCCGAGCCATTTTGCAGCGCCCCTACGGCATCGCTTGATCCTATATAAGTCACCTTAAGGCTCTGCGGGTTCTTTAAATTGACCAGAGGTTTGCCTGCGCTCGGCAGCACGGTCGCAGTGACACTCGCGGCCCTGGTCCGGGAGAGAGGAAAATAAGAGAGTGAGACGAGGGTGATGATGGCAAGCAGAAGAAGAGACGAAGAACGGCTGACACGACGGCGCTGAGTCATGAAGATCTCCACACCGCAAGATCAGTTCTGTACCTGCGTGGGAGGGAGCCGCGGCTATACAGATACGCTTGCGGGCGTCTGGTTAACTTGAATTTCCCGTGGGTTCGGCCCATGTACTCTGGCTTCTTAGGGGGAACTCCCTAAGGGGCGCGGTACGCATGGTCCTCTGTTCTTGCAAAGAAGTCAAGATGAAACAACT
>Ga0209530_1001457_pt1 | contig 10589 bp, 6 predicted proteins | sample BlaSpr_A8_Ref_O1_FD_187987 | JGI IMG/M metagenome (GOLD analysis project Ga0209530, IMG submission 187987) | Forest soil microbial communities from Thunder Bay, Ontario, Canada - Black Spruce, Ontario site 2_A8_Ref_O1 (SPAdes) (version 2) | ecosystem: Environmental > Terrestrial > Soil > Boreal...
GGAACCGTCCCCCCGGACCCCCGCGGCCGACCGGGGGGAACCGTCCCCCCGGACCCCCGCGGCCGACCGGGGGGAACCGTCCCCCCGGACCCCCGCGGCGGAGGATCCCGCCGCCATCAGCACCGGCCAGTCCATCCCGTACCTGGCCGCCATCGCCCGGTTCGCGGCCGCGCTGACCGAACGCGGCCGCGTGCTGCCCGTACTGGCCGCCGAGGACGGCGGCTACTGCGCCCGCTGGCGACCCGTGCTGACCGGTTCGGACCTGGAGCGCGCCCGCGACCTGGCCGCCGCGATGCCCCCGCTGTGCCGCGCCGCCGTAGCCGACAACCCGCAGGCCGATAACCCGCGGGCCGACGACCCCGCCGCGCTGTTCACCGCCGCCCTGTCCGCCCTCACCGATGCCGCCGTCAGGACCCGCCTGCCCGCGCCGCTGCTGCCTCCCAGGCGCGGCCGTGCCCCCGCCCGTATCTCAATATCAGAACGATTTGTGGTATCTCTCACCGCGATCGATGCCAGGATCCAGGTGGCGACGCCCCAGGATGAGGCCGAGGCCAGGGACCTCGCCGCCGAGCTGGCCACCTGGCTGGACAGCGCGCGGATGCCGGCCGGTCCCGTACGCACCTGCTTCCGGCTGACCGAGCCCGTCGATCCCGGCAAGGACACCTGGCGGGTCACGTTCACCCTGCAGTCCACCGAGGACCCGAGCCTGATGGTGTCCGCCGCGGACGTGTGGGCGGGCGCCGCGAGCATCGGCGGCGGTGGCGATCCCGTGGAGCAGCTGCTGGCCGGTCTCGGCCGCGCCGCACGGCTGTTCCCCGAGCTGGCGAAGGCCCTCCAGGCCGCGGCGCCGCGGTCGGTGCCACTGGATACCCCCGGCGCGTTCCAGTTCCTGAAGCAGACCGGGCCGCTGCTGGCCAGCGCCGGCTTCGGTGTGCTGCTGCCGGACTGGGTGCGCAAGGCACGGCTCGGGCTCAAGCTGACCACCAGGACCAAGCGCACAAGCTCGGCCGCCGGCGGGGCTGCTCCCGGCAAGTTCGGCATGGCGGATCTCGTCGACTTCCGCTACGACCTGGCGGTCGGCGATGATTCGCTGGATGCCGATGAGCTGGCCGAGCTGGCCAGGCAGAAGGTCCCGCTGGTCCGGCTGCGCGGGCAGTGGGTGGAGCTGGACGAGGTGCACCTGACCGCGGCGCTGAAGTTCCTCGAGCGCAACAAGCCGGGCACGATGACCGCGACGGACGCGCTGGCGGCCGGGATGGGGCTGCGGCCGCCCGAGGATGAGGACGTGCCGCTCGCCGCTGTCGACGCGGACGGCTGGCTCGGCGATCTGCTGTCCGGCCAGGCTGACCAGCGCCTGCAGCCGGTGCCGGCCCCGCCGGGCTTCACCGGCACGCTGCGCCCCTATCAGGAGCGGGGGCTCGCCTGGCTGTCCTTCCTCGGCGGACTGGGCCTCGGCGGCGTCCTGGCCGACGACATGGGCCTGGGCAAGACCATCCAGCTGCTGTCCCTGGTCGCCGCCTCGCCGGGCTCGGGACCAACCCTCCTGATCTGCCCGATGTCCCTGGTCGGCAACTGGCAGCGTGAGGCGGCTAAGTTCACCCCCGATCTACGCGTGCACGTACACCACGGCGCCGACCGCCTCGATGGGGACGAGCTCACCGAGGCGCTATCCAGCGCGGATCTGGTGCTCACCACGTACGGCGTCGCGACCCGGGATCGTGCCGCCCTGTCCGAGGTCACCTGGGCACGGGTCGTCTGCGACGAGGCACAGAACATCAAGAACCATACGACCAGGCAGGCGCAGGCGGTCCGGGCGCTGCCGGCCGCGACCAGGATCGCGCTGACAGGCACCCCGGTCGAGAACCGGCTGTCCGAACTGTGGTCGATCATGGACTTCACCAACCCGGGGCTGCTCGGCCGCGCGGAGGCATTCCGCCGCAAGTACGTGATCCCGGTGGAGCGCGATGCCGACGCGGACGCGACGGCTGCGCTGAAACGGCTCACCAGTCCGTTCTGCTTGAGAAGGCTGAAGACGGACCGGAGCATTATCACGGACCTGCCGGAGAAGCAGGAGATGAAGGTCTGGTGCAACCTGACCGCCGAGCAGGCCAGCCTCTACCAGGCCACCGTCGAGGACATGCTGGCGCGGATCGAGGCGGCGGAAGCCGAAACCGGCGAGCAGAGCATCAGCCGGCGCGGGCTGGTGCTGGCCACCATGGCCAAGCTGAAGCAGGTGTGCAACCACCCGGCGCATCTGCTTGCGGACGGGTCCCGGCTGCCGGGGCGGTCGGGCAAGCTCGCCCGGCTTGAGGAGATCTGCGACGAGATCGTGGCCGAGGGCGACAAGGCGCTGTGCTTCACCCAGTACGCCGAGTTCGGCCGGATGCTGCAGCCGCACCTGGCCGCCCGGCTCGGCTGCCCGGTGCTGTTCCTGCACGGCGGGACGCCGAAGAAGCAGCGTGACGAGATGGTCGCGTCCTTCGGCGACCTGACAGAGCCCGCGCTGTTCCTGCTGTCGCTGAAGGCGGGCGGGACCGGGCTGAACCTGACCGCAGCGAACCATGTGATCCACGTGGACCGGTGGTGGAACCCGGCGGTGGAGGATCAGGCGACGGACCGTGCCTTCCGCATCGGGCAGCGGAAGAACGTCCAGGTCCGCAAGTTCATCTGTGTAGGCACACTCGAGGAACGCATCGATGATATGATCGATTCAAAGAAGGCGCTAGCGGATCGGGTCGTAGGTACCGGCGAGGGCTGGCTGACCGAGCTGTCCGTAGCGGACCTGCGAGCCGTCCTCACCCTGTCGCCGGAAGCAGTCAGCGAGTGAACCGGGGGGCGCACACCTCGTGAGCTCGTCGTGGTGGGAGAAGTCGGGGCCGCCGCGCCGGGTTGAGGGCGGCATCCGGGCCAGGAGCCAGCGCGGCGCGATCGGCACGCAGTGGTGGTCGCGGCGGTTCATCGGCGTGCTCGAGTCGTACGGGATGAGCAGCCGCCTGGCGCGCGGGCGGTCGTACGCGCGGGCCGGTCAGGTGCTGGAGTTCACCCTCGCCGCGGGCAAGGTCACCGCCCTGGTGCAGGGATCACGGGCAAAACCCTACGAGGTGCGCCTCGGGGTGAAGCCGCTGACCGCGGCGCAGTGGCGCCGGGTTGCGGAACAGCTGGCCGGCGCGGCGCTGTTCCGTGCCAAGCTGCTGGCGGGGGAGATGCCGCACGAGATCGAGGAGGTCTTCGCGGACTGCGGCACGCCGTTGTTTCCCGAGGACGCCGACGATCTCGATATGCGGTGCAGCTGCCCGGACTGGGGGGTCCCGTGCAAGCATCTCGCCGCGGTCTGCTACGTGCTCGCCGAGGCGTTCGACGCGGATCCGTTCGCGATGCTGGCCTGGCGTGGCAAGGGACGCGACGAGCTGCTCGCTGCCCTGCGGACCACCGCTGTCGTGCCGGAAAAGCGCGCCACCTTCGAGGTGGCCGCCCGGCCGCTTGCCGACTGCCTGGACAGCTTCTACGCTGCGGGTATGAGCGTGGCCAGGCTGCGCGCACCCGCGGCCGCGGGGCAGCGCGGCGCCCCGGACCTGATCCTGCGCATGTTCGAGCCGCCCGCCATCGTGGTCCGCAACAAGGACCTGGCCGCCATTCTCACGCCGGCGTACCAGGACCTTGCCGCGGAACCGTAACTCAGTCCTCGGCGGGTGCCCAGACCTGGCGCATGGCCTCGGGCAGGCCCCACCAGCCGAGCGGGGTGAGCCGGTCTTCGGCGTCGATCGCGCCGAGCACCTGCCATAGCGCGGTGACCGGCAGGAACAGGCTTTCCATGCTGAGCTCGTCGAACGGCTCCAGGTCGTCGTCATCGAACTCGATCTCCTCCAGATCGATCTCGGTGATGTCGCCCTCTTCGTCGATCGCGACGGCTATCTCGACGACCTCGGCCGTGTCGTCCTCGTCGTCTGGGTCGAAGTCCCGGACGTAGGAGGCCAGGTCGGCGGCGGAGGCGGAGACGCCGGGTCCGCCGGTGGCGATCGCGCTGGTCACCGCGAGCCAGTCGAAGTGGTCGATGGCGCAGATCGACGCGATCGCGCTCTCGGTGTCGCTGGGCTCGTCGTCGCCGAACTCGTCCTCGTCGTCCTCGGCGTCGGGATCCCAGTCGTCGTCATTCCCCATCGGGGATGCGACGCCCGCGGCCAGGGTGAGCCACAGCTCGGTGTCGTCGGCGGGCAGGTCTTCGGGGTCGAGGCCACCGCATTCGATCAGCAGCTCCGCCGGCCAGCCAGGCGCGGCGATGATCTCGCGGAGCTTGGCGCAGGCCTGTCCGAGCGCCTCCGCCGGCACGGGACGGTCACCTACCTTGGCGAGCAGCGCGTCCAGGACGCTGAGCGCCTCGGCGTCCGCGGCGTCCCACTCGGCGAGGAACTCCTCGTCCTGCTCATCGAGCAGCGCATCCATCGGCACCCGGCCGTCCGGCAGCGCGGTGGTCATCCACCGCTCCTGGATCTGCGTGTAGGCCCGCAGCGCGGCGGGATCCCCGGTGGCCAGGGCGTCAGGGTCGATGTCGTCGGCCGCGAGCCGGTCCTCCAGGTGGGTGACCAGCCGGGTGTGCATCTCCTCGGCCAGCTCGCTCCGCTCGGACTGATCTTCCCAGACGTGCAGGCCGATGATCCCGTTCGGCTCGGTCCCGGTGGCCTGCAGCCACGCCCGCACGTCCCCGACGGTGGCGTCTCCGTCGTCGATCAGGTGCAGGGTCTTCTCCGCCGAGGACCAGAACGCGGCCGACAGCGGATTCCCGGCGGCGAGCATGCCACGCCTGATCCCTGGCAGCCCGGAGAGGGCGTCGTCGGCTGGTACAGCCAGCATGGCGAGGGCTACATCGCGTCTGGTCAGCCCGGAAAGCGGGCGGGCTGCCAGTTCGGCGATCTGATCTGCGTCAAGGTTCACGCTCGAAGCGTACGCCTCACAGTAGCTCGGTGCCGCCGAGATATGGCCGCAGCACGTCAGGTAGCCGGATCTGCTGGCTGGCGTCCTGGAAGTTCTCCACCAGCGCCGCGAGCAGCCGCGGCGTGGCGATCGCCGTGTTGTTCAGCGTGTATGCGAATTTCACGGTGCCGTCGGTGTCGCGGTAGCGCAGGTTGGCCCGCCGGGCCTGCCAGTCGTGCAGCGACGAGCAGCTGTGCGTCTCGCGGAAGGTGTCGAGCGATGGCATCCAGGTGTTGATGTCGTTCATCCGGTACTTGCCCGCGCCCATGTCGCCGGTCGCGCATTCGAGCACCTCGTAGGCCAGGCCCAGCCCCTGCAGCAGCTGCTCCGCCGCGCCGAGCAGCTCGGCGTGCCAGCGGTCGGACTCGGCGTCGTCGGCCGCGCAGATGACGAACTGCTCGACCTTCTCGAACTGGTGCACCCGGAGCAGGCCGCGCACGTCCCGTCCGGCGCTGCCCGCTTCGCGGCGGAAGCACGGCGAGATGCCGGCATACCGGATCGGCAGCTGCTTGAAGTCGAGGATCTCACCGGAGTGGAATCCCACCAGGGCGACCTCCGCCGTGCCGGCCAGGTACAGGTCGTCCGCGGTGATCGCGTAGGTTTCCTCGCGGTGCATGGGGAACTGCCCCGTGCCGATCAGCGCCTCCTCGCGGACCAGTGACGGCACCGAGATCAGCGTGAAGTCCCTGCCGTGCAGCAGGTCGAGCGCATAGGAGTGCATCGCGCGCTCCAGCAGGACGGCCTTGCCGGTCAGCGCGTAGGCGCGCTCGCCCGCCACCTTGCGGGCCCGGGTGAAGTCGGCCCAGCCGCGCTTCTCCAGTAGCTCCACGTGATCGAGCGGGGTGAAGTCGAAGGCCGGCGGCGTGCCGTGCCGCTTGATGACCACGTTCGCCGCTTCGTCCGGCCCGACCGGTGCGCCCGGCCAGGGGATGGTGGGGGTCAGCAGCAGCAGCGCCTCCAGCCGGCCGCCGGCCTCGCCCAGCTGCTCCCGCAGTGCCCGTATGTGCTCATCGAGCTCGGTGGATTCGGCTCTCAGCTCGGCGCGACGGGTCTCGTCGGCCTTGGCGAACTCCTTGGACGAGCTCTTGCGCCGGGTCTGCGCGAGGTCCAGCTCCTGCTGGAGCTTGCGGGTCCGCGCGTCGAGGTCGAGCAGCTCGTCCACGTCCACGTTCAGGCCCTTGACCCGGACGGCGGCCTTCACCGCGTCCGGATTCTCCCTGATAAATCGCCTGTCCAGCATGCTTAAGGTCAACCTTCACCGAGTTTGCCGCCACGTCCGCCACCGAAACGCTACCAGCGTGGGGCGGGTACCGTAGAGCTGCGAGGGGGTGCGCACGACGTGCTGGTGACGAACCATGTCCTGTCCGGGGTGCTGATCGGCATGGCGGCACGCAGGCCGGTGCCGGCCTTCGTGCTGGGGGTGGCGTCGCATTTCGTGCTGGACGCGTACCCGCACTGGGGTGACCACGGCATCGGCGAGCAGCAGTTCTTCCGGATCGCGCGCAACGATGGTCTGGCCGGGCTGGCTGCGATGGCCACCTTCGCGGCCGTTGCCCCGCCGGAACGGAAGCTGGCCGTCCTGGCCGGGATGGCCGGCGCGGCGCTGCCCGACATCGACAAGCCGGCCCGCCTGTGGTTCGGCCGGTCGCCGTGGCCGGCCCCGGTGAACCGGTTCCACGGCCGCATCCAGAACGAGTCCCCTGACCGGTTCCGCCGGGAGATGGTCAGGATCGGCGTGCTGGCCGCGGCGGCACTGATAACAACGGGTATCGCAGCCCGACGAGCCGCGCCATCTCGCCAACGGTTATCTCGAACATCGGGGCCGGGTCGCCGAGCGCGAAGACGAGATGGCCGAACACCTCCATCGACACGGTGCCGTAGAGCAGCACCCAGCAGCGCAGGAAGGTCAGTATCGCGCCGGCCGGCACGTCCGCGCCGAGCGCGTTGCCGTACCTGGTGAGCTGCTCCCGCAGGCCGGGGTCGATCTGATCCGGGTCCGGCACCGCGAACCTGGCCTTTTCCCACAGCTCGAGGAACAGCCCGAAGAAGATGCCGCCGAGCTGGAGTGCGCATTCGTCGGCGATGTCGTTCCTGCTGTCGTCGATGCCGGGCAGCGGAGCGCCGAAGATGAGCGCGAACTCGTCCTTATGGCGCAGGGCCCAGTGGCGGAACTCGTGGCAGGCCGCCGCCATCGCGTGGGTGAGCTTCACCGTGGGCTGATCGGAGTCAGGCACCTCGTCGAGGGCTCGGTTGATGTCCGCGCCGAGCTCGGTGAAGATGCTGGCGATCACGTGCCTGACCAGTTCCTCGTGGCTGGCGAAGTACCGGTAAAGCCCGGGCGCGGTCATGCCCATCTCGCGTGCGATGGCGCGCAGCGTCACCGATCCCGGCCCGTCCCTGACCAGTAGCCCGCGCGCCGTCTGGATGATCTCGTCCTTGGTGGCGGCACGCAGCCGGTCACGCCGCGACGGTGCTTCCGCACCGGCTGCAATTGTCACAGCACCCTCCTCTGCCCAGTCTTACCGCCCGGGAACGTCGTTGGCCAGTACCGATGCTAACCGCCTTGACACTAGTGAACGCCGTATGCAAAGTTATCAATGTAATCAGTTTACGCCGTTTACTTGAGTGATCAATTATCACCTTACGGGCAGGAACGGGAGTCAGGACATGTTCGAGGCGTGGGGACGAGCCTTGTACCGGAGGCGGCGGCTGACGCTTGTCGCCGCCTTGCTTTTCGTGGTTTTCGCCGGCGTATGGGGGACCGGCGTGTTCAGCAAGCTGAGCTCAGGCAACAGCTTCAGCCCGCCGGATAGCCAGAGCCAGCACGAGCAGAACCTGGCCGACCAGACCTTCGGCCGCAACGACGCCGACGTGGTGCTGCTGTACAGCAGCCCGACGCTGACCGTCGCCGATCCGGCGTTCCAGCAGGCCGTCAGTAGCCAGCTAGCGGCGCTGCCCAAGCATGATGTCGCTCGCGCGACCACCTACTGGTCCAGCCGGAATCCGGCCATGGTCAGCACGGATCGGTACGAGACCTACGCCGTGCTCCAGCTGACCGGCGGGGACGACGCCGCCAGGCAGAAGGTCTACAAGGACATCGAGGCCGACCTCAGCCGGCCCGTGCCTGGCCTGAGTGTCCAGGTAGGCGGCACTGTGGCGACCGAGGTCGCGATCAACAGCGAAGTCACCGCCGACGTCGCCAGGGCCGAAGGCTTCTCGATGCCGGTCCTGCTGATCCTGCTGCTGGTGATCTTCGGCAGCCTCGCCGCGGCCAGCCTGCCCGTCGCGATCGGCGGCATCGCCATCCTCGGGTCGTTCACCGTGCTTCGCCTGCTCACCCTGGTCACCACGGTCAGCGTCTACTCGGTCAACATCACCACGATCCTGGGCCTGGGCCTGGGCATCGACTACGGCCTGTTTATGGTGACCAGGTTCCGCGAGGAACTGCACCGCCAGCCCACTGTCGAAGCGGCGGTTGCCCGGACGGTAGCCACGGCCGGCCGTACCGTCCTTGTCTCCGGTGTCACCGTCGCTGTCGCGCTGACTAGCCTGATGCTGTTCCCGGAGAATTTCCTGCAGTCGATGGGCTTCGGCGGCGTGCCCACAGTCGCGGTGGACATGCTCGCCGCGTTGACAGTCCTCCCCGCTCTGCTCGCCGTCCTCGGTCACCGGGTGAACTCCCTGCGGATCCGCCGTTCTGTCGCCCGGGTGCCGAAGCCAGAAGAGAGCACCGCGTGGTACCGCCTGGCACAAGGGGTCATGCGCCGCCCGCTGATCTACGCTGCCGTGATCGTCGTCGGCCTGCTGGCGCTGGCTACCCCGTTCCTGCACATCTCCTGGGGCGGTACGGACGCGAGGTCGCTGCCGGCCGCCGCGTCCGTAAGGCAGGTCCAGGATCGCCTGGACAGCGACTTTCCCGCCAACTCCACCGCCCCGATAGAAGCCCTGGTCACGAACGCGAGCCCGGCCGCGCTGGCGCCCTACATCCAGCGCATCGACGCGATCCCTGGTGTCACCAGGGCCCAGGTCACGGCCAGCACGGACAGCTCCACCAGGATCGACGTCGGCTACCTGCCGGCCACGGTTTCGTCGCAGGCCCGGCACATCGTTACCCAGATCCGCGGCCTCGCCCCGCCGGCCGGCGCCACCGTCCTGGTCGGCGGTACCACCGCGCAGCTAGTCGATGAACTGCAAAGTCTCGGCGGTACGCTGCCGTGGATGGCGCTGCTGGTCGGTGTATCCACGTTCGTGCTGCTATTCCTCGCGTTCGGCTCGGTGGTGCTGCCGCTGAAGGCGATCGTGATGAACGTCCTCTCCTTGTCGGCGACGTTCGGCGTGGTCGTGTGGATCTTCCAGTGGGGCCACCTGTCCGGCCTGCTGGGCTTTACCTCGACCGGATCGATCGACCCGACGATGCCGATCCTGATGCTGGCGATCATCTTCGGCCTGTCCATGGACTACGAGGTGTTCCTGCTGTCCCGGATCCGCGAGCGGTACGACCAGACCGGTGACAACACCGCCTCGGTGGCGGCCGGCCTGCAGCGGACCGGCGGCGTCATCACTAGCCTCGCGCTGCTGCTGATCATCGTGATCGGGGCGTTCTCGGCCTCCGGCATCACGTTCATCAAGCTGATGGGCGTCGGCATGATCGTGGCGCTGATCGTGGACGCGTCGGTGGTCAGGATCCTGCTCGTGCCGGCCACGATGCGGCTGCTCGGCCGGGCCAACTGGTGGGCGCCCCCACCGCTGCGCCGGCTGTACGCCAGGTACGGGATCAAGGAGGAAACCTCAGGGCCCGCGCCGGTACCGGCCGGCGTGGAAGGCTGACCGGACGCTCCGCCGCCCGGCGGAGCGGGCCCGGCGGGTACAGTAACCACGCAGCCAGTGACTGGTGGCTGCGACCAGGCGCCCGTTCGAGGAGACCGACATGAACTCACCTGCCACCGTGCCTGAAGTGCTGTCGGCGGACCTGCCGGCCGGGGTGTTCCTGCTCGATGTGCGCGAAGACGACGAGTGGGCGGCGGGCCACGCGCCCGACGCGGTACACGTGCGGCTCGGTGACCTCGGCGCGCGGTCGGGCGAGCTGCCCCGCGACCGGGAGGTGTACGTGATCTGCCGCAGCGGCACCAGGTCCGCCTACGCGGCCCAGACGCTGGCCGTCGGCGGGCTGAGCACGATCAACGTCGCCGACGGCATGACCGGCTGGGCCGTGGCCGGCCGCCCCATGATCAGCGAAACCGGCGCCGAGCCCTACGTCGCCTAGCCGCGCCCCACCGCCCCACCGCCCCACCGCCAACGTGCCCAAGTGCGCGTTCGGGCCGGCAAGAATGAGCCCGAAAGCGCGCTTGGCACGCCAGTAAAGAGGAAGCGATGACCGACCGGTTCGACTACGACGAGTTCGGCCTCTTCCACGAGAACGCCGCCGAGTACGGTCTCCCCTACGCCCGCCCGCCCGTCGTCCGGCGGGTCTTCGCCGCGGTCGCCCCCGGTCGGCGGCTCAGCGCGCTGGCCTGGCAGGACGAGGACCCGGAACTGGTCCTAGTGCACGGCGGGTCGCAGAACGCCCATACCTGGGACACGGTGGCGATGGCGCTCGACCGACCGCTGCTGGCCATCGACCT
>Ga0209530_1001459_pt1 | contig 10564 bp, 10 predicted proteins | sample BlaSpr_A8_Ref_O1_FD_187987 | JGI IMG/M metagenome (GOLD analysis project Ga0209530, IMG submission 187987) | Forest soil microbial communities from Thunder Bay, Ontario, Canada - Black Spruce, Ontario site 2_A8_Ref_O1 (SPAdes) (version 2) | ecosystem: Environmental > Terrestrial > Soil > Boreal...
TACCGATCAGGAACTGCGCGGAATATACCCTGATGGAACTGAGATGCCCCATGAGGAGAAACGCTCCGGCTGCCAGGACACCCAGACTGGCGGCGAGCAGGGTGCGTTTGCGATGGACTGCGTCGATGGCCGCTCCCGCGGGGGTCTGCATGGCAACAGATACGAGCCCACCGAAGGTAAGAACATAGCCGACGCGACCCGGATTCCATCCGCTAGAAGCAAGATAGGCCGCCAGGAAGGGTCCGAGGCCGGTTTGGACATCGGCGAGAAAAAAATTCAGCCATTCGACTGCCCGAAGACTCCGCTGTTTTCCTAGCGTGGCATCACTCACGGCAGTTCCTCATGACTAGCCTAGAGCCTGAGTGGCCGGCGTGACAAGGCGAAGAATTCCAGAAGACGAATTTCGTCAAATGGCTATAATCTGCGGGAAGATGGGGAATTTGCGGACGCGAGGATTCATGAACAACATAGTTCGATTGGCAATTGTGGCGATACTGTGCTTGAGCGGAAGAGCAGGAGCACAAGAAACGAATGCGGCGGGATTTCAGCCGGTGCCGGAACTGGGCTACCGCGTGGTGGCTGATTTTTTTCACCAGCCGGATGGAATGACGGCGGGGGAGGCTTCGGGAGTGGCGTTGAATTCGAAGGGGCATATTTTTTTGTTTCAGCGAGCCACGCCGATGCTGAGCGAATACGACGAACATGGAACTTACCTGCGCAGCATTGGCGAAGGGCTCTTCACGCATCCGCACGGATTGCGAATCGATGGCGAGGACAATCTGTGGACGACAGATGACGGCAGCCATGTGGTGTTGAAGCTGAGCCCGGCGGGACGCGTGCTTCTGGTGCTGGGACGCAAGAACGTGGCGGCGGAATCGGACTGGCTGTTCAATCAGCCGACGGATGTGGCTTTCGCGAAGAACGGGGACATCTATGTTTCCGACGGCTACGGAAATTCACGGGTGGTGAAGTTCGACCGCGAAGGGAGATTCCTGAAGGCGTGGGGGACATACGGGACGGGACCGGGCGAGTTCAATTTGCCGCACAGCGTGGCAGTGGACCGCGAGGGGAATGTTTACGTGGGGGACCGCGAGAACAAACGGATTCAGATTTTCGATGCGGACGGGAAGTTTTTGAAGGAATGGACCGGCATTGGGTATCCGTACGGACTTTTCATCACCGCGGATCAACACGTTTGGATGATTGATGGAGGCTACGACCGGATTGTGGAGCTGGATCAAAACGGGAAAATTCTTGGCGCGCTCGGCGAACCGGGCCACGCACCGGGACAATTTGCGTGGGGACACTTCCTGGCGATCGGGAAAGACGGAAAAATCTACGCCGCGGATGTGCTGAATTGGCGCTTTCAGGTGTTTGTTCCGACAGCGCCAAGTGGCAAGATGGCGAAGTATGTGCCCACGAGGCGGATGTTCTGGGACCGCGTGGCTAGCACGGGCTGGTCCACTCGAACGAGCGTGCCAAAGAATTGAGGTTCCCTGTGGGAGGCGGCGCGACGGGATGACAGCTTAAACGCTAGGGCGAGGGATCGGGGACGACTTCGAGGGTGCTTTCTGTGGCGAGGTAGGCGTCCACTTTGACGGAGTCGGCCTGGCCCTTGTAGGTATATTTGGCGGAGCCGACGAGTTCGCCGGGAATGCCTACGTCCTTGCCGGTGCCGATGGTTTTAAAGACGCTGCGTCCGGCAGGGACCGTAAATGCGATAGATACGGCGCTGAGAGTGGAACCGGAAACCGGACTAACAATCAGCAAGCCGGGGATGTCGCGGTCGGACGTGTTGGTGAAACTGTAAGATTCCTTGGGGCGCTGATATTTCTGATCCGTCTCGACAGAGAAGATTTTGAAGTTGCTGAAATCGTGGCGGCGATAGTAGCGATGGTTGTGGCGTTCCCAGTAAAGCTCAGCGGATTTAGGCAACCAGAGCTGCAGATCGTGAGAGTGAAATTGGACCTCGCCATACTCGATGGAAAGACGCTCGTGCGTCAACTCAAGCTCTTTGACGGGCTTGACCAAATCCGTTTCCAAGCGCAAAACCTGATAGGTGCCGGCGTCAATCCACGCGCGGCCCTTTAGCGCAACGGAAGTGTAACTGCCCTTAAGGTTATAAGCTCGCATCCGATTCAGACGATCCGGGCGTTGCTCGAAACGAACCTGCCAAGCGGGATGTCCGTTCCATTGACCGAGCCCCTCGCACGAGAGCTTGAAGTCAGACACCATTACAGGATGAAAAATTCCGGCCAAGCCGGGCAATCCGTCCGTGGAGATTCCTTGCGGAAACTGAAACGGATTGACGACGCCATTGCGATACTCGTCGTACAAAAATCCCTGGAGACCATTCTGCGAGACCACGACGACGTATTCAAAAGACCGAGTTTCGCGGTCGCGCAGCACACCGGCCTTATCAACACTGAAGTGCGTGATGTGCTCGGTGGCGCTGAATTTTTCGAGATTGCTGATGAGTTGAGTCATGCGCTCGCCTGCACCGTGTAAAACTGCGGGCAGATCGCATGACACGCCGGGTGAAACGGCCGGGACGACTTCATCAACACCGGGCGGGATGGGGAAAGCGGCGTTCTCTTTTGCCGGAGCGAAGGGTGGTGCGGAAGGAGCATCCGCGGAAGAATCAGGCTTCATGACCAAGAACATGGTCTGGAGGCCGTGTCCCGGCTTGATTTCGACGAGTTGCTTTACGGAGACGAAACCGGGAGCGTTTGCCTCGACAGAATAGCTTCCGGGAGCGAGGTCGGAAAAGATGGTCTCGCCTTCGGAATCGGTGGCTTTTCCAGCGACGTCGGAGCCTTGAGCGCTGGCGACGCGCAGATTCAGCAAGCCGCTGAACGCAGAGTCGTCAGGAAGGCGCAGGCAAATTTTCAGGGACGGCGACTTTGTATTGGGAGCGTGCGGAGGGACGGAGCTTTCTTTGGAACCTTGCTGCGCGGAGAGCACACCGCATACCAAAAAAGCAGACAGCGTGAGCAGCAGACGGGAGACAAGACGGACTTGAGGGATAACAGCCTCCAGATCCTAAGTTCTGTGCATGAAGTTCAAAAGCAGGTTGCCACGGCACCGGAACGAACCGGCAATAATTGTGGGTTGATTTTGGCGCAGGTGGCAGAAAGATGCAATCAATAATCGCAGACGCGCGCGAATGGCGGCCTGTCGGGATGAATTGTTCGACGCGGAAGATCAAGCCAACGCTGTTAGAGGGCGCGCGAGGATGATTTTGAGAAGCTGTGGTCGCATAGCTACCCGGCGGAGATTAACCGGGCAGCGCGATGGCGACGTGAGATTACGCTCTGCGTACGAGCCAAACGATCAAGCAGATAATCAATAAGGTGCCGACCAGTCCGTATCCAAACATTGAAGCCTCCAGTGAGTGCAGGATCCTCGGAGTCAGGATCCAATGGAGTTCAGTTTGAACCACAGAGTTGGTGGCGTCTGTTCAATTTGGCACATAATACCGATAATTCGGAGAGCGAACGAAACGCGAGCTTGGTACAAGCTTGTCTTCAACCGGAAAGAGGCGGCGGGAGGCCGGCGCTACGAGGAACAGCGTTGAATTCAAAACGCAAGATAATCGCAACGGCGGGGTCATTGTGGCTGATCGTGAGTGTGGCGATTGTGTGCCGGGCTGGGTACGCGTACAAGCAGGCGCGCGAAATCCCGGCGCGGGCGCTGGCGTCGGTTCCGTTCGAGCAGGAGACGGGCAATATTGCAATGGCAATCGCCACGGGAAAAGGATACAGCTCGCCCATGCGGAGCGACACTGGGGCGACGGCGTGGCTCGTGCCGGTGTACCCGTTGATGGTCGCGGGGATTTTTGGTGTGTTCGGCGTGTTCACGCTGCACGCGTTCTACGCCGCAGCGACGCTGAACATATTTTTTTCAGCGGCGACTTGCGTGCCGATTTATTTTGCTGGAAGGCGAATCGCGGGGATCGGCGCGGCCAGTGTGGCTGCGTGGCTGTGGGCGGTGTTCCCGAACGCGATCGTGATTCCCTTCCAGTGGATCTGGGACACGTCGCTGACAGCGCTGCTTGCGGCGACGATTTTGTGGGCGACGCTGGCACTCGCTGAATCGCGGCGGATGCGTGATTGGTGCGCTTACGGATTCTTGTGGGGCTTTACTTTGCTGACGAATCCGGCGCTGGGCGCGGCGTTGCCATTTCTGTTGGGCTGGGCGGCTTACCGCGAGCGACGCGAAGTGCGCGGGCGATTCGCGAGGCCTCTAGCGGCGCTGGGTGTTGCGATTTTGTGCTGCGTTCCGTGGACTGTGCGGAACTACGCGCAATTCCACCGATTCATTCCGCTGCGGTCGAACTTTCCGTTTGAGTTGTGGATTGGGAACAACGAAGTGTTCGACGACCGCTCAGCAAATATCAATGCGCGCGTGACGCGTTACGGCGAGGCGCGGCGCTACGAACAGCTGGGCGAGACGGCGTTCATGGAGGAGAAATGGAATCTTGCGAGCGGTTTTATGCGAACGCACAAGCGGCTGGAAGTGCGGCTTACTGGATGGAGGTTCATGTCTTTTTGGATTGGGTCATTTCGTCCGGTGGAGGATTTTGAGAACGCGGACTCGGCGTGGATCCGGGCGATCTTAGCGCTGAATTTGCTGACGGCGATTGGCGGCGCGACTGGAATCGTGATGCTGTGGCGCAAACGAAGTCCGTATGCGTTTCCGGCTACGGCGTTCGTGGCAGTAGTTCCGCTGGTGTATTACGTGACGCATGCCTCGCTGCGTTACAGGCATCCGATCGATCCGATTGTGTTGATGCTGACGGCGGTTGCATTGACCGGTGCGAGACGATCAAAAATGACAACTGGGGATGAAGCGAGCGGGTAGCGCCTTAGTTTTGAGAGCGGCAAAATCGAGAACTCGCGGGAAGGGCGCCGCGAAAGGGCGGGCGCTACGCGCCGCCGTTTTTTTGTCGGAGCTCAAGCTCCGACCCCCTGAAAACCCGCGGCAGCGGATGCTGACGGCGATTGCAGTGACCGGCGCGAGAGGGGCGGGAGGCGTTGACTTGAGTGTGGGCGGTGGCCTAGTATCCGCAACTGAGGGCAATAATGAGATTGAGGATTGAGTGAATGAGCGACTGGGAATACATCCACGCGCACGCCGCGGAGCTGCTAACGCGGCTACATCAGTTTACGATTGTGAAGCAGCAGACGGACGGACACGTGACGTTTGCGATCACGGTGAAGGAGTTTGCGGTACCGCCTCCGGGGCAACGCATGCGGTTTTATGCGGAGGCGGACAAGGCGCTGAACCAAAAGACGGCTTCGTTTGTGCCCTGCGGGTGGGGAGATTCCTTGTTTTCGGCACTGGGGGATTGCGTGAAACTGATTCAGAACTTTCCGTATGAGGGAGAGGAGCGAGCAGCGTCGTGATCGTACATTTTTCAAAACGAACGGTGGAACCGGGAATAGCCGCACTGGAGATGAAAGGCAGCATTCACGCGGGGGCGGAATGTACGCGGCTGGAGCTGGAAGTGGATAAGATAATCGCGGCGAACGAGACGCGAGTGATTTTTGATATGGCGGGCGTAACGCACATCGATAGCGCCGCGATTGGTACGATCGTAAGATGCTTGACCAAGCTGAAGAGGGCCGGCGGCAAGTTGCGGATAGCTACGGCGCAACCGATGATTGTATATAGCTTGAAAATGACGAAGCTAGACACGCTGATCGAGATGTTTCCCACCGTTGATCAGGCAGCCGAAGGATTTATCGCGCCGGGCGCAAGCGCCGGTTAGCCAGGTCCGAAATACTTTCCGAACGCTCTCAAGAATTCCCGACCCCCAGCTGCTCTTGATGTTACTCCTGGACGGAAGATTCCCGCGCCTGATGATGCTAATCGGAAACACTCAAGCTTCGGAGTGGGGTTTGAATCAACCGCGGTGCAGATCCTGGCTGATAATGCGCTTGAACTCAGGATCATCGTGGATGCAGGCCAGGTCACCGTCACGAGCGGCCCAGTCCGGATTGCTGAAACCCGATTCGACGGCGCGACGGAACATGAGCAGCGCCTCTTCTTTCATTTCGACAATTCCGTAGGTGCATGCGGCGTTGTAAAGAGTATTGGGATCCTTCGGGCGCAGGGCGACAGTTTTCTCCAATTCGGCGACGGCTTCGCGAACCCTTTTCAGCGCACCAAATTGCACGGCCAGCAAGCTGCGCGCTCGCACGTCCTCGGGCACCAGTTCGATCTGTTGTTGCAGGGCGACCACGGCCTTTTCCCTCATCTTTCGCGAGGCTTCGGGGTCTCCCAGCGCCTGGAAACAATTCACCAGCGGAGGATACACGTTGTAATCGTCACCGGCAGCTTCCAGGACACGATCGGACAGCTCGGCGACTTCCTGGTACCTCCCCGAAGCGAAATAGGCGCGGAGCAGGACGCTATAGGCGCCTTCGCAATCCTGCTTGCGATCGACGGCTCGCTTGGCCCATTCGATGGCATCGTCGTATTTGTTTTGCGCGTAAAAGATTCGAGCCCGCGCGGCCAGCGCTTCGGCGAGTTGCGGTTCCAGCGCAATCGCACGATCCGCGGCGAGCGTGCCTTTTTCGATGGAACGGGGATCCTTGCCGTGCAGCTCATATTGCATGCCACAAACTTGCGCGATCCCGGCGTGGGCTGCCGAAAAATCCGGATCAAGGCGGATGGCGTGTTCGAACATCTGCATGGCGAACTCAAGATTCTCGCGTCGCGCGTAGCTGCGGCCCCGGAGCAGGTAGTCGTAGGCCTGCAGATTTTCCGTAGGCTTGCGCGCCATGGTCTTTTCTTCCTGAGGAGAAAGCGTGATGCGCAAGGCCTGAGCAATGCTGCGGGCGATTTCCTCCTGCACGTCAAACACATCCTTCAATTCCCGGTCGTATCGTTCCGCCCACAGGGGAAAATCGGTGGTGGCGTCCACCAGTTGAGCGTTAATGCGCAGGCGGTTCCCAGCGCGGCGGAGAGTGCCTCCCAGGATGTATCCGGCATTTAAATCCTGACCAATTTGTTTCGCGGTGGCAGGCTTGTCGCGATACGGAAGAATTGTGGCGCGGGGAAAGACCTGGAGTCCTTTGATTTTCAGGAGCTCGGTGATGATGTCTTCGGTCATCCCGTCGCGGAAATACTCATCTTCTTTTGCGCCGCTGAGATTTTCGAAATAGAGAACGGCCAGCGATTTTTGCGCGCGCGCCGCCGGAGCCGCAGTACGCCCCGAATCGGAGTCATGCTTCAGTCGCGTAAGGTCAGTGCGCATGCCTGCAGCGGTCTGGTAGCGGACTTCCGGACTCTTTTCCATGGCCTTGAGGATGATGGCGGAGAGTTCCGCCGGAAGACGCGGATTGAGGCGCGCGGGCGGAGTGGGAGTGCGGTTCAGAATTGCGTCGAAAATCACGGCGGAAGTATTCCCTGAAAATGTCTGGCGGCCGGTGGCCATTTCATAGAGCACGCTGCCGAAGGAAAAAAGATCGGTGCGATGATCGAGTTCCGAGCCGCGCGCCTGTTCGGGTGACATGTAGGCGATGGTGCCGATGGCTGAACCGGGAATTGTGAGATCGTCACCGGAGTGTCCTGCGGTCACTTCCCCCGTCTCGCCTACCTGGCGTTGCTGCGGGCCCTGCTTGGCCAAGCCGAAATCGAGGATCTTTGCGCGTCCTGAATGGGTGATGAAGATGTTCGCGGGCTTGATGTCGCGGTGCACGATGCGCTTGGTGTGGGCGACTTCCAGGGCATCGGAGATCTGGATGGCCAGTTCCAGCAATTCCTCAATCTCCATGGGCTTATTATTAATGCGATGCTTCAGGGTCACGCCCTCGAGGAGTTCCATGCAGATGAAGGGACGCCCCTCATGCTCCCCGATGTCGTAAATCGTGCAAATGTTGGGATGATTCAGCGCCGATGCGGCGCGCGCTTCGCGTTGAAACCGCTCCAGCGTGGCGTGGTCTTCGACCATATTATCGGGAAGGAATTTCAGCGCTACGCTGCGGCCCAGCCGCGTGTCTTCAGCCTTATAGACCACTCCCATGCCGCCCCCACCGAGCTTTTCTACAATGCGATAGTGAGAGACCGTGCGGCCGATGAAGGGCTGAGTGTTCGCCATGCGCGAGTAATCTTAAGTTGCCGGCTGAGGCAAGTCAAATTGACGAGCGTGCGGAGCGCTTCAGATTCGGCGTTGAATTCGCCAGGGCCTGGTCAGCGCACGTACAACGCACGTATAGCACATTCATAGAAAACGGGACCAAAGGTTCGCCGCGCCTACACATTGGGATTGACGCGTATAGATATAGAATGATATAGATATTGACATGGCTAGAGTCGATGCTCAAAAGTTTCTTCCACTCAAAACCCATTGGTTTCACATCATGGTATCGCTGGCGGGTGGGGAGCAGCACGGTTACGGGATCATGCAGGACGTCCTGAATCGAACTACCGGAAAAGTGCGTTTGTGGCCGGCGACGCTATATGGCTCGATCAAGCGGCTCATCGAGGCGGACCTGATCGAAGAATCAGACGAACGTCCGGCGCCGGAATTGGACGACGCGCGCCGCCGCTATTACCGGCTGACGACGCTCGGAAAGCGTGTGCTGGACGCGGAATGTGAACGCCTGCAGGAATTGGTTCGCTCCATTCGAGTGAAGCGATCCCTGGTGACGGAATGAATTTCGCGTGGCGGATCTACCGGCGGCTGGCGCAAGCGTTTCCGCACGAATTCAAATTGGCATACGGCGCAGAGGTGACGCAACTCGGGGAGGACGTCGTGGAAGAGATTGCCAAGAGACAAGGAGTCGCGGGGCTGATCCGGCTAATCGCGGACATCGCGATTCGCGTGCCGCTCGAATATCTGAGCGAAATGCGCGGCGACATGCGATACGGGTCGCGCGCGCTGATCAAGTCGCCCGGGTTTGCGCTGGTCGGTATCATTTCGATGGGACTCGCCATTGGACTAACGACAAACGTGTACAGTTCGAAATGGAAGTTGCTATTTCGTGATCTGCCGGCAGCGGCGAATGCCAAACACCTGGTGATGGTTCAGGAGTCGACGAATGGTGATCTCGCCCGTGTGTCGTATTACTACATCGAGCAGTATCGAGAGCAAAAGAGCCTGTTCGCCGGGGTCGCCGCATTTCAGAGCGGTGTCCCGTTCAATACCACCTTCCAAGGCGATCTGAATGCGAAACCCGAGCGCGTGTTCGGGCAACTTGTATCGGCCGATTATTTTTCCGTGCTCGGCGTCCAACCCCAACGTGGTCGAGTGCTCAATCCCGAACTCGACAAAGCGGGCGACGCGACCGCTGTGGTGATTAGCGACCGTTTCTGGCGCAATCGCCTCAATTCCTCACCCAACGCCCTGGGGCAAACGCTTCGCCTGAATGGGCAACTTGCCACTATCGTGGGAATTACGCCCAAAGGTTTCAATGGCGCCCTGGGCGTGAATCCCGCGGAGCTGTTTGTCCCGATTACCGCGCCGTCCGCGCTCGCACCGGAGCTCGCCAACGATGTTTTGCATCAACACAATGCCAAAGAGTTCCTGGCCATCATGTGCCTGGCACCCGGGGTCACGATTGAATCCGCGGAAGCGGGTCTCGACGCGATCACACGTAATCTCGACCAGCAGGATCCTTCCTCGCTAGTGCGCACGGACAAAGGCCGACGCGTATCGTTACTTTCAGCAGGCACCAACATACCGATGCCCCGGAAATTGAAGCCGGTGCTGGCTGGTTTTTTCATAATGCTGATGGGGCTGGTGATTGCGCTTGCGTGCATGAATCTGGCGAACATGCTGATGGCGCGCGGCGCAAATCGCCGAAAAGAGTTGGCGATTCGCCTGGCGATCGGAGCCAGCCGTTTTCGTTTGATTCGGCAGATGATGTCGGAAGGTATTTTGCTTTCACTGCTGGGCGGCGTGGCGGGATTTGTGTTGGCGTATGGCCTCTCGATGTTGAACTCTCACTTCACGCCTCCGACGACGGTGCCGTTCGAATCCGATTTTAGCTTGGACTGGCGCGCGGGAGTTTTTGCGTTCGGACTGGCGCTGGTGTGCGGCGTCGGATTCAGCCTCCTGCCCGCTCTGCAAGCTACGAAGGCGGATTTGACTCCGGCGCTGAAAGAAGGTTCGGCGCTGCGTTTGCCGGGTTACCGGCGCTTTGGCCTTCGCAATCTATTGATGGTGGCGCAGGTTGCGGCTTCGCTCATGTTGCTGCTGATTACGGGCTTTTTGGTGATAGGCATCAGCAAGACCAGCAGCATTCAAACCACATTCGATCCGAGCACGATGTATCTTTTGTCCATCGATCCGGTGCGCGACGGCTACGCTCCCGAAAAATCGCAAGCCCTGTTCGAGAAACTTACCGAACGCCTGAAGGCTTCCGGCCCTGTGCGCAGCATGGCATTGGCCGCGGATGAGCCCTTTTCGGCTAGAGATGACGATGAAGGCGTCCCGCTTATTGTGGAAGGCTCAGGGAAAACATCGGCGCTGCAACAGTCCGTGATTGAGGAAACCGTGGGCGCGAACTATTTTTCCACGCTCAGCGAGCCCATGCTGGCAGGACGAGAATTC
>Ga0209530_1001460_pt1 | contig 10564 bp, 10 predicted proteins | sample BlaSpr_A8_Ref_O1_FD_187987 | JGI IMG/M metagenome (GOLD analysis project Ga0209530, IMG submission 187987) | Forest soil microbial communities from Thunder Bay, Ontario, Canada - Black Spruce, Ontario site 2_A8_Ref_O1 (SPAdes) (version 2) | ecosystem: Environmental > Terrestrial > Soil > Boreal...
GCGCTTCTTCAACAAGTTCAAACAGTTCCGCCGCGTCGCCACCCTCTACGACAAGCTCCTCGACAACTTCATGGGCTTCGTCAAACTCGCCGCTATCGCAATCTGCCTCAAATAGTTAAATCGTCACTACGACCTAGGACCGGACCTAGGCTTTCAGGTCAATCTTGTGCCGCGAGGAGATCTTATTCACAATCGGTGCATGAAGCTTTTGATCGTCGATGACCATCCGGTTGTCCGGGACGGCCTCGCGGCCTTGCTGCGTCAGTTGGGACCGGAGGTCACGGTGCTCCTGGCCGAAGGCGGCTCGCAAGGTCTTGGCCTTGCCGACGGGCATCCCGATCTCGATCTTGTCGTTCTCGATCTGGCTATGCCCGACAGCGACGGATTCGCGACGCTTCAGGAATTCGGTAGGCTCCAGCCTCAGCTTCCGGTCGTCGTCGTGTCCTCGTCCGAGGACCCGCGCGATGTGCGCCGCGCGCTGGCTGCCGGCGCGCTTGGCTATGTTCCCAAATCCGCGCCGCCGCGAACCATCCTCGCGGCGGTGCAGTTCGTGCTCGCTGGCAATGTTTATGTGCCGACTTTATTGGCCGAGAATCCGGCTTTGACGCGGGACGAGGCCGGGGACGATGGCGCTCGAAAAAGTAATGTGAGTTTAACTGGCCGACAGACTGACGTGCTGCGGCTGCTTCGCGAGGGCCGTTCGAACAAGGAAATCGGTCGGAAGCTTGGTCTTTCTGAGAAGACCGTCAAGGTCCATGTCACCGCGCTCTTCAAGGCGCTGAACGTAGCGAATCGGATACAGGCGGCTGCGATGGCTGATAAGGTGGGACTGATTTAGCGCCGCTTGGATGAGCGCCAATCCGTGCGCGGCGTTCCCTACGCGGCACCAGGCCCGCCCGTTAATTGAAGGCGCCCGAGTGGCCGGCAGCACTGGGGAGAAGGGTCGGCTAATCAGGCTCATCCGCCCCTCGGCTCGCGCGCCAGCAAGCGTTCGGCCACTTCCTCCTCGGTCAGCCTCGCTTCATAGACCGAGCGCCACTCGATCACGCGCGCGGTCACGGTGGCGATGACGATCGCGGTGATCATCGGCAGGGCGAAGGCGCGCGCCTGGCCGGTCAATTCCATCATCAGCACCAGCGACGAGATTGGTCCCTGGGAGGTCGCCGCCAGCATCGCGCCCGCGCCCAGGAGCGCGTAGAGGCCGATATCGCCTCCCGGATGAACCCAGAGCCAGAGCTGGCCCAAGGCAGCGCCCGCGAGCGCGCCGGCGGCGAGCGAGGGCGTGAACAGGCCTCCGGGCGCGCCGCTCGCGACCGAGGCGACCGTCGCCATCGGCCGAATGAGCACCAGCACCGCCAGGGCGACCGGCTCGAGCGGATGCAGTAACAAGAGCTGGGCGACGCCCTGGCCGTTGCCGAGCAACTCGGGGAAGGCAATCGAGATGAGGCCAACGACCGCGAGGACCAGGGGCGGCGCGATGAACCGGCGCCAGTCTGAGGGACGAACGCGATAGGCCCAGCCGATCGCGCGGACAAATGCGACCGACCACAGACCGATGAATGGCGAGGCGATGACCGCCCAGAGGTACACGTCAGGCGAGATCGGGTAGAGCGGAACGCTATAGAGCGGCGCGTCGGGCACGATGAAACTCGCCGTCGTCGTGGCAATCAATGCGGCCGCAAGCGCCGGAACGATCAGCCGCAAAGCCAACGCCCCACGCAGGACTTCGAGCGCAAACAGCGCACCGCCGAGCGGCACGCTATAGACCGCGGCCATGCCGGCGCCGGCGCCGATGGCGACCACCAGGCGACGCTGTTCGTCCGATAGCTTCTGAAGGCTCGAGAACAGGTTGCCGAAAACCACCCCGAACTGCTTGGGGGCGCCTTCGCGGCCGAGTGGAACCCCCATGGCGACGATCACGATCGACAGCACCGCGCTGCCGAGCGTTTTTCCTGGCGGCATGCGGCCCGCTCGAAACCAGATTGCCGCGGTGACGTCGATGCTGTTGCCGCTCGTGAGGCGGGTCAACAGCCATTGGCTCACACTGACGGCGACCCCGGCGCCGAGCAGCAAACCGATGTGGCGCTCGGGGCTGGCCTGCCACGCCGCTTCGAGCAAAGCCGAAGGGCTAGCCGCGCCCCAGGCGAGGTCCTGAGCCGCGTCGAACAAGAGCGTCAGAAGGGCCGCGCCAACGCCCGCGCAGAGTCCGGTCAGAACAATAGCGATCCAGAAGCGGATGGCGCCGGGGTCGCGCAACGTCGCGGGAACTTTCGCGCCGGCGGCTGGCTCAGTCGCGTCCGAGGGGGCGGTCTCCGATCCCGTTTCCAAAGGCCGCCTCCGCGTGAGCGCGCCTATCGGCAAGCACGCATGAAACGCCTAGCGCGCGGCGTGGACGCCGCAAAGGCCATTCGCACCAACTTGCGCCCCTTCAAGCCTTCCTTTAAGCGCGAGCCCCATGAATCGCGTCGACTCGGGCCTGTGAGCGGAGCGCCTGTGAGCGAGGCGCCGAAGCCTGTCGCCATCATCATGGGCAGCCAGTCCGATTGGGCGGTCATGCGCCGCGCCGCCGAGACGCTCGAGGCGCTCGGCGTCGGCTATGAAGCGCGCATCGTGTCCGCCCATCGCACTCCCGATCGGCTGGTCGCCTTCGCCAAGGGCGCGAAGGCCGCAGGCTTCAAGGTCGTCATCGCCGGCGCGGGCGGCGCCGCGCACCTGCCGGGCATGACCGCGGCCATGACCATGCTTCCCGTATTCGGCGTGCCCGTGCCATCGAAGGCGCTATCGGGTCAGGACAGCCTCCTGTCCATTGTCCAGATGCCGGCGGGCGTTCCCGTCGGTACCCTCGCAATCGGCGAGGCCGGCGCCGTCAATTCCGCGCTGCTCGCCTGCGCCGTCTTGGCGCTGAGCGACGAGGCGCTTTCGGTCCGTCTCGAGGCGTGGCGGGCGAAGCGGACGGCGGAGGTCGCCGAACACCCTCGAGATGACGCCCAAAAATCCGAGACCGCCGGGCGATGATCCTACATCCCGGGGCGACGATCGGCATTCTCGGCGCGGGTCAGCTCGGACGCATGCTCGCCATCGCCGCGCTCAAGGTGGGGCTGCGCACCCACATTTTCGCTCCTGAGGCTGAAGCCCCAGCCTATGACGCGGCGGCCGCGCGGACCATCGCCGCCTTCGACGATGAGGCGGCGCTCGGGCGCTTTGCTCAAGGCGTCGATGTCGTCACCTTCGAGTGGGAGAACGTGCCCACGTCCACGGTCGAATTTCTTGCTGAGCGTCTGCCGGTCCGTCCGGGCGCTCGTGCGCTGGCGCTCACTCAGGATCGGCTGACGGAAAAGACGTTCCTGCGCGATCTCGGCCACAAGGTCGCGCCCTTTGTCAGCGTCGAAGATGCAGGCGCGCTCGTGCGCGCGGTCGCCGAGCTCGGCCGTCCCTCGATTCTCAAGACCCGGCGGCTCGGTTACGACGGCAAGGGCCAGTCGCTGATCCGCGAAGGCTCCAATGTCGCCGCGGTCCACCGCACGCTGGGCTCGGCGCCGATGATCCTCGAAGGCTTCGTTACGTTCGAGCGCGAAGTCTCGGTGATCGCGGCGCGCAGCCTCGAAGGCGAAATCGCGGCTTTCGACCTCTGCGAGAACGAGCACGAGCGCCACATACTCGCGCGCACCCGTTCGCCGGCGCGCGTCAGCGCCGAGACCGCGGTCGAGGCCAAGCGCATCGCTGCCTCCGTGATTGGCGCGCTCGAGTATGTCGGCGTGCTGGCGGTCGAGATGTTCGTCACCCGCGATCACCACGGCCATGAAGCGCTGGTCGTCAATGAGATCGCGCCGCGCGTCCACAATTCCGGCCATTGGACGCTCGAGGGCGCGCAGACCTCGCAATTCGAGCAGCATATCCGCGCCATCGCCGGCTGGCCGCTTGGCGGGACGGCGCGTCGTGGCCGGATCGAAATGCACAATCTGATCGGCGAGGACGCTGAGGACTGGCGCGACATCCTCGCCCAACCGGATCTCGCTCTGCATCTTTACGGCAAGCTCGAGATCCGAGCGGGCCGCAAGATGGGCCATGTCACGCGCGTCTTCCCGGAGACGCCGAATCCCAGCTGAACGCGCCTTGACAGGCTCGTCCGCCCGTCCTTATAGGGGCGGCTCGCTTTGCGCCGATGGTTTTTAGGCGTCGATAACGGCGGGATAGCTCAGCTGGTTAGAGCGGCGGAATCATAATCCGTAGGTCCCCAGTTCAAGTCTGGGTCCCGCTACCATTGATTTTACTGGTGCTTAACGCCCCGTCGTAGGACGGCGACATCTGGGATCAATTGGAGCCGCGGCCTTTTCGGCGACTCAGGATCTGTGCGGTTGATCGAGCTTTTCGCGGACATATCCAGAGCGCGTGCTGACGAGGTGACGGGAGCTCTTATTATTGCTTCGAGGCCTGAGGCCGACATTACGCGACCTTCCTTGGCGCAGTCTGAAATTCACGCTCGAGCAACAGCGCCACGCTCCCTTTCGACCCTCCCTGGGCATGATTTCTCGCCACTGACGCGAGTTTGACACCGCGTCGGTTCAGCGTATTGTCTCCTTGCGCATTGTTTCAGGCGCGGAAGCCGGTGTAAGTCCGGCACGGTCGCGCCACTGTGATCGGTCGTCTTCGGCCGAGAGTCAGACCTGCTCCTGGAGCCAAGCGCGTCTCGTATGGGGACGCGAATCCCCCAGGAGTTTGATATGACAGCTTCGACATTTGCTCCCGCCGCGGCACGGCCCGCTGCGATCCCAATCCGCGAATTGCTGCCCTGGGTCATTTTCGCCGGCCTGATTTGCCTGCTCGGCGTCTATTTCGTCGGCGCGGAGGAGGGTGCGACTTCGATCATCAAGGGCATGTACGTGCATGAGTTCGTGCACGACAGCCGCCATCTGCTCGGCTTCCCCTGCCACTAACGCGCCGGCTGTTCGGACTCCGACGGGCGAGTCCGGATCCGCGAAGATGAGTTGGCTCGAGCAAGCCGCGCGGCGACTGAGCGAGCTTGCCGTTGAGGATAATGACAATGACGACAGGATCCTTGTTGTGGCGGGGAATGATCGTTGGCTTTTTCGCCGGCCTGCTCGCTTTCGGCATATTGAAAACGATAGGCGAACCCGCGGTCGACAAGGCCATCGCTTTTGAGAGCGCGATGGACGAAGCGAAGGCCAAGGCTGAGCACGACGCGGCCGTGGCGAAAGGCGAAACCCCGCCGCCTTATGAAGAAGAGCCGGAGCTGGTCAGCCGGCCCGTCCAAGGCGGAATCGGTCTCTTTACCGGGGCAATGACCTACAGCATCGCTTTCGGCGGCTTGTTCTCGCTTGCTTTCGCGATCTGTTACGGCCGGATGGGGAACTGGAGCCCGCGCGTGACGGCTGCGCTGCTCGCGCTCAGCGGCTTCCTCGCCGTCTACGCCGTCCCGATCCTCAAATATCCGGCCAATCCTCCGTCGATTGGCAACCCCGACACGATTGGTCTGCGCACCGCGATTTACTTCGGCATGATCCTGCTTTCGCTGGCCTCCATGATTGCCGCCTGGAACGTCCGCAATCGTCTGGTGGAGCAACTTGGCGCGTGGAATGCGACGATCGTCGCCGCAGTGGTCTTTCTTGTCGTGGTGGTCATTTTCGCTCTCGTTATGCCTCCGCTGGACGAGGTTCCCGAAGGCTTCCCGGCCGTGGTGCTGTGGCAATTCCGCATGGCGTCGCTCGGCGCGCAGGCGATGCTATGGACGGTGCTCGGGCTCGGTTTTGGCGCTTGGGTCGAACGCGATTTCGCCGAGGCAAGGGTCAGCCGGCTACAAGCGGCCTACTAAGTAGCGGGGCGCGGGTCCTATGACCGCGCGTCTCGACCTGCTCGCGCATGGCGCCTCGTCGGCGACCCGCGGGGCCCGGTTTCCCTGTGACGAAGCGCTCGAGGCCTCGGCCATCGGCGCGCTCGAGGCCTTGCGCGGCCGGTTACGCCCCTATGCTCAGGTTCTGACCTCGCCGGCGCGCGCGGCCCGCGAGACGGCCGCGGCGCTGGGCTTGGACGCCGAAGTCGAGACGGCGCTCGGCGACTGCGACTACGGGCGCTGGCGCGGTTTCGCCTCGAAGGATGTTGCTGAGCGCGAGCCGGGCGGCTTCGCGGCCTGGCTTCAAGATCCTGAATCCGCGCTGCACGGCGGCGAGTCCTTCGCAGCCCTGATCGATCGAGTCGGCGTCTGGCTCACGCAAGCGCTGGCGCGCGAAAGCGCGACGCTGGCTGTCACGCACTCGGCGGTCGTTCGCGCTGCGATTGTGAAGGCGCTCGGCGCCGGTTCCTCGGCCTTTGCTCGGGTCGATGTCGCGCCGCTCTCGCTCGCCCGACTGAGCGGTCATGGCCAACGCTGGAACCTCGTGGCGCTCGGGCCTTTGGAAGGCCTGTTGTGAGAGGCGCGTTCGTCGTTCTCATGGCGGCGCTCCTCATGTCCGCGACGTCGGTGCCGAGCGATGCGCATCGGATCTCCACGCACAGCGGGCCGCCGCCGCAGGGCGTCTCGATACCCAGCCTCACGCACGGCCAGATGGCGGTGATCCGCGACAATCTGCCCGCGATCCGCGCGCTTGCCAGCGCCAGGCTCGGGTTCGACCTGACGACCTGGCGGTTGGAGGACTACCTGAACCTTCAATCCTTCGCCTGTCTCTGGGGGATCGTGCCGGGCAGCGTCACGGACGAGAACAGTCCATTCAACGAATGCGCCCATGCCTATCTCGCCGCCGGGCGGGCGCTCCTCTTGCAGCTTGCCCATGAGCAGGGGGCCGACCACAAATCCATTGACGCGCTGATCAGCAAAATCGAAGTCGAAATGCTGGCGGAGGGCGCCTCGATGAACCTGTGCCGCTACAGCGACGAGCCGTTCAACACCAACGAGGTGATCTGGCCGCACTGGAGCATGATTCCCTCTCATCCGCCGACCGCGCTATTGGCGACGGCCGCGTTTGCCGCGCTCGGCGCAGCGATGTGGGGCATGTGGCCCAGGCGGACCGCGAGGCCGGAGCCCCGACCGGCTGACGCCTAAGGCGCTGACTATTTCACCGATTCGAACTGAGTCCGAGCCGGCGCAGGGTGCTTCTGCTCCTCAATGCGCCTGGCCTTCTCGCCGGCCTTCCGGGCGGATTCGGAGAGTTGGAACATCTCGAGCGAAGTGTCGGATGTCGTTCCGGCCAACGCCGCATCGGAGTAGGCCTTCGCGTTCGGATCGCGTTGGACGCTTCGAGCGAAGCGCCACAGCTTCAAGAGTTTCCCGGCGGCGCGTCCGAAGATCGAGATCGTCTCCCAGGCGTACCGCGGGTAAAAGATCAGCGCGTTCTCGATCGTCATTCCCGGGCGCCGGTCGGTCCGCACCTTGCGGCGCACGAGCCCGGCCTCCAGCGGATAGATGTTGTAGAGCTGGCTGCTCGCCCAGAATGTGACCATGAGGAAGCAGACAGCGTCGACGCGCGCCCCGCCAGCGGCAGCGCGGCGGATCACGGTCTTCATGTGATCGTCGGTGTAATATGTGCTCCAGGCCGACCAATAGGCTTCCTGCCATTGCTGGCGGGTCATGCGCGGGTGGTCGCAGACGACATGCTCGAGGTCGAACTTGTTGAGGTCGGGGTCGATGTCGACGCCGGCCTTCACCGCCTTGGCGTGATCTTCGCTGCCGGGCAGCGGCGTCAGGCAGGAAAACTGCAGGATGTCGAGCGGCAGCTCGCGCTTGATGATTTCGATGTCGCGGACGATTGATTCTTGCGTGTCGTTCGGGAAGCCGATGATGTAGCCGCAATACGTGATGGCGCGCGCCTTGCGCCACGCCTGAAGCATCTCGCGGTAATCGGCGATGTGGTTCTGCTTCTTCTTCGCCCCGCTGAGGCTGTCCGGATTGATGTTCTCCAGCCCGATGAACACACGCTTGACGCCGGCCGCCATCGCCTTTTCGACGAAACGCGGGATCTTGTGGCAGGCCGTGTCGACCTGGATCACGAAACGCGAGTTGAGACCTTCTTGCCTAAGCGCAATCAGGCGATCGAAGATCGATTCCCAGTTCCGGTTGCGGGCGAGGTTGTCGTCGGTGATGAAATAATAGCGGATGCCATTGGCATAATTCGCGCGAACCAACGCCTCGATGTCGTCAGCCGTGCGATAGCGCGACTTTCGGCCCTGCACATTGATGATTGTGCAGAACGAGCACAGAAACGGGCAGCCGCGCCCCGCATCGAAGCTCGCGATCATGCCGATCGTGCGGTTGACGCGCTCGCGCGGAAGCATCGGCGCCGTCGCGCCTTCAAGACCCGGCAGGTCGTTGAGGTAATTGTAGATGGGCTTCATCTCGCCGCGCTCGGCGTCACGCAGCACATCTGTGAAACGGCCCTCCGCCTCGCCGGCGAACAACGAAATGCCGAGCCCGAGCGCTTCGGTCAGCGAGCTCGGCATTTCCGGCAACATGGCGAGGCAGCCAGAGACGTGGAAGCCGCCGATGCACACTTGGATGCCCGCTGCGCGTAGCGGACGTGCGAGGTCCATGACGCGCGGGAACTGGTTGGATTGCGCGCCCGCGAAGCCTACCAGGCCGCCGCCAGCTTCCTTGATCTGGCGGGCGATGCGGTCGGGACGGATGCGCGTGTTCGTCTCGTCGAGGGCGAAGATCTCGATGTCTACGTCGTCCCCGAGCGCGCCGGTCTCAGCGGCGTGGTTGGCAATCCCATAGAGGCAGGCGAGCGAGTTGGAGGGAAGCGCCGAGCGCATCCATTGGATCACGTAGCCGTTGTCGTCGTAATGCGACGGCTTGATGAGGAACAGGAGAAATCGTCGACGCTTGGCGATACCCGGCATCCAGCTTCCTCGCGAGATTACGGCCCGACCCAATCTGGCCCTGCAGTGGCCGTTTTCGCAGTCCGACCGTTACCAGTCCTCGCCGAAATGCGCAATTGCCGCCTTATGTTGGGGCTGAACGCCGCGTACTCATCCGGTAATAGGGCGCAAGGGCATCTTCCTTGTCTAATCCGTGGATAAGCTTGCGATCTCTCCGATACGGCTTCGGCTCGCGATGGGTGCTAAACTTCCTTTCTCGCTCCGAGGTCGCTGACGATGAAACGCAAGGTCATGATCATCGGCATCGGCGCTGGAAACCCGGACTTTCTGACGATCCAGGCGATCGACGCGATGAATCGCGTCGATGTCTTCTTCATCCCCGACAAGGGAGCCGAGAAAGCTGAGCTCAGTCGCGTCCGCCGCCTGATTATTGATCGTTATGTTAGGGACCGGCCGTTTCGAACGGCCGAATATCGAGTTCCAGCTCGACGACAAGACGGCAAATCGTATGAGGATACTGTCGCGACCTGGCACGCCGAAATAGGTGAGACTTACAGCCAGCTGATGTCGGAGAAGCTGGGAGAGTCCGAGGTCGGCGCCTTCCTGGTCTGGGGCGATCCGACTCTCTATGACAGCACGCTCAGGATTCTGGAGCATCTTCGCGCGAAGGGCGGCTTCGAGCTCGACTATGAGGTCATCCCGGGGATCAGCAGCGTTCAGGCGCTGGCCGCCCGGCACAAGGTCTCGATCAACGCGATCGGCCGCGCCGTCCTGATAACGAATGGACGGGAGCTGACCGAAGGCTTTCCCGACACTGTCGACAGCGTCGTGGTCCTGCTCAACGCGGACAAGGCCTTGCGCGCTGCCGATGGCGAACTCGATGCCTATTGGGGAGCCTATGTCGGAACGCCGGACGAGATTCTGGTGTCAGGCAAGCTCAAGGACATCGTCGATGAGATCGAAAGAATCAGATCGGCGGCTCGGGAAGAGCGCGGTTGGATTATGGACTGCGTGCTGCTCAAAAAGCCACGCGGAGACGCGGAATAGGGTCGAACCAATTGGCGCTATCGGTTTCGCCTTTGCGGACATTCGTTATGAACGATCGAACGTGGCGGCGGCGGGAGTCCTATGCGCGACCGCGGGCTCGCGGTCTCACCAGAACCTCTGCGATCACGCTTTACCGCGTTAGCGCCCGGTGACGGTGAGCCGGCGGCGCGAGTAGGCGTCGATGGTGACGGCAAGCAAGAGGATCGCACCCTCGACCATGTATTTGACGTCCGCCGGTTGGCCCACGAGATCGAGGCCGTTGGAAACGCTTCCGATCACGAGCGCGCCGAGCAGAGCCGCCCAGACCGTTCCTCGGCCCCCGAACAGGCTCGTGCCCCCGATCACCGCCGCAGCGATCGATTCCAGCAGCAGCGTTCCGCCGCCAGTCTGGGTGCTGGCGGCCTGCAGCCGCGCGGTCGAGATCAAACCGCCGGCGGCCGCGAGAAAACCGGCCAGGGCGAAGACGGTAATTCGAATGCGGGTCACTCCGATGCCGGCGCGGCGGGCTGCTTCAGCCTGACCGCCCACCGCATAAACATGGCGCCTGAAAGTCGTGCGGCGCGCCAGCCAGTCGAAGAGCATGACGAGGAAGAACAGGAGGACGCCTGCTGTCGGCACCCCATAGGCGGAGTTGAGCACGGCGAACGAGCCGAAAAGCAGTGCGGCGATGATGCCTGTTTCGACCAGCAGA
>Ga0209530_1001461_pt1 | contig 10557 bp, 10 predicted proteins | sample BlaSpr_A8_Ref_O1_FD_187987 | JGI IMG/M metagenome (GOLD analysis project Ga0209530, IMG submission 187987) | Forest soil microbial communities from Thunder Bay, Ontario, Canada - Black Spruce, Ontario site 2_A8_Ref_O1 (SPAdes) (version 2) | ecosystem: Environmental > Terrestrial > Soil > Boreal...
CCCCTCCTCCTTCGGTTCACTCACGCCGCCGACTCCTTCGTCCTGATCAGCGCAGGCTCGGGCTGGTCGGCAGGCGGGAGCTCGAACCACTCCTGGGGAACCCGCACCGGAATGCGGGTGTCATGCGCAGGAATGATGATGTCCGATGCTTTCTTGGTGCGAAGCATGCTGTCCAGATACGTCCGTTCGCTCTCGCTTCGAATCGGGCTGGGCAGAAACGTATCCGAGAGATAGTTCAGCGGATGGCGGGTGGCGCGCGGATTGGCGGGAAACCAGTTCCGGTAGTGATCGCCCAGGTCGGAAACGATGGCGGCTCGCCCACGAACCGTGTCCACGATGGGTACATGCAGGCCCGGGGTGTGTCCCGGCACTTTTAGAATACGGATGCCGTCGATGAGGTCGAGATCGCCGTCGATGACGCGGAGCTTATGCGGGCGCCTGCGGCCGAGGAGCCCAATCAGGGCCTCCTTGAAGTAAAAGAGCCGCTGCGTCGGCACGGGGTCGGCGGCATGGGAGAGCTCGTCGCGCTGTATGACGACGCATGCGTCCGGAAACAAATCCAGATTCGCGCCGTGGTCATAATGTAGGTGCGTCACGATGACCATGTTGATCTGCTCGGGCGCGACCTGCACCGAAGCCAAGGCTTTGCGCAGCCCCGCATGGCCGCCGCCGGAGCCGTCCACCTTGACCCGCCGGCTCACTTCCGCGATATCGGGCATCCCGCCATCCACGAGAATGCGCGTACGTCCGTTGGTGATCAGCCACACGTGAACCGGATCCAGCAGCAAGGCGCCTTCTTCCGGGATGAGCAGTTCACCCATTTTCAAGGAATGAATCTCGAACTTGGATTCTTCCGTTCCCGCCATCTACTCCCCCTCGATCACTTCGAAATGGGAGATATCATCCAGCGATCCGGTCCTCGTTTCACGCCACACCGCGCGCACTCGGGTGCCCGGCTTCACGAGCTCCTTGGCCTTGCTCATATCCAGTCCGGCGATGTTGTGGATGAGCCGCGTGGAGGCGCCGTCCAGCATGATCTCCGCGTAAATATAGGGCGGCGGCTGTTTTTGGCCGATGAATTCGAGATAGATGATCGACATGGCGCGCACGGTGCCGGTTTGCCCCAGTTCCACCCAGGTGCCGGTCGGTTTATGCGTGATGTCGCAAATCTCGCGCGGAGGAATCATTGCGCCCTCGCCGCCTGGGCTGCGGACACCCATGATGCGCCGATTCGTCTTGATCTCGTCGAACAGCCGGCCGTAGTACGGACCGAAGGCATGCTCGTAATGCAACGTGAGCTGGTAAGGCACGACCTCGACGGGCTTTGCCGGATCGGTCAGGGGGACCACCCGGCCCACCGGCGCATTGGCCGCCGGACGGAATCCGGCGATTGCCAGGATGCTCTGCTCCACGCCCTCCGCCCATGCCACCCGGACCCGCATGCCGACGGCGAGATCGCCGTAAGCGGCGTCGAGCATGCGGTGCGGAAAATCGATGTCCGAGCCGTCGATCCGGATCAGTCCGATGAGTCCGGCGTCGGTTTCGGTGAATCCGTGAAGTACACCGGTCTCGGGCGCCTGGACGAACTCGAAATCGGCGTCGCCGGATAGGGGACAAAAGTCTTGCGCCGGCACCACCACGGTCCCGCTCTTCCTGAAGCGCGACCCGACTATTCGCCGCCGCCCGATCTCCGCAAGGAAAACCCCCGCCGCCCGGCCGGGCGTCAAGGTATAGGGCATTTTCAGGTCGCTCTTGAACGGAGCCAGATCGATCGGATACGTATCGGGGATGGATAGCATGGATGATCCTTGTTAAGCGCTCAGGACCGCGATGCCGCGCAGATTGGCCCAGCCACCGCCCGACTGCGCCAGTGCGAGCTTTGCGCCGCGAATTTGATTGCCGGCAGCCTTGCCCATTACCTGGGCTGCCGCCTCGATCACGCGGACCAGACCGGCAGCCCCGATCGGGTTGGCCCCTGCGCAGCCGCCCGATGGGTTGACGGGGATGTCGCCGTCCAGCTGCGTCGCGCCGGAGCTTATGAGCGCGGCCGCCTGTCCCGGGGCGCATAGACCCAACGACTCGTAGTAGCTCAGCTCGAAGCACGTATAAGGTTCCTGCACTTCGACCACGTCGAATTGTCGTCGCGGATTGGTGATTCCTGCCGCGCGGTAAATGCGTCGCGCGGCAATGGCCAGCGGCTCGGACAGCAACATCGAGCGCGACGGTGCGTTGTCGGCCTCGCAGAAATAGCCCATACCGCGTATCCACGCCGGACGGTCGGTCGACTTCGCCGCCATCCGCTCGGACGACAGCACGATGGCGGCGGCGCCGTCGGAAATAGGCGGAACATCGAGCACCTTGATGGGCCATGCCAGAGGCTTGGATTTCAGCACCTCCTCGACGGTGACTTCCTTCTTGACGTGTGCATAGGGGTTCGCCATGGCGTTGCGCCGGTTCTTGACCGCCACCATCGCGGCTGCCTCTTCGGTATGGCCGAGCAAATCCATTCGAGCGCGCCAATAGGCGGCGGAGAAGCCCATGATGCCCACGGCGAACTCACGACCCCAGAATGGGTCGTACAGAGTCGAAATGGAGTACTGCAGGGCACCTTCCGACAGTTTGTCGTATCCGACCACGAGAACGCGATCGGCAAGACCCCCGGCGATCTGATAATAGGCGGCCAGAGCCCCGACGAGCCCGGTTCCGCCGCCGCTGGTCACGCGCACCACGGGTTTCAAGGACCCGCCGATTGCGTCGACCACCCACTTTTCGGGCTGATTGACTGCGGCGAACAACACGGGCCCCGTCGCGACGACGATCGAATCGATGTCGTCGATGGTGAGTTTCGCATCGTTGAGCGCGCGATCCACGGCTTCGCGCACGAGGCCTGCCTGGCTCACGTCCGTGCGACGGCGCGCGTGGTGAGTCTGTCCGACACCGACGATGCCGACATGAGTGGTCATCGCTTCATACCTCCAGCGTGGCAACGCAGTGCGTCTGCATACCGACGCCGCCGGATGCATGAACGATGGCCGATGACGGCGCCTTGAGGCCGTATTCGTCGGGATAAGACAGCTGGCGCATCGCCTCGCTCAGCCTGACCAACCCGGTGGCCATGATGGGATCGGCCGGGAGCGCGCCGCCGGACAGGTTTATCGACCGGTTATCCTCGTCGAGCAAATCGAGCGCCCGGCCCGATCCGGCGAGTCCCAGGGACTCCAGAACCATGAGCTCGCTCGCGGCCGACGAAGCACTCACCTCCGCAAGCGACGGCTTCGGGAGACTGTCCCAGCCGGCGTTCCGGTACGCCCGTTGTGCTGCGACCTCGCAGGCCTCCAAGGCGCCCGCCTTGCGCGCAGAGAAGGAGTGTCGGTCCATCGAAGAGCCCAGTCCCGTGATCCATACCGGCGTGCGCGACACGCGCCGAGCGATGTGATCCGACGCGAGCAGTACGGCCACGGCGCCGTCTACCGGCCGGGACATCATCAGCGACTTCAACGGGGAGGCCACATTCTTGGATGCGAGTACATCGGCGGGGCCCGGCACGGATTTGATCTGGACCCGCTGGTGTCGCGCGGCGTCCGTCCAGCGCCTCGCGACGATCCGTGCCAGGTCGAGCTCCTTCAGTCCGTGGCTGGTGAGATAGCGCTGTGCCTGCAGACCGCTCGCCGCCCGGTGATCGAATCCCACCGGTCTTTGATAGAAAGGCTCGCACTGCGATGCGTAATACAGATTGACGTCCGATTCCGACGGCTTCGAGTACGCCACGATGAGACCCACGTCGGCGGAACCGGAGGCGATCTTCGCCACGCCATAGAGCGCCGCCCACAGGCCATCCTCCTCGATTCGCGACTCTTCCTTGTGATGCGCCCCCAGCGCCCCCAGGAACCCGCAATTCGAAATGCTGCGACCGTCGAGCACGTCGCTTCCCGAGTCCAGCACGAAATCGACATCGTCGAGATCGAGTCCCGTACCCTTGAAAACGTCGGAAACGACCGCGGATATCAAATCAATGTGCTGGGCCCCGTCCCAAGCCACCCGTAATTCCGTCGTTGCCGACGATATCGCCGCGACCCTGTTTTGCGTCATTGGAGATTTCCGATTTGCGTGCTTATCGAGGAAGTTTTTTCGCGGCCAGACCGCCCGATCTATATGCCATCCCGGCCGTCATAAAGTCAAGAAAAAAAGTCGATATTTTATCGGTTTTGACCGAATGAGCCCCCGCCATCGGAGATCGGAACCCGACCGTGAATCAAAGTAACTACCCGCGCAATCGCCGGTCGGCACACCGATCCTAGCCTCATTCCTATCGGCGAATCAGCACTCGAATCGATCCGCGTATGTATCATTGGTTTGCTCATGATTCGAATTGACTTCGGGTTCTATCGCAAGATAAGGTGGCATTCGCCGACTGGGCGGCGGCTTAAGATGGCACTCAATTACCACTACCTGAAGAGCTTGCCCCCGCTGGTCGTACATCAGCGATTTACCCCGCGCGATACGATCCTCTACGCACTCGGCGTGGGCGCCGGCTTGGCGGCGGCCGCCGATCCGTCGTACCTGCGCTTCGTATACGAGAAGAATCTGATCGCTTTGCCTACGATGGCGACCGTGCTGGCCTACCCCGGCTTCTGGTCGCAGGATCCCAAATACGGGATTACATGGCGAAAGCTGCTTCACAGGGATCAATCGATCGAGATCCACGCTCCGATACCGATCGAAGGCGAAGTGCGCGGGGAAATGACGATCGACGAGATCTACGATCGGGGGCCCGATAGGGGCGCCCTGATGTGTTTCTCGCGCAAAATCTTCGATGCCGCCGCCGGGAACTTGATCGCAACCGTGCGTCAGGTCAACCTGCTCCGCGCGGATGGCGGATTCGGCGGTCCGGCGGAGCCCATGACGCCGCGGCCGGTGCCCCCGCAGGGTGCGCCGGATGCGGTCGTTCGTCTGCAAACGCGTCCGGATCAGGCGTTGCTCTACCGGCTCTCCGGCGACCTGAACTCACTTCACGTCGATCCGGCCGTTGCCGTGGCGTCCGGATTCGAGCGGCCGATTCTTCACGGTTTGGCGAGCCTCGGCGTTGCGGGACTCGCATTTGCCGGACCAGCGGACAGCGACGCAGCGCGCCGGATCCGAGGTCTCGGGGCGCGTTTCTCCAGCCCGGTCTACCCGGGAGAGACCCTCGAAATATCCGTCTGGCGCGGTGCCGCCGGCAAAGCCGCGTTCGAGGCGCGCGTCGCGGAACGGGATATCGTGGTGATCCGCGACGGCCATGTCGAGTATCTGCCTTGAACAGGAGACAAGACGATGGATCTCGGACTGGCAGGTAGGGTGGCGCTCGTTACGGGGGCCGGAGGCGGCATTGGCGCCGCCATCTGTCGATGTTTGGGGGCCGAAGGCGCCATCACCATCGTCGCAGACATCGACGCCGGCAAGGCCCAAGATCAAGCGGCAATCCTCGGCTCACAGGGAATTACGGCGCTTGCCGTCGCCACTAACGTCGTCGACACCGAATCCGTCAACGCGCTAACATTGAAGGCCGCAGAAGCCTTCGGCAGAATCGATATTCTGGTCAACAATGCGGGCTTTCAGCGCGACAAGCGCATCGTGAACATGACGGAAAGCGACTGGGATGCCGTCGTCGACGTGGTCTTGAAGGGTGCGTTTCTCTGCAGTAAAGCCGTGCTGCCGGGTATGCTCGGCAACAAATGGGGCCGGATCATCAACATCTCTTCACGCGCCCACCTTGGCAATCCGGGTCAGGCCAATTACTCTGCGGCGAAGGCTGGGTTGCTCGGCTTCACGCGCGCGCTGGCGCTCGAGAACGGGAAGTATGGGGTAACGGTGAACGCCGTCGCCCCGGGAATCGTCGATACGCCCGCCATTCGAGGATTGAGCCATTTCGAGAAAGTGCGCGAGAATGCCGAGCGGACCACGCCGATTCCGCGCCTTGGAACCGTGGAGGACATTGCGGACAGCGTAGCTTTTCTTGCGTCGGATCGCGCTTCTTACATCAGCGGCGAGGTGTTGCATGTTACCGGGGGCAGATATTGAGCATGGAATGCATTACTTGGCTCGGCCCGTCCTTTGAGCGATGACGATGGACACCCCGAAACCGGTGAAGTCGAATAGGCAGCCTCGCGGCGACCTCCCTGCCGCGGATGCCGAAGAGCAGTGGCACGAGTTCATCACCACGCTCGCGGCCAAGGCGTCGGAGGAAGGCGGCGATCGGAAACAGGAGCGCAGCAAGCGGCGCGAACAAGAGATACTGCGCGCGGCCCTGCGGGTATTCGCCCGCGACGGAATCTCCCGCGCCCGGATCGGCGACATCGCATCCGAAGCCGGCATGCCTGTTTCGTCGCTGTACGATTATTTCCCGAGCAAGGAAGATCTCGCGTACGCGGTGCCACATGAGCACCTGTCGCGATTTTTCGTGGAGTACGCCAAGGCCGTCGACGATAAGAAGACATTCCGGGAACGCTTGCGGCTTTATCTTTGGCTCGCCGCCGATTTTGCCAGGCGAAATCCCGAATGGGCGCGCACTTTATATCTGGAAATCTGGCCGAGCGTATTCGTCAGCGAGACCCCTCTTCGGCATGGTATCGACGACTACGTTCGCACCATCGTCAAACTCATTCGCTGTGGAGAAGCGAGCGGTGAATGGGTGGCCGGACCCGATCCTTACGAAACCGCCGCAATTCTGAACGGCAGCGTCAATCAGGTCATCATCGTTTGGCTTCTCTACCGAAGACCGCGTGACTTGATGAAGGCCATTTTGTCGATCGTCGACCGCACCATGTCGCTCTTGCCCCCGCCCGAGCCGGTAAAACCGAACAGATCCGCGCCCAAGAGCCGCAGACTGAAAGGGGTCGCGGGCTGACGCGGCCAGTGACCCAACTGCGTGCTAGACAGCAATAACCTGCACGGTAAGGTCGCCATCGTGACGGGCGCGGGCGGTGAGATCGGTGCGGCCACGGTGCAGCTGATGATCGCGCGCGGCGCGCGCGTCGTGGGAATCGACCGCGACGCGTCCGCCCTGCGTGGCCTGGTGGATAAAGTCGGCGCAGGGTCCAAGCTGACCGTCATGGAAGGCGACGTGACGGCCGAATCTTCCGTGCAGCACTTCATCGAGGTCGCGAGCCGTGAATTCGGCCGGATCGATATACTATTCAACAATGCCGGAATCGAAGGGCCGGTCAGACAGGTCACGGAGTACGCCCTGTCTGACTTCCAGCACGTAATGAACGTCAACGTGCTGGGGGTATTCTTGTGTATCAAACATGTCATTCCGGCGATGCTCCAAGGCGGCGGCGGAGCGATCATCAACATGTCGAGCACCGCGGGGTTGTCCGGATCGCGGGGCGTGAGCGCTTATAACGCGAGTAAACACGCCGTTATCGGCCTCACCCGCAGCGCTGCGGCCGAGTGGGCGGGCGCCGGGATCCGCATAAACGCGCTCGCACCCGGGCCGATTGCCTCTCGAATGATGAGTTCACTGGAGGAAGGGCTGATGCCCGGGCATGCCGCCGAACTGCATTCGCGCATGCTGGCCGCGGTGCCCGCGGGTCGTTTCGGCGAACCTGACGAAGTGGCCACCCTCGTTGCGTTCCTGGCATCGGACGACGCCCGATTCGTGCATGGCGCCGTCTTCACCGTCGACGGCGGCAGGTTGGCGCGATGAATCCTGGCCGGGCGGTGATATAAAGTCGATATTCGATCGCTTTTTTATGGTGAGCCCAGCTCCTCCAGAGCGCGTTTCGTTCCTGCATGGCATCGCACAATCGTGGTATTTGCAAGTCTTTAAAGGACATTCCGAGCAATTGTCCGGCCGAATGCCGGTACTCGTGCGGAGTGCGCCCCGCATCCAACAATACGAATATATTTCGACTTTCTGTAGACTGCGCGCTAGTATTGCCGGGTCGATACATAACCGGCTTAAAGGAGTGGCAAACCGTGGAAATCGTTTACACCCCCGTCTGGCAGAACCCCGGGAATGCCCGCAGTCCTCTGAAGTTCGTTCAAGACGAGATCTCGCTGATGGATCAGGTGGAGAAACTCGGCTTCGATGCCTGCTTCTCGCCGGAGCATCACTTCGATATCGATTACTCGGCCTGCCCGGATAATTTTCTCCCGCTGAGCTGGCTCGCGGGAAGGACCACCAAACTGAAGGTAGGGCTCGGCGCGGTCATCCTGCCGTGGAACGATCCGTTGCGTGCCGTCGAGAAACTGTCCCTGCTGGACCATATGAGCAACGGGCGCTGCATGGCCGGTTTCGGACGTGGATTGGCCAAGATGGAATATGCCCATTTTGGGATTCCGATGGAGGAGTCGCGCGGCAGGTTCGATGAGGCGGTCGGCATGGTCCTCGCCGCGTTGCGCACGGGTCACATCGAGGGGGATGGACCTTTCTACAAACAGGTCCCGACGCCGATTCATCCGACGCCCCGCCCGAGTCTCGCCGATGATTTCTACTCGGTCGGCATGTCGTCGGATTCCGCGGCCGTCGCCGGCAAAATCGGTGCTCGGCTTCTCAGTTTCGTGACCAAGCCGATCCCCGCGTTGATGCCTCTTCTCAACGATTACCGGGACGCCTTCGTGAAGAATCATCCGGGCAAAACTCCTCACGTCGTCACCGATGATTTTTTCTTCATGCGCAAGAGCGAGGAAGAGGCGCGGGCGCTCGGGCTCGAGTACGCGTCGAATTACTTCCGCACCGTGGTACGGCACTACGAGATGAGCGGGGATCATTTCGCGAAGACCAAGGGCTACCAATCCTATGCGGAAGGCGCCCGGGCCCTTCAGGAGGTCGGTGTCGACGCTGCCGCGGTCGCCTACGTCGACGCCCAAGTCGGAATAGGAACTCCCCGCCAGGTTTTGCAGCGCATTGAGGAACGGTTCCGCCTCTTGGGTCCCGACATCAGCATCGCCGGCTGCTTCTTCTACGGCGGCATGACTCGCGAGGAGGCATTCGAGTCCCTGCGGCTGTTCGGCGAGATCATTCCGGAAGTGAGGCAGATCGCCAAATCCGGCGCGGGAGGGATGCGCGCCAGTGCCTGAGCACGCGGTCAAAAAAGCCGTCGACATGTTCATGGCGGCGACTCCTCCCGTCGGGGCGCCGATCAGCGAATGGCGCTTGGGATTCGAGCGGCTGTGCGCTTCATTCGATATTCCCCGCGATGCCCGCATCGAGAAAATCGACGAAGACGGCGTTCACGGACTGGCGATCACCGCGGGCGGCGGTTCCTCCGATCGGCTCGTCATGCACCTGCATAGCGGCGGCTACGTGATGGGCTCGAGCACAGCCTACCGCAACTTTGCATGCCGGTTATCCGATGCTACGGGCGCGACGGTATTCCTGCCGGATTACCGTCTGGCCCCCGAACACCCCTACCCCGCAGCGGTCGAGGATGCGGTCGCGGCATTCCGCTGGTGCAACCGGCGACAGGAGGCCTCGAGCACGATCATCAGCGGGGACTCCGCGGGCGGCGGTCTTGCGATCGCAACCCTGTTGGCACTGCGCGACGCAAAAGCGAAGCCGCCGGCCGCAGGCATCGCCATCTCTCCCCTGCTCGACTTGAGCGGAGAAGGCGATTCCATGCGCACGAATGCAAAAACCGACCCGTTGATCGACCGGACCATGGTTGTCGAAATGGGCAAGGTGTACATCGGAGACATCGACCCGCATCAGCATCCTCTGGCGTCGCCCCTCTGGGGAAAGCATCATGGTCTGCCCCCTCTGCTCCTGATGGCAAGCGCCTCGGAGGTACTCAAGGACGATGTCGTGAGACTCGCCGCGAGCGTCCGGGCAGCCGGGGGAGAAGTTACCGTATCGTTGCCGGAGGGCATGGTTCACATCTGGACTTTGTTTCCCTTTTTGCGCGAAGCCGCGGACAGCCTGGACCTCATCGGCAAATTCGCCCGGGAACGCTGGAACTCCGGGGCAAACATCCGATGCTGAACGGAAAGACCGTCATCGTGACCGGTGCCGGATCGGGAATCGGGCGCACATCGGCCGAAGTCTTTGCCGGCGCGGGCGCCAACGTCGTGGTGGCCGACCTCAACGAGCAGTCGGCCGCGGAGACCGTCGCCAAGATCCTCGCGGCCGGCGGACGGGCGGTGGCGCGGCGGTGCAACGTCGCGGAGGAGGACGATGTTGCCTCGATGGTTGCCTTCGCGATGGAGCGCTACGGCCGGCTCGACGGTGCCTTCAATAATGCGGGAATCGAAATGCACAATAAACCGGTGCACGAGCTGACCGCCGCCGATTGGCGGGCGGTGATCGACGTAGATCTGACCGGCGTGTTCTATTGCATCAAGCACGAATTTCTTGCGATGAAGGCCAACGGCCGCGGATCGATCGTCAATGCAGCCTCCACATCCGGCATTCGCGGCCATATCAATTCCTCGGAATACGTCGCTGCGAAGCATGGTGTCGTCGGCCTGACGAAGGCGGCCGCCATCGACGGTGGTGAGCTTGGAATCCGCGTGAATGCGATCTGCCCGGGGCTGATCCTGACGCCGATGGCACAGGGGCGTCTGATGAACGACCCGGTT
>Ga0209530_1001462_pt1 | contig 10549 bp, 8 predicted proteins | sample BlaSpr_A8_Ref_O1_FD_187987 | JGI IMG/M metagenome (GOLD analysis project Ga0209530, IMG submission 187987) | Forest soil microbial communities from Thunder Bay, Ontario, Canada - Black Spruce, Ontario site 2_A8_Ref_O1 (SPAdes) (version 2) | ecosystem: Environmental > Terrestrial > Soil > Boreal...
CTTCGGGAGGGCAGTTAACAAGAAATCGGTTTCCCGTGACACGAGACGCGGGACTTCTCATTTTCTCTTGCGAATCACTTCGACCTCAAGAAACTGGCGCGTGGAGCGTGACCGCCCTCAGCTCTCTACAACAAGAATTCGCGCGGTTCGGGATTTTTTTTGCAGCGCAGAAGCCTGGACAGTTGCAGTAGTCCGAAGGAGGAACAAGTCACGCTCGTTCCGATCAGCAGAAACAACGTATTCCGTGAAAAAAGGTTTCAACAAAATTTATATTTATCTTTTGGGTGTGCACCGAAAAGGTGCAACTCCCTCGGCACACGATGCGTCGTAAGCACCTGAGCTGCTCGAAGTTTCGCGGGGGCCGCCGCGCAGTCCGCCCCGGGAACTCTGTGTAGCCGCCAGGTGACGAAAACAAAAACGATTTTCTTGCAGTGGGTACGGGTGTGTTCGCGCGCAGGAACAGGCTTGCCAAAACGGACGGCCTGAATTTGCGGCGAAGGGTGTGAGCAGAAACACAATTTACGGAGGGAGGGTGAGAAACAATGAATCTCAGAAGATGGGGCTTCTTGAGCTTTGCGTTGTTATTGACAGGGGTGTTTTGCGCGCCACAAGTGCCAGCGCAGACTCAGACCACCGGTGAAATCACTGGGGTCGTAACGGATCCATCAGGCGCGATGGTGGCGGCCGCAAAGGTCACGCTTACGGATAATGCAAAAGGATCCACGCAGACCACCGCAACCAATAAGGATGGCGTCTATCGTTTCCAACTCTTGAATCCCAGCAGTTATACCGTCTCTGTGACGTCCTCCGGTTTCGAGGAAACGAAAAAGATTTTGACCGTCGCGCTCGGACAGGTCACCACCGGGGACATACAGCTCATGATCGGCTCGGCCACCGAGACTGTAAACGTCACCGGTGAAGCGGAGCCGCTGCTGCAAACAGAAAATGGAAACGTCGCAACCACCTTTAATCAGCAGCAGCTTAGCGAAACGCCGAACCCGGGCAATGACCTCACCGCTATTGTTCAGACCGCTCCGGGCCTGGTGATGAACACCGCCGGAGGCTTGGGCAACTTCTCCGACCATGGCGTGGGCGCCGCGTCAAACCTGTTCACTCTCGACGGAATGGATGACAATGATCCCTTCCTCAATTTAAATAACTCCGGCGCCACCAACCTGCTTCTCGGCGCAAACGACGTCCAGGAGAGCACCATCGTAAGCAGCGGCTACTCGGGAGAATACGGCAGCCTGGCAGGAGCCACCGTCAGTTACGTCACAAAGTCCGGCGGTAATGAATTTCACGGCAACGCGGTTTACTACTGGAATGGCAGCGCTTTCAACGCCAACGATTGGTTCCTGAATAACGCGGGCGATCCGAAGAACTTCAGCAACGCCAATCAGTGGGCTGGTTCCATCGGGGGTCCGATCAAGAAGGATAAGTTATTCTTCTTTTTCAATACCGAAGGTCTGCGGGTGGTCATTCCCGTAAGCACCGCAGTCGCATTCCCCAGCCAGGCGTTCCAAACCGCAACTATTTCTAATTTAGAGAACAACCGGGGCTTTGCCCCCAATTCCGCAACCGTCAATTTCTACCAGAACATTTTCAATCTCTACAATAACGCCAAGGGTGCCAACAAAGCCGTTCCAGGCGCCGGACCTTTGTCCACCGACCCGCTGGGATGCAACGGCTTCACGGGCCTGGGACCTGGGGTTGCTTGCTCGTCGTTCTTTCAGGCAGCGGATAACAACCTCACAACCGAAGCGCTGTATTCCGGCCGCGTGGATTTCAACGCTACGAAAGACGACCGCGTCTTTCTGCGCGTCCTCTACGACAAGGGCAATCAAGCGTCTGACACAGACCCGATCAGCCCGCTTTTCAACATCACCAGCGTCCAACCGCAGTGGCAGGGCCAATTGAATGAAACGCACACGTTTGGCTCGAGCATGGTGAACCAGTTTATTCTGTCCGGCCAGTGGTACAGCGCGATCTTCAACAACCCAGATCGCACCGCAACGCTTGCCGCCTTTCCCACTACCATACTCTTCGCGGGCGCCAACATTCCCTGGTTCAACATCGGCGGAGCTGCCGCCGGTGGCGCCGGGGATGCGTTCTTCCCGCAGGGACGAAACGTCACGCAGTATCAGATCGGCGATGACTTCTCGAAGACGTTGGGCAATCACACTCTGAAATTCGGAACCAAGTTCCTACGCTACGATGTGAGCGATCAGGACTTCGGCGAATTCACCAGCGGACTAGTGACGCCCAATTCGGTTGCGGCATTCTTCAATGGTGGCGTGGACCCGGCCACCGGCACGAGCTCGGTTCTTCAGCAGAGCTTCCCCACAGCTTTGTCGCAGCCGATTGCTCTTTACACGCTGGCCTTCTACGGGGAGGACGACTGGAAGATAAAGTCGAACCTCACGCTTACCTTCGCTCTGCGGGTCGAGCACGAATCCAACCCCGTCTGCCAAACTAATTGCTTTAACCGCCTGAACGAACCGTTTCTTATGGCCGACAACAACGTCAACACGCCGTACAGCACCGATGTGTTGCAGGGATTGCACCAGGAACTGCAAGGTCTGAGCTCGATTCTCTGGCAGCCTCGCTTCGGTTTCGCGTGGTCGCCCACGCACAACACCGTGGTTCGCGGAGGAGTCGGACTTTTCAACGACGCCTTCCCCGCCGTCTTCACGGACAACTTTGCTTCCAACGCGCCTGGAGTTAACACGTTTTTCGTCAGCGGAAGCAATATCGCTCCCGGCGAAATCATGAACGGCGGCAGCATTTTCACCCAGGCAGCCGCCGACAACGTCGGCTTGATCAACGGTTTCAAGAACAACCAGACGCTCGCGCAAATCCAGGCGAATGTTCCAAATTTCGCGCCTCCTAGTCTGTTTAGCGCCAACCGAACGACGAAAATTGCCCAATTCCAGAAATGGAGCTTGGAGGTACAGCAGGCCATCGGCAAGAACAGTTCCTTCGACGTCGCCTACAACGGAAACCACAGCATTCACGACCTGGTGGATCGCAGCGGCGTAAACGGATTTTGCAGTCCGGGCGCCGTTGGGACCGCTTGCGCCACTGTCCCGTCCTTCACCGGCCTTCCGGCTGCCCCCTTCGACCCGCGGTTCGGCACTGTGAGCCTGCTCGACACCGGCGGCATATCAAACTATAACGGCGTCACCGTTTCGTTCAAACACAACGTCACTGGCGGCTGGGGCAAAGGCGTATTCCAGGCCAACTACACCTACAGCCACGCCTTTGACGATGTCTCCAACGGCGGAAATCCGAACGTCTTCTTCTCTGCGATTTCCGTTGCCACCGCTATAAACCCATTCAACACCCAGCAGAACTACGGACCTTCCGACTACGACGTCCGCCACTATTTCAGTTCGAGCTACGTGTGGGAATTGCCCGTTCGCCGCGCTTTGTTTGGCCATGGCTGGGCCCCACTCGTGGACGGCTGGCAGGTGTCCGGTACAATCTTCGTCCGCAGCGGTCTTCCCTACTCCGTGATAGATGGAGGGCTCGACGGTCTTCTGTCCGCGCAGGGTTTCGGCGGTGTGGTGCTTCCGCAGTTTCTCGGCGGACCAATAGGTAGTTGCGGAGAAGGCGCAGCAACCGGTGTGATGCCCTGCCTTACCACCGCTCAGTTCGTTCCTACGACCACGGAGGCGAACTTTATCGGCGGCCTGCGCAACAAGTTCCGCGGACCCGGCTACTGGAACACCGACTTCACGGCCCAGAAGACGACGCAAATTCCTCACTGGGAAAGGGGTCAATTCGGGCTGGCCTTTCAGTTCTTCAACTTGTTCAACCACCCGAATTTCAGTCAACCGAACAACAATTTGACTGGAGCGCTCGGATCCATCGCCTCGGCCGTCAGTGAACCCACCAGCATTCTCGGTTCGGGTCTCGGCGGCGATGCTTCCGTCCGAATCATTCAAATAAAAGCATCCGTAACGTTTTAGCCCACGCGACGGAACTGCGGCCCGTCCCCAGCGGCGGGCCGCAACCTCCGCGGGTCAACACCTTGCTGGCTCATCGTCAGGCTGAGCCACTTGCGCGTGGCGCCTGTGCATTGCAATCTTGAAGGAGGCCTTTGTGCCAGTTGCGCGACTCTTTGAAATTCACGAACAACCGTGGTTTCCACAATTTCTGCGCGAGCAATTCGTGGACTCGCTGCAGATGAATCTGGAAGTCACCAATACCTATCAGCCGATCGCGGCCCTGCTGCGGAATCGGCTCGAGGAGTGCGGTTGCAAGCGCGTCGTGGATTTGTGCTCGGGCGCCGGCGGACCGTGGCCATCGCTGCTGCGCGATTTCGAAGTGCACGGATCCATCCCACCCGAAGTTCTGTTGACCGACAAGTTTCCGAGCACCACAAAACTTCGCGATGCGGACTCCCCTGCCACCAATCACATCCACTTCCTCAAAGACTCGATTGATGCCACTCGAGTCCCCAAATACCTGCGGGGATTCAGGACGCTGTTTTCATCCTTCCACCATTTGAAACCCGCCGAGGCGCGCAGCCTGCTGCAGGATAGCGTCAACAAGCGACAGGCCATCGGCGTGTTTGAAGCGCCCGCGCTCCGCACGCTCACTTTGCTGTCTATATTGTTGATTCCCATCGGCACGTGGCTGTTCGTCCCGTTTCGGCGCCCCTTCCGTTGGTCGCGGCTTCTGTGGACGTATCTGATTCCGGTGATTCCGTTCGTTCTATTTTTCGACGGGCTGGTTTCCTGCTTGCGCGCCTACTCGGTCGGAGAACTGCATCAGATGACCAGTGAACTTGAGTCCAGCGGATACCGCTGGGAGATCGGCGAAAAAGCTGGCGGATGGTTGCACCTCCGCATTACCTACTTGATTGGCCGCCCGCAGAATCTAGCCGCCGACGCAGCCGATTGAACTCCGCGGTGCAAACAGCATCTTTGTTTCGATCCGTTTGTCGGCGTTCGCTGAATAATCGGCAGGCGACATTGTTACAGTTCTCCGGTGACGAACTGCGCGCGGCCGTTGCCAAAGCTCCAATCCGCGGCAGAATTGCTCACGATCGAAACAATCACGTCGCTCGCCTCAATGCCGCAGCTCTGCTTCAGCTCGCGACATAGCTCCGCATAGAACTTCTGCTTCATCTCCGGCGTCCGTTCCCTGCTCACCATGCTCACCACCACCAGATTTTTCGTGCGCGTGATTCCCAAACCAGTATCTTCGGCAACCAAGTGAGCCTGCGGATGTTCGTGATAGATCTGATACCGATCCCGCTGCGGCACATGAAACGCGGACAGCATGGCCCGGTGCATCGCGTCCAGAAGATTTCGTATTTCCACTTCGCTGCGCCCTTCCACTGCATCAATTCGGAGCAACGGCATCGCTTCCTCCGCCACACGCGTTCCCAATCACCCGAACACTCCTTGGATGACCGAAATGCAAAGTTGGGTTCGTCGGCAATCAAAACAGCCGGAGAACTACTTTCCTGCTCGCTTCGGCGTGTCCAGCAGGCGAGCGAGGGATTCAACATCGCGGAGCGTAATATATTGGCCGAGATCGCGTTCGAAAATCGCGTCCAATGTCCATTGCAACGCCACACGCAGTTTTTTCTCCAGGCGCGGCAGCTTCATCAGGTACACCGACCGCCACAGCACAAAGCCAATAATTCCTGAAAACTTCAGCCCGAAGATTCGTGCCACTCCCGTGCGCCTGCCTATCGCCGCGAGCTGTCCCGGCGCCTTGTATCGAAATGGCTTGGGTTCTTGTCCCTTCAGGCGCAGCTCGATGTTCTCGCCGATCACTTTGCCTTCCCGCAGAGCGTGCTGCGCTGTGGGAGGATATGGCAACTTGGATTCAGGATCCGCCACTGCCGCGCAATCGCCGGCCGCCCAAATACCGGGGTGCCCCGGAACTTCCAGCGTGGAATCAACGACCACTCGGTCCCTAGCCAATTGCAGCGGCAACTTCTTCAAAATTGGACTGGGCGAAACTCCGGCTGCCCAAATAAGCAACTCGGCCGGGATGATTTCCCCGTCACTGCAGTGCACCGCCCCATCCGCGTAGGCGTTGACCGTCGTTTCCAACTTGATCTCCACGCGCCGCTCGTGCAGCTTCTCCTGAGCGTACAGTCCTAAAGCTTCACCCAGTTCCGGAAGTAGAAATTTTCCGCCATGCACCAGGACGACGCGGGCTTCCCGCGGATCAATCTGCCCGTAATGTGGCAAGCTCTCGCGCGTCAGATCGTTGATGGCTCCAATCGTCTCGACGCCCGCGAAACCGCCGCCCACAACCACCACAGTGAGCAGTCTTTTCCGCCGCGCAGGATCGCTCTCCACGCTGGCGTCTTCCAGAATCGCCAGCACTCCTGCTCGGATCATGGTGGCATCGCCCAGGCTCTTGATGCCCCGTGCATGTGCTTCCACGCCGGGAACACTCGAATAGTTCGTTTGCGAACCAAGCGTCAGGACCAGATGGTCGTAAGGCAGGTCCCGACGCTGCCCGTCAATTCCGTACGAGATCGTCACAGTTCGCTTTGCCAGATCGATCTCTTCCACGTTCCCGGTCAAAATCTTCACGCGGCGCAGCAATCTACGCAGTGGATTGCAAATATGCGTGGGTTCCAGGTCTCCTGCGGCCACTTCATGAAGCATCGGCGTAAAAATTGTGAAGTTTTCGCTGCTGATCAGCGTCACTTCAATCTCGCTGTTCCTGGCAACCGTGCGATCCAGGTACCGCGCCGCTTCAACGCCAGCGAAGCCGCCGCCCAAAATAACGATCCTTACCATTTCGCCCTCATTCGTTATCCTAAACTTTATCCGCGAGCCGCCTGATTTAATTCCTCCATCTTCTCTTTGTCGATTTTCAAACCCGCAGCCGCCACGTTCTCTTCCAGATGTTTGACGCTGGATGTTCCAGGGATCGGCAGCATCACGGGAGATCGCGCCAGCAGCCATGCCAAGGCCACTTCGGACGGAGTGACTTTCAACTTCGCTGCCACACGGCCGATGGGACTCTCGCCGCCGGAGAGTTTTCCCGCCGCCAACGGGAACCAGGGAATGAACCCGAGTTTCTGTTGTTCGCAGTATTGCAGCACCGCTTCCGAACCGCGGTCCGTAAGGCTGTACCGATTCTGCACGCTCACGATGGGAACGATCGTCTGCGCGTGCTGAATCTGCTGCACGCTTACTTCCGATAGCCCGATATGCTTGATCTTGCCTTCCGCCTGCAGCTCTTTCAAAGTGCCCAGCTGTTCTTCGGCCGGAACTTTCGGATCAATTCGATGCAACTGGTAAAGCGCGATCTGCTCCAGCCGCAGCCGCCGCAGGCTTCCTTCGCAAGCGGACCTTAGATGCTCCGGCCTTCCATTTTCCACCCATTTGTTTGGGCCCGTCCGGTCGAAACCGCCCTTAGTCGCAATCACCAGATCGGCTGGATAAGGGTGCAGGGCCTCGGCAATAATCTTTTCACTCACCTCTGGGCCATAAGAATCCGCGGTATCAATGAAATTGATTCCCAGCTCCACAGCCTTCCGCAATACGCGCACGGCTTCGGCCCGGTCCGCCGGCTCGCCCCAAATTCCCTCGCCGGTGATGCGCATCGCCCCATACCCCAGCCGCGTCACACGCAGATCATTTCCAATCAGAAGCTCACCGGCCTTCTTCGCCGGCCGCTCTTCTTGCCGCTTTGCCGATGTGCTGTTCGCCATGTTGATTTCCTCCTCTCCATCGTAGATGCCCCAATAGCCGCTCCCGTCGCACTTGCCCCCAAAATAGCTCACCGGACCCAGAGCCGCAAAATCGCCCGAGCTTGTCGCCCGCCCGCGGTGATATTTGAGAACAGGGTCACAGCGTCACACTTTCCACAATTAGCGAAACTGGCTACAATTCTGCCGAACTCCCGAGCACCGTTTTAAGTTCAACTCTAAACAGGATCGGTCGGCGCACGAATCGAGCCGACTATATCGATGAGAAAACACTGCCTTCGAGCTGCACTCATGCTACTGATTGCAGCAGCCACCAATGTTGTGCTATCGCTGAATTCATTATCTGCAACCGACACTAAATTCGCCACTATCAGTAACGCCCAAGCTCAGGAAATGCTCGCCAAAATTCAGGCGGACATCCAGCAATACTATTACGACCCCGCGATGCATGGGTTGGACCTCAAAAAACGCTTCACCGATGCTAGCCAGAAGATTGCCGCGGCAAAATCCCAAGACGAAGCGCTGCTCATCATTTCCGCCGCCGTTGCCGCGCTCAACGATTCGCATACTCGCTTCAGACCGCCTGTCCGCCCCTACACCGTTGACTACGGTTGGCTCATGCAAGCCGTCGGAGATTCGAATTGTTACGTCACCGCCGTTCGTTCAGACAGCGATGCGGCCGCGAACGGCATCAAGCCCGGCGATCAGGTGCTGGCAGTCAACGGGGTACCACTCCTGCGGGCCGATATCACCACTATTGAATACTCCTATCGCGTATTTCCGCAGTCTGGATTTCATCTGGACGTGCGCTCGCCAGACGGCGCCGAGCGAGCCGTCGTAGCGAAGTCCAAGGTCACACCGGGCCAAGTCATGGTCACTCATACAGACGTTTTGGCCTGGGCAAGAACCCATCGCGATGACCCAACACATGATCCTTCGCGTTACCACGAACTAAACAAGAAGGTGTTAGTTTGGAAGCTTCCCGATTTCGTGATTGATCCCGTAGACGTGGACGGTCGCGCGAACAAAATGCGCCCTTACGAAGTCGTTGTCCTCGATCTACGCGGAAATCCCGGGGGAAGAGTAGATGCTTTAGAAAAGTTCATCGGTGCATTCTTCGACCATGACGTGAAAATCGGCGACCGCAAAGCCCGCGCAGATCTCAAGCCGCAAATCGCAAAGACCAGGGGCGGGAAGGCGTTCACCGGCAAACTAATCGTCCTGGTGGACAGCACATCCACCTCCGCCGCGGAGGTTTTTGCCCGCGTCGTTCAATTGGAAAAGCGCGGTATCGTCCTCGGCGATCGTTCCGGCGGTATGGTGATGGAAGGAAAGCCGTACGTTCACGCGATACCGCTCGACCGGGTCAATGTCACCCAATACGGCGCGATGATAACCGTCGCGAATCTGATCATGACGGACGGTAAGAGCCTGGAAAACGTCGGCGTCATGCCAAATGAACGCATCCTGCCAACGCCCGCGGACCTGGCCGCCGGTCGCGACCCCGTCCTGGCCCGCGCCGCTCAACTCGCCGGCGTCGACCTAACCCCAGACGCAGCAGGCAAGATTTTCCCCTTCGAATGGCCCAAAGACCAAATGCCCGAAATAGACTGACCAACGCGTATGGCCCACGCGAGCGACAGCACGGCACCCGCAACTGCAAAAGCGACGGCGAACCCAAAACCAGTCAACTTCTACGTCAACTACCGCGGTGGTATCATCCGCTCTCGCCATGCGCCGGACGCTCCAGATTCTGTCCCTGTTGATTCTAGTTTTTTCCCCCGCAATTTCGCCTGCCTCTCCGCAGACAAACACAAAGACCGATAATCAGGCGGAGCTCCAAGTCAAGATTTCTACTGAAAGCTCGAAATACATACAGGGAGACGATGTCCCGATACATATTCAGATCACCAATGTGGGAAGACGTAGCATTTACATCGGACGAGACTTCTGGAACAACGATTCTCCATCGCGAATGAGACTAAGCGTTAAAGCTAGAGACGGTCATGCCATGCAGGGAGTTCAAGGGTCCGTCGGCGGCCTTGCACCGGGCGCATTCAAACGCCTTCCCAAGGCAGCCATCGATTGGTGCCTTTCGTTGACGCCCGGATACTCGTACGGTACCAACACAAACGTTCAAGGGTTTGTAGGGCCTTTGATCCCTGGAACCTATCAGGTCAACGCCATATTTGAAAGTTCCGGTATCGACTCACATACCTATTTGAATCCGCTTCTTGGAAATCCTGAGGAGCTCGCGGCGTTCTTACCGGGCAATTGGAAGGGACTGCTTACAAGCAACGTACTCACCATCACGATTGTGGGTGAACGAGGGACCAAGAAGAGGTAGACGCGCGAGCGGCCATCCGTCCTAATGATAGGCCAAAGGAGATCGCAACCATGAAGTACGCAGCTGCCCTTGCCGTGGGATTCACGCTGCTGGGCTGCCGGGTCGGATTTGGGCAGAAAGGGCCGCCAATACCTGTCAGTTTGAATCGACTAATCGAGCAGCCCCAGAATTTCAACGAAGATCTGGTCAGCGTTCACGGATTTCTGGTGATTGAGATCCAACCTCGCCACGCCCCGTTAGTCATTTTGTATCTGGGCCAAGAAGACGCAAAAAATCCCCGGACAAAGAATGGGATCCTCGTGATCCCAAGCCAAGAGATGATGCAGAGCCAGGAACGAATTAATCGCAGGTATGTCAGCCTGACAGGCTCGTTTCGCGCGGCTCGGGGCCCCGATGGTCCGTATGGCCCAGAAATCAAGGACATACGAAACTTTGCATTGTGGTCTGATCCCACACACCCGGTCGGTGAACCATCGCCTAAGGTGCAACAGGACCGCTAGCCTAACCAG
>Ga0209530_1001464_pt1 | contig 10543 bp, 6 predicted proteins | sample BlaSpr_A8_Ref_O1_FD_187987 | JGI IMG/M metagenome (GOLD analysis project Ga0209530, IMG submission 187987) | Forest soil microbial communities from Thunder Bay, Ontario, Canada - Black Spruce, Ontario site 2_A8_Ref_O1 (SPAdes) (version 2) | ecosystem: Environmental > Terrestrial > Soil > Boreal...
TGGAAAGGCATGCTGCAGAAGCTGCTTGTCGAGCGCTACAAGCTTACCTTTCACCACGACAAGAAAGAGCTTTCGGTTTATGTGCTGACCGCTGCCAAGACGGGACCGAAGCTTACCAAGAGCGAAGCGGATCCAAATGGGCTTCCTGGGCTGTTCTTCCATGCGCCGGGTGATATGCATGTCACCAACGCAAATATGGCTCATTTCGTCGGGGTGATGCAACAGACTGTGCTCGACCGCCCGGTGCTCGATCAGACTGAGATCACGGGAAAGTTCGACTTCACCCTCAAGTGGACGCCCGACGACTCGCAGTTCGCCGGCATGGCAGCCAAGATCCCTCCCCCAACCGACAGCGCCAGCGCGCCACCCAACCTGTATACCGCCATTCAGGAGCAGATCGGGCTCAAGCTGGACGCCACTAAGGCACCGACCGAGGTTCTGGTCATTGACCATGTCGAGAAACCTTCGGAAAACTGACGCGGAATGAAGCTTGGGGAGAAACGAAGGCAGTGTCGCAGCTGCGAGTGCATCGGTCCTTAAATTTCGTTTGCGCCCTGCTATGCACTCTCGCAGCGCTCGCATTCCCCATGCTGGCTGCGACTTTGCGGTACCACGGCCAGGTCACATTCGGTGGCTGGCCTGTTCCCGGAGCTACGGTCACGCTGACGCAAGGAACGAAGAGCGTCAGTACAGTCTCTGACCCAGGAGGCCTCTTTACCTTCACAGATGTGCAAGATGGACCTGCGAAGGTCGAGATCGAGATGCAGGGCTTCTCGGCAGTCGAGGCCGAAGTGACTATCACGCCGAATACGCCCACGGCTAAGTGGGAATTGACGTTGCTTCCGCTTGACCAGATGATGGCGCGCGCGAAACTGGCGCCTGACGAGCCGCTTGCTGTTCGCTCTGCAGTGGCTCCGAAAAAGCCCGCAGCAGCGGGCTCTACAAAGGGCAGCCTTCCGGAGATACCCAAGCCCGAAGACGCCTCGAGCCAGCAACCTTCAGACGGTTTGCTCGTCAACGGCAGCGTCAACAACGCTGCGACGTCGAAGTTTTCACTCGGCCAGGCATTTGGCAACAGAAGGCCGAACAGCAAGAGCCTCTACACTGGGGGGTTTGCCGCTATTCTCGACAACTCTGCCCTCGACGCCCGTCCCTACTCGCTTAGTGGATTCGATACGCCGAAGGCCTCCTATAATCACATCACTGGCATCTTTACGTTCGGGGGACCGATCAAGATCCCGCACCTGCTGCCGCACGGGCCCACTTTCTTTGTTGCCTACCAGTGGACGAGAAACCACATTGCCGAAACAGAGTCTGGCCTCGTACCGACCGCGGCGGAACGTGCGGGCGATCTCGCTGATCTGCTCAACCCTCTCGGCCAACCGGTTACGATTTTCAATCCCCTAACGGGCCTGCCGTTTCCTGGCAATGTTGTACCCGTCAGCCCACAGGCGCAGGCCCTGTTGCAGCTTTATCCATTGCCCAACATTGCTGGCGGTTCACTCTATAACTACCAAATGCCAGTTCTCAACAGCAGCCATCAAGATGCGCTACAGTCGCGGTTGGACAAGACGCTCGGCCGCAAAGACGAACTCTACGGAAACTTCAATCTCCAGAGCACAAGGGCAGGCAACGCCAACCTGTTCGGTTTCACCGATACGACCGATACTCTCGGCGTCAATGCGAACGTCAACTGGTCTCACCGTTTCAGCCAGCATCTCTTTGTCTACGCAAGCTATCATTTCAGCCGACTCCGAACGAACGTTGTCCCTTATTTTGAAAATCGCCAGAATGTCTCAGGCGCGGCGGGAATCTTTGGGAACGATCAGGACCCATCCAACTGGGGGCCACCCACGCTGAACTTTTCAAGCGGCATCACCGCCCTGAGCGACGGGCTGAGCTCATTCAATCGCGCCCGCACCGATGGCTTCTCGGGTTCTACAGCCATCTATCACGGCCGTCATAATCTCACCATCGGTGGCGATTTTCGTAAGCAGCAGTTCAACGACTTCTTCCAGCAGAACCCCCGCGGCATTTTCACCTTTACCGGAGCAGCAACACAGGGCACGGTCAATGGCGCTACAACTGGCGGCTCCGACCTTGCGGACTTCCTGATCGGGATACCGGATACCAGCGCAGTCGCCTTTGGCAACGCGGACAAATATCTTCGCGAATCTGTCTACGACGCCTACGCAGCTGATGACTGGCGCATTTTGTCGACCCTCACGATTAATGCTGGCCTGCGTTGGGAGTACGGCGCGCCGATGACTGAACTCCTGGGACGCCTCGTCAATCTCGACGTGGCTCCAGACTTTACAGCCGTGGCTCCGGTCCTCGGCAGCGATCCAGTAGGCCCGCTCACTGGCATCCACTATCCGAGTTCTCTCATTCGTCCGGACAGGCGCGGGTTTGAACCGCGAGTCGGCATCTCGTGGCGTCCGATTCCAGCTTCGACCATCGTTGTCCGCGCCGGCTATGGCATTTATCACGACACCTCCGTCTATCAGACATCGGCGCTCAACCTTGCCCAGCAGGCGCCGCTTTCGAAGAGTCTGAGTGTCGAGAACAGTTCCGCCTGCCCACTCACGCTGGCGAATGGCTTCACGCCATGTTCCTCGACGACCAGCGACTCCTTCGCAGTCGACCCCAATTTTCGCGTCGGATATGCGCAGACCTGGCAACTGGCCGTACAGCGCGACCTACCGGGCGCGCTTCAGCTAACAGCAACCTACCTTGGCATCAAAGGTACGCGAGGCGTTCAGCAGTTCCTGCCCAACACCTACGCGATTGGCGCGACCAATCCTTGTCCCAGCTGTCCGTTGGGGTTCGTCTATCAAACTTCGGGTGGCGACTCAACCCGCCAATCGGGCCAGATCCAACTGCGCCGTAGGCTCCTCAATGGGTTTACTGCGTCGTTGCTCTACACCTTTTCAAAGTCGATCGACGATGATGCTTTCCTTGGCGGTCTAGGACACGTCACAGCGAGCGCGCAAGGTCAGAGTTCGAGTGATTCAACATTCACCGGAGCACCGACGCTAAGCGCGGCCACACCAACACCGGCCATCGCGCAGAATTGGCTGGATCTGAATGCCGAGCGCTCACTCTCTAGCTTTGATCAACGTCACCTGCTCAGTATGCAAGTCCAGTACACAAGCGGCGAAGGCCTTGGCGGTGGAACCCTGATGACCGGGTGGCCGGGCAGGCTCTTCAAAGGCTGGACTGTCCTTAATAAAATTGTCGTTGGAACTGGCCTGCCAGAAACTCCTGTTTATTTGGGAGCCGTGCCCGGAACAGGATTCACCGGCACGATCCGTCCAGACCCTACTGGCGCTCCCATTTCCACGTCGGGAGCGAGTCCACACCTCAACATCGCCGCCTACACCGCGCCGCTGCCCGGCCAATGGGGAACTGCAGGCAGGAACTCGATTACCGGCCCCGACCAGTTCAGCCTCGATAGCTCGCTTGCACGAACGTTCCGTCCGAACACGCGCTTCTATCTGGATGCCCGCGTGGATGCAACCAACCTGCTCAACCATGGTGTCTTCACCGGCTGGAACACGACTATTAACAGTACGCAATTCGGTCTTCCCGTTGCCGCCAACCCAATGCGCAGCCTCGAGATCTCGCTGCGCCTGAGGTTCTGAGATGAGATCGCTGCTGGCCATTATTCTTCTGCTAACCGCCTCCCGCGCAAATGCTCAGCAGGTCGGTCAAAACAAGTCTCCCAGCGAATCGACGACGTACACCTTCACTGCTAAGTCGCAACTGGTCGTCGAAACAGTGGTAGTAGAGGATAAGCAGGGCAAATTCATAGAGGGACTGACCGTCAAGGATTTCGCGGTCACCGAGGACGGCGCCTCACAGAAAGTCACGTTTTGCGAGCACGAGGACCTCGCCGCCAATGCTTCGCCCTTGCCAGTCGCAGCGCCCGGCAGCGAGGAAATCCAAATCTACAAACGACTCGCCCGTACTCAGGTCTCGCCTGAAACCCCGGATACGGAACGTTACAAGAATCGCCGCCTGCTGGCTCTTTATTTCGACATGTCTGCGATGCGTCCGGCCGACCAACTCCGGGCCCTTTCCGCCGCTGAACAATTTCTCCGCACGCAAATGACAACCGTCGATCTCGTTTCCATCCTCCGCTACCAAGGCGGTGCTGTCGACATCCTCCAAGACTTCACCGCCGATCGCAACAAGCTGCTGAGCATCCTCCAGACTCTCGTCGTGGGCGAGGGCCAGGGATCAGCCGAGACGATTGACGACGCCAGTAGCGCGGATACGGGAACGGCGTTTGGACAGGACGATAGCGAGTTTAACGTTTTCAACACAGATCGTCAGCTCTCCGCTTTGCAGACCGCAGCCAAGATGCTCGGCCAGCTGAACGAGAAGAAGTCCCTCATCTATTTCGCCAGCGGACTCCGCCTCAACGGTGTCGACAACCAGGCCCAGCTTCATGCCACGGTCGACGCCGCTATCAAAGCAGGCGTCTCTTTTTGGCCGGTCGACGCGCGCGGTCTCGTCGCTGAGGCTCCACTGGGCGACGCGACCCAAGGCTCGCCCGGTAATTCTGGGGTCTACACAGGTGCCGCCGCCCTCGCCAATACCACAAACTTCCAGCAGTCGCAGGACACTCTGTATGCCCTTGCCGGCGACACCGGTGGCAAAGCGCTCTTCGATAACAATGATCTGACCCGCGGCATCGTGCAGGCCCAGCAAGCTATCTCCGACTACTACATCCTTGGCTACTACACCAGCAACACGGCCCAGAACGGCAGGTTCCGCCGCGTCAAAGTCTCGCTCACGAACGATTCCGGCGCGAATCTCACTTACCGTCAGGGCTACTACGCTGACAAGCAATTCAGCCGTTTTACCGCTGTCGACAAAGAGCGCCAGCTCGAAGACGCGCTGATGCTTGACGACCCGATTACGGAACTCTCCATCGCAATGGAGATCGATTACTTCCAGCTCAACCGAGCCGAATACTTCGTCCCCATCGTAGTTAAAATTCCTGGGCGCGAATTGGCTCTTGCCAAGCGGTTCGGTGCCGAGCACACCCTCATCGACTTCGTCGGTGAAATCAAGGATCTCATCGGCGGCACCACCGTCAGCAACGTCCGCGATAACGTCAACATCAAGCTCTCGAACGCAACCGCAGCGGAGCTCGCGCGGCGCCCCATCGAGTACGACACCGGCTTCACGCTCTTGCCAGGAAAGTACATGATCAAGTTCCTGGCGCGCGACGATGAAACTGGCAGAATCGGCACCTATCAAACGGTCTTCGTGATCCCAAACCTGAACAAAGAGGATAAGCACGTCCCCATTAGCTCGGTCGTGCTGAGCAGCCAGCGGGTCGACCTAAAAGAGGCGCTTTATGACGTGGAGAAAGGCGCCCATAGAGAGAAAGAGGCAGCGGTTAACCCCCTCGTGCAGAACGGAGAGAAGCTTGTCCCCAGCGTGACTCGAGTTTTCAGTACGAGTCACGAGATTTACGTCTACCTCCAGGCCTATAAGCAACCGGTCCAGGGCAGCCCGCCCTCAAGCCAACCTCTTTTTGGCTTTGTCAGTCTTTATCTCGGGGACAACAAAGTTCTCGAAACCCCGCCTATTGCAGTCGCTTCCAATGCTACGAGTCGGCTCGCAATCATCCCTCTCAGTTTCAGCGTTAGCATTGATCACCTCATTGCCGGAGATTACGACTGCCAGATCACGGTGCTTGACCCGGCAGCACAGAAGACAACCTTCTGGCGAGCTCCAATTCTGATTGTTCCTTAGCACGCTACCTATGCCGCGAATCTTCCGCTATCCGTCTTAGCGTACAGCCGTACCGAAGGATTAATGTGAAATCAGATTTTGGGCTACGAACTTGTCCCCATCGAACCCAAGGCTGCGTAACGAACCGTTTCAGCGCGCGGGAGTTTCTTGGAAGCATCCGGTTCTTGTCTCGGATGTTGGCGGCGAAGCGAAGTGAGTGACGGTGCAGGCAGAGTAGGAAGATGGGCAAAAGGCTTGCGCCGTCTACAACGCATTCTGAAACAGCCTGACAGCAGCCTCAGGATCATCCACTTCGACGATCAACTGGTTGTACCGCTCGTCATGCAGGTCAATCACGATGGTTTTGTCGGGATCGTGAACATCCCAGAAGACTCGCTTGCCGTCCTGATAAAACGTTCCCGCCGTGATGACGCCGGGGACACTGGTTCCGGGCATTCTAATGCCGTGATACCAGCCACGTGCGGCTTCCGGGTCTGCTCGGACAGCCGCAATGTGAACGAGCGGTATTTCGAGGCTGCTCTTGAAAGCCCAGAGCTTGTCCGCGCCCCGGACGTGCAACGTCAGTTTTCCGTCCGCTATCGATAAATCAACCAAGGCGAGGCTCCGTGCTGGATGTCTTCGGTCATCGTGCTATGAGAATAGCCGATCCGGAATCTCCGTGGGTACCAAGGGCTCGGTGCGCTCCTCATCATCATTCACCACACTGGCGGCCAAAGTCCGACCCCGACGTTCTTGGCACCGCTGATAGAGACAGAGGTCTTACAACATTGCCCGAGAGCATTGGATCAGAACCTAATCCGGCGTCACCCCGAGGTATTCTTCGTGTCCTTCGAACACCTCCCGCAGGAGTTTTTCAAGTCGCTGTTTCAGAGTGACGGAGGCGCCACTTTCATTCGACCCTTTTTTCGTGTTGACGGTCAATTCGGCGGTGGGAATCGCATTCGCAACCATAAGCAGGCCTCCTCGTTCCTAAGTGGGGAATCCCGCAACTCTTCTTCTACCTGCGAACTATAAGAACTCGGACAAACTGGTTCGCAGTTCGACGGTGCAGCTCTTGTTCGCCGCGCTCACCGTGGTAGTCATACTGCGCGAGTTCCGCTTTCCCGGCAATGGAGAGGTCTGAAGATTGTCTGAATTCTTCTGAAGGATCAACTTCCACGGCCCGAACCTTTACCCCGCTTTCATAATGGTGCAATCCAACCAATGTTCGTTACAGCTTCGCACTCAAATCCAATAGATCGGCGGCTTATCAATAAAATGCCTTCGTTTGTCGAGGAGGTCACGTGATCGCAAGAATCTGGCACGGGCAGAAGAGTTGCAGTTGTTCTACATCAAGCCTCAAAACAAGTGCTCGATGGCCCCGAAGGTATAGATGCAGGCCAGCGATCCGACCCCCAAAAGCAGGGGGCGAAAGGCCGCAGAAAACGGACTCAAAATTTGACCCGTTGTAAACCACCGGGCGAGAGCGACCGATAATCCATAAAATCCGTGATTTTGGTGCTGCACAGCCCATCGTTGTGCCGTTCTCGTTGACTCCACGTCTTCCCGTCCCTAAGATTGCCATCCAGAGTTTCTTGCCCGGTCATGATCGGCCAAACCATCTCGCACTACTGCATCATCGAGAAATTGGGCGGCGGCGGGATGGGTGTCGTTTACAAGGCTCAAGACACCGAGCTTGGTCGCTTCGTCGCCCTGAAGTTTCTTCCCGAGGGCTTAGCCCAAGACCCGCAGGCGCTAGAACGCTTTCGCCGCGAAGCTCGCGCTGCATCTGCACTAAACCATCCGAACATCAGCACGATCTATGAAATCGGCAAGCACGATGGTCGTTCGTTCATCGCCATGGAGTTTCTGGACGGGCTAACGCTGAAACACAGCATTGGCGGTCGTCCCATGGAAACCGAAACCATTCTGTCGCTGGCTATAGAGATCGCTGACGCGCTGGATGCCGCTCACGCTGCTGGCATTGTCCACCGAGACATTAAGCCTGCCAACATCTTCGTGACGAAACGAGGGCACGCCAAGATTCTGGATTTTGGGTTGGCGAAGGTTACGGCTACCCCAAGCTCACAGGACGCTGGCGAGTCCGCACGATCCACCGTAGCATTGGAAGAACACCTAACCAGTCCCGGCACGGCGATGGGAACTGTTGCCTATATGTCGCCAGAGCAAGTGCGAGCAAAGGAACTGGATGCGCGGACGGATTTGTTTTCGTTCGGCGCTGTGATGTATGAGATGACGACGGGAACATTGCCGTTCCGAGGCGAAAGCACCGGAGTCGTCTTCGAGTCCATCCTGAGCCGGGCAGCTGTTCCTGCGGTAAGGCTCAATCCTGATGTGCCGCCCGACTTAGAACGGATTATCAGTAAGTGTCTGGAGAAGGATCGCAGTCTCCGATACCAGCACGCCTCCGACATTCGCACTGATTTGCAAAGGCTGAAGCGGGATACGGAGTCGGCGCGAATGCCAGCAGCACTAAGGGCTGAAGCCGCCGCTCATCCACGAATGCTCTGGAAGGCGATAATTCCAGTTGCATTAGCCGCCGTTGTGCTCGGAGCGGGCAGTTACTTCTACCTTCACCGCACACCCAAGCTCAGCGACAAGGACACCATCGTTCTCGCCGATTTTGCCAACCGCACGAATGATGTGGTATTCGACGACACGCTGAAGACCGCGCTCAGCGTTTCACTGCGGCAGTCGCCGTTCCTGAATCTGCTTTCGGACAGCGAAGTGGCAAAGACGTTGCAACTGATGACTCGCCCGGCGGGTACGAAACTCACACCGGGGGTAGTCCGCGAGCTTTGCCAGAGGGCGGGCAGCAAGGCCTACATTGGCGGAGCAATTGACAGTCTGGGCAGTGAGTACGTTCTGGGCTTGAAGGCGGTGAATTGCCAGAACGGAGACACGCTGGCCGAGGAGCAGGTTACGGCGCTATCCAAGGAGAAGGTGCTGGATGCACTGGGCGAAGCGGCATCCAAGCTCAGGGGCAAAATGGGCGAATCGCTGTCTACAGTACAGAAGTTTGATGCTCCACTTGCAGAGGCCACCACGTCTTCCCTTGAAGCTTTGAAAGCGTACAGCCTTGGCAACCGGACGGCTAACGAGAAAGGCCCCGCTGCAGCTCTACCTTACCTTCAGCGTGCCATCGAACTGGACCCGAATTTTGCCATGGGCTACAGGGCAGTGGGCGGCATCTACCTCACTCTTGGCGAGGTAGGTCGCGCCAGAGATTACCTGACCAAAGCGTTCCAGTTGCGGGAACATGCCAGCGAGCGGGAAAAACTGTCGATCACAGCTACCTACTATCAGTATGTAACCGGGGAACTGGATAAAGCGGCTCTGACGCTTCAGGAGGAAATTGAGAGCTACCCGCGTGGAACCAGCGGGTATACCGACTTGGGTATAGTGTATGGCGCACAGGGGCAGTACGAGAAAGGTGTGGAGAACATGCGGCAAGGCCTGCGCCTTGCACCGGATCGGGTAACTAGTTACGGGTGGATCGGCAACTTCACACTCGCCTTGCAACGGTTCGACGAAGCGCGACAGATCATTCACGAGGCGCAGGCGAGAAAACTGGACAACGACATATTCCACAATGCTCTCTACGGTCTGGCGTTTCTCGACTCGGACTCCGCAGCGATGGCGGAACAGCGGCAGTGGTATGCGGGCGAGCCAGATTACGAGAACGAGGGCCTCGCGCTGGCATCAGACACTGAGGCGTACGGAGGGCATTTAGCCAAAGCGCGGGAACTGACCAAGCGGGCCGTGGACTCCGCCGCACGAACGGACAACACGGAAAATGCGGCGATCTATCTGACGAATGCTGCTCTGCAACAAGCGGCTTACGGCAATCCTGCGGAAGCGCGGCAATCTGCGGCAGAGGCTTTGAAACTCGTTCCCACCAGTCAGGGCGTCGAGGTCGAAGCCGTGCTTGCATTTGCCATGGCGGGCGATACTGCGCGAGCCGAGTCTTCCGCACAAGACCTAAACAAGCGTTATCCGCTGGATACGCAGATGCAGTCTCTCTGGCTGCCAGCGATTGAGGCGCAGTTGGCGCTGGACAGAAAGAATCCGCCCGCTGCCATTGCCGTCCTGCAAGCTGCATCAGCCTTCGAGCTGGGTGAAATCCTGTTCGTCAATAATATTTCCTGCCTCTATCCAACATACATTCGCGGCGAGGCGTATTTAGCTGCTGGACAAGGTAAGGACGCCGCCGCCGAGTATCAGAAAATCATTGACCAAGGTGGCATAGTCTGGAACTGCTGGACCGGAGCCTTGGCGCATCTCGGAGTAGCGCGTGCCAATGCCTTGCAATCGAGAACCTCACAGGGAGCGGATGCCGATGCCGCCCGTGTCCGTGCGCTTGCCGACTACAAAGATTTCCTCACGCTCTGGAAAGACGCCGACCCCGACATCCCCATCCTGAAAGAAGCCGAGGCGGAGTACGCGAAGTTGCAATAGCAGCGGGCGTCATCCAACGATGTCTGGTTCGTCGGCAGAGATTGTCAACTGTCGGGATCAGGCGTGGGTGTTGAAAAACTCATCTCTGCAAAATTCGCGCAAATAAAATTGCGTCAGGATGACCTATACGCGATCTTCTCGGGTCGGGTGGACATTTTCTATCCCCCAAAATTTGGCGGTTTTGGACTGAAAGGGATTTTTTCAACACCCACAGGCGATAGATGGGATGAGAAGGTCGATCCCCGATCACGGATGGCGTTAAGCTAGCGGTGATCAACGCACTCAACGTGCAATCACATGAAAAGGAGATCGA
>Ga0209530_1001466_pt1 | contig 10538 bp, 11 predicted proteins | sample BlaSpr_A8_Ref_O1_FD_187987 | JGI IMG/M metagenome (GOLD analysis project Ga0209530, IMG submission 187987) | Forest soil microbial communities from Thunder Bay, Ontario, Canada - Black Spruce, Ontario site 2_A8_Ref_O1 (SPAdes) (version 2) | ecosystem: Environmental > Terrestrial > Soil > Boreal...
CTCCGCTCGCGATCATGGCTTCACTTGTTTCGCGGGCCTGGCGCAAGCGGTCTCGATCCTCTTCGCTTGCCTCGGACGGCAGTTCTCGCAGCAATCGGTCCAGTTCTTCGTTAAACAGCTCGGTTACAAATTCCGCTGTGTGTTTCCGGTTCATTCCGTGTTCGTCTGTAACGAAAGGAAAATCCCGGTGACGTATTCGCTGAGCAATCATCAGACGGTAGATTCGATCGGTCGCCAGATCTTCCATATAGCCATCGAGCAGACTGGCTCCATTACCGCGCAAGACGCCGTCCCGATAGCGAATCACCGTTCGCACCGCCTCTCGGGTACCTTTTACCGTGCGCTCACCTACGCCCAGGGGCGCAGGCCGAAGATCGGGATACCGGCTGGCATTCTTTGGCCGCGAGCGAAGCTGGTTTGGGTGAGGGAATTGGGCCACGGCGATGGCATTCTGATCGGGGTGTCCGGTCCACGCTCCATCCATCAGACAATCCGCTTCGTTTTTCTTGTCCTTCTGCAGCGCTGCCAACGCTCGGGCATTCAGCGCGGCATCTTCCCGGCTGGGATAGAGTGCCGTCATTCCACCAATCGCCAGAATCCCGCGATGATGACAGACCTCCGGCATCAGTTCTCTCAGGTTCTGAAAAAAAGCGACATCGTGCGGGATCGTATTGCGATCCGGCAACACCCATGCGGGATCGTCAAGATTGAAGTGGATCAAACTAGCCATATAGTCCCATCGGCCTAAGTTCAAGCCCATCATGTGCTCGCGCAGGTGGTAAACAAATTCCTCCATCTGGAAGGCCAGCGGATGCGATTCCACCAGCGCCATGCACTTGATCCAATCCCTCGGAAGACCGCGTGTGACGGCAAGAGCCTGAAACAGGTCGCGCCACCACAACGCTTCTTCCGCCGCCTCCGACTTCGGAATGTAAAAACAAAGAGGGTGTCTCAGCTTTGCAGGATCGATCCCAAAAAATACTCTTGCCACATCGAACAAGGATGCCGAAACCAGTTCGTTCTCCATCAGCCCGGCTTGAGTCAGATGCAACCCGCGTGGCCGTGTAAAGATCACCGCGTCGCTGGGGTTTATTGAGATCTCTTGCTGGCGCTTTTTGTCGTAGTAGGTCAGTTCGCCATGCAGTGCCGCGATGATGTTGGCGATTCCAGCCTCATGGTGGGACCACTCATTCACGCAGGAGTCTTCCAGATCGAGCATCACCCCGGGCGCGCCCGAGTTCAACATCTTTACGCACAGTGCGGCATCGTCGGCCGGTCCCGTCATCTGATTGCGCTGATCCTGGCACCATTGTGGCAGAGTGATCTTCCAGCCATTGCGAACCGTGTCGGAAGGGAAACGGTATGTCGGCTTTGTACCCTCCAGTGCGGCCTGCAGTATTTGCTTGCGCTCCGCGGCCAGAACCTGCTGCCGGGGTGTGAACCTGTTGTGGAGAGGCCGGAAGAATTCCCAGAATCCGAGCGGTAAATCGTTTTGCGCGTCGAATCCCCGCGGAGCGGTATTCATCGGGTGTAACCAACCGTAAGTCTGAGGTAAGCCGATCACAGTCGCCATATTTCGACTCCGGGACTTTTCAGTCTGTGTTCACTATACTGAACACATATTCACAATACTGCACTGCCGGAGATTAAGCCAGGTAAATTATGGCGTCAAGACCAATGTTCAACAGGATGAACATACATTCATTTTATTGTCCGGCTACAGTTTTGCTACGATGGGACGAAGATGTCCCTTGCCGATTCTCCTTCCGCCGCCGTCGAACGTGCTCTGGCCATACTGGAGGCTGTTGCCCAGGAGTCGAAAGGCCTGAGCAACGCCGAGATCAGCCGTAAACTTCAGATTCCGAAGAGTTCCGCCAGTTACATCCTGCGCACTCTTGAGGCGCAGAATTACCTGACTCGTGCCGACTCAGGAAAATACAAAGTGGGGTTGAAAATCCTCAGCTTGAGCCGCGGCGCTTTGAGTGACCTGGATGTGCGCGGCGTGGCATTGCCCATCATGCGCCATCTCACCCGCCAAACCGGACTCACCAGCCATCTGGCCATTCTGGATGGGCCTGAAGCAGTCTATGTGGAAAAAGTTGAGCCGGAAAGTTTTATCCGTATGGATACCTGGGTGGGACGCCGTATGCGCGTGCATGCAACTAGCGTCGGCAAGGCCCTGGTTGCCCATATCCCGCAGGATGCGTTGGAACGAATCATCTCTAAAGCCGGCATGGAAAAACGCACGCCAAAAACCATAATTACACTTCCAAAACTGCTGAAAGAGCTCGACAAAGTCCGCACCCAGGGGTATGCCGTGGACGATGAAGAGAACAATTTAGGCGCGCGCTGCGTGGGCGCTTCCGTGTTCAATGACCGCGGCCTGATTGAGGCCGCCTTGGGCCTAAGCGGAACGACGCAGCAAGTCAGCCCCCAAACTATGCCCGCGATCGTGGAGTCCCTGAAGGATGCAGCTCGGCACATTTCCATGGGGATGGGGTATCGCGCGCCGCATCGCCGCACCGGTGCATTGTAGGCGTCAATGAATCAGTGCGCCGGCCACGGCCACAACAATGCCCACAATGCTAAATAGCATGCCTAGATGCCAAAACACGCGTCTTCCGGAGAGCAAAGTAATTGAGGTAATCACTAGGCCGATCTCCAAAAAGACCTCGGCAAGATCGTAGCGGTCGGCGCGGTTGCGTTCCATCGCCACTTCGCGCTCTAACTTTTTGGCTTCGTCCTGGATCTCTCCTTTTTCCTGCTTGTACCGTTCCGCTTCCTGCGCCGATTTCTCCCGGAATTTGTCCAACTCCACGGCGTCTTTGCTGGCCACGGAAGAGCTGAAGTCGGCGAACAGTTCATCCTCGTGCTCGCGGCTATTCTTTGCCTGGTAATAGGCCCACTGGTCGGACGCCTTGGCTTGCAGCACAACTTCTTCGGTGTGCGCCCGATGTCCCAGCAGCGTGATTACCGCCACAACCACGGCCAAAACCGCCATGGTCAACGAGACTGGCGCCAGGCTTGGATCGTGGTGCGCGTGTTCCGCATGCTCCTCCAACTCTTGCAGCTCATCGGCGCTCATTCGTCCTCCAGTGACTTTTCCGGTCGCAAACTGTAGCCCTCGATAGTACGGATTCGTCCTCTTCCTCGCAAGCCGACTTTTATCTTGCTAATGTCCTAATCTCATCCACCATCGGCATCAGTCGTCAGCTTTGTCATCCCCAGCGAAGCGAGGGATGACAAAGGTCCGATGATCGACGGACCGGAGCAAGCGAAATTAGGACACTACGTTCATCTTGGGAGATGCATGAATTTGGAATTCTGAGCGTGGTCGTTGTTCTACTCCCCCATCACCTTCACAATCACACGCTTGTCGCGCTGGCCATCGAATTCGGCATAAAAAATCCGCTGCCACGTCCCCAGATCCAGTTTCCCCGCAGTGATTGGGACGATCACCTCATGATGAATCAGCAAAGCTTTCAAGTGCGAATCTCCGTTATCCTCGCCGGTTTCATGATGTTTATAATTCTTGCGAAAGGGCGCCAGATGTTCCAGCCACTGGTCGATGTCTTCGATCAATCCGCTCTCGTTATCGTTTACATAAACGCCGGCGGTAATGTGCATGGCGGATACCAACACCATCCCTTCTTTGACAGCGCTCTTGCGAACAATTTCCTCCACCTGCGGCGTGATGTGCACATAAGCCCGGTGCGTCTTGGTATGAAACTTCAAATACTCCGTAAGCACTTTCATTTCAAACCTCGCCCAAGAATTCTATCCGACCAAGGCCGCTCAATTGGAGGATGACTTTCGTTACTTAAAACTCGACCTAACATGCTGCATACTCATTTCATATAGGAGGCGCAGTGCTGCTCAGGTTGGATTACTTGTCGTGCATTCTTACCATCGGTTCCACCATTCTTGTAGGCCGTCGCTGCTGGGAGGGATGGATCCTGGCGGGCGTGAATAGCGTGATCCTTTGCCTGATCGGCCTGCGCACTGCGCAATTCGGCTTTATTCCCGCCAACTTGTTTTGCATCGCGCTTTACGGAGTAAACCTTCGCGCCTGGCGCAAACCAGAAAATCACTAGTTGGACCGCATGCATACCAACCCATCGTCATCCTGAGCGTGTCTTCTGCGCGAAGGACCTATGCAACTTTCGCTACCAGACTTCCTCCTGCGTACCTCCCAGAATTATCATTGGCCCAGGAGCACCGCACCGTGGCTACGCCTCGAACAAAGGTTCACAATCAACTCGCCCGTGCCGCCGTCCAGGTTTTCGCCGCCAACGATCGCATTAATCAGATTCTCATCGAAAATCTCGACCTCTCCGTGTGGCGTGCCCAGCCGCCCGGGAAGGCTCGCAGCATCGCGGTGATTTTCACCCACATGCACAATGTCCGCTGCAAATGGATCAGGCTTACCGCTCCGCACTTGAAAGTTCCTGCACAGCTGAACCGCATGGGTTGCACGCCGCGGCAAGCTCGTGCGGCATTGGCTCAGAGTGCCGCTGGCTGCACACAAATGCTGGCTGACTCCCTCGACAACTCTAAACACCCCATCGAGAAATTTCTCAGGGACGGCTGGGCGCAACCATGGCAGGTTGGCCCGGAAATGCTCTGCTACATGATTTCTCACGAGGCCCACCATCGCGGCCAGGTCTGCATGCTCACCCACCAACTCGGTTTTCCCTTGCCGAATCAGATCACCTCCAGGATGTGGAATTGGGAAAAATTGTGGAAAGAGTGCGGCTCGCCTCGCGGCCCCGGCAATTATTCCTAGAAACCCACGTAGGGACCGCCGCCCTCGGCTTCCATCCAGCAAAGCTCGACTTCTTGTCACTAGAAAGTTTGTCATTCCGAAGTGCGGTTCTATCGCGCGAGAACCGGCCTTGAGCGCAGCCGAAGGGAATCTCTTTCTGTCTGGGCGTACTCCGGATCGGGTTGTCTCATAAGGTAATTTTTAGCGAGTTCTAAGCCATTCCAGAAGTTGCCACCGTGGAGCCGCGGTTCCATATTGGTGCACGGCTGCTTGGTTTTACAGCCTTTCCCGCACCGCAACCGCGAACGCATTCCTCATCTAACGGAGCATGACAAATCCTAAGCAGCGTATCCAGGAGTTGTGCTCCGAAGCGTTGGCCGCGACCAAACCGGCCCAAATCGAACCTATTGTTTCCGAACTGCGGTTGGCGCTGCATGAGAAAATTCGAGGGGAAGAAACATGGATGTCCCTTTGCGAGCGAGCCGCTGTGGAGCAAGACCCTAAAAAGCTCCTTGAATTGGTCAGCGAAATCAATCGCCGATTTCAATCCAGAGAACGGCGTCTTACCGGACACTCCGAAGGGGAACAGCCCGCCGATAAATCGTCCTCAACAAATCATGAGCCCAATGGATCGGGCTCGTAATTTTTGCATCGATGTTCGCATTATTGATCTTCGCATTTGTGCTCGGCAAACTGAACCGTAAGGTTCTGCTGCGCTTCCGCCACCCGCTTCAGTGCGGCCACGGGAACCTTAAATTCCTGATTGCATTGCGTGCATACCGCGATCACAGGAGCAGCGCCGATCCATTGCAACACGCGAAGATGGCGTTTTGGCATGGCTGGAAAGTTAGGACCAAAAAGGAATGCCGGGTCTACCGCATGGTTTCTTCGATCTCGGAAATCCAGTCCGGCCGCTTCAATACTTCTCGCGGCTTCGGGCCGTCCGCTGCTCCTACGATCCCATCCTGCTCCATGAGGTCGATAAGGTGCGCGGCTCGCCCATATCCGATGCGCAGCCGTCGTTGCAGCAGGGAAGTGGAAGCTTTGCCAAACTCGATCACCAGCTTGACTCCGTCTTGATAGAGAGGATCGTCCTCGCCGGATTCTCCTGATCCTTCGCTGCCACCAGCGGTACCGCCTTCGCGCTCTTCCTTCGGAGCCTCCAGGAATTGCTGCTGGTACTCCGCCGCGCCTTGTTGCTTCCAGAACTCGACCACCGCCGCGATCTCTTTTTCCGTGACCAGCGGAGCATGTAAGCGGTGCACCCGCGCCGATCCAGAAGGCAGGTAGAGCATGTCGCCCTTGCCCAATAATGCCTCGGCTCCATTCGAATCGAGAATCGTACGCGAATCCACCTTGGTGGCTACGCGGAAGGAAATCCGCGCCGGGAAGTTTGCCTTGATCAATCCGGTGATCACATCGACCGACGGCCGCTGCGTCGCCAGTACCAGATGAATCCCTACGGCGCGCGCCATCTGCGCCAGGCGTGTAATCGACTCTTCCACATTGCTCGAATCGAGCATCATCAAATCCGCCAATTCGTCGATGATGATCACAATGTAGGGAATCGGTTTGTCGTCCGACGCTTCGTCAAACAGGCTGGGCGTGCTGTTCTCGAAGAGGCGGTTGTATTGGTCGATATTCCTCACGCCCTTTGCCGCGAGGAGTTTCAACCGCCGTTCCATCTCCCGCACCGCATTGCGTAGCGCATTCGCCGCCAGCTTCGGCTCCGTGATAATCGGGGTAAATAGATGCGGCACGCCTTCATAATTTCCCAGTTCCAGCCGCTTCGGATCGACCAGAATCAAGCGCACCTGATCGGGTGTCGCTTTATACAAAATCGACATGATAAAGGCATTGATGGCCACGCTCTTGCCCGCGCCCGTCGATCCGGCAATCAGCAAGTGAGGCATGCCTGCGAGATCGGCGACCTGAATCCGTCCATTGATGTCTTTACCCAGGGCCAGCGTCAGCTTCGATTTGTGCCCCATAAACTCATGCGATTCGATGTTCTCCCGCAGCCAGATAATCTCGCGCTCCCGGTTCGGCACCTGAATACCGACCGTCGATTTTCCGGCCATGCGCTCGATCAAAATACTTTCTGCCTTCAGCGCTAAGCAAAGGTCGTCCGTGAGATTCGTAATACGGCTGTATTTGATTCCCGCATCCGGCTTGAATTCAAACGTCGTGACTACGGGGCCGGGATTGATCTGTGTGATCTGCCCATGCACCTCAAACTCCGCATACTTTTCTGTGAGCACCTGCGCCAGAACCTTGAGCTCACCGGCATCAACTGCCTGCTGTTCGTCCGGACGCTGCAAGAGACTGCTCGAAGGCAACTTATATCCACCCGCAACCTTCGGCATCGTGGTTTTGGCTCTATGCTCGCTGTCGGCGCGTTGCGTTACCTGCGGCTCAACCATGTTTTCTAATTGCGGTAGCGGTTCCGGCAATATTCCGCCAGTAGGCGTCGACTCTTCAGCGGATTCGAAACCAAGTGTTCGTTCAATGCCAGTCCGCCGGCTTTCCTGCGCAACCCGTGGCTGCACCGCCGGTTCAGAAGGCGCAGGAGCCTGCCGGGGAATGACTTGGGTCTTGATCTGCGGCTTCGAAATGCGCCGCTTTTCCAGTTCTTTCTGTTGCCGTTTCTTGTTGCGCTCTTCCTGCCAATCCTGATAGCGGTTCCAAAGTGCAGTCACGAAGGCAAACCGCGTCGGCACCCAAAGTTGAATGGAAGAAAACGAGAAGGCAGTTGAAAGATACAGCGCAACGGCCAGCACGCTGGCGCACACAATATATGCCCCGGCAATGTTCAAATAATGGATGAGGGCGTCACCAACCACGCGGCCAATCAGGCCCTCAATGGGCATCACGTTCATCCAACGCAAATTGCCTGGCAGTAGAGCCAGCAGCGCGGGAACGAAAACTACCAGCCAGACCCCGCCCAGAGTCTTCGCCACAGGCGACTGAACCTTTCGCGAGGCAAACCAGCGAATCCCAAGCATGGCAGGAAACACCGGCAGTAGAAAAGCTCCAACGCCGAAGAATTGCAATGCCAGGTCCGAGATAAGAGCGCCCACCACGCCAATCCAGTTGCGCGCCGCGTGGGTTCCGGTTAATACGGACGCGCTATTCAGCGAGGGATCGAGCGGTGAATACGAAGCTAATGCGAGGAAAAGGAGGAGCGCAGAGATGCACAGCAGGAATCCGATCAGCTCATTCAGCCGCCGGTTGCCCGTGGGAACAAAGATGCTTGCCAGAAAACGCATGTGGGCCGTTTCCCACGGGACGGCAAAACCATCCTGTGGCGCAAATCGGCCAGAGCCTCATTATTATGCCAAGAAGCCGGAGCGACGGCAACGGTGGAATTCGCCGGGAGTGTACAGTTGGCTTCCTCGGTCCCAGTTCTACCACGGGTGCAGTTGTTACGATCAGGGCATGCCTTCAGAGGTTGCGGAGAACTCGTGCCTCAATACGGAATGGGAAGGGCACGAGTTTTACTCGTGCCGCCAATGAGTTCGTGGTAGTATACTAGTAGTATGAAAGAGAAGACTTCAGTCACACTCTCAAAAGCTGTACTGGCAGGTATTGATCGCTTGGCCGGATCAAAGCAATCGCGGTCGGCATTCATCGAAGCTGTGCTGGCTCAATACTTGCGCCAGCAGGCGCGCGCTCAGGTTGAAGCTCGCGACCTCGAACTGATCAATAAACATGCAGACGAACTAAACGAAGAGGTGGAAGACGTCCTACGCTATCAGCAGATATAGGCACGGCGTGCAGGCTGGCCGATGAGGCGGGGCGAAATCTACCGCGTTTCTCATCCCACTCGTGATCATGCCAGCGACGATCCTAAACTCCATCGCTGCTTCGTGATTGTGAGCCGCCAGACCCTAATCGATTCCAGATTCCCCACAGTTGTCTGCGCACCCATCCTCACTCGCGGCCACGGATTTTCCACTCAGGTCCCGGTCGGCATCGAGGAAGGCCTGAAACACGAAAGCTGGGTCCTCTGCGATAACCTGGTGAGTCTCCGCAAAGTGCAACTGACCCGCTTTGTCGGCTCGCTGATGCACCCAAAGCTAGAAGAACTGAGCCGCGCCCTCAAAATGGCGCTCACGCTCGACTAGATTGCGGCATGCTTATCCCGCCAGCCTCGACGCAAATGCCAGCACCAGCGCCCCAATAACAATCCTGTAAACGGCAAATGGCGCAAAGCCGCGTCGGCGCACGTAGGCCATGAACCAGGCCACCGACGCGTAGGCCACAATAAACGAGACCACGAACCCTATAGCAAGCACAGCCCATCCATGCGCATCGATCTGTGCCACACCTATAGGATTCGCATTTTTACCGCGCAGCGACTTCAGCAAGTCATAGCAAGTTGCGACCACCATGGTTGGAATCGATAGAAAGAACGAAAACTCCAGCGCCGCCGCCCGCGACATCCCGGCAATCTGTCCGGCCGCAATCGTGGACATTGACCGGGAAGTTCCAGGAAATACCGCGGAGAGAATCTGGCAAGCGCCGATCCATACCGCCTGTGCCAGAGACATGGTCTCCATTCTCCAGGTATGAATGCGCCCGCTGCCCGCAGAGGGCCCAGCGGCCTCGGACTTGGCATTCACAGCATCGACGATCCACATCACGATTCCGCCAACCAGCAAAGCCGTACCCATAATCGTAAGGCTCTCCAGATGCTTGCCAATCACCTTCGTAAGCAGAAAAGCTGGAATCGCCGTAACCACGAACGCAATGATCGTCAGGCTGAGCGGATGCGTAAAGATAGTGCGGTCTCCGCGCTCGCCGCGAGGGAAGGTCGAAAGGAACTTGGCGATGCGATCGCGGAAGTACAGCGGCAAACACAGAATTGCGCCCAACTGGATCACGATGGTGTACATCTTCCAGTATCCGCTATCGAGCGTTAGATTCGGGGCCAAGCCAGACGTGTGCAGCAGAGCTTCGGAGATGCGCAAATGCGCCGTCGAGCTGACCGGTAAGAATTCCGTCAAGCCCTCGACAATGCCCAAGATCAAAGACAGCAGATAATCGTTCAATCTTCCTCCAGAAATTAAGAAAACAGTATGGCAGAAAAGCTTTGCCGTAAAGTTACGGAATCCACGGAGTCACTTATGTCGTAGCACCGAATCACATTCGACTCACCACGAGGCAAACCCTAAAAATTATCGGCATTGCCGTAGGTTGCGATTCCATTCTGCATGTAAAACAGGAGCCTCTCGGCGCGATTGGCCCAATCGCTCTGCCCATACTGGCTAATGATCCTCTGGGCCAGAGCGTTAGCGCGGTCTTTCGACTCCGCTGCCTTCTTTTGATTCGGCTCGTTCTTATAAATCTCAATCAGCGCAGCGCGGCGCCAAGCTGCATCGTACAAAGCTTCCGGGGTCGCCGGAGACTGTGGGTGCTCCTTCGCGTAGTTTTCGTAGAGGTCCGCTTCTTTATCCGGACACTTAGATAAACTCTCCCACTCCCCACAGAGCTTGTTCTCAATCAGACGGAAAGCCGCCAGATCGGCCCACTTGGTCCCCGAATATTTCTTGATCACCAGCTTCATCCAGTCTTCCCGCATCTGGCCGCGCATGTAGGAATCGCGTTCGCGTGCGGATGGCCGTGTCATCACGTCAGACCGTTCAACCTGCCAGCGGATATCGGCCGCCCGGTAGAGCGCTTCCGCAGCCAGCGGCGAAGCCGGCATCAGATCGTACACGCGGTAATAGAGTTGCATAGCGTCCTGCGCGGCGTCTCGTCGCCCGCGGCG
>Ga0209530_1001467_pt1 | contig 10537 bp, 8 predicted proteins | sample BlaSpr_A8_Ref_O1_FD_187987 | JGI IMG/M metagenome (GOLD analysis project Ga0209530, IMG submission 187987) | Forest soil microbial communities from Thunder Bay, Ontario, Canada - Black Spruce, Ontario site 2_A8_Ref_O1 (SPAdes) (version 2) | ecosystem: Environmental > Terrestrial > Soil > Boreal...
GGCTCTTTTCCGAAGAAATTAATCGCGCGGCCTCCGTCCCCGCTCCTTCCGCCACCGCCGCATCAAGTTTCTGCGCCAGCCCCAAACTATCCACCGAATCCACGCGATCAAACAGCCCCGCCGCCCTCCGCGCCTTATTGCTCTGCAGATGCCCAATCAGATGCCACGTCGCATCCAGGTCCGCCACGCGCTCCCGCTTCGACTCCCACTCCTGCACCCGATTCTCTCCAAAGTGTCGCAACCCCGCATCGTAAGCCGTGCGAATCGCCTCAAACGGAAACGTCTTCGACACCGCAACAATCGTCACATCTTCCACGCGCCGCCCCGCGCGCCCCGCCGCCCGCGCCACGCGTTCCCGAATCCGCTCGAGATTCTCAGCAATCACAGACTTTTCCGTCGCCATCGCGCGCGATTCTACCACGCACACAACCGCAGATTCCGCGCCTGCTACTATTGATATGGCACGTTGTTACAGGCAATATCTGACGATGCTTTTCACAATATCCATCTCGAGCGCGAGGTAGCTCGGATGCCCGATATCGCCGCGTCTGCCCAAAGTGCGCCCTTGTCCGCGCAAGCCGCGGGACGCCTCGAACATTTCGACGTGCTCATCGTAGGCGCGGGCCTCTCCGGAATCGACGCCGCCTATCACCTCCAGACGAAATGCCCGTCAAAAACTTTCGTAATTCTGGAAAGCCGCAACGCCATTGGCGGAACCTGGGACCTCTTCCGCTATCCTGGCGTCCGTTCCGATTCCGACATGTACACGCTCGGCTTCGGTTTCCGCCCCTGGCGAGACAAGAAGTCCATCGCGAGCGGCCCGTCCATCCTCAAGTACCTCCAGGATACTGTTCGCGAATATGGCTTCGATCGCAAAATTCGTTTCGGTCACCAAGTTACCCGCGCGTCGTGGTCTTCGCCGGATGGTCTATGGACCATTGACGCCACAGGCCCGGAAGAAAAGCCCGCCCGCTTCACCTGCAATTTTCTTTACGTCTGCAGCGGCTACTACGATTACTCCGAGGGTTATATGCCGGGCTGGCCCGGCATGGATCGCTTCCGCGGCCGCGTCGTTCACCCGCAGCACTGGCCCGAAGATTTCAGTTGCGACGCCAAGCGCGTCGTCGTGATCGGCAGCGGCGCCACCGCCGTCACCCTCGTTCCAGAGCTCGCCAAATCCGCCGCCCACGTCACCATGCTGCAGCGCTCGCCCACCTACATCGTCGCGCGCCCCTCGGAAGATCCCATCGCGAAGTGGATGCTTCGCCATCTGCCTGCATCCGTTGCGCATCACTTAGTCCGCTGGAAGAATGTCCTCCTCGGCATGTACTTTTATAACGCCGCGCGCCGAAAGCCTGACGGCACAAAAAAACTCCTGTTGGGTTACGTCCGGCAATATCTGGGCCCCGATTACGACGTTGAAAAACATTTTTCGCCGCGCTACAACCCCTGGGACCAGCGTCTCTGCCTCATTCCCGATGGAGATCTGTTTCTCGCCATCCGCTCCGGAAGAGTTTCGATTGCCACCGATGAGATCGAGACCTTCACCGAAGCAGGTCTGCGGTTGAAGTCAGGCCAGGAACTCGAAGCCGACATTATCGTCACCGCCACTGGATTGAAGTTAAAGTTCCTCGGCGGCATGCGACTGTCGATGGACGGCTCTCCTATCGATCCCGCGCGAACGATCAGTTACAAAGGAATGATGAGCAGCGACATCCCGAATTTCGCCTGCGCTTTTGGTTACACCAACGCTTCCTGGACGCTGAAATGCGATCTCACCTCCAAGTACGTCTGCCGTCTGCTGAATTATATGGACGCTCACGGTTACTCCTATTGCACGCCGCGCCGCCGCGATCCAGACATCGTCGAAGAGTCCGCCTTCACCATGACCTCCGGCTATCTCCAAAGGTCCAGCGCCATCCTTCCCAAGCAGGGTTCGAAAAAGCCCTGGAAGTTGTACCAGAATTACGCCCTGGATCTCGCCGCGCTCCGCTTCGGCAAAGTTAACGACGGCACCATGGAGTTCACTCGCCCCAAGAACGGGACGCGTAGTCTGAAACAATAGTTTCTTTCGCCGGAAGGGGAAAATATGATGCGACGCCTCATCACTACGCTAATTCTGCTCTGCGCCTGCGGAAGCACGACCTTCGCCCAAACAACCGCCGCGCCGCCCGCAACTCCAACTCCCGCGCCCGTTGCAAAAAACGATTACAGCAACGGTGACAACTGGCTCTGCCGTCCCGGACGCCAAGACGCCTGCGACGTTGACCTCTCCACCACCGTCATCACCGCCGACGGCAAGATGACTCTGGAAACCTGGGCCGCCAACCCCAATGCGCAGATCGATTGCTTCTACGTCTATCCCACTGTCTCCATGGATCCCGGAGGCAACAGCGACATGCTCCCCGGCCCGGAAGAAAAAGGCGTTGTGCGCGTGCAGTTCGCCCGCTTCGCTTCTCAGTGTCGGCCCTACGCGCCCATCTACCGCCAAGTCACTCTCAGTGCGCTTCGTGCCGCGTTGTTCGGCACGCCCATTCCCGTGGATCGCGCCTTGGCCTACAACGATGTCCTCGATGCATGGAATTACTATCTCGAGCATGACAACCACGGCCGCGGCGTCGTGCTCATCGGACACTCGCAGGGCTCCAATGTGCTCACGCAGCTCGTCAAGAACGAAATCGACGGCAAGCCGGTTCAGTCGCGCATCATTTCTGTGTTGCTGCTGGGGACCAATTTCCCCGTGCCTAAAGGCAAAGATGTCGGCGGCGCTTTCCAGCACATCCCGCTCTGCCACGCGCCCACTCAAACAGGATGTGTGATCACTTACGCATCGTTTCGCGCAAATGTCCCGCCCCCGGTCAACACTCACTTCGGCAGAGTAACCGGCGAGGGCATGATTTCCGCTTGCACGAATCCGGCGGCGCTTGCAGGAGGCAGCGGCGAGTTGCACTCCTATCTCAGAAAGAACGGCAGCGGCTTGCCGGGCGGTGCCGAGGCCACGCCGGGGCCCTGGGTCAAGCCCGATCAGCCCGTTACCACTCCTTTCGTCAGCGTACCCGGCATGTTGACCGCCGAGTGCGTCGCCAACGACCACGGCTCTTATCTCGCCATCACTGTTCACGGCGATCCCGCCGGTCCTCGCGCCAGTGACATCACCGGCGATATAGTCTTCAACGGCCAAGTCATGGCCGATTGGGGCCTGCACCTGATCGACGTGAACCTCGCAATGGGCAACTTGATCGACATCGTGGCCCAGCAGTCCAAAGCCTATCTGTCAACCGCGCCGAAGAAATAATCCGCTCCGCGCCTAACTCACACCTGTCATTCCGAGGAGCGCAGCGACGAGGAATCTGCTCTTTCCTCGGTTGCCGGACGCACCGCTCCAACCCTACTCACGGCCTGTCATTCCGAGGAGCGCAGCGACGAGGAATCTGCTCTTTCCTCGGTTACGGGACGCACCGCTCCAACCCTACTCACGACCTGTCATTCCGAGGAGCGCAGCGACGAGGAATCTGCTCTTTCCTCGGTTACGGGACGCACCCTCAAACTCATTAGTTGAACGCTTAGCTTTGCGGGGGCCGCACTCTTCGGCTTTTGATTTTCGTGAGGTTGCGAATGCGCGGGACGCTTCTGAATTTCACGATAAATTTCTAATCAGTATTGCGCAGGCATAAATTCAGTACGATTTTTCGCTCGGGTGTGTGGGGCTCGCCGTCCCTTTTACAAAACAAGAATCGCAAACACGCGTGCCGTCTTTCAACGTGAAGTCAACTCGGCGAGTGGGGTCTATCTCCGCTCCGCATTTTCCGCACCGCTCGTCGTTTGCCTCGCCCATGAGCATCCCTCTTGCTCTATTAAATCACAGGTCGCTAGGAAGCACACTCACACCCAACTGTGCCAAATGATACAGACGGCTGCTCGGGCCGGGGCTACCGTGGTAACAGTTCGAGAAAGACGGAGATGAGACGTGCCAAACAAGAAAACTATGAAGGCGGCTGTCGTTGAAAAATTTGGAGAACCGTTGGTCTTGCGCGAAGTTCCCATCCCAACGCCTGGTCCAGGGCAGGCACTCGTTGAAGTGTTTGCGACTGGAGTGTGTCACACAGATCTGCATGCCGCGGACGGCGACTGGCCGATTAAGCCAACCCCGCCATTCATCCCTGGGCATGAAGGGGCGGGCATCGTCGTGGCCCTCGGTTCCGGGGTCACGCACTTAAACGAAGGCGACCGCGTCGGAACCGCATGGCTGTTCAGCGCGTGTGGGCATTGCGACTACTGTCTTTCCGGATGGGAAACGCTCTGCCCCGAGCAGCAGAACTCCGGATATTCGGTGAACGGAAGTTTTGCGGAGTACGCATTGGGCCAGGCGGATTACTTGGGACGAATTCCCAAGAATCTTCCCCTTGTGGATGCGGCGCCCATCCTTTGCGCCGGCGTCACTACCTATAAAGGATTGAAGATGACCGAGGCGCGGCCCGGTGAATGGGTAGTGATCACTGGTATAGGCGGCCTGGGACACGTGGCCATCCAATATGCCAAGGCCATGGGTCTCCACGTCGCCGCGGTGGACCTCGGTCCGGAGAAAATGGCGCTGGCGAACAAGCTTGGAGCTGAAATCACAATTGATGCGAAAACCCAGGACCCTCCCAAGGAAATTCAAAAGCAAATCGGCGGGGCGCACGGAGTGCTGGTAACGGCAGTTTCGCCCATCGCCTTCAAGCAAGCGGTCGGTATGCTTCGTCGTGGCGGGACTTGCGTGCTGAATGGCCTGCCACCGGGAGAGTTCCCCGTTTCGATTTTCGACCTAGTTCTGAACGGCTACACCATACGCGGCTCCATCGTTGGCACCCGCTTGGACCTCGAAGAGTCGCTTGCTTTCGCCGCAGAGGGCAAAGTGAAGGCGACGATTGAGGTCTTGCCGCTTGAATCCATCAATGACGTGTTCACCCGCCTCAAGAAGGGACAGGTTAATGGGCGCGTCGTACTTGGTCTAAAGCAGGAAACATCTACCAAGGTAACGTCGGTACGGCTTGCGAGCTGATCCAGGGTTCACCACGCCTCTAAGCACGGTTCGTCGGGTTGCGTCTTTGACCCTTCTATTTACAGCAGGCTGTGGCAGTCAAAAGTCCCTGTAGATATCCCGATTCTGCGTTCGCTGGCAGCAACGTTGTGGGTAAAAGGAGAGATTTTCAATCATGCAGCCGAACGAACGGACCACCTCCACGGGAAACCGCGTAGGCAACAAGATCCTCCTGTCAATTTCCGACAAGGAATACGCGCTGATTCTTCCTCACTTGGAGTTTCTCAGCATGCCTCCGCATCTTAGTCTCTACGAACCAGGCCAGCCGCTGGAGTTTGTGCATTTTCCGAATTCAGGCATGGTCTCTCTCGTAATCGCGACCGAAGACGGAAGGACTGTTGAAGTAGGAGAAGTTGGCAAGGAAGGATTTGCCGGAGTGCAGGCGGCGGTTGGCATAAACAGAAACCAAGTGCGCGAAATCGTGCAAATCGCCGGAGACGGATTCAGGTTGAAAATCGGCGCATTGAAAAGCGTTTTGCAGTCAGCTCCGGAGCTTCAACGGATTCTGACCCGCTACGCAGTAGTCCAGGGAATGCAATTCGCGCAAACAGCCGCCTGTAATCGGCTTCACAATATCGAACAACGCTTCGCGCGCTGGCTACTCATCACGCAGGATAGAGTGGATTCCCCGACGCTGGCTATCACCCACGATTTCCTTGCGACCATGCTCGGTACCGACCGGCCCACTGTGAGCTTGGCAGCTCGCGTTTTGCAGGACAAGCAGATCATCGAGTACACGCGCGGAGCAGTGCAGATTCTGAGCCGGGCAAAACTCAAAGACTGCACCTGCGAGTGTTACGCCGTTATCCAGCAGTACAATCGCGAGATTGGACTGAAATAGCCGCCCATAGTGTAGGAAATCCTACAGACAAGAATCCTCATTCCGGGTTATATTCCCGTTGAGGATTTCTTTTCCTGGGATGGAGAAAAGAAGCAAGAATATAAGCATGAAGGCGCCCGCCTTCGATGCGCAAGCTTTTCTCGATTCCGCCGGTGTAGCTCGGAAAGTCAAAGAGTTCAAGAAAAAGGAAGCAATCTTCTCGCAGGGCGACGCCGCTAAGAACGTTCTATATATTCAGAAAGGCGCTGTACGGCTTTCGGTAGTCAACGAAAACGGTAAAGAAGCCGTTGTCGCTGTTTTGGGACCCGGCGACTTTTTTGGCGAGGGATGCCTCGCCGGTCAGCCGATTCGAATAGGGTCAGCCACTGCCATCACGGTCACCACCACCCTTTTGATCGAAAAAAAGGAAATGATTCGCGTCCTCCACTCGGAACATGCCTTTTCCGACCGTTTCATCTCTTACATGCTTTCCAGGAACATCCGCGTGGAAGAGGATTTGGTCGATCAGCTTTTTAACTCCAGCGAGAAACGGCTGGCGCGCACCTTGTTGCTGCTCGCGCGCTACGGCAAGGAAGACAAACCCCAAAAGATGGTCCCCAAAATATCGCAGGAGATGCTCGCCGAAATGGTCGGCACCACCCGCTCACGCGTGAATTTTTTCATGAACAAATTCAGAAGACTGGGCTTCATCAAGTACAACGGCGGCCTGCACATCGATGCTTCGCTTCTAAGCGTCGTCCTCCACGACTGACCAGCAGCTCCGCCGATTCCAATTAAGTTACCCGCCGCCTCGCCTCCGCGCGCTAAACGAGAAACCGTCAGTTTCGCGACCTGCTTACGCTGACGGATGCTTCAAAATATTCGCCAAAGCATGCAGCCGCGCCGCGTCAGCCGGACTTGTCGCCATAGCGGCGTTCTTTTCCAAGGACGGCGCCATGCTGCTCAACTTCGCCACTTTGCTCTTGCTCATGTGCGAGTTCTCTGCATCGCGGATTCCCGCTCGCAGAGCTGCGATTCGCTCCGCCGGCAAAGCCTGCGACCTCTCCAACTGATCCACGTACGCCTTCGCCACCACCAACTGCGCAGGCCACTCCAGCTTCTGCTGGTCCTGCACATTCAGCTCCGCCACCCGAACGGTCTTCGCCGCGTCGATTTCGTTCTGCGTCAGGAACTTCGTCGGCGTCAGCTCAAAAATATCCAGCCCGCGCGCAATCTCCGAGCCGTAGATGCTGCCGTTGTACCAATAAGCCGACCATTCGCCACCCAGCACCAGCATCTTCGAATCGATCGGCCCGCGGTCGAAGTAGGCAATCTCAAAAGGGTGAGCCGCGTCGGTGAAATCCATCACAGAAACGCCACCCTGGTACCAAGCCTGCACTTCGATGTCGCGGCCGGGAACCGGAATCAGCGAGCCGTTGTGCGCCACACAGTTTTCCGTGTCGCTCTGCGCCGCCGGCAGCTTGTAATAGCTCGCGAAGGTCAACTTATCATTATTGAGATGGAAGATCGCGTCCGCGCCCCACTTGTTCGGGTCGTTCGGACGGCACCGCGCCCCCAGCCCTCCGCCCCACTCGTCAGTAAACACCACCTTCGTCCCATCGTTCGAAAACGAAGCCGAATGCCAGTACGAGTAATTCGGATCATTCACCGCGTCCACCCGTTTCGGATGTACCGGGTCCTTGATGTCCAGCAGAATTCCATTTCCCGAGCACGCGCCCGCCGCCAACCCAATCGCCGAGTACACCGTGATGTCGTGGCAGTGGTTCGTGTCCGCCGGCTTCATTTCATCCTTGTCATGGCTCCCGCCGTTGTTCAGGCTGTTCAGTACGCCCGTGCGCGGATCGATAAATACCCGCGGGCTGGACACCACTTTCGCGTCCTGCGGCGCCGCCACCGGAACCTTGATCACGTCAATGCGAAACAGCGCCGTATTCGGGTCTTTGTCCGGCGCTTCATTCGAGCATCCGGCCAGTTCTTCCGCTTGACGCACAAACGACGCGCCCGACACGTATATATAAACGTTGTCCTTGTCGTTCGGATCCACCACCAGCGTATGCGTATGCGATCCGCGGCACGTCTGCACCGCTGCCACTTGCTTCGGATTCTTGATGTTCGAAATGTCGAAGATCCTCACGCCGCGGAAGCGGTCCTTTTGCGCCGCCGGCAAGCGCCGTTCTTTCTCATGCCCTGCTGCTGGCGGAGGCTCCGGCGGAAACCCCTCCGTGCCGCAATCCAACCGTCCATTCGGCATCTCTACCGACATGAACAGCAGGTTTTTATATACCGACACATCGCCCTGCCCGCCCGGGCACACCAGCGAAGTTACCAACGCCGCCTGCGCCGGATTGGAAATGTCATAAATATTCACGCCGTAAAAATTCCCCTGGAAAAGGTGGTTCCCCTGAAACGCCAAGTCCGAATTCGCGAACGCCAGCTGCGCGATCTCCATCTGCAGCTCCTTCGGCATCCTCGACGCGAAGCCCATGCCGAGCTGGCCAAGCATGTGTTGCACCTTCGGATCATCGGGATCGCTGACCCCCAGTTGAAACGCGTCTGGCTTCTTGAGCAGCAGCAGGTGCTTCATGCCCATCGCCGCTTCGCCCGCGTCATACATTCCCGGCGTCAGCTTGTATCGCGGATCGTTTACATCCGATCCCGTCATCCCCGCCGGCAGCGGCGGAGCCGGCCTCGGAGCGAACGGATTGTCGTCCGGCTCCGGCATCTTCCCAGGTTCCTGCGCGGGCGGCGGGGCCGCAGGCGTCTGCGCCTGCATCCGGCTCACTCCGGAACACAAAATAATCGCCGCCACTGCCACACGAAAAGCAACACTGGGCCCTCGGTTCATCGTTTCTCCTCTAAAGGTTTTTTCTCCAACATCGCCTGCATAATCCTGATCTCTGCCCGTTGCGTATTATCCGCATCCGTCGCGAAGTCGAACAAGTCCGCGTCCTGCCCCGCGCCCGCCGTGTCGAACAAATCCTTCACCATGATCAACGCGCCATTGTGGTGCTGAATCATCCCCGTCAAAAATAACTGGTCGAACTCCGCGCCCTTCGCCTTCCTCAACGCCTCCATCTGCTCCGCCGTCAGCATCCCCGGCATCAGCGCCATAGCCATCGGAGCCGACGAATGACTCGACGTGTCCTTGCCCGACATTCCCGCCGGCATCGCCATGGAAACCGCTTCTCCCCGCGCCGCCAGCCACCGCTGCATAAATTTTATCTCGTCCGACTGCGAGCTGCTGATTCGCTCCCCCAGCGCCCGCACATCCTTATTCTCCGTGTGCGACGCAATCAGCGCCGTCATCTCCACCGCTTGCTCATGATGCATGATCATGCCCTGCATGAATTCCACATCCGCCTGCGACCATTGCGGCGGCGCGCCCTTCGTCGTCGGAGGCAGCGTCTTGCTCGGCTTCCCCGGCGCACCCGGTTGCACCACCACCGGCGTCGCCGAATCACTCTGCTGCGCTCGCGCAACGCAGCAGAAAAAACCCGCGGCAGCGCTCGCCGCGAGCAGCATGGCGCACAGCACCGCAAATCCTCTTGCAGAAAGGAGCTTGCGCTCGCCGCCAAAACCGCAAAGCTTCCACTTCCGCGCGTGGCTAAACATCAGCGTCTCCCCAGCTATATTAAATCACAGGTCGCCACCGTCCACCCCGTCCGGTTAGCGGTTAATATAGGTCTGCCAAAGCGCCTTCAGGAGAGCCTTCGCCATGTCACCCAAGCTCGACCTCTACAACAACGCCTACGGAAATTATGAATCGGACGCCTACCGCGAAGTCCGCATCGAAACCTACGGCGAAGACCTCGGCCAAACAAGCTGGGTCACCACTGAGGAGTCTGCCGAAATTCCCGAACTGCTCGCCCTCGAGCGCGATTCGTATGTCTTGGAAATTGGCTGCGGTTCCGGCGGCTACGCCTTGCACCTCGCCGAAAAAGTCGGCTGCCGCATCCTCGGTCTGGACCTCAACGAATCCGGCATCCGCAACGCCAACCAGCTCGCGCAATCCCGAGGCCTCTCTTCCCTGGCGCGTTTCCAGCAAGTGGACGCTTCGAAAGATCTCCCGTTCGACGAAGACACTTTCGATGCCGCATTCTCAAACGATGTTTTGTGCCACGTTCCCGGCAGGCTCGGCGTCCTCGCCGAAATCTTCCGCGTCCTGAAACCCGGCGGCCGCTTCCTCTTCACTGACGCTCTCGTAATCGCCGGAATGGTTTCCGCCGAAGAAATCGCCACCCGCAGCTCCATCGGCTTTTACGCCTACAGCCCAGCCGGCGAAAATGAACGCCTCATGCGCCAAGCCGGCTTTTCCGGCATCCGCGCAATAGACACCACCGAAAACGCCGCCCGCATCTCAAAGCGCTGGCACCACGCCCGCGAAAAACGCAAACCCGACTTGCTCGCCGCCGAAGGCCCCACCACCTTCGACGGCCTCCAACGCTTCCTCTCCTCCGTCCACACCCTGTCCACCGAAAACCGCCTCCTCCGCCATCTCTACTTCGCCACCAAACCATAGCGATGTTCGCTTCGTACCGCCGGTTCACCCTGACGAAGACCCATCCGATAGCGTGCGTTCCGGACCTCCGTGTACGAAAAACGTCAATGCTATGAGA
>Ga0209530_1001468_pt1 | contig 10520 bp, 8 predicted proteins | sample BlaSpr_A8_Ref_O1_FD_187987 | JGI IMG/M metagenome (GOLD analysis project Ga0209530, IMG submission 187987) | Forest soil microbial communities from Thunder Bay, Ontario, Canada - Black Spruce, Ontario site 2_A8_Ref_O1 (SPAdes) (version 2) | ecosystem: Environmental > Terrestrial > Soil > Boreal...
GATTCAGCTTGAAGAGCTTGACGGCATTGGTTCGCCCAATCTTCAAGCGATCCGCTTCGCTGATGGAGGCGGTGTCGAACCATTGCGCCGCGTGGTCGACATTTTCAAAGGGCCAATCGGTGGAAAACAGGATCCGATCGGAGCCCACTTCCAGCAAGGCGTCGATCAGGGTTTGCGTCCGAAAATTGCCCGACGTGGTGAGATAGAAATTATTCTGGAAGTACTCGCCGAAGGTCTTCGCCGCAGGGTAGGTCTTCGGTGCCTTTACCCAAGCGTTTCGATTGTCGATCCGCCACATGCTGTAGGGGAGTCCTTCTCCCATATGCCCCAAGACGATCTTGAGGCCCGGATGGCGATCAAAAAGGCCGCTCGCCATGAGACGAAGCGCGTGGACCGCCGTTTCTTGGCCGAAAGCCCAAGTCGGGCCCATCAACCAGGGATGCCCGTCATAAATTTGCGCCCAGGAGGGGATCGGATTGCGGGGGTGCAAGTAAAAGGGTACATCCAGCTCTTCGACCAGACCCCAAAAGGCCGCGTACTGCGGAGCGTCGTAGTAAACACAGTTTTCCGGTGACCCGATCTGCGAAAAGCCGTTGACCAGCGCCCCTTTGAAGCCGAGATGCTTCACACAACGCAGAAGCTCCGCTGCCGCCATCTCGGGGTCCTGCAACGGCAGCGCCGCGAATGCCTGAAAACGGTCCGGTCGCCTGGCAACCTGTTCCGCCAGAAAGTCGTTGGCCAACACGGCGATTGCATTGGCGTGCGCGGGTGAGGGTATGGCTTGCACGGCGGGCGCATTCAGCGACAACACCATCATCTCCATTCCGTTGTCGTCCATCTGACGCAATCGGTCGTCCTGGATATCCAGCAGCCTGCGGCTCAATTCTGTCCAGTAGTCGCCCGGGACAAAGCCGGCCGAGTCCTGCAGCGTCTCGGGGATGGCGAAATGCTCTTCCAGTCCTACCTTGCCGATCATGGATTCGACCTCGTGACCCAACGATAGAGCCGGCCCCAACCGGGTTCCAATCATCTCTTGAAATGCATTGCATATCCCGGGGGCATAGCCACATGGTCGGGCGAATTGACGAACGCCGCAACGTCCCCGAGCGTCCCGGCACGCCGCCTCGCCGGCAGACTCAACGCCGCCACCGTGTCGGCGTGCATGAGCTTCGGATACATCTTGAGCGTGGAGGCCACGCCTTGGGCGGCGAGAGCCGCAGCGAGATTCCGCGAATTGTGGGGCGACACCATGGTGTCCTTCGCTCCATGGATGAGCAGCATCGGCGGGGCGCGGCCGCTCACGAAATTGATCGGCTGAGAGGCGGCATATAGCTCCGGCGGCCCGAAGATGTCGCGCACGTCGTCCTCCCGAAGCGGAAGGAAATCATAGGCTCCCGACAACCCGATCACCCCCTCGATACGCGGCGCGGGACGATGGAGCGAGGCGAAGTATCGCGCGTCGAGCGCCAGTAGCGCGGCAATATGCGCCCCTGCGGAATGCCCCATGAAGTACAGGCGGCCGGCATCGGCTCCGAGCTCCGCCGCATGTTCCGCGGCCCAGGACGCGGCGCGCGCCGCATCTTCCATGAAACCGGGCATTTTCACCTGAGGGTACAGCCGGTAATTCGGTACAGCCGTCGCATATCCGAGCTCCGCCAACGCGGCTGCGACGAATCGATACTCCCCCTTGTCACCCGAACTCCAGCGTCCTCCATGCCAGAACACGACGAGGGGCGCCCGCCTCGCTGCCGGGCGCTCGGGAAGATACGCATCCAGCCGATGCCTCGCATCCGGTCCGTAGACGATGTCCGTCCGGCGGCGGTAGGCGCCGAACACGGCGGGCGCGTTGAGCGCGAGAAATGCAAGCTTGAGGGAGGCCTCGCCGAGCAACCGGCCGAACGTCGAGCGGAGGCGGCCTCTCATTATCGCAGCGCGTAAGTGATGCGGCCGTCCTCGTTGATCAGGCCGCTCCGCAGCAGCCACTGGCGCGCATCGTCGGCATCCTCCGCGAACCACGTCGCTGCGCTTCCCAACCGGAAGCTGTAACCCCACTCGTCCATGTCGGCGAACATCCGTTGCATCCCGACGTTCGAAATCGCCTGCGCCATCAGAATCTGCAAGTAGCACACGGCGCTTTCCTCGGCATCGTCTCCGCCCGCGTCGGTATGCAAGCCGGCACGGCGCTCCGGCGTCATGCAAATGAAGTGGGCGCTCTCGTGCAACAGGGAGTGCAGCGGGGTATCGAGGCGCGCATACAGCTTCGCGCCGATGAGGCCTGCCTCACGCTCTCCCCAATGGGACCCGGGAATGACATCAGCCGGCGCTACCAACACCAGATCCAACCCGTACCGGTCGAGGAGCACCAGAAGCTCGAGACGGTCGATGGAGTTGAGCTTGAGCATACGATGCTCCCGCCCCTACTTCAGGCGGGTCAGCCGGTGCATGGCCATCCCGACCAGGTCTCGCGCCATTTGCGCACGCAGGATGTCGGCTTCGTGCTCCTTCGCGAGCAGCACGTTCTCCTCGAAGCTGTAATCTTTCGACAGCGTGATGGTCTGGGGCGCCAAGAGTTCCGAATCCGGCCCGTGAACGGCGAACGTGACCGTGTAGATCAGCTCATAGTCCGTGGGGATGTTGCGCGCCGACACCGCCAAGGTCCGTTGCTCGACCACGTCTTTCGTGACTTCGATGGTCGCCGTCGCGTCTTGCCGTCCCGGCTCCAGCACCGCCCCCGCACTCTTCAGCTCGTGCTCGAACTCGCGCGCGAAATCCGTGTAGGGATCTTTGACGGACAGATAGGGGCGGGCGAGGACCGGCGGCAGATGATCGCTGCCCGCGAGCCGAAACCCGCATGCCGCCAGCGCGAGCGCCGTCATGCATCCGGCCATCACCGCCGCCGCTCGCCACTCGCTGCGCACCCCCGCCACCCTAGACGACCACGTTGACGAGCTTGCCGGGCACGACGATGACTTTGCGCACCGTCCCGTCGCCGACGAACTTCCGCACGTGAGGATCGGCCAGCGCCGCCTTGCGTACCGCCTCATCGTCCGCTCCCGCGGCGACGATGATGCGCGAGCGCAGCTTGCCGTTCACCTGCACGACGATCTCGATCATCGACTGCTCGAGCGCCGCAGCGTCGACCAGCGGCCAGGTCTCGTCGATCAGCGCCGTGGAATGCCCGAGCCCGCGCCACATGACGTGGGTCGCATGCGGAATGATCGGAGACAGCGCGATCACGGCGATCTCCAGCGCCTCGTGCGCGACGCCCCGGTCCTGCGGCGTCCGCTGCGGAAATTTCGACAGAGCGTTCAAGAGCTCCATGACCGCGGCAATCGCTGTGTTGAAGGTGCGGCGCCGGCCTATGTCGTCGGTCACCTTGCCGAGCGTCTGATGCGCCTGGCGTCTGATCGCTCGTTGGGCCCCGTCGAGGCCGCTCTTCTCGAGTGGTGCGACGGCGCCTCCCGACACATGCTCGTACACGGCTTTCCAAAGGCGCTTGATGAAGCGAAACGCGCCCTGCACCCCTTCGTCGGACCATTCGAGCGTCTGTTCCGGGGGCGCCGCGAACATGGTGAACAGGCGCGCCGTATCCGCGCCCAGCTCGTCCACCAGTGCCTGCGGGTCCACCCCGTTGTTCTTGGACTTCGACATGGTGATCACGCCGGCGGACTCTACCGCGCCCCCGTCCTTGCGCAGAATCGCGACGCTGCGCTGATCACGAACACTCACCTCCACATCCGCGGGGTTGAGGTACTCGATGCGGCCGGAGGCGGATTTTCGAAAGAACGCCTCGTTGAGCACCATGCCTTGCGTGAACAAATGCGTGAACGGTTCCTTGAAGTCGATCATGCCGAGGTCGCGCATCACCCGGCTCCAGAAGCGCGAATACAGCAGATGCAGAATCGCGTGCTCGATGCCGCCGATGTACTGGTCCACCGGCAGCCAGTAATTGACCCGCTCGTCGACGGCGGCCCGGCCGTTGTCGCTGCAGGCATAGCGCAGGAAGTACCAGGACGAATCCACGAAGGTATCCATGGTATCGGTCTCGCGCCGCGCCGCCCGTCCGCAGCGCGGGCACGTGCACTCGAGGAACGCCCGATCCTTCAGCAGCGGATTGCCGCTGCCGTCCGGCACCAGATTGTCGGGGAGCACCACCGGCAATTGATCGTCGGGCACGGGCACCGCTCCGCATGCGTCGCAATGGACGATGGGGATCGGACATCCCCAGTAGCGCTGCCGCGAGACGCCCCAGTCGCGCAGCCTCCACGTGATCCGCTTCTCGCCGAGATTGAGCTTCTCGAGATCCGCAGCCACCGCATCGACCGCCGCCTTGAATTCCAGCCCGTCGTATTTGCCCGAGTTGACGCACCGGCCGTGCTCGCTGTACCAGCTCTGCCAGGCCTCGGTGGAGTAGGTGCAGCCATCGACGTCGATGACCGGCACGATCGGCAACCGGTACTTCTTGGCGAACTCGAAATCCCGCTCGTCGTGCCCGGGCACGCCCATGACCGCGCCGTCGCCGTAGCTCATCAGCACGTAGTTGCCCACCCATACGGGCACGGAATCGCCCGTGAGTGGATGGCGAACGGACAGCCCGGTCGCCATGCCTTTTTTCTCCTGGGTGGCGATCTCGGCTTCGATGGCGGGTCCGCGCTTGCATTCCTCGATGAACGCCGCGAGCGCCGCATTGTCTTTGGCGGCATGCGTGGCCAGCGGGTGTTCGGCCGCAACCGCACAGAAGGTCACCCCCATCACGGTGTCCGCGCGCGTGGTGAACGCGTACAGCACGCCTTTCGTGCCGTCGATCTCGTACGGAAATCCGATCCGTACGCCCTCGCTCTTGCCGATCCAGTTGGCCTGCATCGCGCGTACGCGATCCGGCCAGCCCGGCATGTGGCCCAACGAATCGAGCAAGTCCTCGGCGTAGTCCGTGATCTTGAGGTAATACATCGGAATTTCGCGCCGCTCGACCGGTGCGCCGGTGCGCCAGCCGCGGCCGTCGATGACCTGCTCATTGGCGAGCACCGTCTTGTCGACGGGGTCCCAGTTGACGACACCTGTCTTCTGATAGGCGATGCCCTTCTCCAGCATGCGCAGGAACAGCCACTGATTCCAACGGTAGTATTCCGGACGGCAAGTCGCGATTTCGCGGCTCCAATCGATCGCGAAGCCGAGCGCCTTCAACTGTCCCTTCATGGTCGCGATGTTGTCGAACGTCCATTTCGCGGGCGGCACCCCGTTCGCCATCGCCGCGTTTTCCGCGGGTAATCCGAACGCGTCCCAGCCCATCGGCTGAAGCACGTTCCTGCCGTTCATGCGCATGAATCGGGTGACTACATCGCCGATGGTGTAATTGCGGACATGCCCCATGTGCAGGCGGCCGCTCGGGTACGGGAACATCGACAGACAGTAGTATTTCTCACGGCCCGGGTCCTCCGTGACCTCGAAGCTCTTGTGCTCGTTCCAATAGCGCTGCGCCTCCGCCTCGACGGCGGCAGGCTCATATCTTTCTTGCATGGTTACGCGGCAGAATACCTTAAGATGCGCACTCGCCGCGAACTGCGGCAGCCCGACCTGACAATAATGTAATGCGCGTACCCAAGCTCGCCTCCCTCCCTCGTTCCTTCTCCGGCGGCTTCGGCCTCGCGACCGTCAGTGGCTGCCTCTGGTTCCTGGCCTGTACGCCCTTCGACTGGTCGGCAGCCGGCTGGATCGCGGCCGTGCCGATGCTGGCGGCGGTCGACCAGGCGCCCACCTATCGGCGCGCGCTTTTCCTCGGTTGGTGGGCCGGCGTGGTCGAAACCGGCGGCGGCTTCTATTGGCTGATCGACACCACGCAACGGTTCGCCGGCTTCCCTTGGATCGCGGGCCTCCTGGTACTCGCGCTCTTCTGCGCAGCGCGCGCGTTGATCTTCTTGTTGTTCACGGCCGTCGTGTGCTCGATTCGCCGGCGGATCGCCGTGCCCATGACGCTCATCGCGCCGATCGGCATGGCCGCCTGCGAATTTGTCGTACCCCAGATTTTTCCCTGCGGTCAGTGGATCACCCAGGCCTGGCATCCGCTGGTGATTCAGATTGCGGAGATTACCGGACCCTGGGGCGTTACCGCCCTCTTGATGATGGTGAACGGCGCGATCTACGACCTCTGGAGGAGCCCACGGACCGCACGGATTCCGGCGATCTCGGCCGCGGCGATTCTCGCGGGCGCACTGGTTTTCGGCGCCGTCCGCATGCGCCAGGTCGATGAGCTCGTCGCGCATGCGCCGCGGCTGAAAGTCGGCTTGGTGCAACCGAACATCGCGTACAGCAGCGACCCGGACTTCTCGCCCGAGGAAGCGCGGCGCGAATTGACCGCCCTTCAGGATGAGTCTCGCCGGCTGGAAGCGGCAGGCGCGCAATTGGTGGTCTGGAGCGAAGGCAGCTACCCGGTCGCGCTGCCGCGGGAACTCTACACCGATTTCGAGCCGGACTCGGCGGCGATGATTCGCCGCGGGCTCTTGGGCCCGGTGATCATCGGAGCGGACACCTATGACTCGGCGACCGCCGACGTCTACAACTCGGCGGTCTTGGTCGATCGCGGCGGCGCGATGAGCGGACGCTACGACAAGGTACGGCTGCTCGCGTTCGGCGAGTACATCCCGGGAGTCGCCTTGTTCCCGTGGTTGAAGCAGATCGTTCCCCTGGGGAGCGCGCGCTTTACGGCAGGCACCGGTCCGAAGATCCTGAAGGTCAAGGACCCGGCCGGGAACACCTGGGGGCTCGGCCCGGTCATTTGCTACGAGGACATTCTTCCCGACTACCTCGTCGACATCGGGCGCGCGCGTCCGAATCTCCTGGTGAACATCACCGTCGACTCGTGGTACGGGAAGCGCGCGGAGCCGTGGGAACATCTCGCGTTGGCGGTGTTCGCCACCGTCGAATTGCGCGAAGCCATGGTGCGCGCCGTGAACTCCGGCGTTTCGGCCATGATCGATCCGAATGGGCGGCTGCTGGTCAAAACCTACGCGGATGACCCTTATCGGGAGCCTCGTCCGCCGGAGGGAATCGTGGTGAGCGCACCGCGCCTCGAGGGCGGCGATACGCTCTTCGTGCGCCTCGGATGCTGGTTTCCCTATGCCTGCATGGCGATACTCGCGCTGATGGGCGCAATCGCCTTCAAGAAGCGTCGAGCGTCCGCGCTCCCATCCGCTCGGTATGCTCCACTCGATCCGCCTTGATCTGCATGGCGCCCGAGGAAGTTTGCAGCGTGAAGACGACGTTACCGAGGAAGGTCTGCGTGGCGTCGCCATCCTCGATGACGCGGGTGGAGTGGAGTTGGCGGGATCCCGTGAGCATCGTCGAGCCTTTGCGCTCGACGGCATCGTCCGCGGTGAGCTCGAGGACGACGCGGTCCGCCTTGATCTGGATCGGCTGTCCGCTGCCGATCACATCGATTCGAACGTCGCCGGAAAGACGCATCGCCTCGACCTCCGGGCGGGCGTAATCGGTCAGCGCCTCGGCGCTGCTCGCGGAAAACGACGACACGGCCCCGACCGGTACCGTGATCGTGGCGTCGCGTCCGCTGGAATTGGCGGGAATGAAGAAGGTCTCCGGCTCGCTCCGGCCGGCTGCCATCGTCGACGCGGCGCACAACAAAAACGCAACTGTGCATACGATTGGTCTCATGATGACAAATGATCGTCGCGATGTCACACCAATGCAACCATGGGCCGGTCAAGTTGTGGTAGCACGGGGTAAAGTTCTGCAAAGGCCCTCAATCTCGCATCGCGCGCCCGAGACGGCGCCCGACGGCCGAAAGCAGCGCGGTGAGTTCCTCGATCTTGAGCATCGCGGCAGCGGCCGTGAAGGCCGCTCCCGCGACGAATACTGTGCCGAACAGCGCGAGGGCCTTGTTCCAGAACGGCTGGGTCGCCCAATCGGCCAAGAGCCAATGCGTGGAAGCCCAGCACACGGCCGCCAGCGCGCAACCGGCGATGCCGATCTTGAACAAGGTGATGAGCATGCGCCGCGACTCGAGACTGCCCAGGTGCCGATGCATCAAGGCGTACAGCAGCAAGAAGTTGCAGGTCGCGACGCACCCGGTCGAGAACGCCAATCCGCTGGCGCCCCAGCCCAGGTGAAACGTGAACAGCCAGTTGAAGAGCAGGTTGAGGCCCACGGCAAGAAAGCTCACGATCATGGGAGTCTTGCGCCGGTCGAGCGCATAGAAGGCATTGACCAAGACCTTGAGCGCCGCATAGCCCGAGAGGCCGACGGCGTAGAACCTGAGCGCCCCGCCTGCGTGCATGGCTTGATGGGCGTCGAACTTGCCGTGCTGATAGAGCACCGACATGATGGGCTCGGCGAGCATCATGAGTCCGATGGTCGATGGAATGGTGAGCAGGAACATGAGACGCATGGCCCGGGCGAGCTCGGTGCGAAACGCGGTCATTTGATTCGCGACCACGAGCCGCGACAGGAGCGGCAGCGTGACCGTGCCGAGCGCGACACCGAACAGGCCGAGCGGAAGCTGCATCAACCGAAAGGCGATGGCGAGCCAGAAGATGGCGCCGTCGCCGAGCGTCGAGGCAAATATGGAATTGACCAGGACGTTGACCTGCGTCGTGCTCGCCGCGATGACCGCGGGTCCCATCAGCGCGAGAATGGCGAAGACTCCCCGATCGCGCCACCGGAAATCCGGCCGAAACCGGTAGCCCAACCCTTTCAACGGCGGCAACTGCACCGCGAACTGCAAGCCGCCGCCGCAGTCGACGGCGGGAGCTGGGCTCCGGCGGAGACGGCGCAACTCTATGTCGAAACCGGGCACTACGACCGCGCCATCGAGTACATGAAGCGCTCCGCGCCCAATTACTTTGCGCTCGACATTCCTGACTTGCCGCGAAAATATTGGGAAGCGCTTTTTCCCAAGCCTTACTGGAGCGACCTCAAACGATCTTCGGAGGCCAATGGACTCGATCCCTACCTTGTCGCATCCTTGATTCGGCAGGAATCCGAATTCAATCCCAATGCGGTTTCGCGAGCCAACGCCGTTGGCTTGATGCAGCTTCTGCCCAAGACTGGCAAACTCGTAGCCAAAGAAGAAAAGTTGAAGCGCTACAACGCCAACCAGTTGTACACGCCCGCGGTAAATATGCAGTTAGGCACACGCTATTTCAAAGGCATGGTCGACAAGTTCGGCGGATCATTCGAGTACGCCCTCGCCGCCTACAACGCCGGTTCCGACCGCGTAGACGAGTGGCTCGCTCAGGGAAAATACCGCGACCCGCAGGAGTTCGTCGAATCGATTCCCTTCACCGAAACGCGCGAGTACGTGCAGGCAATCATGCGCAACGCCAGCGTGTACAAACAGCTGTATGGGACGCCGTAAGTAACAGGTTCTGAATGAAGGTCATGGAACGAAAGCGCATCAGGTGGTGTCTGTCCATCTTAGAGAATTCATGCGGCATAGGAGCTCCGTCGCCCCATGCTTCCGTGTTCAAACCCGTGGGCAGCGGATGCCTGCGGTTGGAGCTTTGGATATCTATGGCGGTCGACTGACTGGCTCGTTCGCGGCGATGTCGCACTTCTGTTGCTGATGCTGGCAAACACAATTGCCATTATCTGCGACCGCCTATATGTCTACAGCGCAGCCAAAAGACAGTCCCGCGGATTCGTCCGTGATGCGGCAGCAGCACTGCGCGACGGCGATCTTAACGAGGTAACGACGATTGCCGCGCGCAACCTCCAGAGCCATGTGGCGAGCGTCATCGTGGCTGGGCTAACGGCCTTCGCTTCAGCACCGGCTCACCTCAGCGATGCCGAAGCGATCAACTTAGCCGAACGCGCTTCCCAGCGTCGGCGTGAGACATTGGCTTCCGAACTAGGTCTCGGCGTCGGCACACTTACCACGATTGTGTCCACCGCTCCCTTCATCGGACTTCTCGGCACGGTGTTTGGAATATTCGGCGCGTTCGGAGGGATTGCCATGGCGAAGTCCACCCTTATCGCTATGGTGGAATCGACGCTTGCCTTAGCGCTGGTCACGACTGCCCTCGGATTAGCCGTGGCGATTCCCGCTACGTGGTGCCGCAATTACTTCCTCGATCGCTTGGAAGTGTTCCGGAGCGAAATGTCGAACGCAGCACTCGAGGCGACTACCAATCTCAGGGTTCACTCGCAATTGCGCAGCCAGCCCGGATATCCGTCCGCGAAGCTTTTCGCTGCGCGAAGCCCCTCTGCAGCGGGCTCCTGGGAAATTCCGTTCGACCGTCAATGGGCTCCGTTGTTGGGGGTGGGATTCTGCGCATTATATTTGGCCTCGCTTTTGGCACAAGGAATCTACTGGTCTGATATCAGGCAGAGGTCACAAGCGCAGGAAACTTATAAGTGGGAGTACGTCGAAGGTCGGGAATTGCTCTCGCCCGACCATCGTTATCGCGCCGTAATCCCTGGCTTTGTTCGCTTCAAGGTAGATTCTCTCGACAAACTTGCAGGAGCGCAGTGGTCATGCCAGACTCCGGAAGTCGCGCTGAGAATTCTTC
>Ga0209530_1001470_pt1 | contig 10515 bp, 9 predicted proteins | sample BlaSpr_A8_Ref_O1_FD_187987 | JGI IMG/M metagenome (GOLD analysis project Ga0209530, IMG submission 187987) | Forest soil microbial communities from Thunder Bay, Ontario, Canada - Black Spruce, Ontario site 2_A8_Ref_O1 (SPAdes) (version 2) | ecosystem: Environmental > Terrestrial > Soil > Boreal...
GACCGTTTCCAGTTGGACCACGCGTATCAGCTCAGTTATTCGAAAACGGAATTGGGTCGCACCGCAGCATCGCTCACAAAAATGACTGCGGATGACGGCATCGCTCTGGGTACGGCGATGGCAATTTCAGGCGCAGCCGCGAGTCCGAACATGGGTTACTTCACTTCCCCGGCCACGGGCCTGTTTATGACCCTCTTCGATGTGCGGCTGGGCTGGTGGATGGGCAATTCACGCTTCACGCCGAAGTGGGAGAGCCCCGGGCCTACCTGGGGACTGAGCTACTTATTTTCTGAATTGGTGGCCCAGAGCGACCAGAACAAGAGCTACGTTTATCTTTCCGACGGTGGACATTTCGAGAACCTGGCGGTTTACGAATTGATCAAGCGCCATTGCCAGGTGATTGTGGCCTGCGACGCCGACTGCGATGGCCAATATGCTTGCGAGAATTTACTGGCGCTCATTGAAAAAGCGCGAACTGACTTTGGCGCGCGCATCGAGATCGATTTTGGCAAAATCCGGCCCAAGGATGGGCGCGAGAGCGAATATAATTTTGTCGCCGGAGATATTTTCTACGATCCGCAGAATCCCAACGATCGCGGCAAACTGTTTTATCTGAAGGCCAGCATGCCCTTGAGATCACAGCCGGAAGCAACTGGGGCGGCAGAGGAAAGTCGACTTCCGGACGACGTCTGGGAATATTTCGACAAACACAAAACCTTCCCTCATCAAAGTACCGCCGACCAGTGGTTTGATGAGCTGCAATTTGAGAGCTATCGTGCGCTGGGACAGTACATCGGGAATGCGGCAGCGAACGACATTGGGAAAGAGATTGCCGAGGTCCTCGAAGTGGATGAACCCATAGCCTTCATGAAATCGGCTGCGGCTATTTGAGCGAGACCAGTTTCTCCACCAGTCCCGAATAGTCCTTCTTTTCGAGGCCGTGGACTTCTTTGTTGTATTCGTCCACTTTGCTCGAATAATTCATGGAGCAGAATTTCGGACCGCACATCGAGCAGAACGCAGCTTCCTTGTAATAGTCGTCAGGCAGAGTTTCGTCGTGCATGGAGCGCGCCGTCTCGGGATCGAGCGACAGCGCGAATTGTTTCTCCCAGTCAAATTTATAGCGGGCATAGCTGAGCGCGTCGTCGCGGTCTTGAACGCCGGGACGATGCCTCGCTAAATCCGCCGCGTGCGCCGCGATTTTGTACGCGATGATCCCATCTTTTACGTCTTTCTCATTGGGCAGCCCGAGATGTTCTTTGGGAGTGACGTAGCAAAGCATCGCGGCTCCATGCCATCCGATCATGGCCGCGCCAATGGCCGAGGTGATGTGATCGTATCCCGGCGCAATGTCGGTGACCAATGGCCCCAGCGTATAGAACGGAGCTTCGTAGCAGAGCTCTTTTTCTTTGTCGACTTGCTCTTTGATTTTGTCGAGCGGCACGTGGCCCGGCCCTTCGATCATGACCTGCACATCATATTGCCAAGCTTTTTTGGTAAGTTCGCCCAGCGTCTTTAATTCGGCAAATTGCGCTTCGTCGCTGGCGTCGGCAATGCATCCGGGACGCAGGCCATCGCCCAGGGAAAACGAAACGTCGTGCTTGGCGAAAATCTTGCAGATGTCGTCGAACCGCTCATAAAGAAAATTCTGCTTGTGATGGTGAGCCATCCACTGCGCCAGAATCGCGCCGCCACGGCTCACGATCCCGGTGATGCGCTTCGAAACCATCGGCAGATATTGAATCAGCACGCCGGCGTGAATAGTCATGTAATCCACGCCCTGCTCGGCTTGCTCTTCGATCACTTCGAGCATCACATCGGCATTCAAGTCTTCAATACGCCTTACGCGCGAAATCGCTTCGTAGATCGGCACAGTTCCAATGGGCACAGGCGAGTGACGCAGAATGGCTTCGCGAATCTCGTGAATCTCGCCACCGGTCGAAAGATCCATGACGGTGTCAGCGCCGTAGTGAACGGACGTGTGCAGTTTTTTTAGTTCTTCGTCGATGTTCGAGGTGACAGCGGAATTGCCAATGTTGGAATTGATCTTGCACAGCGAGGCCACGCCGATGCACATCGGCTCCAGTTCCGGATGATTGATGTTGGCGGGAACAATCATGCGGCCGCGCGCGATTTCGTCGCGAACCAGTTCGGCAGAAAGTTTTTCGCGCTCGGCCACGTAGGTCATTTCTTCCGTGATCACACCCCTGCGCGCGTAGTGCATCTGGGAGAAATTGCCGTCGCCGTTCTCATCCTTGCGGCGAGCGATCCACTCGGCTCGCGGCTGCGGGACGTCGCTGTGGCCATTGCCGTTATTACGCTGACTAGGAATGCCGTTGCCGGAATTGCCGTGCGTGGGAGTCATAACTTTCCGCCTTCGCTAGATTTGCAAAAGCTGATTATACGCCGTGATGATGAGCGCACCGTACGAGCGTACATTCATTTCCAGCGCGAGCTATTTGATAAAGCCTCGGCGCCGTTGCTCGCTGTACCGGCGCAGCGCATCGTTGATGATGGGATACGCTTCGCCCGCTGGACGGATCTCATCCACCTCGACCTCTTTTCCTTCAAGCTGTTTGTAATCCTGAAAGAACCGTCGCAGCATGACGAGCCGGTGCGGGGGCATCTCCGAGGCTTCGCGGTAAGCGTTGAACTCAGGATCTTCGGTGGCGACGGCGATGATCTTATGATCCTTTTTGCCCGAGTCAATCATGGTCATGAGGCCAATGGCTCGGGCATGAATGATGGTCAGCGGAACCACACTCTCTTGACAGAGCACCAGAACGTCGAGCGGATCGTCGTCCTCGGCCAAGGTCTGCGGAATGAAGCCATAATTGGCGGGGTAATAAACCGCGGAGTAGAGCACGCGATCAAGTTTGATCAGCCCGCTGGCTTTATCCAATTCGTACTTAACACTTGAACCAAACGGAATTTCAATCACCGTGTTGAATTCGTCCGGCAAATGCTCCCCGGGAGTGACGTCATGCCAGGCATGGATCATAGGCAGTCTCGATCAAATGAAAGATATTAGAATTGTAACGCGCGGAGAGGCACTATCCATTCTTGACCGGCGCCGAGACGAGGAATAGAGTTCGTACAGACATCGATCTTCTTTATGTCCACTGAGACCAGCAGATACCTTAAATTCGGCGGCGCGACCGTAGCTATTTTGTTGGCGCTCGGATACCTGGCCTATACCGGCGTTCAGGAAAGCAAGAGTTACTACGTCACGATTAAAGAGCTACGGGGCATGGGCGACTCGGCCCGTACCAAGCGGCTGCGCGTCGCAGGAAATGTTCAGCCCGGATCGATTAAGCGCAATGGGACAAAAGTCGAATTCGTCTTGATCGAGAACGATCAGACTCTTCAAGTTTCGTACAGCGGCACCGAGCCTCCGCCCGACACTTTCAAAGACAATTCCCAGGCGTTAGCTGACGGCAGCTTCGGACGCGATGGCGTCTTCCATGCCAAACAACTGCAAGCCAAGTGCGCTTCTAAGTACGCGCCGCAACAGCCGGGAGCGCCCGCCAGTGGTCCGCCTTCGAATGCGCCTGCAAAGAGCATGACCCAAGTCGAGACCGGCAACTCGGGCGCGATGTCAAACTAGAATCGGCACAATCCGGGAGGAACTAGATGAGATTTCTTAGTTTCACCGTGCTTCTTATCATTTCCATCATAGCTTCCGCTGCTGTCGGAAAATCGGGCAGCCCACAGAACTCCTCCAAGCCAGCCGCGAAGTCAGATGACATTCCCAAGTCCATCGCGGAAAGCATTAGCGGCACGCTTCAGTTTGTGGAAGGGAATTTTATCGGTGTTGCTGAAGCCATGCCCGAGGACAAGTATTCGTTCATCCCAACCACCGGAAATTTCGAAGGTGTTCGGAGTTTCGGTGAACAAGTGAAGCATGTCGCTTGCGCTCAGTTTGCCTTCTTTAATGAGTTCGAGGGCAAGAAACCGCCTGACGACTGCGAAAAAGGTGGCCACGATCCGGCGAAAACAAAAGCCGAGCTGATCAAATATCTCAAGGACTCTTTCGACTACTCGAACGGCGTTCTCGCCACGCTTACAGCAACGAACGCGCTCGACCGCGTTGAAGGTCGTTATGCCGGACCGAATACCAAACTCGGTATCTCCGTCGTTGCGGTCTGGCACATCACCGACCACTATGGACAACTCGTCGAGTATCTGCGCTTGAACGGGATCGTTCCACCGTTTACGCAGAAGTACGGAATCAAAGTCCGGTAAATTCTGGACCGGGATCGCCGGTTTTCACGAATTTTATTTGATCGGCGAGAGGCCCGTGCTCGAGCCCGGGATGCTCTCGACTTCGAGGGGCGCTTCAGCTATCTTCGCTTCCGATGCTTCCTGCGGTTGTCGTCAGCGGTCTGGTCAAACAATTCGGACGCTTTGCCGCGTTGCGTGGCGTGAACGCGGAGTTTGCTCCCAATCGTCTGTACGCCATTCTGGGCGACAACGGGGCCGGGAAGACGACCCTTCTGCGCGCTCTAGCCGGGTTGATTCCTCCGACGCGGGGAAGCATTGCGATGCTCGGAACCAGCGACCTCCGCTCCGTTTGCGGCCAACTAGGATACATGGCCCATCCTTCTTTGTTGTACGACGAAATGAGCGGGATGGAGAATCTGCTCTACTTTGCGCGGTTGTACGATGTCGCCAACAAAGACCGCTGTGCCGAAGTCATTCGAGCAGTGAAACTTGATCCGACGATTACCCGGCCGGTTGGCCAATATTCGCAAGGCATGCGGCAGCGGATGTCGCTGGCTCGAGCGTTGCTCAACGATCCTAAAATTCTTCTGCTCGACGAGCCCTTTTCTAATGTCGATCTACGTTCGGCAAGAGAAATGGTGAGCTTGCTCAGGGGCTTGCGCGATGCGGGCAAGACCATCTTTGTGGTAACGCATCAAGCCTCTCTGCTCGAAGGCGCCGCCGACGAATTCATTTGGATGGAAGCCGGACAAATCGTCAGTCGCACTCCAAATCTCAAAGCGACGACGGAGACACAATGAGCAGCGTGGCAAGTCTTACGCGAGCGACGCTTGCCAAAGATCTGCGCCTGGAGTGGCGATCAAAAGACGCCATCAACTCCATGTTGTTTTTCTCTCTGCTGGTAGTCGTGATCTTCAGTTTTTCTTTCGATCCAACCGCAGAAGAGTCGCGGCGTATTGCTGGCGGCCTGGTATGGGTGGCATTCCTTTTCGCCGCAGTCGTGGCGTTAAACCAAACCTGGTCGCGCGAAATGCGCAACCAGGTGCTGGATGCATATCGAGTTTCTCCGGCTTCTCCGAACGCGTTGTTCCTGGCGAAAGTGATCGGGAATTTCATTTTCGTCACAGTTCTGCAGGCACTGATGACGCCGCTGTTCATCGTGTTTTACAATTTGCGCGCGTTGGGGCCTGCCTACCAGTTGCCCATAATCGCAGCGCTGGGGACGTGGGCGCTGGTGGTGAACGGAACTTTTTTTGCGGCCATGTCTTTGCGCACACGCAGCCGCGAAATCATGCTCCCGCTGCTGTTGTTTCCAATTTCTATTCCGGCGTTGCTCGCCATGGTCGAAGCCACGGGCGCAATCCTCACCGGAGAATTTTCCGCACGGTTCTGGATCGTGTTGCTTGCCGCCTACGATGTGGTGTTTACTATCGCTAGCCTCTTTTTATTCGGATTGGTCCTGCAGGCGGAATGAAGCGCGCTTTTCCCATCCTCGCTGTTCTCACGGGTGCTCTGCTCAGCTACGCTCTGTATCAGGCTCTGGTCGTGGCTCCCACCGAGCAGACTATGGGCAATGTGCAGCGCATCTTCTACTACCACGTGCCCTCGGCGTGGACGGCTTTCATTTTGTTTTCCATCAATTTTGTCGCTTCGATCGTGTATCTTATCCGGCGCAACGCCAAGGCAGATATGCTCGCCCTGGTGACGGCCGAAGTTGGCGTCGTGTTTTGCACCGTGAACCTGGTAACGGGGCCGATCTGGGCACGTCCGGTGTGGGGAATCTGGTGGACTTGGGATTTGCGCCTGACTCTTACTCTTGTCCTTTGGCTGATCTACGTCAGCTACATCGTGCTGCGCAGGTTTTCCAGCAGTGGCCAGACTCCGCTCCTGGCTGCGGTGTTAGCCGTTTTTGGCGCTCTCGATGTTCCGCTGGTTTATTTTTCCATCTGGTTTTTCCGCACTCAGCATCCGCAGCCGGTGATCGGCGGAGGCGGTTCGCTTGATCCCCGGATGCTGCATGCGTTGCTGATCAATTGGCTTGCGTTTTCCTGTTTTGCCGCGTTGGTCTGCTGGTCCCGCTATCGCCTGGAAGTGCTGCGGCGCGACCTCGATGAAACCCTGGCACTGGAGGCGCTGCTCGAACCGCGAAGTTCGCAAACGAGAATCTGAAAGACTGGAGCGCAGATGAATTACCTTTACGCAGCGTATATCGCCACCTGGACCATCCACATCACTTATCTGGGCACGCTGCTGCGCCGCTATACCCGTCTGAAAAACGACATCGAAGAATTCAAGGGACGCATTGACGAAAAGAACTGAACCCGCCGCGGGTTGTCAGAGACTTCCGGGATTTTGAGACTTTATGTTTTTTCGGGGTCGCATTAAAACCTTAAAACGCAGAGGCCGCTGAGAACAGCCGCAGAGTTCGCGGAGGCCCGCCTAAGTGTGAAATTTTCGGAGCGAAATTCTAACTTCCAGAGATTGCCGAGCGGAGGAACTCGTACTCTTCAATCACGGCGGCAATGCCGATGCGGGACGCGGGCAGCGGCGCCTCAGTTCGCACCACGCGGGCGGCGAAGCGGACGCGCACCGGATCGGTCAAAGTGATATGCGGCGGAAGGGTTAAGGTCACGTGCATGCGCGAACCTTCAGCCAGCGGCCGATCAAGGTAGAGAAAGACTCCGCGAGCGCTCACGTTCTGGGTCTCGGTCAACAATTCGCCGACGGCGGAATCTTCGACTTGGACGATTGCCGGCAAACGCATATCGAAACGTCGCATGGCCCGCCGGTCCGGAGACGGTTCGAGAGTTGCGCTCTCTTGTCTTTCCAGCATCCTCTGCCCTACGCCTCTCGCGTTGAAGACACAACCAGACCGATGCTCTCAGGCCAAAGATACTTAATTGTCAGGAGTTCGCAAGACCAAAAAGGCGAAAGGAACTTACTCCGTCACTGCATGTTCCCCGACTGGGAGGCATACTTTGTGGGGAGGGCGGGAAGGGCCGTTCGGGGTCGTGAGAGCAATCGTACTGCCACAAGAATGGTGCAACCGAGGTATGCGCGCCGCATGAGATTGAAGGACTTCAACCCAGGCAGATGCCGCCGAACAAATCCCAGCATGAAACAACTTGCAGAAAAGCTGCTGCGGCACGGCATCTCCCGCGCAATTTCACAATCTTACGCTGCGCACTTTTCTGCAGCGGACGGCATCTCCGGTCAGGCTGCTGCGCATCTGACGGTTCTTAAGGCGAAGAATGGTCCCGCGCATCTTGACAGTCTATCCGTCAGATGTTTAAGTAATTACTTAACTTTTGCACTTATTTTTGGTGACAGGTACGCAAGCCGCTTCGCGGGCGCGACTCGGGGTGCTGTTTGTACGCCGTTTCTTCTTCCTCTCCCTGAAATCGGGAAAAGACATCGCGGGAAATCGGAGGAGTGCAGTGAGATTGAATCGCCGTCGGTCGGGAAAGACTTGTTCGCGAAGTCGCATCCTTGTAGCAATCATGCTGTTGATGCTGCTCGCAGCCGTCGCTCTGACCATCGGTTCGGGAGCCGGGAAGCTCCAGGCTGACAATGCTGCCAATTCTCACCAAATTTTCCGTTCAACTGCGACCGTCCCGCAGCGTGCCCCGTTCGTAAAAGGCGTCCCGAAAGTTCTTACCGACTACGGTCGCCTTCCACTGATGTTTGAGCCCAACCAGGGACAGACTGATACGCGCGTAAAATTCGTGGCGCACGGCGGCGGTTACGGTCTATATCTCACCGCGAAGGAAGCGGTGCTGGCCCTGTATTCGGTAGCCGGTTCCCGACACCCAACTGTTCGGGCTTCCGCAGTCAGCATGAATCTGGTTGGAGCCAGTTTGCCCGCCGAGCCGGCTGGGGAAATTCAACTGCCTGGCAAAAGCAATTACCTCATCGGCAACGATCCCAAGAAATGGCATCGTGACATTTCTCAGTTTGCGCGCGTGCGTTACAGCAACGTTTATCCCGGAATCGATGTTGTGTACTACGGCAATCAGGGGCGGTTGGAATATGATTTCGAAATATCGCCGGGCAGCGATCCCGCGCAGGTTACCCTCAGATTTCAGGGTACTGAAAGTCCAAAGATTGATTCGCGTGGCGACCTTCATCTGACTGCGGGTGGAAGTGACCTGCGCTTCGAGGCCCCGCGCGTATATCAGAAAGTCGGAACCGAGGAGCGCCCGGTATCCGGCCGCTTCGAATTGCGTGGCCAGGCAAAAGACGAAGTTGGTTTTCAGTTGGGCGCTTACGATCGCAGCCGAACGCTGGTCATCGATCCCGTACTGGTGTACTCGACTTACCTGGGCGGCAGCGGCAATCAAGCTTGTTCCATCATCGCCCCGATCACGGTCGAAGGCATGTCAGTGCCAGTGCCGCCGCCCGGCTGCCCTGCGATTACAGTGGATGCCGCCTCGAACGCCTATGTGGCTGGTTCCACGACATCAACAAATTTTCCCGGAACCACGGGGGAATATCAACCCGATCTGGCGCCGGGCGCGACTGCAAACGTGTTCATCGCGAAGTTCAGCCCCACGGGGGCGCTGCTGTTTGCCACGTATCTGGGTGGAAACGGAACCGACTATACCGCCGGGGTTGCGGTCGATTCGGGGTTTGACATCCTGGTCGCAGGAACGACGAGCTCTGGTAACTTTCCCACTACCGACGGCGCCACCAATGCCGCCTTTCAAACCGTGCCGGTCAGCAGCGGCAAGCATGTGTTTGTGAGTAAGCTCGATCCCACGGGAAAATTCCTGTTGTATTCGACGTATCTTTCTGGCAACGGCATAGACATTGCTTCGGGCCTGGCGGTGGATCAAAGTGGCAGCAACGCGTATGTGACCGGCACAACCACCTCGACCGAGGTTGGCACAGGATTTCCATCCACGCTCGGTTCCTACCAAACCACGCCCAAGGCGACGAATCAATTCTTTTTCACCAAGGTCGATCCTAATACGAGCGGATCCGGCAGCGTGCTGTATTCCACCTACTTCGGCGGAAGCAGTCCCAGCACCGGGTCGGTCCTGGGTGGAGGCATTGCAGTAGACAGCAACTCGAACGCCTATATTACCGGCGGGACGAATTTTACCGACATGCCTCTGCTCGATGCCTATCAGGGATTGAACGAGGGTGGGTTTGACGTCTTCGTGGCGAAGATCAATCCGTCGGGCGTGGTGGGCGGACAACTCCTGTATTCGACTTATCTCGGGGGCTCGGGCGACGACGTGGGTTTCGGCGTCGCCGTGGATTCGAGCCCGGACACTTATGTCACGGGTTGGACCACTTCTACCGATTTCAACGCAGGGAATACCGGGACCACGGCTTTGCAGGTCGCGAACGGCGGCGGGACAGATGCGTTTCTTGCAAAAATCGGGGTACCGTGTACGGGCACGAGCTGTGTCACTTTCGACGTGCCTCTGATTTACTTTACTTATCTTGGCGGTGCGGGAGCAGACGCCGCCACCTCGGTTACGGCGGACAACAGTGGAGGAGCGCGGCTCATCGGCTGGACGAACTCGCCGAACTTCCCCATCGTTGGAAGCCCCGTCCAATCGACTTACGGTGGCGGCACCAGTGACGCGTTTTTCGCCACCGTCGATACAGACGCGACCTGCAGCCCTATTGTTACTCCTACGTGCACCGCGACCAGCACTACCAGCTACTTCGGAGGAACGGCTGCCGATTTCGGTACTGGCGTCGCACTGGATCTGCAGGGCGCCAGCTATCTCGCGGGAGAAACGGCGTCGAGCAGCGGCTTCCCGCTGAAGAATCCTTATGAGGGCGCTCTTACCGGACCCACGGACGCTTTTGCAGCCAAGTTTTCGCCGGTCTTGAATTTGACCATGCTGCCGCCCACGGCCACTCCGTTGGTGGTTGGCATTGGCAGTCAGGTTAGCTTTGCTTACACGATAACTAACAACGGCGAGTTTACCAATGGCGTGACTTTTGTCGATTACTTACCACCGTCCGGCGCGACGTTTGTTTCGGCGACGGCGAGCCCGGGCACTTGTGGTTCGCCCGCGAACCAAACTGTGCTGTGCAACATCGGCACCTTGAATGCCGCCGCCACTGCGACCGTCACCGTGATTCTTACTCCGGTCGCCCCGACTTTGCCGAGCGGTACGGTTAGTTTGGGTAACAGCGGCTCGGCGTTTGTCGGACAATCGCTGTTGGCCACGGCCAGTGCGAGCGTTACGGTAAATGATTTCAGCCTGAGTGTCGCCCCATCGACGTCCACGGTTGTGGCTGGCGTTCCCGCCGTATTCACTGCCACCG
>Ga0209530_1001472_pt1 | contig 10511 bp, 10 predicted proteins | sample BlaSpr_A8_Ref_O1_FD_187987 | JGI IMG/M metagenome (GOLD analysis project Ga0209530, IMG submission 187987) | Forest soil microbial communities from Thunder Bay, Ontario, Canada - Black Spruce, Ontario site 2_A8_Ref_O1 (SPAdes) (version 2) | ecosystem: Environmental > Terrestrial > Soil > Boreal...
CGACGGTGGTGACCCGGCGCTGATGCAGGTGGGCCAGAAATTATGCGTCCAAGTAGAGTACGGCGCTTCTCCCGACGAGCTAAAGGCCTTGGCGCTGCAACGCTCCGACGCCGACCTGGGCGCTGGTGGGCTCACCCCCCAACAGGCCAATGACGTAGTTAACTACGCTATAACCGATCTGTGTCCAAACTACTAGTTGGTGTTGTCTCGGCAAGGCCCGGCTCGGCTCGCCCCGCAGGTTCGCCAATGGCCGAAGTACTCGACATCGTCGGCCAGGGGCGGCCCCGGTCGATACAGTTAGGGCCCGCAATGACATTCGTGCGCACAACCCTGTTCGGTGGGAGGCGCGCTTTGACGTCAAGACGCCAGTCTGCGGTGGTTTGATGATCTTGAATACGTCACCGCCAGGCTGACTGAGGACCCGCACCTGTGGGCCCGCACCGTCTACGACGAGTTGGAGGATTTGGGGTTCGCCTGTCGCATCAGAGCCTGACCCGCAACGTCCGCACCTGCAACCTGCACTAACTATGGCTCCGAAGCCCTACCGCAGATATCGCCGAATCCTCAACGCCATCAACCGATTCCACTGGCATCGACCTATCCGCCTACGAGCGTGCCGCCCAGAAAAGGACCATCCAATGACCCTCACCCCACGCACCGGCAAAACCACCGGGACGCCGCCAACCGATACACTGACCCGGCCATCAGGTGGGGAATTTCAACGGTAGCGACTTGAGCGCAAAACTCTTCGACGGGAATTTGATGTCGGGGGTGTAGCCCTGTGGCAGTTCGAAGTCGGGGATCTGTCTGAGCCACTCGTCGACGATCACGGTCAGTTCTATCCGCGCCAGGTGGGAACCTATGCAGCGGTGTGGTCCTCCGCCGAATCCCCAGTGTCGGTGCATCTTTCCGTCCATGACCAGGTCGTCGGTGGAGATCGTGTCGCTGCCGTCACGGTTGATCGCGGCCGTGCACAACCGCACCGGTGTACCTGGGGGAAGCGTCATGCCGCCCACGTTGACGAAGTCAGTGGTAACCCGGGCCGCCAACGGCGCCGCCGGCTCAAGTCGGACGATCTCTTCGATGAAAACCCTGATCTGCTCTGGTTTATCGCGAAGCTCTCTGCGCAGCTGCGGTCTGCGCGCCAATTCGAATAGCGAGAAGCCAATCGCCGCGGCCACCGTGTCCAGACCGGACAGAATCAGCAGGTGGGTCATACCGAGCAGCTCGAGGTCACTGAGATCGCCCGGACCGGTCATCACTTGCGACAACATGTCAGAGCCCGGGCTCTGACGGCGTTGTTGGATGGCATCGGTGAAATACGCCAACAGCTCGTTTCCTTCAGGCTTGCCGGCCACAGCGGCGTCCTTCCAGCCGATCACGCGATCTCGGTCCTCCAGCGGCAGCCCGTAGAGGTCCATGAACACCTGAAACGGGTAGAGGCGCGCGAAATCGCCCATCGCCTCGCACTCGTTTCGGCCGGCGAGGGCAGCGATCATTTCAGCGGCGTGGCGCGCTAGCACGGGCCGGGATTTACTCAAGGCGTGCGGGCTGAAGTGCGGTTGCAGGATTTTGCGATAGCGGGTGTGCTCGGGAGGGTCGAACGCCGAAGGCAGCACCGGCACTGGGGTGCCGGGAGGCTGAAGCGCCAATTGTGCTGAGAAGAGGTTGGGTTTGCACAGCGCTGTCAGCACGTCCTCGCGGCGGGTCAGGTAATAGGCGCCGTTCATGAACACGACTGGCCCGGCGTCCCGCAACGCCTTCCATCCGACACCTCGATCGGCGGCCATCGGTAACGTGGAATGCCTCAGCCGCGGTAGGTGGAACGTGCCTGGCTGACTTTGGCCGAGAGTGCGATCTGAGTAGATTTGCCCGGAATTGACTTCCGGTGCCCCGAAATTCATCGCTATCTCACCTCGCGTGCGACGGATCGGGCGGGGTGAGTTGTGCTTGCAACCATGACTCTTCTCCAAGAATTGACGCAAGAATCGGCGTAGGGAAATAGATCGACGCTGTGGGTGTCGTGTTGTCTGGTCGAACGGCGGGGCCCGCTACAGCTGCGGGCGATTCAGCACCATCAGGCAGGGATGCTGAGGGTGCCTTCGCGCGTCGAAGCCGCAGCATTAAGGCAGGTTGGAGTGCGCGCTGGCCTCATAGGGCCGAGTCAGACGGCACGACAGCCCGGCGCTGGCCTATCAGCGGCGGGTGACGCAGAGCTGGATCAAGATATCTCGGTTGACAGGAGCGGCCGCGGGTGCAGCCCAGTGGGTGCCGCGCGGCTGAAACTCTGACGCGGCAAACGACGCCGGCAAAGGCAACCAGCCCGATTGTGGCGACAAGTGGGTCCAACTGGTCGGCCGGTCCCGCGTCATCCACATGCTGTGGAACGGCTTCTTATTCGTCGGTGTAGAGCCCGGTGAAAAGGCATGGTCCAGATGGCTGATGGGTTGGGCGGCCGCATAAAGTTGTACCTGGCTGGCATGCGCTTGGTCGCCTAGGGTCCCGTGGGTCCACGCCGCCGGCTCCGGCAGTGCGGCCGCGGCGAACTGGGGCCGCAATGAGGACCCTGCGATCAGGGCGGCGAACAGGCTCAGCGCGGCGACGAGTGCGATGGTCAACTGCCATCGGCGAGTAGTAGCAGCGCTCCGAAGATCCACAGTGCCGCAACTGTACAAGACGAGACTTGGGCAGCAACCCCAGCGAGCTGTGAAAACGATTAAAGTCCGGTGTGTGTTGCCGTATATGGTCTGCTTGCCGGCCCAGGTCGCACCGCGCCGAACCTGGCCGCTTGACCACCTGCCAATCGCCACGGCAGCGCCGCAGCGACGCGGAATCGGCAGGTATTGGCCAACATCGGCGCCGGAGCGGCCGAGGCCTACCATGCAGCGCTGGGAGCCGCGGCCATCAGGCGCCGCGGCCATCATGGGCATGAACAACGTGTTCTACCGTGGCCGCGGCATCCTTGACGCGCAACACCTCCGTTAGAAGGATCGGGTGGAAATGGGACGACCTGGCCGTAAGTGCCGGCTTGTGTTGGAGGTGTCGGTTCCGGTCGAATTCTGCACAGCTTGTTCCGGAATCACCTCCTCAGTTTTGGCGGAACCGACAGACCGCGCCAAAGACTGAAAGATGTTTCGCCCGTGCGTAATTAGGTTAAGGATCTAGCCTGATCGGTTTGTGAAGATTGCTACGACGCGTGGCGCCGAAGTTCGCGGGCATCAAGTCTTTCCGAGGCCGACCCAGCGCGCATTCCTTGCCTCGACGGCTTTCGCGACCCTCTCGACTCGTAGGGCGGACGTGATACTTGGGACTTCAGGCTGTGGAACGCGTCTGGCCCGACAATGTCGGCCGCGCATGCCGCCGACAGAACGTCGCTAGGGTCAGCACGCGCGGTGTCGTACAACTCGGGTGGCACCGACAGTAGGACGCAATAATAGCTATCGGCCACGTACGTGGTGCGGTAACGCGAGACAGCCACCACCTTCGCCGCCATCTGGCAATTACGTGACAGCAAGAGCTGAGCGAGCGCGTGTCGATCGCGGTCGAACCCACACTCCTGTTCATCGTCCAGATCACTTCTCATCAGCACTCCTCCCGTCGGTGGCAGTCAGGATGACAGACGCCACTGACGGATGAGGCGTACGAAGAAGCCGACATCGATCAGCAGGTGTACTGGTCAGCCCACCATCCGAACCGGCCTGAGGCTGTGAGAACTTTCCACTCCTGCGAGCCGCCAGATGCCTAACCGCGGCTCGAATCGTAGCGACTCTCTGCCGGTGCGGCGCTCGTCGACCGGCGTGCCGACGGCGTACGGGCATTGAGCCCAAGCGCGATGAAGCCGCACGACTCGCTGGACGTACCGATCAAGTCAGCTGGAAATCTCCTGTGCATCAGCTGGTTTCAGTTGTCGAACGACCGCAATCCGGCTTGACTATCGAGCAGGTAGTGAAGTTGCGTTGCCAGGACGGGTACGTCGTAGATTGTCAACGCATGATGGCGGTGGGGCTCGCCATAACCGCGCGTCAATGTTGACGGCCAACGGTCCCTGCGGAACAGATCAGTACTCGGCTGGCCAATTGTGCAGCCGAATGTGACGCGGGAGGACCATAAGTGGGGGTTCAGTTTTCGTCGATGTCTGCGATCGAGATCTTTGATTCCCGCGGTCGGCACACCCTCGCGGTGTCGGTGACTCTCGCCGGCGGTAGGCGGGTGCGCTCGTGTGTACCGTTCGGGGCCTCGATCGGCAGCCGCAGAGCCGTCGCGTTGTATGGCCATGACGACAAGCGCTGCGCCGGCATCAGCGTGCGCCGAGCGCGATCCCGGCCCGCTACAGCGACGCATCGCCAGCTGCGCTCGGCGTTGGCCGACCGCAACCTGGCCACGGATACCGGGCGGCATGGGCGTCGAGCGGGTCTCCCGTGCGCGTCAGCGGACCGTTAACGAAATACCAGAAACGCCAAGCTGGCTCGATTGGCGGGCGCTGAATCGTTATTGAGCCCAGTGCACACCGACCCCGCTACCCGTTTGAGTGGTTTGACGGTTAGGCCAAGATCGTCCGTGAAAGGGAAGTAGCGCATGGCGCGTTCGCGTTGCATCGGGGATTGGGATCCAGAAGACGCCGCGGGCTGGTGCGCCGGCAACAACATCATCGCCCGTCGCAACCTGATCTGGTCGAACGTGAGCGCGCACGTCGCCTTTTCGATCTGGTACCTCTGGTCGGTGATGGTGCTGTTCATGCCGCAGTCCGTCTACGGTTTTTCGACCGGCGACAAGCTGCTGCTGGCCGCCACCGCGACCCTGGTCGGGGCAGTCGTGCGCATCCCTTACGCGATGGCCGCCACCCGGTTCGGCGGCCGCAACTGGGCGGTGTTCTCGTCGTTGGTGCTGCTGATTCCCACCGGCGGGGCCATCGTGCTACTGGCCAACCCCGGCCTGCCGTTGTGGCCGTATCTGGTGTGTGCCGCGTTGAGCGGGTTGGGTGGCGGTAATTATGCCGCGTCGCTGGCTAACGCCGAAGCCTTCTACCCGCAGCGGCTCAAGGGCTTCGCGCTAGGTCTCACAGGTGGGATCTCCAACCTCGGGTCGGCGATCATCCAGGCGGTCGGACTCGTCGTGCTGGCCACTGCTGGCCACGAGGCGCCGTACTGGGTGTGCGCGGTCTATCTGGTGCTGCTGGGCGTTGCCGGTCTCGGCGCGGCGCTGTTCATGGACAACCTGACCCACGTCATCGAGGTGGGCCATGTGCGATCCGTTCTTACAGTGCCCGACTCGTGGGGAATCGCGTTGCTCTATCTGTGCTGCTCTGGCTCGTTCCTCGGTTTCGCGTTCGCTTTCGGCCAGGTGCTACAGCACAACTTGGTGGCCGGTGGGCAAAGCCATGCGCAGGCGTCGCTACACGCCGCTGAGATCGCCTTCATCGGGCCGCTGCTGGGGTCGCTGACGCGCGTAGTCGGCGGTAGGTTGGGCGACCGCTTGGGTGGCGGACGGGTCACCCTGGGCGCTTTGGCCGCCATGATCGTGGCTGGCGCGTTCCTGGTCGCCGTCAGCACCCATGACGACCTCACCCGCGGCCCCGGCGGCCCCACGGCTTACACGATGAGCGGCTACATCGTCGGATTCATCGCGCTGTTCATCTTCTGTGGCATGGGTAAGGGGTCGGTGTTCAAGCTGATCCCGTCGGTCTTCTGGGAGCGCAGTCGCGCGCTGAACGTCAGCGAGGCCGAACGCCGCCGCTGGGAACGGATTATGTCGGGAGCGTTGATCGGGTTCGCAGGTGCGCTCGGCGCGCTCGGCGCTATGGGGATCAACCTGGCGCTGCGGCAGTCGTATTTGAGCACCGGCACTCAGACGCCGGCATTCTGGATCTTCCTGGTGTGCTACATCGGCGCCGCGACCCTGACCTGGGCGCGATACGTCCGGCCGCAGGGACCAGGTGTACCGATACCGACGTCACAGCAGCCGACTGTGGGGGAGCGGGTCAAGACGTGACTGCGTCCCGTGGCCCGGCCGAGGACTCCGTAAAAGTCGTTAAACCGAGCCGGGGAGCAGCTATTAAAGACAGAATGGGCTGACTTACAACAAGGCTAATCTAAAGAACGACAGCTTTGTCCTAGCCCTTCGAGTCAATAGCCCTTCGATAAGCTCGGCCCACTGGTGCTACGGGCGATCCTCGCCCGTCAATTGGTGTCGCTCAAGGACTACTTTCCGCTTGCTTGGGCTTGAGCTGAAGATGGTGCGCCACTGCGTTGACATTCTTCGTCGGATATCACTCGAACCAGCACAGCGAGCATGCGGTCGGACTGGGCGACATGCGTGAAGGCGCGCTAACGATGATGTGGACCGCTCGACTGACGCCACAGTGCTTGCTGCACAGCCTATTTCGTCACAGCGAGGCAACGGTCGCGTGGGGAAAGGCCGGTGGCCATATCCGTAGCCATTGCGCTAGCCGGTTTTGGTCGCTGAGCGCTTACTCGCATCCAAGAAGCAGGAAGCACCCAACCAAAACACAGCCCGCCGTAAGCTTTCGCCTTCACAATAATAATCATGGTGAGCGAAACTGCCGCACAAAGCTGGTCGACGAGACAGGTGCGACGACGATCTGGGGGCGACCTGCACCCGATGTAAAGCAAGAAACTCCAGCTCAGAGGTCAGTCTGCGCCTCTGAGAGGCGGTATTATAGCTAGGTAGCGCGCTATATGCAAACTATGCTGGCTGCAACTCTCGGAAAGGGAGGGCCCGTGGTTTAGGCCCCTTTTCTGAACCCACGTCAAGTTCTTCTTATCGACTTTCGTCCATCAAATGGGTTATTACGGGCGCCCCTTTACGGAAGGTGAATTCTATGGAGAATAAGCAGCTGCTCGCTCCGACCAGAGTCGTTAGAGACTATCTCTCTAACTCCATGGTTTGGGAAGACTTCCTGGCCCAGGGCGGCTTTGTCGAGCGAGACATTGTTGTTGCGGACCCATTTAAGGCCGGCACCACCTGGACCCAGCGGATCGTCCAGCAAATACTCCAAAACGGAGAGGAGGAGGACGGGGGGCTCTCGGATACGTCTCCGTGGCTCGACTCCAGTTGGGGTGATTACTCCGAGATGCTCAAAGTACTGAAGGAGCAGCGCGAAGCCGGGAAGCGTCGGGTAATGAAATCGCATCTGCCCGCGGACGCCCTTCCGATCGCGCCTGAGGCCCGTTACGTGTTCGTCGGTAGAAACGGCAAGGATCTTGGTATCAGCTTCCACAATTATCTCTATAACTTTTCCGGATCAACTATGGCGACGATCAACCGGATTCATGCCGAGTGGTCTGGTAGCTCCGTTCCTCTGGTGATCCCGAAGGACCTGCAGCTGTTCTTCGACCAGTGGCTCGACACCAACGGCTATGGGTGCTGCGACCTGCTCGATATCATGAAATCGTGGTGGGAGCTCAGGAGCGAGCCGAACGTGCTACTCCTTCATTACCGACAGCTGAAAGATGATTTAAGTGGTCAAATCGCCCGGCTCGCGGAGTTCTTCTCGATCGATCCCAACTCGCTCCGAATGGACGCCATTGTCGAACATAGTTCCTTCGATTACATGAGCGCGCGTGCGGAAAAGATGGCGCCGTTTGGCGGGGCACACATGTCCAGCGCCAAGGCCTTCTTCCACAAAGGGCTGAAGCGTGATCATCGCAACGAGTTAACTCCGGCGCAGGTCGAGCGCTTCGATCGCGTTGCGCTCGAAAAGCTAGGGGAGGAATGTGCCCACTGGTTGGAGACGGGTGAAACCGCCTCAGCACAGTGGCGTTAGCTCATTCGACGTGAAGTGCCGCGGAACTTCGCACCGCAGCGAAGTTCCGCGACATGGCATAAGGACCCCACGGTCTATGGCTGACCGAGCTCTGATACGGCGTGACCGCCTCCTCATGGATGGTCTAGCCCTGCTCTATATCATGGCGATCGCGGTGGTGGCACAGGGCAGCAGCTGGTATTACTTGCTCTTCCCCGAGCTTGGCGCAATTTCGCATGACGTGTTGACCCGACCCTGGGGAAAGTGGGCGATTCAGCCCGCGCGGCTTGTCTTAACGCCGGCCCTCGGGGCGGCCATCGGTACCTGGATTACGCGAGAACTTCCTTATCACGTTCTGACAATCGAGCTCATCGTTATTCTGTGCCTGCTTGTTCTTGCCCTCCTCAAGTCGAATATCGCCCCTGCGATGTCAGCTGGCGTGCTGCCGCTTGTCTTAGGCATAAAGAGCTGGCTCTATCCCGCCTCGATAATGCTCGGCTTGGTCGCCTTGGTGAGCATTTTTCTGCTGTGGCGGTGGCGTTACCGCCGGAAGTATCAGGGCACTTCTGAGGCGTCAGCGACCGACCTCGACGATGTTCTTGAAACGCCCCCCACGGGAAAAAAATGGATCCTCCCTTTCTTCCTCTTCTTAACGGTGATGGGCTCCTGCGCCGCAGCTTCGGGCCTTCGTTATATCTTGTTCCCACCCCTCATTGTCATGGCCTATGAGATGTTCGCCCACCCGACCACGTGCCCCTGGGCCGGAAAACCGCTAGCGCTTCCCGTCGCGTGTTTTCTGACATCGACAGCAGGATTGCTGGCCGTGAGCTTGTTGAGGAGTCATGGCATCGCGGCCGGATGCTGCATGCTATTCGGCATTGTTGTGCTTCGCCTCTTGAAAATTCACATGCCGCCTGCGCTAGCGGTCGGACTACTTCCGCTCATCATCGATTCGCCCGGTATCAAATATCCGGTCTCCGTGAGCATCGGGACAGGAGCCCTGACGCTCACTTTTCTATTTTACCGGCGTTGGATTCTCGGCAATGAAGCCGCCGGCGGCGATGTCTTGATAAAATAAGGAGTGCATCGTGACTAATGCGCAGTTGACTGCGATTATCGTTGTATTACTGCTGCTTGTTGGCCTCGCCCAATTGCTGGGCTATCTCTTCATGAAGCTGCGCCAACCTAAAGTGGTTGGCGAAATCCTGGCCGGCGTTGTGCTGGGACCGGCGCTGCTCGGCCGGCTGCCTTTTATGGCGCACCTATTTGACACTGCCAGGCACCCGGGTCACATCCTGACGTTCGTCTATTGGCTGGGCCTGCTACTGCTGATGTTTGTTTCCGGCGCCGAGATGCACCAGCTGTTCAGCCGCGGCGAGCGGCGCACCGTGGGTTGGCTCGTCATCGTGGGCACCGGCATCCCATTCCTACTTGGGCTGCTCTTCGGGCCGCATTTGATTCGTCCCAGCCTGGCCGGCCCGCACGGCAACCGCGTGTCGCTCGTCATCATTCTCGCGGTCGGCATCGCCGTCACGTCAGTGCCAGTGGTATCAAAAATTTTCGCCGACCTCAAAATCCTGCACACACGTTTCGCCCGGCTCATCCTAGGCGTGGCCGTGCTCGAAGACATCGTGCTATGGCTCGCACTTGCTGTCGCGACGGCAATCGCCAGCAAAACCACCCCGAATCCATGGCAGATGTCCTGGCACCTGTTCTTGACAGTGGCCTATTTCGTCCTGGGGCTCACACTTGTTCCACGCATCATCAAGCGCATCAACACGGCCAGCTGGAACACTTTCGCGCAGCAATCACCCACCGGCTACGCCATCACAGTCCTGCTGGCCTACTGCGCGGTCGCCGGAGCGCTCGACGTCAACCTCGTCTTCGCCGCATTCCTGGCAGGTTTCGCCGTTACGCACAAGAAGCGCCGAATCTTCGAAGACGCTCTCGACGCGATCGGCAAAGTCTCCTTTGCCTTCTTCATCCCCGTCTACTTCGCAATCGTGGGCCTCAAGCTAGACCTCATCCGCGGCGTCTCGTTGCCGATGATCGCCATCTTCATCATCAGCACCTGCGCGATCAAAGTGATGTCAGTCTCGCTCGCCGGGCGGTTCGCCGGTTTCCGAGGCCTCGACCTGATCAACCTTGGGATCACCACCAACGCCCGCGGTGGCCCAGGCATTGTGCTGGCCAGTGTCGCCTTCGACGCCGGCATCATCAGTTCGAAGTTCTACACCACGCTCGTGATCGCAGCCGTACTCACCTCGCAGTTCGCCGGCGCCTGGCTCGACTATGTCCTGCGAAAAGGCTGGCCGCTGCTGAAACCCGACGCGGCAAAGGAGGCCGTGGATGTGTCGTCCGAGGGCCTTTCGACGGCTAAATCCGCCCGCCTGCAAAACAACCCCGATGTAGGACACGTAGTAGTTGTGGATCCTGGGGATCAGCCCACTCGAGCGCAGTAAGCGGGCCCGTCCGGAGACCTTTGAAAACTGTTCTGAAAACTCTTGGGCGGCAACGCCTGAAGCGACGCGCCTGGAACTGTCGGACGAACTGCATGAAGCCGTCAAGTTGACGATCTATGTCGGCCGCAAGGAACGTGGCGTGTTCCCGCTGAATGAGTCCAACCAGTTCTAGAGTCCTGTGGCCCTATGTTGGGCTGGCCCGTTCGACCCATCGACGCCTGCCCCTGTCCCAGACCCCGGCCGATCCGGACGCTGACATGCGGGCCTGGCTGCGCTGCTATGCCACC
>Ga0209530_1001473_pt1 | contig 10508 bp, 8 predicted proteins | sample BlaSpr_A8_Ref_O1_FD_187987 | JGI IMG/M metagenome (GOLD analysis project Ga0209530, IMG submission 187987) | Forest soil microbial communities from Thunder Bay, Ontario, Canada - Black Spruce, Ontario site 2_A8_Ref_O1 (SPAdes) (version 2) | ecosystem: Environmental > Terrestrial > Soil > Boreal...
AAGCGCGTCGTGGTCGGTGCCGGACTCACGGCCCCGTCGTACGCGGTGTTGGGGGGCCCAGCGGATCTCGAGCGCGCGCTCACCGAGGTCGGTCTGCCGATGATGGTGAAACCTGCCTCGCAAGGCTCGAGCGTCGGCATGACCAAGGTGAAGGCTGCGGCGGACTTGGGCCTCGCTTACGCGGAGGCGCGCCGCGTCGACCCCGTCGTGTTCGCGGAAGCGTTCATCGCCGGCGAGGAGTTCACGGTGGGCGTGCTCGGGGACCGGGGTCTGCCGTCGATCCGCATCGAGCCGGCGACCGAGTTCTACGACTACCAGGCGAAATACTTCCGCGACGACACGCAGTATCACTGCCCGAGCGGCCTGAATGCACGCGCCGAAAGAGAACTGCAGACCGCTGCGCTCGCGACCTTCCGCGTCACCGACTGCTTCGGCTGGGGGCGCGTCGATTTCATGCGCGAGGCACGCACGGGGAAGTTCTATTTCATCGAGATCAACACCACGCCGGGCATGACCGATCACAGCCTGGTGCCGATGGCCGCACGCCAGGCCGGCATCGATTTCGAGGAGCTCGTCTGGCGGGTCCTCGAATCCAGCTTCGCGAGGGAGCGCACATGCTGAACAAGCTCATCCGTCGCAACCGATTCAAGAACCGCAGCAAGGCCGAGAAGCCCAGGTGGCCGCCGGGGTTCGCGCTGGTCGTCACCGAGTGGCGGAGCTATGCGCGGCGCGCGGCACTCGTCGGTCTGCTGGCGGGGGCGCTCGCGGCCCTGCTCTGGGGGCTCGACCGCCCGGTGCGGGTGATCTCGATGGACGGGACCTTCCAGCGAGTCTCGCCGGGACAAATCGAAAAGGCGGTCGCTCCGTTCGCCCATGCCGGCTTCATGTCGGCCGACCTCGATGGGATCGAGCGGGCAGTCGAGGCCCTGCCCTGGGTCGATCACGCGCGAGTACAGCGGCGCTGGCCGAACAGTTTGCACGTCGCCGTGGTCGAGCAGATTGCGGCCGCCCGCTGGGGCGAATCGGGCCTCCTCAACACGCGCGGAGAGTTGTTCGTGCGGCAGGCGGCGCACGTGCCGGCGGAACTCCCGAGACTGTCAGGTCCGGAGGGCACGGAATCGCAGGTTGCGGAACGCTACCTCACGACCGAAGGGCGCATGCAGGAGGCCGGCATGCGCATCGCGGCGTTGCGCCTCGATGAGCGCGGCGCCTGGGAAATGGACCTGGACAGCGGAGTGACGGTGCGGCTCGGGCGGCGCGACGTCGACGAACGGATCGACCGCTTCATCCGCACCGCCTCACAAGTGATTGCGCATCGCCTGACCGACATCGCGTACGTGGACATGCGCTATTCGAACGGTTTCGCGATCGGCTGGCGCAACAGTCAAACGCCGGCGACGCTGCCGGCCAAGCACACCGACGACACCGATGCCTGAAGGAAATATTGCCGAGTATGGCTAAACGCTCCGACCGAAATTTGATAGTGGGTCTCGACATCGGCACCAGCAAGGTGGTCGCCATCGTGGGCGAGTTGAAAGCCGACGGCGAGCTGGAGATCATCGGCATCGGCTCTCATCCTTCGCGCGGCCTGAAGAAGGGGGTGGTGGTCAACATCGAGTCCACCGTGCAGTCCATTCAACGCGCGGTGGAAGAGGCCGAGCTCATGGCGGGCTGCGAGATTCATTCGGTGTACGCCGGCATCGCCGGCAGTCACGTGCGCAGCCTCAATTCGCACGGCATCGTCGCGATCAAGGACAAGGAGGTGCTGCAGGGCGATGTCGAGCGGGTGATCGACGCGGCCAAGGCCGTGGCCATTCCCGCCGATCAGAAGATCCTGCACGTGCTGCCGCAGGAATACATCATCGACGCGCAAGAGGGCATCCGCGATCCGATCGGCATGTCCGGCGTGCGCCTCGAGGCCAAGGTGCACATCGTGACCGGCGCGGACAGCGCGGCTCAGAACATCGTCAAATGCGTGCAGCGCTGCGGCCTCGCGGTGGACGACATCGTGCTCGAACAGCTCGCCTCGAGCTACGCGGTGCTCACCGAGGACGAGAAGGATCTCGGCGTCTGCGTGGTCGACATCGGCGGCGGCACCACGGATATCGCGGTATTCGGCGGCGGCGCCATCCGGCACACCGCGGTGATTCCGATCGCAGGCGATCAAGTCACCAACGACATCGCGGTATCCATGCGCACGCCGACGCAATACGCCGAGGACATCAAGATCAAGTACGCGTGCGCTCTCTCGCAGCTCGCGAACCCCGACGAGACCATCGAGGTGCCGAGCGTGGGCGACCGGCCGCCGCGGCGTCTCGCGCGGCAGACGCTCGCGGAGATCGTGGAGCCGCGCTACGAGGAGCTGTTCGCGCTGGTGCGCGACGAGCTGCGCCGCGCGGGCCTCGAGGAGGCGGTGGCGACCGGCATCGTGCTCACCGGCGGCAGCTCCAAGATGGAGGGCGCGGTCGAGCTCGCCGAGGAGGTGTTTCACATGCCGGTGCGGCTCGGCATACCGCAGTACGTGTCGGGACTTACGGCCGTGGTGAGCAATCCGATTCACGCCACCGGCGTGGGACTTTTGTTGTACGCGAAAAGCAATTTGGAAGTGCGCAGCGCGCGGGAAGCGCCGCTCCTCACGGGGGGCATGAAGTCGATTTTCGAACGAATGAAAGCTTGGTTCCAGGGGAATTTTTGATCTCAACGACAGGAGAACTTGAATGTTTGAACTAATGGACTCTTTCAGTCAGAGCGCCATCATCAAGGTGTTGGGCGTGGGCGGCGGCGGCGGCAACGCGGTGTCGCACATGGTCCAGGCGGGCCTCGAAGGCGTGGATTTCATCTGCATCAATACCGATGCGCAGGCGCTCAAGCACTCCAAAGTGCGTACGGCGCTGCAGATCGGCTGCAACATCACCAAGGGCCTGGGAGCCGGGGCGGATCCCGAAGTCGGCCGTCAGGCCGCGATGGAGGATCGCGATCGCATCATCGAGCTGATCGAAGGATGCGACATGCTGTTCATCACCGCGGGGATGGGCGGCGGCACGGGCACGGGCGCGGCTCCGGTGGTCGCGCAGGTGGCGAAGGAACTCGGCATTCTGACCGTTGCCGTGGTCACGCGCCCGTTCGAGATGGAGGGCAACAAGCGGGGGCGCGTCGCCGACCAGGGCATGCTCGAGCTCTCCAAGTACGTCGATTCGCTGATCACCATTCCCAACCAGAAGCTGCTGTCGGTGCTCGGCAGCACGACGACGCTGCTCGATGCGTTCAAGGCGGCCAATACGGTGCTGCAGGGTGCGGTCCAGGGCATCGCCGAGCTCATCACCAGGCCCGGCTTGATCAACGTGGATTTTGCCGACGTCCGCACCGTCATGTCGGAGACCGGCATGGCCATGATGGGCTCGGGAGCCGCGGCAGGCGACGATCGTGCGCGCGAGGCGGCGGAGGCGGCGATTTCCAGCCCGCTGCTCGAGGACATCAATCTTGCCGGCGCTCAGGGCATCCTGGTGAACGTCACCGCGGGCATGGATCTGTCCATCGGCGAGTTCCAGGAGGTAGGCAACGTCATCAAGCAGTTCGCCTCGGACGATGCGACGGTCGTGGTGGGCACGGTCATCGACCCCGACATGGCCAACCAGATCCGCGTGACGGTAGTGGCGACGGGGCTCGGAAAACCCGTGGCGCGGGTGGCTCCGCAGCCCATGCAGTCTGCAATGCAGGCGGCGGCTCCTCAGCCCACCATGCGAGTCGTGCGACACAAGTCACCGATGGCTCCGACCGACTACGCCATGCTGGACAAGCCGACCGTGCAGCGGCAGCGTGCGGTGGGCGACGGACTCAGGGCGGAAAGCGAATCGGAAGATCTTCTGGATATCCCGGCTTTCTTGCGGCGGCAGGCCGACTAGCCCGGATTGATCGGTCGATGAACGGCAATGGCGCCCCATGGTCTAAACGAGGGGAGCTGACCTTGAGGTTTCTTGACAGAAGCCTTGTGGAAGTTCCCCGAGTCCGGAAGGGCGCCGTGCTGCAGACTCTGCAAGGGGGTAGGTGGCCATGCGGCTCGACCTTTAGCCGATATGGCGCCTGTGATACCTTTGTGAGAGTTAACTTAAGGCTTGAAATAAAGCCCGGTCCCACTCGATGTTGAATCAACGCACCTTGAAGAATTCCATCCGCGCCACCGGGGTGGGGCTGCATACCGGCAAGAAGATACTGATGACCCTGCGTCCCGCACTGCCGGATACGGGCATTGTGTTCCGGCGCACCGATCTCGGGCAATCCCCGGACATCAAGGCGCACGCCCAGAACGTGGGCGACACCATGATGGGTACGACGCTGCAAAGCGGGGACGTGAAGATCTCCACCGTCGAGCATCTGCTGTCCGCTCTCGCGGGACTAGGCATCGACAATGCGCTGGTGGAAGTGAGCGCCGGCGAAGTACCGATCATGGACGGAAGCGCCGGGCCCTTCGTGTTTCTGCTGCAATCGGCGGGGATCGAGGAGCAGCGGGCCCCAAAGCGGTTCATCCGTATTCTCGAGAGGCTGCAGGTCGACGACGGCGACAAATGGGCGCGTTTCGACCCCTACGACGGCTTCAAGGTGAACTTCGAGATCGAATTCGATCATCCGACGTTCAAGAAGCATTCCCAGGTGGCGTCGATGGATTTCTCCACGACGTCGTTCCTTCGCGAGGTGAGCCGGGCACGCACCTTCGGCTTCATGCGCGACCTGGAGAGCCTGCGCGCGCGAAATCTGGCGCTCGGAGGCAACATGGACAACGCCATCGTGCTCGATGACTATCGCGTGCTGAACGAGGACGGGCTGCGCTACGAGGATGAATTCGTCAAGCACAAGATCCTCGATGCCATCGGCGATCTGTACTTGCTCGGACACAGCCTGATCGGCGAGTTTTCAGGTTACAAGTCGGGACATGCGCTCAACAACAAGCTGCTGCGCGCCCTGATCTCGACCAAGACTGCGTGGGAAGAAGTGACGTTCGAGAGTCTGGCCGAAGCGCCGATCTCCTACGTCGCCGCTGCCGCAGCGCGAGCCTGAAGGCAGCCCGGGCGGGTCCGGCCAGCCCCGACCCAAGCCCTCCGCCGCTATCGGCGGCTTGTAGTGACCCTGATGCGAATGCTCGAGATCTCCACGCCCAATGCTGGGCCGACACGCTCACGTAATCTGTCCGTCATGTAGCGCAGGCGGGTCGCCCAGGCGGCGCTCACGGCGCCGACGGTGAGTTCTCCTTGATCGATGCCGGCGGTTGCCACGGTCGCGGCGAGCTCTTCCGGGAGGGCCGCGATCACTTGGTCCAAAACCCGGGAGCGCTCATGCACCTGGTCTCTGAGGCTCGTGAGGCGCTCACTACCTCCTTCGAATAATTCCTTGATATTTCTTGATTTTCGCACTGCAGCACGCTTTTTCACTTGGAGAATCAGCACCAAAAGCGTGCTTAATTTCCTTGTTTTACTGAGCTTTATTTTGCATAGTCTACGCCCGTTTGGTCACCAGCCCTGAGTCCGCACGATGACGGCCCCGGAACCTCTATCCCCATGAATGTGATATTCGTCGGCCGCAGGACCGGTCGCGTCAAGCAATTGGACTTGCGGCATCCCCTGGTGGTCGGCGCGGCCGCCGCCTTGGTGCTCGCGATCGTGGGCGGGGCATTTTCCATCGGCATGGGGTTGGGGTCACGCAACCGCAACGGTAACGCCATCGATCAGCTCGGTAGCTGGTCGGCGGAGCTGGTGCGAGAAAAAGCCCAGATCGACGACGTTCGGCGCGTACTTCAGGAAAAAGTCAACGCGTTGGCGATGCGTGTAGGACAGATGAATGCCAATGTGATTCGCCTGGATGCGCTCGGCAGACGCCTCACCCGGATGGCGAAGCTGGACGATGGGGAGTTCGACTTCGGCAATCCGCCGGCCCTGGGAGGCGGCGAGACGGCCGATGGCCAACCGGCCCAGATTCCCGACCTCACCGCCATGGTCGATGATTTGCAAACCCAGCTGTTGAGCCGGGAACAGCAGTTCGGCGTACTCGAGAACTTGATCCTGACGCGTGAATTGAACAAACAGGTTTACCCGGAAGGCCGCCCGGTGCAGGACGGCTTCATCTCGTCGTATTTTGGCCGCCGCACCGACCCCTTCACCGGTTATCTGGCGGTGCACAAGGGCTTGGATTTTGCGGGTCCGGCCGGCTCCAAAGTCTCCTCGGTGGCGGCGGGACTCGTCACCTTCGCCGGCGAGCGGGCGGGTTTCGGACAGATGGTGGAGATCAACCACGGCAATGGCCTCGCGACCCGCTACTGTCATAACGAGAAGCTCCTGGTGAAGCAGGGCGATATGGTGAGCAAGGGGCAGGAAGTGGCTTTGATGGGGTCGACGGGGCATTCGACGGGGCCGCATTTGCACTTTGAAGTGCTTAAGAATGGGAGCCAGGTGGATCCGTTGCGGTTTATCGGCGAGGAGCGCTGAACTCACGAAGACGGGGGTCCTGCACGGGCGCCGGAAGGGGAGGCCTTTTCCGGATCGCCGTGAATCCGTCCCTGGAGGCTGCGGGGAAAACATCCATGTTTTCCACGCTCCGGAAAAGGCCTCCCCTTCCGGCACCCTTACACTCCGTCGCTCGTGAACAATCAACCGCCCTTGGGCGAGTAAATCGGTAACGCGGCCGGCTGCTTGCTGGCTGACCCTTTCGCAAACCGGAAGGTCGGCTGTGGAGGTGGGGGCGTGGGGGCGGTGGTGCGAAACGTTTTACCGGGCCTCCTGTCTATCCGTACAATACCCAGTTTTTCGAGGACCGTTCCCGCGTGTGGAAGCTTCTGACGCAAATATTCGGCAGCCGTAATCAGCGCCTCGTCAAAGACCTGAGCCGCAGGGTAGGCGACACCAACGCCCTCGAGCCTGAGATGCAGGCGCTCAAGGACGAGGAGTTCCCGGAGAAGACCCGCGAGCTCAAGGCCCGCTTTGCCGGGGGTGCCTCGCTCGATTCGCTCGTACCCGAGGCGTTCGCGCTGGTGAGAGAGGCTTCCCGGCGCAAGCTCGGCCTGCGGCATTTCGACGTGCAGCTGATCGGCGGTTTGGCGCTGCACATGGGCAAGATCGCGGAGATGCGCACCGGCGAGGGCAAGACGCTGATGGCGACGCTCCCGGCGTACCTCAACGCCCTGACGGGCGAGGGCGTTCACGTGGTCACCGTGAACGAGTACCTCGCGCAGCGCGACTCGGACTGGATGGCGCCCGTGTTCCGCTTCCTCGGCATGGAAGTCGGCGTGATCAAGAACGCCCAGTCCCAGGACGAGAAGCGCGCCGCCTACAGCCGCGACATCACCTACGGGACCAACAACGAATTCGGGTTCGATTACCTGCGCGACAATCTGGCCTTTCGGCTGGAGGACCGCGTCCAGCGCAAGCTCTCCTTCGCCATCGTCGACGAGGTCGACTCCATCCTGATCGACGAGGCGCGCACCCCGCTCATCATCTCGGGACCGGCGGAGGAGAGCACCGAGCTCTACATCAAGGTCAACACGTTGATCCCGCGGCTCACCCGGCAGAAAGAGGAAAATGCCCCGGGCGATTACGCGGTCGACGAAAAGACCAAGCAGGCGACGCTCACCGAGGACGGCCATCAGAAGGTCGAGGACCTCATGGCGGAGACCGGCCTCCTGCGCGAGGGCGAGAGCCTTTACGACGCCACCAACATCCGCCTGATGCATCACCTGAATGCGGCGCTGCGGGCGCATGCCCTGTACAAGCGCGACGTCGAATACATCGTGCGTTCCGGCGAGGTCATCATCGTCGACGAGTTCACCGGGCGAACCATGCCGGGACGGCGCTGGTCGGACGGCCTGCATCAGGCGGTGGAGGCGAAGGAAGGCGTGAAGGTCCGCGAGGAAAACCAGACGGTGGCCTCGATCACCTTCCAGAATTACTTCAGGCTGTACTCCAAGCTGTCGGGCATGACCGGTACCGCCGACACCGAGGCGTTCGAATTCCAGCAGATCTACGGTTTGGAGGTCGTCGTGATTCCGACGCACAAGCCGATGATACGCAAGGATCACTCGGATCTCGTCTTCCTCTCCGAGCAGGATAAATTCCAGGCGATCCTCGAGGACATCCAGGATTGCGTGAAGCGCGGGCAGCCCGCACTGGTCGGCACCACTTCGATCGAGACCTCCGAACGGCTGGCAAAGCTCCTGGTCGGCGCCAACATTCCGCATGAGGTGCTGAACGCGAAGCAGCACGAGCGTGAGGCGCACATCGTGGCCGAGGCGGGCCGGCCGGGAGCGGTCACCATCGCGACCAACATGGCCGGCCGCGGCACCGACATCGTGCTCGGCGGCAGCGTGCAGGCGCAGATCGAGGCGCTCGGTACCTCCGATGACGCCGCGGTCAAGGAGATTCGCGAGGCCTGGCGCCAGCGTCACGAGCAGGTGCTCGCCGCCGGCGGGTTGCACATCATCGGCACCGAGCGCCACGAGTCGCGGCGCATCGACAATCAGTTGCGCGGCCGGTCGGGACGCCAGGGCGACCCGGGCTCCAGCCGGTTCTATCTCTCGCTGGAAGATAACCTGATGCGCATCTTCGGCGATCCCACCCGCATGAAGGCGCTGATGACCCGCGTCGGCATGAAGGCCGGAGAGGCGATCGAGAGCGGCATGCTCACCCGTCAGATCGAGCGGGCGCAGCGCCGCGTGGAGCAGCACAACTTCGACGCCCGCAAGCAATTGCTGGAATACGATGACGTCGCCAACGATCAGCGCCGCGTCATCTATCAGCAGCGCACCGATCTCATGGGCGCGGAGAATGTCGCCGAGGCCATCAAGGGCGTGCGCGAGGACGTGGTGCAGCAGCTCGTGGATCAGTACATGGCGCAAGGCGCTGCCGAGGAGCAGTGGGATGTGCCCGGACTCGCCCAGGCGGTGGAACGTGATTTCGGCCCGCGGCTGCCGATCGAGGAGTGGGTCAAAGGCGACGAGTCGGGCGACGTGATGGTGCTGCGGACCAAGATCGTGACCGCGCTCGAGGCCGCCTACGATCAGAAAGAGGCGGCCGTCGGGCCCGAATTCATGCGCTACATCGAGAAAGAGATGATGCTGCGCACGCTCGATACGCACTGGCGCGAGCACCTGGCGGCGATGGACTACATGCGCCAGGGCATCTTCCTGCGCAGCTACGCCCAGAAGAATCCGAAGCAGGAATACAAGCGCGAGGCGTTCGAGCTGTTCTCCGCAATGCTCGATCGAATCAAGTTCGACACCGTCACCACGGTGTCCAAGATTCAAGTGCGCAGTCAGGCGGAAATCGAGCGCGAGGAGCTCGAGCGGCAGCAGCGGCTCGCCCGTGCGCTGCAGATGCAGCACGCCGAAGCGGTTTCTCCCATCCAGCTCGGTGCCGGGCTCGAGGAGGGAGCCGGCCCTCCCGGGCCGCCTCCCGGAGGATTCAACTCCCCGCCGGGCGCCGGTCCGGATGCGGGAGAGCCTCGCTCGGGGGGCCCGACACCCTTCGTCCGGCAAGTGCCGAAGGTGGGCCGTAACGAGCTTTGTCCCTGCGGTTCGGGCAAGAAGTACAAGCACTGCCACGGCGCTTTGCAGCAAGCGAGCGGCTGACGATCGAGCGGCCGAGTCGAGCCCTCCCAGACCGTGCGATACACGTGGTCGCTGCGGCCGTGATCGATGCGCGTGGGCGAGTGCTCATCGCGCAGCGTCCGGCGGGGAAGCACCTGGCGGGAATGTGGGAATTTCCCGGCGGCAAGGTGGAGCCCGGCGAGGCGCGGGCGGATGCCCTGCGGCGTGAGCTGGAGGAGGAGATCGGGATCGTCATCGAGAAGCCGCGGCCTCTCCTTCGCCTGAGACATACCTATTCCTACGGCGACGTGCTGCTCGATGTGTGGATCGTGCGCCGCTATCGCGGCACGCCGCGGAGTCTCGACGGTCAGGCCTTGCGCTGGTGCAGCCGCGCCTCGCTCGGCACGGCGGGACTGTTGCCGGCGGATCGTCCGATCATCGGCGCGCTGCGGCTGCCGGAGCGGCTGCGGGTACGCGACACCCCGTATTATCGCATTCGTGATTTCGCCGACTTCAAGCCGGGGCCCGCGGGAGGCAGCGAAGTACTTCGGGGGGTGTCGTGCCGGGCTGCCGACGAGGCGCGGGGCGCGGTGAACGGCGGCGCGGATTTCGTGGCGCTGGGGGCGCACTTCCCGGGCGCCGAGGTCGAAGCGCTGTGCGCGAGCGTTCCGGCGCCGGTGTTCGTGCGCGGCATGCCGCTCGGGCGCGCCTGGGCGCTCGGAGCGAGCGGCGTCAACGCCCTGGCCTGAGATGATGAGCCCCGATGCGAGGAGGCCGCTCGATGCGCTCGATAGAGCGGTGGTCTTCTACTTGGCGCTGCCGGTCGTCATTTTTCTCGCCGGCTGGCTCGAGCCTTGGGCTGCGGTCCCGCTGTTGCTATGCGTGGGGTACGCGCTGTATCCGCTGGTCGTGCCAGGACGGACGCGCGAGCTTTGCTGCGACT